>Ga0172376_10006831_pt1 | contig 12298 bp, 18 predicted proteins | sample Lak35m_FD_121114 | JGI IMG/M metagenome (GOLD analysis project Ga0172376, IMG submission 121114) | Freshwater microbial communities from Kabuno Bay, South-Kivu, Congo - kab_092012_35m | ecosystem: Environmental > Aquatic > Freshwater > Lake | place: Democratic Republic of the Congo: South-Kivu...
TCACGTTCAAGGGAGTGTAGTCGAAGTTCAATACAAGTACTTTTGTCATGGGACAAATATAGTAATTTTGGTTCAAAATAAAAAAGGGGCCAAAATTACCCCTTTAAAAAATTTTAGTTATGACGGCTCAGGGTCCGAAGGTCACAACGTTTATATCTTGTCCATGGAGTTTGTAACTCTTGGAATAGATGGACTGAATATGAACTCCAATAACTGAACATAAACATAAATAGGGTTTGAAATTTCAAAAGTAATTCTTATATTTGTGGTGTCAATACCTTTTTACTATGAGTCCAACGTTATCCGATTTTGCCACGAGGTTAAAACCCTCGGACTATGTGGAGTCACTTTCTCCATACGAACTTTATGAACTTAGTCACGAGTTGACTAAGAAAGACTATTTTTGTGAACTTTTGGAGGGAGTTGAAGAACCTTCAGAGGAAGAATTGAAAGAAAATCTCACAAAATTGACTTCAAGATTATATTTGCTTGAAAAAAATGATAAGAGATTGTTAAATTTCCTTTTTACTCAATACATATAATTGTCATGACTAACGAACAACTTTGTGAACACTACGGTTTCAAAGCCCATCAATATGGGTTCTTTAAGCAATGGCAAGATATTACGGTAAGCAAAATGAAAGAACAACCAAAGGCTGATAGAGCTGAAGTTTACCGTAAAGCTTTCTACGAACTTTTCCCCGTATCGGGTGTAGAGATTTGATTTGAAAAATTTCCTTACTATATTTGTGAGTAATTAGGGGTGTAGCTCAGGTGGTAGAGCGCCCGGTTTGGGACCGGGAGGTTTCGCAGGTTCGAGCCCTGTCACCCCTACTAATTTCTAAACACAATGCCATACGTAATCCTAAAAGAAACAACACTACAGGGTCAAAGAATTACCATTCTTGTTAATGACGATGAGGGAAGCCCTTATGAGTTTGATAGCCTCGAATCCGCAAACAAAATTGCTAAACTGTTCGAGTCAAACTCAATGAATCAAAGTAAGTACACGGTAAAAGAAATTAATAGTGGCACACCCGTTTGAACATTCCAAATCTTCAGCACGTAAGTTTGGAGGTAAACCTGAAGACTACCACCATCTTCACCAATGGTTGGACGAAACCAAAGCTTGGTTCGGAGATTCTCTCCACCGAATGTTCCGTCACCATAGTGAAGGTATATTCGAAATGGAAAAAATTTTCGGGGTCTCGTTTCTAAACTCTGATGGTAAAACCGTATACACCAGATATGTTGGTGAACAACACGTAAGAGAAGATTGTAACAACTATATTCCTTCGGCAAAAGAATGGATAATTGGTCTTAATGCTGAGAAAAAACCCATATGGATGAGTCGAACTCTCAAAATAGAGTCACAAGACTGATATTTATTTAACATGATAACACCCGAAGAAAAAAAAATTTTCAAAACCGTTTCCCTCTACTTCAAATCAATTGGAATCAAAGTTGGTAGAAATCCTAGATACTTGGAATTTCAATACCCCGATTGGGGTGATTACTATCCTGACTTGATTCCCTCTGAAGACATGGACATAGACGGGTCAATTGATTACAACAAAATTCCTGATAGCCTTTACAAAGCCTTGGATTCATGGTTGAAAAGAGAGGTTGAACCAAAATTGGAAAGTTCATTTGATGAATTAGATGAATCCGTTTCAGATTCTGATAGTTCAGGTTATAACTACAATATAAAAATAGATTTTGACTCAGGAGAAATAACTGCACGAGCTATAGGTGAGTTTCTTATGACCTATGAGGAAGAGATTAACGCAACCTCTGTCAGGGATAACTCGGATTTTAGAACAATTGTTGCCAATTATAAGAAATCTTATCCAAGCATTGTGTTTTCTCAATTTGATTTTTATGGTGGGGATGATGATGGTTACATACCAAATGATATGGAAACCAATCTTGGAGAATTATCTATAAGTAATGAATTACAAAGGTTTGTTTTACAATTTCTGAATCCAGGTTGGGAAAATAACGAAGGTGGAAAGGGTAATGTTAATATCAGTTTCAAAGATGGTACTTTTGAGATGTCTTACCAAGAGTTTTTTCAAGAGGTGATGAAAAATACAATAACCGAAGATAATTTTTTGACCAATGAATGATGAATATAAAAAAATGTTCAAGAGTCTTTGGTTGATTCTCAGAACAATGCCAGTTTCTGAACTCAATTTTTTTATTGAAATGCCTGAGGATGATTCATTTACTAAATACGTAATTCAACCCAACAATATATTTCCCGATTGGAGAATCAGGAATTTCCAAATGTCTGAAAAAAACAAAGAGTTGTTCGCCAAATTTTTAAATGAGCAATTATCGGAGAAATTACCTTATTTGTGGCGTAAAATGCGTTTAGTTGGTTCACTACAAAGTGTTAAATTCAATATTACTATAACGAAGGACCGAGAACTACTTGTAGTTTTCAGTTATTATTATTACGATAGTGAGGATTCCGAGGATGAGTACTCTGTCGAAGATGACCCAAAACTCTCTAAAGTTTTTGAATCGATATTGTCGGTAAACCCGGATATCCTTTCTGCTGAATTTGAATTTGAAGGTTCAGGTGATTCAGGTGCTATTGACCCTGATATGGTAACTAATGAAGGAACGTTCCCAATCCCCGAACCTGTGGCACGATGGAGTTACAGTGTTCTCCCACCCGGATTTGAAATTAATGAGGGCTCTAATGGTAGTTTTTTGTTTAATGTGGAAGACCAAGAAGTCACGGTAACCATCCGAGAAAACATAGAAGGTTTTCACGAGGATACAATGTTAGAGTTAAAGTTCTAATCCTACTTTTTTTAAATCTTTTTTTTCTTATATTTGGGGTATTATAAACCTCGGTGGCGAAACAGGTAGGCGCAAGAGACTTAAAATTTCTCGGACAGTAATGTCCGTGCGGGTTCGATTCCCGCCCGAGGTACTAATTTGTGTGGTAGCTCAGTTGGTGAGAGCAGAATGCTTATACCATTCAGGTCGTGGGTTCGACTCCCACTCACACAACTATGGAATTACTCAATACTCACCCAATTAAAAAGTCCGACTTAGGATTTCATGGAAATCTCTTTGGGGGAAAATTACTCGCTTGGATTGACGCCGCCGCGGCTGGTTATGCCATGCAACTTTGTGACACACCTCGTATGGTTACCATTTCAATAGACAAATGTTTTTTTGAAAAACCCGCTAAAGAAGGGCAACTCCTAAAGATTTATGGAAAACCACAAACTGTGGGTACAACCTCCCTCACAATTTACATGGAAGCCCGTGGTCACAATGTTTACACAGGAGACCAAAAGGTTATACTTAAAACGAATATCAAGTTTGTTCGGATAGATGAAGAAGGAAACCCCATTCCAATTAGCGATAGGGCAAAACAAAGAATCCAAAGAATGATTGATGGTGTTCATGACCCCAATGACAAAATTATATGAGCCATAGTGAATTTTTAGAAATTTCCCAATTAAAGTGGGGCCCAGTACGATATAGATTATGGGGTGCTCTCGATAATAGAGATATGGACTTTGTGGGACAATATGTAATTTCAATGATTGGTCATGAATTTCCAGTATCAATCAGGGAATCTGAATTTGAATTTCTTAAAAATCTTGTTGTTAAATACAATCTGAAAAATGGGTTTGAACTGGCAACCGCTTTTGGTATTAGTGCCACCGCTTTAGGTTTGGGATTCAAGCAGACGAATGGTCATTTACTCACAATGGATTGTTACGTTGAGGAACACCACAACTCAAATTTATATGATGTTTATGGTGTTCAATATGACTACGAAAACACTGACGGATGGAAATCTGTAAATTATCTCATTGAACATTTCAGACTAAAAAAACATGTAACTCCAAAATACGGATGGAGTCCTGGTGACACTGGAGCGGTAATTTCAGAGGTTTTGACTGAAAAAATTGATTTTGTCTTTTTAGATGCCGGTCACTACACCAAACAAATTATGATGGACTTAGGGGCCTTGAAACCTTGGTTGGCAGAGGAGTACGTAATAGTTCTCCATGATTTTTATCCTCATATTTTCACCGAAGAACTTCTACAATTCTTGGAGGATAATTTTGGTAAAAGACCCGAAATCGGATTAGAATATCCCCAAGGAGAAAATATGGCACTGATTATCAATAAAAAAATCTAATGAAAAACAAATATCGTCATTCAATTTGGATTGCCATAATCGGTGTGATTTTATTGATGATTGAGGTTCCTCAACCGAAACTAATCTACCGTTTTTTCGGTGGTTCATTCATCGGATTGGCTCTGTATATTGCTCGTGAAGCGGGTCGAGATGACAATATTTGACAACTAAATAAAATTTTCTATATTTGTAGTATAATTATAAAAGAGATGAAAAACCTCCTACATAACTTCAATAACTTTATGTTTGTTATCATTTGTGACAAATGGTACCAGCCTACGCTATTGAGTTCGGGGTCTTTCAGCTAAACTTACAAAGCCGAAATAATCTTAACCCGAACTCACAAGGTTCGGGTTTTTTGTTTTATCTTTGTAGAGTTCTTTGACATATTGGTAGCCTTGGAGAGGTAGCGCAGTTGGTCAGTACGCGCTGGACTGAAAATCCAGAGATATGGGTTCGATTCCCATCCTCTCCACTTTAATTGGAATGTAGCTCAGTTGGTAGAGCTTTCGCCTGATACGCGAACGGTCATGGGTTCGAATCCCTTCATTCCAACTTAATTACCCTCTCGTATAATGGCAGTACAAGCGGTTTTGGTCCGCTGAATTGGGGTTCGAGTCCCTGGGGGGTAACAATGGTTCCTTGGTGTAATGGATAGCATCTTTCAATACGGATGAAATGGTAAGGGTTCAAATCCTTTAGGAACTACTAATGACTATAGATTCCTAAACTGTTTATAATTTCGTTTAGGAGACTGATATTTATGTAAATGGATTATAAAAAAATTTACAATAAAGTCATAGAAAATAGAATTCTCAACCCCTTGAGTGACGAGGTCTACACAGAGATTCACCACATAATCCCTCGAAGTTTGGGTGGCTCAAATGAAAACACAAATCTTGTTAAATTGTCGGCTAGAGAACACTTTATATGTCATTTACTTCTGTCCGAAATTTATCCAAAAGAGACATTTGAATGGTATAAAATGAATCACGCCTTTTTGATGATGTGTACGACAGGTAAAATGGAAAAGAGATATCTCAATTCAAGAATCTACGAACTAAAAAAAAATGATTTTAGTAAAATCATGTCGTTGAATTCTAAAGGGGAAAAAAATTCTCAGTATGGTAGACCAAGGTCAACTGAAGTCCGGGAAAAAATTAGGCAGGGAGTTAATCGTCGAATAGGGAAAAAAAATGATATAACGTCCAAAGAAAAAAAGAAAATTTTAAGACAAGAGGAAAAGTTACTTTATAACTTCGAAGGTAATTTTTTTAATTTACAAAAAAGGAAAAAAATACTCCAAATTTTCGGTATAGATTTAGAAAAAGATTTTTATAACTCAGTTCTGTATTTGAAAAATTTATTAGAAACCAAATATCTTACTGAAAAAAAATCTACAATAAAGATTGCTGAAGAATTCAACGCAGACTCTGAGACAATCAGAAACTATTTAATTCTTTTTAAAATACCAATAAGAAGTTTATCTGAATCAGTAAAAAATTATTTCATAACTGCGGATGTAGCTCAGAGGTAGAGCATTAGTCTCCAAAACTAAGGGTCGGGATTTCGAAATTCTCCATCCGTGCTATAATTTTGTCAATTCAACTTTTTGTATTACCTTTGTAAAAAATAAACGGTATGGGAACAAATTTCTACAGAGTCCCCCAAGGACACAAGATGATTAAGAGGGAGCAAAAGCTCCGTATGCGCATCGATGCGATGGATTCGGTCAGTCCCGAACAAATCGAACGAGGATTTCGTTCCATCTCTGTTGGTGAAGGGGATTCTTTTTCTCCTTGGGACGAGTTTTTAGATGGAACCAAAATCCACTTGGGTAAGAGAAGCTCTGGATGGAAGTTTCTTTGGAATTGGAATGATTCAAAATATTACAAGACCAAAGAAGAACTTTTCACGTTCATCAGAAGTGGTCGTGTGGTTGATGAGTACGGAAGGGTGATGGACCAAGAAGAGTTCATCCAAATGGCTCTTGAGTGGGGTCAAGAGGATGGATGGGACATTGTAACATACTACAAGGAAAATCCTGACCATGGTAGTTTTAGTCTGTTTGAGAAACGCGAGGAATACCTTGACGGTCTTCGGGTCTCCACTACAACCGAATTCTTTTAAGATGGCGTCGTAGCTCAGGGGTAGAGCATCTCTTTCATACGGAGACGGTCGGTGATTCGAGCTCACCCGACGCTACAATACGGCTCAAAAACAATCGAATTTGAGCTACAACTAATTAAAACGAATCAAAATGAAAATAAGTAGAAAAGACCTTGAATGGTTCATGAAGAATATCCGAACTCACAGTGAGGGTAAAGAACTCACCGATGCTGAATTGGTGAATGAACTGGCTAACTACATGGAGAGAAATCCAAGGTGTGTGGATATTCATGGTGTGAGTGACCCTGGTAGATTCTATTACTCGACTGTCGGATATGGTGTGTTCTCTTTGTTTGGCGAGAAATACCGTATGGGAAGGATTGAAATCTTTGATAGTCAAGATGAATCGGGATATGCTGTTGATGAGGGTATCTACACGATGCCATTCGTGGCAGCAAATCAGTTTGAGGACTTCATAGATTCTCTTGAAACCGACTTACCAATCCATATCTCAATCGGTTCTCATGAGTGGTGTGAAAAAGAGTGTTCCAAGTCTCTTGGGTTTGAAACTCCCGATGAGATGAGGGACCCTGAAAAAATCCGAGCATTTCAAAAAAAGAAAAATGATGATTATGCGGTAGAACGTGGATTCAAAGATTTTGATGACTTATGGGCAAATAGTAAATTCGGTGGGAAATCACCAAAAAATTTAGAAGAAAATGAAAATTTATAACGTAATTGCTTATCTCCATGGTGATGTAAATGAACACTCATATCCTGTGGGTGTTTTTGGTAAACAAAAGATTGCTGAAATGGTTGCCCATGAAGAATCACTTGAACGTGGTGGTAAGTACGGAGTAAAAGTTTATGAGATGTCCATTGATGAAACTTATTACTCCTCAGAACCAATCGTGGTTTACGAAGAAGACGCAAAATAATTAACAAAGTTCTGTCGCTCTACGGAGAGGAAACTCAGGAAATCTCAGCTCAAGGTGGGAGATATAAGGTAACAAACTTATAATGGTCAGTTATAAGTCCACGTCCTTATATCGGTTGAACCACCGAGGATTCAACCCAAAATAACCCATGACGGTGAGCTGGTCGGGTAAGGTGGGGGCCAATAGACTGATGACAGATTAAAAACAGAATCCTGGTTATTCTTTGTTAATAAAATGACCCCGTAGCTCAGTTGGCTAGAGCAATACACTTTTAATGTATGGGCCCTGGGTTCGAATCCCAGCGGGGTCACAAAGTCAGTTAGAGTAAAAGTAACTCGTGGGTGAGGTTCACAGAGTGTCATTGATGATACTCTGTTGGGCAAAAGACCAAGCAACAGGGGCAGTACCTGTACTGACAAAACGCACTCTTAGCTCAGATGGTAGAGCGCTTGTCTTACATACAAGATGTCGGAGGTTCGATTCCTTCAGGGTGCACAATTAAAATTTTTTTACTATCTTTGTGAAAGATATTTATAGACATGGAACCATCGGACATCGAACAAGACAAAGCAAGAGTTAGAGAACTCATCGCAAGACTCAAAAGCACTGTTGAACAAACAACAAATAATTGGGACAGCAAGGACCGTGAAACTTATATCTTCAACTCCCTTTTGGGTCTAGATTTTATGACGGACGGAAATTTCATCAAGAATGACAAATCTCTCAAGTCTCGTTTGAAGACTGCTTACAATTCTACCTCCACTTCGGATTTTAACACCTCGACTTTGTTAGTGAGTAATCCCGAGTTGGACCCCGATAAGATTTACTTGATTCACGAACCATTTGGTTCCAAGGCGTCTCCTGACTTCTTGTTCATCACCCCTGTTATGATTTTCGGTATCGAAGACAAGTCTTCCAAAAACGAAAAAGTATCCTTCAACACGGGAACACCTGGTGGGAACAAATTCATTATGTATTTTGATAAGAAAAGTAAGAAGGTACACTTAATTTCAGGTAAACAATGGAATTGGGATGACCAAGTAGAACAAGAGTTTCGTGATTTTACTCAACACGTAATTGATTACGCCAAGAAAGAGTTTACTAAGAGATTTGGTAATCGAATTAAAAACATGGAATACTACGCTCGACCCATGTTGATTGACAAAAACAAAATCAAAGACTTGGTTGATAAAGACGAGCAAGATGTGGTTGATATTTTGAAGAAAGCTCTGTAGTATTCTTCAACCATGGCACTCAAATCAAATTACGGACAATACTTCACGCAAGACACCTTGTCTGACTTTGTTGTGGATGAAACTCTTAAGGTTATTCCCAATCCAAAGTCGGCTTTGGAACCATCATTCGGTGACGGTCAGTTTGTCAAAAGTCTATTGAAAAGACTTCCCAACATTCAAGTTGACGCTTGTGAAATTGACCCTGAGGTTTTCGTAGAAGTTGAAGGGGCAAACTGCGTTGTTGATGATTTCCTATTGGGATATGACACCGAAAAGAAATATCCATTAATCATTGGTAATCCTCCATATATTGAAGTTGTTTATTCATTCTACAACGAAGAACAACAAAAACTTATGAAGGATAAGTTCGAAAAAAAAGGTCGTGGACGTATCAACTTGGTTCATGGATTCTTTGATAAGTCATTCGAACTTTTGGATGAAGGTGGTGTGATTTCATATCTCCTCCCCTCAGCGATTCTTACGTCTCCTTGGTACAACGACATCAGAAAAACAATTTACGAAGACTACACCATCCATAAGGTGGTTGAGGACGTGAAATTCAAAGGGGTGTCAATCAAAGTTTCTCTTTTAATTATTCAGAAACAAAAGACTGATGTAAAAAACTACATTGTCAAGAAAGGTGATGTGTATCAAATCTTTGAAACTGTATCCACAAAACAGGGTATGACTTTAAAAGACTTGGGATTCACCGTCGGAGTCGGTCCATACTATTGGGCTCACAACAAACCTTTGTTAAACAACGACGAGTTGGGTAAAAAACTTCTATATTCTTCATTTATCTCAGAAAACTTGGTTCAAGAAGTTGAGATTAAAAACCCACTGAAGAAGAAGTACATCAACGTAACTCAACCCAAAGTCATTAAAGATTCCATCTTACTTCCGAGGTCGTCAAGTAAAAAGTTCAAAGTTGCTTTGTTGGAAAACAACGAAACATTTGTTTTTGAGAATCACGTCATCTATATTACACACAACGACAAAAAAACACTCAAGTTGTTGTACAAGTATTTGTTTGATAATAAAAGTGAAGTCGAGTCCATTCTTAATTCAGCTAACATCACCAAGACGGAAGTAGAGAATCTAGTTTGGATAAAATAGGACCTTTAGCTCAGTGGTAAGAGCGCTCCGCTCATAACGGATTGGTCGTAGGTTCAAATCCTACAAGGTCCACTAACGTATCAGGGTTTTCCACGAATCCCTTTCATAACCCCAATACTCAAACTCGTATTGTTTTTTGTTCCAAACAATATCTGCGAGTTCTTGGGTATAGTAATCATAATAGGGTGTTTCAATGTCGATGGTGTATTGTTGTTTGTAGCCGTCTTTATACTCTACTAATTCTTCAATACTGCGTTCCACAAGTTTGTAGTTTTCTTGAACGAATGGTAGGTTGGACACATCTTCAACCAAATTTTCGAACCTTATTACATGTTTTCTAATGTTTGGATGTTTTTGAAGATTCGTTATTGGTTCCCAATCATGTCCAAGATTGAAACTGAAATATTCATTTGGTTCTTTGATGTATTTTTGAAAAGTGACATCTCGATTGTTCGAATAATTTATTCTGTTACGTAAAATCCAAAAAGAAACAATTCTCGAATACGGATTCCTACAAGCACAAACCACATCCCATGTTGGGTCTTTTATAAGACAACCGTGTGATACATCCATTTCTTGAAAACCGAGTTTCCTTGGTATTGGGTCTAAAGCTCTCGATGCGTTTCTCATCACCCTCCACCATTGAACCCGATATTTTTCAGAATACCACATTCTATCAAAATAAACTTACTCTGACATTTGTATAGTAAACTTTTTTGTTGTACATTAGCATTATGAGTGAAAAAGAACTTCTCGATTCAATTCGTAAAGAACCTAACCCGATAACCCTCCTTATAGGGGCTTTGAACCTGTTGAAAAAAGAAAACGGATTTGAACAAGACCTCCTAACTCCTGGTTTCATCAAGGAGTGGATTGTATCCGAAATACTCGGACACGATTGTCACAAGACCAAACACGGTGCCGACGCCTACTCTAAGGACGGGAAAGAGCAATATGAATACCTCACTTGTAAAGAAGGTGGTAGTTTTCAACTTGACCGAATCCATGAGGAAAACCTTCACCGTATCACCCGTAACGATGCCATATTCTTTGCTCTCTTTGACAAAGAAAACGGACTTGAGTGTAAGAAGATTTGGAAGTGTGATTCCAACGTGTTCCTTGGTGAGGTACGTCACAAAATATCAAAAGCCCGTAAAGACTCCTCGAAACATGTTTCAGTGTCTCAGAATTGGGTACAAGAAAATTCTGAAGTGATTTGGCGACATTAAAACTTTGCCCTATATTTGTGGTGTTGTAAGACAAACAGGTCTTTGAAATGGTGGAATAAATTAACGGTTGGTAGTAACAAAGCGTAAGTTGACGGTATGGGAGAGCATATCGCAAGGGTACACACTAAGAATTGACCCTCTCTCTAATGGTGTGTGAAGCTGGACTTCTTAAATGGGGGGGTTAGGCGGGATTCCTGATAAAGTCAACTACTACCAACTAAGTGCCGGTGTGGTGGAATGGTAGACACGGATGCCTTAGGAGCATCTGCTTTTAGCGTGGGGGTTCGAGTCCCTCCTCCGGTACAAAATGTCAGAGTGGCGGAATAGGTAGACGCGCACGACTCAAACTCGTGTACTCCGGTGTGTGGGTTCGATTCCCACCTCTGATACTTATTAAAATGGGAAAAATTAAATTGTTCTTAAAAAAGATAGTAATAGCTTTCTTCGAAACTATTTCTTATCATTAACTTCAGGTCCGTTCGTTTAGCGGCTAGGATGCAGGCTTGTCACGCCTGTGGGGCGGGTTCGATTCCCGCACGGACCGCTTAAATTATCAAATTATGACAAAAGAAACCGTAAATGAAGTACTTTGGGAACTGAAATATGTTCACGACTCAGTTAAGTCCAATGGTAAGGGAGATACTTTTGATATTCCTTTTTATGTCAATCACTTGAAAAGGGCGATTGAACTTATGGAGTCGGAAATCAAATCATAAGTTTTCTATTGGAAGGTGGGTGAGTGGTTAAAACCGGCAGACTGTAAATCTGCTCCCTTACGGGTACGGCGGTTCGAATCCGTCCCTTCCAACCAAATTCTCCCTTAGCTCAGTCGGTTAGAGCATTTGACTGTTAATCAAAGGGTCGATGGTTCGAGTCCATCAGGGAGAGCAAGTCGGGTGGCTGAATTGACAAAGGCACATCCATTTTTGGATGGAGAACGCTAAGACCTATTAGAGGGTTGTTCTCGATTGTAGGTGGGACCCCTACCCCGACGCCTTTTTAATCTATAATAGTTTTCCAAGAATTTCGTTCGTAACCACCAAATTCAAAATAATTTTTTTTATATTCGTAAACTAAATCAGCAATTTCTTGAGTGTATATTTGGTTGTAAGGTACTCTATTGTGCCATTTGTTTGTACCTCTCCAAGGACTTGTTCCTAAGTTAAACTCTTTCATTTCTTCTTGTATAAGGTGAATATTTTCTTGTATGAAATCTATCGATAAAATATCATCACGATAATTTTCGTATCGAATCAACTTTTTAATATTCGAATTTTGAATTTTCGTCGCTTCAGTATAATCAACTTGATGTAGATTTTTGGAATCTAAAAAATCTGCCCTTCCTTTAATCACAAAGTCTTTGAATGACATATACTCTCTTGGTTCTTTCATAAAAAAAATTGAGGCGGCTATCGAATACGGGTTTCTAATATTGAGATACACGTCGTATTTACAATCTGAGAAGACACTATGATGACTTTGATGTACTTCGAA
>Ga0172376_10006832_pt1 | contig 12298 bp, 21 predicted proteins | sample Lak35m_FD_121114 | JGI IMG/M metagenome (GOLD analysis project Ga0172376, IMG submission 121114) | Freshwater microbial communities from Kabuno Bay, South-Kivu, Congo - kab_092012_35m | ecosystem: Environmental > Aquatic > Freshwater > Lake | place: Democratic Republic of the Congo: South-Kivu...
GCCGCTGATAAGGCGCGCCACGATCTCATCGAGACACTTGCAGATGTCGATGACCAGGTGATGGAGAAGTACCTCGAAGGACAAGAACTCTCCGAAGATGAGATCATCGCTGCGATCCGTCGCGCGACCCTCGCAGATAAGGCAACCCCTGTCCTTACTGGATCAGCATTCAAGAACAAGGGCGTCCAGCCGATGCTCGATGCAGTCGTCCGTTATCTTCCAAGTCCACTCGATGTCGAAGCGATTGTCGGCTCCAAGATGGGCGATTCCGCTACTGAGATCGTACGTAAGCCATCTGATTCCGAGCCATTCTCCGCGCTCGCATTCAAGATCATGAGCGATCCACATCTTGGAAAGCTCACCTTCGTCCGTATCTACTCCGGAACCCTCACAGCAGGTACCGCAGTCTTGAACTCAACGAAGGATCGCAAGGAGCGGATCGGAAAGATCTATCAGATGCACGCCAACAAGCGTGAAGAGCGCGATAACGCAGGCGCCGGAATGATCATCGCGGTGATGGGTCTCAAGGACACCACAACCGGCGACACTCTCTGTGATTCGGATAAGCCAGTCATCCTCGAGTCGATGGAGTTCCCAGATCCCGTCATCCATGTCGCGATCGAGCCGAAGACCAAGGGCGACCAAGAGAAGCTCGGCACTGCGATCCAGCGCCTCGCTGAAGAGGATCCGACCTTCCATGTTCGAACCGATGAGGAGACCGGACAGACGATCATCGGCGGAATGGGTGAGCTCCACCTTGAGATCCTCGTCGATCGTATGAAGCGTGAATTCAAAGTCGAAGCGAATGTCGGTAAGCCACAGGTTGCATATCGAGAGACGCTACGCAAGGCAGTCGACCGTTACGACTACACCCATAAGAAGCAGACCGGTGGATCCGGACAGTTCGCGAAGGTCCAGATCGCACTTGAGCCACTTGCTGTCGGCGAAGTCCCTTCCGGGTATGAGTTCGTCAATAAGGTCACTGGTGGACGTATCCCGAAGGAATACATCCCAGCCGTCGATGATGGTGCACAAGAAGCGATGCAGACTGGTCCGCTCGCTGGCTACCCACTCACCGATGTACGAGTAACTCTTCTTGATGGCGCGTATCACGATGTCGATTCATCGGAACTCGCTTTCAAGATTGCCGGTATCGCAGCATTCAAGGAAGCAGCGAAGCTCGCTTCCCCAGCATTGCTCGAACCGATGATGTCCGTCGAGGTCGTCACTCCTGAGGATTTCATGGGTGATGTCATCGGCGACCTCAACTCTCGACGCGGCCAAATCCAGGCCATGGACGAGCGTTCCGGTGCCCGCGTTGTGAAGGCACTGGTCCCACTTTCGGAGATGTTCGGCTATGTCGGAGATCTGCGAAGCAAGACCCAGGGTCGCGCCTCCTACTCGATGCAATTCGATTCCTACGCTGAAGTCCCAGCGGCGGTTTCGAAGGAGATCATCGCGAAGGTACGCGGCGAGTAACAACACACACGAGAAGAAAGAGGAAAGCTAGTGACAAAGGCGAAGTTCGAGCGGACAAAACCGCACGTGAACATCGGCACCATCGGTCACATCGACCACGGTAAGACCACTCTTACTGCGGCGATCTCCAAAGTGCTCCACGACCGATACCCAGATGTGAACCCATTCACCCCATTCGATCAGATTGACAAGGCGCCAGAAGAGCGTCAGCGCGGTATCACCATTTCGATCGCGCATATCGAGTACCAGACTGAGAAGCGCCACTACGCGCACGTCGACTGCCCAGGCCACGCCGATTACATCAAGAACATGATCACCGGTGCGGCACAGATGGACGGCGCGATCCTCGTGGTCGCAGCGACCGATGGCCCGATGCCTCAGACCAAGGAGCACGTCCTCCTTGCTCGTCAGGTCGGCGTCCCATCGATCGTGGTCGCACTCAACAAGTCCGACATGGTCGACGATGAGGACATCCTCATGCTCGTCGAGGAAGAAGTTCGCGACTTGCTCAAGAAGTATGAATTCCCTGGCGACACCACTCCGATCGTCCGAGTCTCCGCACTCAAGGCGCTCGAGGGTGATGTTGAGTGGGGCAATAAGTTGATGGATCTCATGAGCGCTGTCGATGAGTTCATCCCAACTCCTGCACGTGAGATCGACAAGCCATTCTTGATGCCAGTCGAAGACGTCTTCACCATCACTGGTCGTGGAACCGTCATCACCGGTCGTATCGAGCGCGGCGTTGTCAAGGTCAACGAGGAAATCGAGATCGTCGGTATCCGTCCAGATTCACAGAAGACTGTGGTCACCGGTGTCGAAATGTTCCGCAAGCTCCTCGATGAGGGTCAGGCTGGCGAGAACGTCGGTCTCCTTCTCCGTGGTCTCAAGCGCGAAGATGTAGAGCGCGGTCAGGTCTGCTGCAAGCCAGGCTCGATCACACCTCACACTGAATTCGACGCATCTGTCTACATCCTCTCCAAGGATGAGGGCGGTCGTCACACCCCGTTCTTCAACAACTACCGTCCTCAGTTCTACTTCCGTACTACTGACGTGACCGGTGTTGTGACACTTCCAGGTGGCAAGGACATGGTCATGCCTGGCGACAACGTCGAGATTGCAGTGGCGTTGATCCAGCCGATCGCTATGGAAGAGGGTCTTCGTTTCGCTATCCGTGAAGGCGGTCGTACCGTCGGCGCAGGTCGCGTCACCAAGATCAAGAAGTAGGGATCAAGAACCACAACTAGCAAAAAACTCGTGTGAGCCATCGGTGGGGTCGCAAGGCCCCACCGAAAGGCCAAACAGGAGTCAAGGAACGAGAAGTTAAGAAGAACAAGAGGAGAAGAGATGGCCGGACAGAAGATCCGCATCAGGCTCAAGGCGTACGACCATGAGGTGATTGACTCTTCCGCGAAGAAGATCGTGGAGACAGTCGAGCGCACCGGGGCGACCGTCGCGGGCCCAGTACCGCTGCCAACAGAGAAGAACGTGTACTGCGTCATCCGTTCTCCACACAAGTACAAGGACAGTCGTGAGCACTTTGAGATGCGCACCCATAAGCGCCTCATCGACATCATCGACCCGACACCAAAGACCGTTGACTCATTGATGCGCCTCGATCTCCCAGCGGGCGTCGACATCGAGATCAAGCTCTAACGAGAGAGACCTGAGAAATGAAAAACACTCAAGCACATAGCGCGGCGATCAAGGGCATCCTTGGCACCAAGCTCGGCATGACACAGGTCTTCGATGAGTCGAACAAGGTCATCCCCGTGACTGCGATCGAAGCAGGTCCATGTGTCATCACACAGATCCGCACCCTCGAGAAGGATGGCTATGAGGCTGTTCAACTCGCATTCGGTGCCGTTGATCCACGCAAGGTGGCGAAGCCTGAGGCTGGCCATTTCGCGAAGGCTGGCGTCACGCCACGCAAAGAGGTTGCTGAACTTCGCACCTCTGCCGCTTCCTCTTATTCCGTCGGTCAAGAGATCAAGGCCGACGTCTTCAATCCTGGTGACATCATCGACGCCACCGGCACATCACTCGGAAAGGGAACTGCTGGTGTCATGAAGCGCCACAACTTCCGCGGTTTGGTGATGGTCACGGTGTCGAGCGAAAGCACCGCACCTCCGGTTCGATCGGTAACCGAACCACCCCTGGTCGCGTCTTCAAAGGCAAGCGCATGATGGGTCGCATGGGTATCGAGACAGTGACCATGCAAAACCTCAAGGTGGTCAAGGTCGACGCCGAGAAGAACATCATCTTGGTCTCCGGGTCAGTACCTGGCGCCATCGGTTCCACCGTCTTCTTGCGCACTGCGGTCAAGCAGGTCGCAAGTGAGACCATCGCGAAGGCAGGTGCATGATGTCTCTCTCCGTCGATATCAAGGACATCTCTGGCAAGAGCGCAGGAAAGTTCGCGCTTCCAGCCGAGATCTTCGATGTCCAAGTCAATGTGCCATTGATCCATCAAGTCGTGACCGCGCAACTCGCAGCCGCTCGCCAAGGTTCACATAAGGCGAAGAACCGCGGTGAGGTCAGCGGTGGTGGAAAGAAGCCGTTCAAGCAGAAGGGAACCGGTCGCGCTCGCCAAGGTTCGACACGTTCGCCGAACCAGCGTCACGGTGGAGTTGCACATGGTCCAGTCCCACGTTCCTATGATCAGCGCACACCAAAGAAGATGATCAAGGCTGCCCTCGCTGGCGTCCTCTCTGATCGTCAACGCCACGATCGCATTCATATCGTCGATGGCATCACCAAGGCCGAGAACACCAAGGGCACTCTCGCAGCGGTCCGTCAGTTCTCGGATCGCAAGCGCGCTTTGATCGTCCTCTCTCGCACCGAGGAGAGCGCATGGCTCAAACTTCGTAACGTCGATGGCCTTCATCTGATCGCATCCGATCAGCTCAACGCCTATGACGTCGTGGTCGCTGATGATGTCGTCTTCTCACATGATGCGATGAAGGAATTCGTCGCAGGTCCTACCAAGGGCAACACCGTCACTGCGGTCGCCCGTGAGAGCGAAGTCGGGGTGTCAGCATGAAGGATTACAGAGATGTCTTGATCGCTCCGGTGGTATCGGAGAAGTCCTACGGACTACTCGATCAGAACAAGTACACCTTCCTGGTTGCGCTCGATGCGAACAAGACCGAGATCAAGATCGCGGTCGAGAAGATCTTCAAAGTCGAGGTACTCAAGGTCAACACCATGAACCGAGAGGGCAAGACCAAGGTCACCCGTTTCGGTAAGGGCAAGCGCAAGGACACCAAGCGTGCGATCGTCCAGGTCGCTGCCGGGCAACGTATCGACATCTTCGGAGGCCCTGTCGGCTAAGGCCGATGGGATCTTCGATAAGAGGAGAAGAAAATGGCACTGCGTAAGTACAAGCCACGGACTGCGGCCACTCGTGAGAAGAGTGTCTCGGATTTCGCCGAGGTCACACGTACCACTCCAGAGAAGTCGTTGATACGTCCGATCAATTCAAAAGGTGGCCGTAACGCCGCCGGCCGTATCACCACTCGCCACCAAGGTGGCGGACATAAGCGCGCCTACCGCGTCATCGATTTCGTCCGCAACGACAAGGATGGCATCCCAGCGACGGTCGCTCACATCGAGTATGACCCGAACCGCACCGCGCGAATCGCACTCCTCCATTTCGCAGATGGCGAGAAGCGCTACATCATCGCGCCGAACAAACTCAATCAAGGTGACACGGTAGAGACCGGTGCTGCTGCCGATATCAAGCCAGGCAATAACTTGCCGCTTCGCAATATCCCAGTAGGTACCGTGATCCACGCTGTCGAGGTCCGTCCTGGTGGCGGAGCGAAGCTCGCTCGTAGCGCTGGAGCCTCGATCCAATTGGTCGCGAAGGATGGACCGTACGCACAACTTCGTATGCCATCCGGTGAGATCCGAAACGTCGATGTCCGTTGCCGCGCAACGGTTGGCGAAGTCGGTAACGCAGAACAATCGAACATCTCGCTCGGAAAGGCAGGGCGCTCACGTTGGAAGGGTCGCCGCCCGACCGTCCGTGGTGTCGTCATGAACCCTGTCGATCACCCACATGGTGGTGGTGAAGGAAAGACCTCTGGTGGTCGCCATCCGGTATCGCCATGGGGTAAGCCTGAATCTCGCACTCGCAAGAAGAAGGCATCCGACAATCTCATCGTCCGTCGTCGTCCATCCAATAAGGCCCGATAAGGAGAGCGCATGTCACGAAGTCTTAAGAAGGGTCCTTTCGTGGACGCTCACCTATCCAAGAAGGTGGATGAGCAGAACGAGAAGAACACCAAGAGTGTGATCAAGACCTGGTCACGCCGTTCCACGATCACGCCATCGATGATCGGTCACACCATTGCGGTCCATGACGGCCGTAAGCATGTGCCCGTCTTCATCACTGAGGCGATGATCGGTCACAAGCTCGGTGAGTTCGCACCGACTCGTACCTTCAAGGGTCACGTCAAGACCGATGGGAGAGCGAAAGTTGCCCAATAACAACGCATTAGTCGCAACCGCCAAGGCGCGCAGCCTTCGCGTCACACCTCAGAAGGCTCGTCGCGTGGTCAACATGATCCGTGGCGCTCGCCTTGATGAGGCGCTCAATATCTGCAAGTTCTCACCACAGGTCGCGGTGAGTGAGGACCTTTACTCCTTGCTCAACTCTGCATTCGCGAATGCGAAGCAGAAGAACCCGAACATCCGTGATGCGAAGGAACTCTGGGTCGCAGAGGCGCTCGTCGATGAGGGCTTCACCATGAAGCGCTATCGCCCACGTGCCCAAGGCCGCGGCTATCAGATCCTCAAGCGTTCGAGCCAGATCTCGGTCGTGATCTCCGATGACAGGAACTACCGCTCACACGGTCCTTCCAAGGGTGGCAAGAAGGTTGTCGCTCAGGCGCCAGCAGAGAGCGCATCGAGCAACAGTGCAGATGCAACACCTGCAACAACTACTGGAGAGGAAGGTGCGGAGTAAATGGGTCAGAAGATCAACCCCCACGGCTTCCGTCTCGGTATCACCACTGAGTACAAGTCTCGCTGGTATGCAGAGAAGCTCTACAAGGATTATGTAAAAGAAGATGTCATGATCCGAAAGATGATGCATCAGAAGATGGAGCGCGCTGGCGTATCTCGTATCGAGATCGAGCGCACTCGTGAGAAGGTCCGTATCGACCTTCACACCGCTCGTCCTGGCATCGTCATCGGTCGTCGCGGTACCGAAGCGGACAAACTCCGTCTCGACCTCGAGAAATTGACCGGCAAGCAGGTCCAACTCAACATCTTGGAAGTGAAGAACGCAGAGATCGACGCACAACTCGTCGCACAAGGTGTGGCAGAGCAGCTCGCTGCTCGTGTCTCCTTCCGTCGCGCGATGCGTAAGGCGATGCAGACCGCGTTCAAGGCAGGCGCGAAGGGCATCCGTATCCAATGCGGTGGTCGACTCGGTGGCGCTGAGATGTCGCGCTCTGAGTTCTATCGCGAAGGACGCGTCCCATTGCACACTCTCCGTGCTGATATCGATTATGGATTCCACGAGGCTCACACCACCTTCGGTCGCATCGGCGTGAAGGTTTGGATCTACAAGGGTGAAGTGGTCGAATCTCGCGCAGAGCGTGAGGCACAGGCGCTTGCTCAAGCGAAGGCAGCACGCGAACAACGCGCTGCACGGACACAGCGTCCACGTCAGCCAAAGGGTGAAGTGACTGTGAGACAGGGCGAAGCGACAGTTGCCGCTCCGGTCGCGGTTGAGACCCCAGTTCAAGAGGCCCCCGTGGCTGAAAAGGGAGGCGAGTAGCGATGTTGGTTCCACGCAAGATCAAACACCGTAAACAACATCACCCGAAGCGCAGCGGTAAGGCGAAGGGCGGAACCACTCCGGCTTTCGGCGATTACGGCATCCAAGCGCTCGAAGGTGGCTACATCACCAACCGACAGATCGAGGCAGCGCGCATCGCGATGACTCGTTACATCAAGCGTGGTGGAAAGGTCTGGATCAATATCTTCCCGGACCGTCCATTGACCAAGAAGCCAGCCGAGACTCGTATGGGTTCCGGTAAGGGATCACCAGAATGGTGGGTCGCGAACATCAAGCCAGGCCGCGTCATGTTCGAGATCTCCGGCGTCACCGAAGAGATCGCAAATGCGGCGATGACTCGCGCGATTCACAAACTTCCAGTGAAGTGCCGCGTCGTCCGTCGTGAGGAGGCATAGAGATGGCCAAGATCGAAAGTGCTGAAGAGCTACGCGCTCTTCCAGTCGAAGAGTTGCAGGAGAAGGTGAAGAACCTCAAAGAGGAACTCTTCAATCTCCGTTTCCAGGCTGCCACCGGACAACTTGAGAGTCATGGTCGCCTTGGTGCGGTCCGCAAGGAGATCGCCCGGATCTACACGATCCTTCGCGAGCGCGAGTTGGGTATCGGAGGTGCCGCGTGAGCACAAAGAACACCGAAGCCCGCGGGTTTCGCAAGGTAAGAGAAGGAATCGTGGTCTCAGACAAGATGGACAAGACCGTTGTGGTCTTGGTTGAGGATCGTGCTGCGCACAGCCTCTACGCCAAAGTCATGACCAAGAGCAAGAAGTTCAAGGCTCACGATGAGTCGAATACCGCCGGTATCGGCGATCGCGTACGGATCATGGAAGTCCGTCCGATCTCCGCAACCAAGCGTTGGCGAGTCGTTGAGATCCTCGAGAAGGCCAAGTAGGAACCGAGAGAAGGAATAGAGAAAGATGATTCAACAAGAATCTCGTCTTCGCGTCGCCGATAACACCGGTGCGCGCGAATTGCTCTGCATCCGAGTCCTCGGTGGCACGAAGCGACGTTATGCCGGCATCGGCGACGTCATCGTCTGCTCGGTCAAGGATGCGATCCCAGGTGGACAGGTGAAGAAGGGTGATGTGGTCAAGGCCGTCATCGTCCGCACCGTCAAGGAGAACCGTCGCGCCGATGGGAGTTACATCAAGTTCGATGAGAACGCCGCTGTGATCATCAAGGATGATCTCGAACCACGCGGCACACGTATCTTCGGACCAGTCGCTCGTGAACTTCGTGACAAGCGTTTCATGAAGATCATCTCGTTAGCTCCGGAGGTGCTCTAGATGGCCCGAATCAAGAAGGGTGATCGCGTCCTCGTGATCTCAGGTAAGGACAAAGGGATCACCGGTACGGTGCTCAAGGTCGACCTGAAGAAGAATCGCGTGATCGTCGAAGGCGTCAACCGCGTCAAGAAGCACACCAAGGAGAGCACCACCGATCGTGGCGTGAAGACCGGTGGCATTCTGACCGTTGAAGCGCCGATCCATTACTCGAACGTGATGCTCCTCGATGAGGAGAACCAAGCGACACGTATCGGTGTGAAGAAGGACGAAGCTGGAAAGAACGTCCGTATCTCACGTCGTTCGGGGAAGGAGATCTAGGCCATGACAACTGCAACTGCACCGCGTCTGAAGGCGCGTTACAAGGAGACCGTCTCTGCCCAACTCAAGGGCGAGTTCGGATACTCCAATGTCATGCAGATCCCAACCGTTGCGAAGATCGTGATCAACATGGGCGTCGGCGAAGCTGCCAAGGACTCCAAGTTGATCGAAGGCGCAGTCCGCGACCTCGCGTTGATCACCGGCCAGAAGCCAGTCGTGACCAAGGCGAAGAAGTCGATCGCTAACTTCAAACTCCGTGAGGGTATGCCGATCGGTGCGCACGTCACTCTCCGTGGCGATCGCATGTGGGAGTTCCTCGACAGGTTGCTCGCCGTATCGCTTCCTCGTATCCGTGACTTCCGTGGTCTCTCACCGAAGCAATTCGATGGCAAGGGCAATTACACCTTCGGTGTATCCGAGCAGGTCGTCTTTGCTGAGATCCCACAAGACAAGATCGATCGCGTCCGCGGCATGGACATCACGATCGTCACCACCGCCAAGAATGATGATGAAGGTCGCGCTCTGCTTCGCGCGCTCGGATTCCCATTCGCAGAGAAGTAAGCCGGGGAGAGAAAGAGAATGGCAAAGACAAGCCTCAAGGTTAAGGCGAGCAGGAAGCCGAAGTTCAAGGTGCGCGGTTACACCCGCTGCCAGCGATGCGGTCGTCCTCACTCTGTCTACAGGAAATTCGGACTCTGCCGCGTGTGCTTCCGCGAGATGGCACACCGTGGTGAACTCCCAGGTATCTCGAAAGCAAGTTGGTAACCACTATCAAGTAGGTCTCGCACAGAAGGTGCGAGATACCGCTCGAAGAAAGGCCATAGGCCACGCATGACAATGACAGACCCGATCGCGGACATGCTTGCGCGTCTCCGCAACGCCAACATGGCGTATCACGATTCGGTGGCGATGCCCTCGTCCTCGGTGAAGACCCGTATCGCTGCGATCTTGCAGCAAGAGGGTTACATCGCGAGCTACGCAGTCGCCGACAATAAGGAGGGCTTCGGTAAGACCCTCACCTTGCAACTCAAGTACGGCAGCAATCGCGAGCGTTCTATTGCTGGACTTCGCCGCGTCTCCAAGCCAGGTCTTCGCGTCTATGCGAAGTCGACTGGTCTGCCGAAGGTCCTCGGTGGCCTCGGAGTTGCGATCATCTCGACTTCACAAGGCCTCTTGACCGATCGTCAGGCGAATCAGAAAGGCGTGGGTGGGGAAGTCCTCGCCTACGTGTGGTGATCTGCCATGTCACGTATCGGAAAGATGCCCATCGCGATTCCTTCGGGAGTCGAAGTCACACTCAACGGCAATGATGTCGCGGTCAAGGGTCCAAAGGGCACCCTCAACGTCACCATCTCAGAGCCGATCACTGTGACCAAGGAAGAGAATTCCCTCGTCGTCGCTCGCCCTAATGATGAGCGCAAGGCGAAGGAACTCCATGGTCTGTCGCGTACATTGATCTCGAACATGATCACTGGTGTCACCACCGGTTACACCAAGAAGGTCATCCTCACGGGTGTCGGTTACCGCGTCGCACTCAAGGGCAAGGATCTCGAGTTCCAACTTGGCTACTCACATAACATCCTCTTCCCAGCACCAGCAGGAATCACATTCGCTTCCGCATCACAGACCGAACTCGAGGTCTCCGGTGTCGATAAGCAACTCGTCGGTGAGGTCACCGCGAAGATCCAGAAGCTTCGCAAGTCCGATCCTTACAAGGGCAAGGGTCTGCACTTGGAAGGTGCTCGTATCCGTCGCAAGGCTGGTAAGGCAGGTAAGAAGTAATGGCAACTAAAGCGGCACCAAAGAAGACAAAGACCGCGACACGTTCTGGCGCGAAGGCTACGAACCGCATCGTCAAGGGTTCGTCCCAGGTCGCACGCGTGCGTCGCCACTTCCGCGTCCGTAAGAAGGTCGTCGGAAGTTCCGAGCGTCCACGTCTCGTCGTCTCACGCTCCACTCGCCATCTCTTCGCACAGATCGTCGATGACTCCAAGCAGATCACGCTTGCCAGCGCATCGACCATGGAGACAGATCTTCGTCAGGACTCTGGCGACAAGACCAAGAAGGCACGCAAGGTCGGGCAACTTCTCGCTGATCGTGCGAAGGCAAAGGGGATCTCTGCGGTGGTCTTCGATCGTGGTGGCAATCGCTTCCATGGTCGTGTGGCTGCGCTCGCAGAAGGTGCTCGTGAGAACGGATTGGACTTCTAATGACACCAGCGGAAAACAAGGTGCGCGACGAGAACGCGCCAGCCTCGGCAAAGCCGGATCGCCGCGAGCGTCGTCCACGCGAAGAGCGTGCTGAGAAGAGCCCGTACATCGAGCGCGTCGTCTTCGTCAATCGCGTAGCGAAGGTGGTGCAAGGTGGACGTCGTTTCTCCTTCACCGCACTCGTCGTCGTCGGCGATGGCAACGGAACCCTCGGCGTCGGTTATGGCAAGGCGAAGGAAGTACCTCAAGCGATCGCCAAGGCAGTAGAAGAGGCGAAGAAGTCCTTCTTCAAAGTGCCACGACTTGGTTCCACCATCCCACACCCAGTCCAAGGTGAGAAGGCAGCAGGAGTAGTACTCCTTCGTCCAGCCGCACCTGGTACTGGTGTGATCGCAGGTGGTCCAGTTCGTGCCGTACTCGAGTGCGCCGGAATCTCTGATGTCCTCACCAAGTCACTTGGATCGAACAATCCGATCAACATGGTCCACGCAACTGCAGCAGCGCTCAAGATGTTGGAGAACCCAGCAGCGATCGCAGCGCGTCGTGGAAAGTCTCTCGAAGATGTCGCACCGAAGGCGATCGCGCAAGCGGTTGCAGCGGCTGCAGCATCAGCGAGCCAAGCAGCGAAGGCTGGTGCATAACTCATGCCAAGACTCAAGGTCACCCAAGTTCGCTCGAAGGTCGCGAACATCCCAAGTCAGCGTGAGACTTTGCGAACGCTCGGTCTCAAGCGGATCGGTGATGTCGTCGTGAAGGAAGATCGCCCAGAGATTCGCGGTATGGTCTACGCCGTCCGTCATCTCGTCGAAGTCGAGGAGGTCGAGTAAGTGGTACTCAAAGTCCATCATCTCCGTCCCGCCCCAGGTGCCAAGAAGGCCAAGACTCGTAAGGGTCGTGGTGAGGCATCGAAGGGAAAGACCGCTGGTCGAGGTGGCAAGGGAACCCATGCCCGTAACACGGTTCGCGCTGGTTTCGAAGGTGGTCAGATGCCACTGGTTCAGCGCCTTCCGAAGATGCGCGGCTTCAAGAACCCAGAGCGCATCGAGTTCCAGGCAGTCAATGTCGCGACGATCAACGAAGCATTCCCGAATGGCGGAAACGTCACCGTCGATTCATTGGTCAAGGCAGGTCTTGCACGTAAGGGCCACTTGATCAAGGTCCTCGGTCAAGGTGATATCTCGGTCAAGGTGAGCGTTGAAGCGCA
>Ga0172376_10006836_pt1 | contig 12294 bp, 10 predicted proteins | sample Lak35m_FD_121114 | JGI IMG/M metagenome (GOLD analysis project Ga0172376, IMG submission 121114) | Freshwater microbial communities from Kabuno Bay, South-Kivu, Congo - kab_092012_35m | ecosystem: Environmental > Aquatic > Freshwater > Lake | place: Democratic Republic of the Congo: South-Kivu...
CCCGGGACCGTTCCCCACGTGGATGTTGAGCACCGGCGTGGGCACGGGCGGAGATGTCGAAAACACCGACTGGGACGCGGTCGGACGTCTGAACCCGCGCAAGCGCGTCGGCACCCCCGAGGACATCTCCGGTTTGGCGATCTTCCTCAGTTCGCGGGCTTGTGGATTCACGGTGGGAGCCGTGATCACCTGCGACGGCGGAACGGTCGTCAGCTGAGGGAGCCGCGCGCGGCGGGCCGGTACTAGGGTCGGCTCATGCAAGCCACTCACGTCGACGTGTTGATCGTCGGTGCCGGAATCTCCGGAATCGGTGCGGCGTATCACCTGCAGACCCTGTGCCCCGATCGGTCGTTCACCATTCTCGAGGGTCGCTCCGACATCGGTGGCACCTGGGATCTCTTCCGGTACCCGGGCGTGCGCAGCGACAGTGACATGCACACGCTCGGCTTCAGCTTCAAGCCCTGGACCGAGGCCAAGTCGATCGCCGACGGCCCGTCGATCATGAAGTACCTCCGCGAGACGGTTGCCGAACACGGGATCGACCGTCACATCCGATTCGACCACTGGGTCACCAACGCGTCCTGGGACACGGCCACCTCGCGTTGGACCGTCACGGCCACCGACAAGCGAAACGACCGAACGGTGACCCTCACGTGCAACTTCCTGTTCATGTGTTCGGGCTATTACTCCTACAAAGAGGGTTTCACCCCCGAGTTCACCGGTCGTGAGGATTTCCGCGGCACCATCGTGCATCCGCAGAAATGGCCCGACAACCTGAACTACGCCGGCAAGAAGGTCGTCGTCATCGGTTCGGGTGCCACCGCGGTGACCATCGTGCCGGCCATGGCCACCACCGCGGCGCACGTGACGATGCTTCAACGCTCGCCCACCTACATGGTCGCGCGTCCCGATCACGACGCCGTCGCCGACACCTTGCGCAAGTTCCTTCCCTCCAAGACGGCCTACGCGATCACCCGCGCGAAGAACATCTTCTTGTCGAAGTACTTCTACAACCGCACGCGCACCCAGCCCGAGAAGGTGAAGCAGTTGGTGTTGGGTGGTGTGCGCAAAGCCCTCGGTCCCGACTACGACATCGACACCCATTTCACGCCGTCGTACAACCCGTGGGATCAACGCATGTGCCTGTTGCCGAACGGCGACTTCTTCGGAGCCATCAACAGTGGCAAGGCCAGTGTGGTCACCGACCACATCGATCGCTTCGTCGAGAACGGCATCAAACTGGTTTCGGGCGAGTTGCTCGAGGCCGACATCATCGTCACCGCGACCGGTTTGAACCTCGTCACCCTCGGCGAGATGAGCGTCGAAGTCGACGGTCGCGAGGTGAACTTCGCCGATACCTGGACCTACAAGGGTCTCGCCTACTCGGACGTGCCGAATCTGGTGTCGACCTTCGGCTACATCAACGCTTCGTGGACCCTGCGTGCCGACGTGGTGAGCAAGTACGTGTGTCGCTTGCTGAATCACATGACGAAGACCGGAACGCAGCAGGCGACTCCGCGACTTCGTCCCGAGGACGCGAACATGCCCGAACGACCCTGGATCGACGATTTCTCGGCCGGCTACATGTTGCGCGTGATGCACCTCATGCCCAAGCAGGGCGATCACGAACCCTGGATCAACCCGCAGCTCATCGCCCGCGACAAGCAGATCATCGTGAAGGCGCCCATCGACGACGGGGCCATGCAGTTCACCAAGACTCCGGCGCTGGTCTGAGTCGGGCTCAGCCGGCCAACGCCGGCTCGGGTGTCCAGTCCGGTCCCGCGAACACGTAGCGCAGACGGTCGTTCAGATCTTTCGTCGACACCACGTCCTTGGCGATGTTGACGAATTCGCCGTAGGCCATCTTCATCGGATTGTTGGTACGGATGTTCTTGGTGAGGCCGTATTGCACCTGCCGGATCTCGGGTTCGAACGTTCGGAAGAAGCGGTCCCAGACGATGAGAATGCCGCCGTAGTTCTTGTCGATGTACTGCTTGTTGGCTCCGTGGTGCACGCGATGGTGTGAGGGCGTGTTGAAGATCTTCTCGATGGGCGCCGGCAGACGATCGATGGCCTCGGTGTGGATCCAGTACTGGTACAGCAGGTTCAACTGCCGGGCCTTCAGGAACGTGCCGTAGCGATATCCGAGCAACGACATCGGCCAGTAGACCCAGGTGGTGAGCATGCCCGACCACGTTTGACGAAGCGCCGTGGACAGGTTGTAGCGCCGACCGGAATGGTGCGCCACATGATCGGCCCAGAACAGACGTACCTCGTGCATCCAACGATGATTCCAGTAGTACAGGAAATCCCACACGATCATCGCGCTGAGGATGGAACCGCGATGCGAACCGATGTTGCTCACGCGATGCCGGAACAGGAAGCCGTGCACCCGTCGGTACAGGCCGTCGAGGGCGAAGCCCACCACGATGGAACCCACCAGCAAACCGAGGCTTCCGGCGGTGTCGTTCTTCTCGTAGCCCAAGGGTACGAGAGGATCGGGTGTCGGGTCACCGTCGTCGGTCGGAGCGACCGCATCGACCGGAGGCAACTCGCGCAGTCGGCGACGTTTCAACGCACGATGTTCCCAGATCATGGTGGCCGCGAACACGGGCAGGGTCAGCTTGTCGATCAGATCGATCTTCTTCAGCGGACTGGCCATGTCCACACCGTACCGCCGGGGTCAGGACAACTTCTTGGCCAAGCGCAGGGTCGCGAGCGAGCTCGGATCGGCCAGACCCTTCATGGCGATCTCGTAGTCGGGCAAGGCGTACACCTCACCGTCGTCACCGATCATGAGGAAACGGTCGAACTTGGCCAGAAAGGTGCGATCGTGACTGACGGCGATGACGGTTCCTTCGAAGCCGTCGAGGGCTTTCTCCAGGGCTTCCGATGACTCGATGTCGAGGTTGTCGGTGGGCTCGTCCAGCAGCAACACGTTGTGGCCCTCCAATTCGAGGCACAGGATCTCGAGGCGCGCTTTCTGACCGCCGGACAAGGTCTGGAACTCCTGGCGGGCGTTGTTCACCAATCCGTAGCGAGCCAGGGCGCGCATCGACTTCTCGTCGTCGATGAGGCGATCGCGAACGATGTCGATGCATTGGCGTCCGGTGAAATCCGGACGATCGTTGATCTGCGTGAAGACGCCCACCGATGTTCGGGGGCCGAAGGAGATGGTTCCTTCGTCGGGGGTGGCACCGTTCAACACCGCGAGCAGATGACTCTTGCCCGTGCCGTTCGGGCCGATCAGGCCGACGCGCTCGCCGTGGTACACCTCGTCGGAGAACGGGAAGAACAGACTGCCGACCGAGAGGTTCTCCAACTTGGCGACGCGGCGAGCCGCGTCGGCGCCGCGAAGTCGAACGTGGATCTGCTGATCGGCCACCGGCGGAGGTGGAGGCCCGAGCGCCACGAACTTCTCCCAGCGCGTCTCGGCGGCGTTGGCTTTGGTGGCGTTCTTGAAGTTCTGCGCGGCGCGCTGCTTCATGATCTTCATGTGATGGAACAAGCGACGCTCCTCGTCGTTCCAACGCTTCAGATCGTCGCCCATCAACTCCTGGCGCTTCGCGCGAGCCTCGGGGAACGTGGCGTACGAGCCGCCGTGGCTCCAGCACCCCGAGCCCTCGATGACGACGATCTTGGTGGCGACGCGTTCCAACAACGCACGGTCGTGGCTGACCATCAAGATCGTGGATTTGCTGGCCATGATCTGTTCCTCCAGCCAGCCGCGGGTCGGGATGTCGAGATAGTTGTCCGGTTCGTCCAACAACAACACGTCGGACCCGGAGGTGAGCAACAGGTCCAGCACCAGCCGCTTGCGCTCGCCGCCGGAAAGTTCCGAGACGAGACGCCGCGAGAAGTCGTCGATGGACGACTTCACACTGCGCTGCGCGGCGGCTTGCCACTTGGTCTCCAGTTCGTACCCACCGAGGTCGCCCCAATCCGACAGCGCGTTGGCGTATCCCATGCCGTCATCGGAGCCATCGGCCAAGGCCTTTTCGGCGGCCACCAACGCTCGACCCGCGGTGCGCAGCTGCGGCGGTGCCACCTCGATCAACATCTCGCGCAGAGTGTCGGTCGGCCTCGACATACCCACGTCCTGGGTCATGGTGAGAACGGATCCGTTGACGGTGAACTCGCCACCGTCGGCGTCGATCACTCCCGAGAGAATGCGCAGGATGGTGCTTTTGCCCACACCGTTGGCCCCGACCAACGCGGCGTGCTCACCGGGAGCAATGCCGAAACTGACGTCGAAGAAGAGCTGGTCGGCCCCGGGTGGTGCGTACTCCAATTCCGAGACGACGATGCTGCTCACCGCGACATTCTCGCGGGAACGAACGCGGACTACACCTTCAGCAGCAACTTGCCGTGGTGCCCCCCGGTCATCAGCATGTTCATGACGGCCGGGAAATTCTCGACACCGTGTTCGATCTGTTCGCGCATGATGATGTCGCCGTTGCGGTACCACTTCGCCAGCTGGCCCTCGCCTCGGGCGTAATGCTCGGCGAAGTGGAAGACGGCGAACCCTTCCATGCTGGCGTGACGTTCGGCCAGTTTGAGATAGTTGCGCGGACCGCGAACGTCGTTCATATTCTCGTACTGCGAGATCGCGCCGCAGATGACGATTCGCGATCCTTCCACGATGCGCATGAGGACGTCGTCGAGAATCTCTCCACCGACGTTGTCGAAGAACACGTCGATGCCCTTCGGAGCCAACTCGTCGAGCCGGGCGCCGACGTCCTCGTTGCGGTAGTCGATGGCGGCATCGAAGCCGAGTTCGTCCACGAGGAATCTGGTCTTGTGACTCCCGCCGGCGATACCGATCACCTTGTCGGCCCCGCTCAGGCGGGCGATCTGACCGGCCATGGAGCCCACGGCTCCGGCCGCGCCGCTGACCACCACGGTGTCACCGCTCTTCACGCGACCCACGTCGACGATTCCGAAATACGCGGTGAGACCGGTCGTGAGTCCGAGGGCCCCGAGCCAGGCATTCGCCGGTGCGATCGAGGTGTCGAGTTTGCGCAAGGTGAAGGCCGGCATCACGGAGTGGGTCTGCGAACTGAGTGGCCCGAACACCTTGTCGCCGGCGACGAAGCCAGCGTCACGACTGTCGAGGACCTCGCCCACTCCGAGCGCCGGGATCACTCCACCGATCTGGGCGCCCCGGTGGAAACTGCCCTCGTTCAACGTGGTGCGGATGAAGGCGTCGATGCCCAACAGATCGACCGCCACCAACACCTGACCGTCCTCGAGCGGAGCCAGGTCCTCTTCGAGGTATCGAAAGTTCGAGTCGTCGGGCCGACCGTCGGGCCGACTGACCAGCACCACTTTGCGATTCACGATGCCCATCACAAACCTCCGTCCACTCCGAGAATCTGACCGGTCACCCAACTGGAGGCCGGTGACACGAAATACAAGACCGCTTGACCGAGATCGTCGGGCGTACCCAAGCGTCGCATCGGCATGCGGAGAACCTTCTCCAGCTTCGGGAGATCGTCGTCCTGCAGGCGCATGGCCTTCATCATGATCTCGGTGGGCACCGCGCCGGGCATGATGCAGTTCACGCGGATGCGCGGTCCGAGTTCCTTGGCGTAGGTGACGGTGAGCGAATTCACCGCGGCCTTGGCCGCGGCGTAGTGACCACTGCCCATCACCGTGTTCACGGCGGCCTTGGACGAGATGTTCACGATGCGACCACCGTCGCGCATCAATCGAGCCGCGGTGTTGGTGCAGACCCAGATCGACGTCAGGTTGAGGCGCATCGTCGCGTCCCACTCGGCGGGATCGAGTTGGGTGAGCGGAGCCTGAATGGGCGAACCACCGGCGTTGTTGATCCAGATATCGAGGTGTCCGAACTCGGAGATGGCTTTCTGGGCCAACGCTTCGACCGCGGAGTTGTCGGTGACGTCGGTGGGCATGGCCACGGCACGTCCACCCTTGGCGCGAATGTCGGCGGCCACCCGCTCGACCTCGTCGGCCCGACGGGCCGCACACACCACCGCGGCTCCGGCATCGGCCAGCGTGTGGGCGATCCCTTCCCCGATTCCTCGTCCGGCTCCGGTCACCACGGCCACGTCGTCGGACAGATCGAACAGTCGACTGGTTGCTTCGTTCATCGCTTCCCCCTCGTTACGAACAAACGAAAGTTACCAGTAGTAAGTTAGGTGTGGAAGGGGTCTTTCGGAAGATGAACGGATGAAGCAGACTGGCGTGATGGGCAAGACGTCGACCGCCGCCTCCCGGCGCCCCGGCCGACCGGTGGGCGGCCAACTCGAGGTCGATCGCGAACAGGTTCTGGACGCGGCCGAACGGGTCATCGCCCGCGATGGTGCCGGTGCCTCGATCGAGGCGGTGGCCGTGGAAGCCGGAGTGACCAAGCCGATCGTCTACGACCGGGTGGGGGGTCGGGCCGATTTGGCCGACGCTTTGGCCGAACGTCTGGCTGACCGTATGGCCGCGGCCTCCGCGGAGGCTGTTCGGGTCGACACCACTCTCACCAAGGAGTCCCTGCGAGGCTTCATCGAGGCCAATCTGCTCGTCGTGGGCCGGCATCGGAACCTGTTCCTGTACGTCACCGGGGGCACCACCGAGCAGACCGCGCTCGGACGTTTGAAGTTGACCGAGCGCTCGACGACGCCCATGAGCGTGGCTCTCACCGCCTGGCGAACCGGGTTCGGACAGTCCACCGAGGTGGCCGAGGCCTGGGCTTTCGGCATCGTGGGCATGCTGCAAATGGTGTCCATGTGGTGGCTCACGCAGGACCAACGCTCGGCGTCGGAGGTGGCCGAGCAGATCACCGATCTGTTGTGGCACGGCCTGCCCGGGAGTGGACGAGAGTCCTAAATTACGAGGGGTAGATAAGGGCACCATTGGGGTGTTACTGTCGTCACAGGTTTGTTGGGGGGAACAGCATGGCCGCAGAAGACAACTACGAGGATCTCACCGAGTGCGCGCTCACTCCGGAACTCGAGCAGAAATTGGTGAATTCGCTCGGCGAATGCGTGTTCATGTGGGTGAACAGCAAGAACGAGCCTTTCGGAGTCGTCATGTCGTATCTGCCCAAGGACGGCACGTTGTGGCTGACCGCGGCCGAGACCCGCAAGCGCATTCCGGCGTTGCGGCGCAATCCGCGCTCGGCCATCTGCATCAACAGCACCGGGTCCAAGATGGGCGGCGGGAAGACCGTCACCTACAAGGGCAACTGTTTCATCCACGATGATCGGGCCACCAAAGACTGGTTCTACCCCGAGTTCGCGAACCGTCTGCGTCCCGACAATCCCGCCGCCGCCGAGGCATTCCGCACCTTCCTCGACTCACCGCACCGCGTGATCATGGAGTTCATCCCGGATTACGCCCTCAGTTTCGACGCCACCCTCATGTGGGCGCGTTCGCCCGAGGCCGTCCAGTAACCGCAACCACCAACCAACACGAACGGAGACCACCATGTCGATGACCGAAGAAGTCCCCGCCCACCTCCAGGGCAACGGACGTCCCACACAAGAAGAACTCACGCTCACCGATCTGAAGGTCGTCGGCCGCATTCCCGCCGAACTCGATGGTCGCTACTTGCGCAATGGCGCGAACCCCATCACGGGCATGAGCGATCACCCGTTCTTCGGTGACGGCATGATCCACGGCGTGCGCCTGCGCGACGGTAAGGCCCAGTGGTACCGCAACCGGTACGTGCAGACGCCCTTCATCAAGGACCCGTCGATCGACATCCTCGATCCGAACGTCACGCTCGACATGACCTGCTCGAAGGCCAACACGCACATCGTCGGTCACGCGGGCAAGATCCTCGCCCTCGAAGAGGGTCACTTCCCGTACGTCCTCGACGGCGACCTCAACACCGTCGGACCGACCGATTACAACGGTGTGTTGAAGGGTCCGTTCACCGCGCACCCCAAGATTTGTCCGACGACGGGGGAGATGCTGGCCTTCGGTTACGCGCCGTTGCCGCCCTACCTCACGTACCTACGCGTGGCGGCCGACGGGACACTGGCGCAAGTCGAGCCCATCACCGTCACCGGCCCCACGATGATGCACGACTTCAACATCACCGAGAACTACGTGATCTTCATGGATCTCCCGGCGGTGTTCAACCTCGACCTCGCCCTCGAAGGCAAGATGCCCATCGAGTGGAGCGACTCCTACCCGGCACGCCTCGGCGTGATGCCACGCAACGGAAACGATTCGCAGGTGAAGTGGTACGACATCAACCCCTGCTACGTCTTCCATCCGATGAACAGCTACGAGGACGGCGACAAGATCGTCCTCGACGTGGCGCGCTTCGAGCACATCTGGAAAAAGGATGCCATGGACTTCCCGTTACCCCTGTTGTGGCGATGGGTGATCGACACCCGCACCGGCAAGGTGACCGAGGAGCAGATCGACGATCGTTCGGGCGAGTTCCCGCGCGTGAACGATGCCGTCACCGGCAAGAAGCACCGCTTCGGCTACGAGATGTCGATGGGCAATGCGGGCTTCGGCGAAGTCGATGCCGGAGCCATCTTGAAGTACGACCGTCAGACCGGGACGCGCAGCTCGATCGAGTTGGGCAAGGGCCGGGTGTCGGGAGAAGCCGTGTTCGCGCCGGCCGCGGGGGCGACCGCCGAGGACGACGGCTATCTGATGACCTTTGTGTACGACGCCGCCTCGGACACGAGCGAGTACGTGATCTTCGACGCCAAGACCATGAGCGCCGATCCGATCGCAACCGTCCACCTGCCGCGCGTGCCCTTCGGGTTCCATGGCAGTTGGGTACCGGCCAACGTGGCCAACTAATAACCGCCGCAACCGCGGCGACAATTGAGGGGGGAACATGAAAGGATCCATGGGTTTGGGGACCGCGGGATCACGGCGGCGCCATCGTGCGCTGGCCGCGGTCATCGCGGGGAGTCTCTTCGTCGTCGCGTGCGGCGGCGGAGACGATGGTGAGTCGACCGAGGAACCGGCGACGACCGAGGCGCCCGCAACGAGCGACGCTCCGGCTGGTACCGAGGCGCCCGCAACGAGCGACGCTCCGGCCGAACTGCCGGCTCCGACCGGCGAAGAGATGGTCATCGGCCTCGTGAACACCGAAGGCGGTGCGGGTGGTCTCGACTTCCCCGACATCCGTCGGTTCATGGAGGCGGCCATCGAGTACACGAACGAACATGGCGGTCTCGGTAATCGACCCGTGAAGTTGGAGTCGTGCGTCGTCAAGGGCAACCCCGAGACGTCACAGGCTTGCGCGCAGGAACTGGTGGGCAAGAACGTCGACTTGATCCTGTTGGGTCTCGACCTCTTCCCGGACTACAAGACCTACGACGCCGCGGGCATTCCGGTGATCGGCGTGTTGCCGATCCTTCCGCCCGACTACACCGCCAATGCGCTGTTCCTGACCGGTGGTAACGCCACGTCGCAGGCCGCCTCGGCGGGTCTGGCCAAGGACTACTTCAACGCCACCAAGGTAGGCATCATCCACGCCGACAACGCCGGCGCGAACTCGACCGCCGCATCGTTGGAGGCCGCGCTCGACATTGCCGGCATCGAATGGACCGCCGTCAAGGGTGGAGACAACGAGACCGACGCCGGCTTCCAGGGCCTCATGCGTCAGGCGACCGAAGGCGACCCCGACGTTCTGGTGTCGCTCTACTCCGACGCCGGCTGCATCGGCACCATGCGTGCTCGTGCCTCGCTCGGCATCACGATCCCGGTGATCACCACCAACATCTGCGCCGACAAGGACGTCATCGACGTCGTGGGTGATGATGCCACCGGTTGGTACTTCGCGGGCCTGCCCGAGGAGAAAGAGACTCCCGAGCGCGATCTGTTGCGCCGTCTGTTGGCCCCCGTCATGGAGATTCCCGAGGAGGAGGTCACCGCGGCCGCACTCGGCCTGGGCGGACTCGGCTACACCTTGTGGATGTCGCTCATCGACTACGGCAACAAGATGGTCGCCGACAGCGTCGAGATGTCGGGTCAGGGTCTGTTCGACTACCTGAAGACGGCCGAGGGCCTCTACCTGTTCGGTGGAGTCACCCCCATCGCGTGTGGTTCGAATCCGAGCTATCCCGCGGTCTGCTCGTTCGTGTTCCCCTTCGCCACCTATCTGGGTGACGGCAAGGTCGGACCGATCGCGGACCTCGAGGCCGTGACCGGATCCGATCTGGTCGACAGCAGCCCGTACCTGCCCTGACCGTGAACCTGCTGTCGAGCAATGGACACGACTGAGACGATCGTATGACCGATTATCTCTTCTACCTGTTGCTCGGCAGCGGGGCGGGGGCCATCATCGCGGCCCTCGGCCTCGGCATGGTCGTGACCTACCAGGGCTCGGGCGTCGTCAATTTCGCCGCCGGCTCCATGGCGATGTGGGGCACGTACGTCTACGCGGAGTTGCGCAACGGTGCGTACGTGTTCCCCATACCGGGCCTTCCCGACCGCTATCACTTCGGAGACGACGTTGGATTCCGTTGGGCCATGATCCTGGCGTTGCTCACGGCGGCCCTGCTCGGTCTCGTCGTGTACGCCTTGGTCTTCAAACCATTACGACAAGCACCAGCTCTCGCCAAGGTCGTGGCCAGCGTCGGGTTGATCATCGTCTTCATCACCCTCGTCGAGAAGCGGTTCGAGGGCGTGACGGCGATGCGCGTGGCGCCGATCCTTCCGCGTGAACCGGTGACCATCACCAGGAATCTCACGGTCCCCCGCGACGGCTTGTGGTTGTTGGCCGTCGTCGTCGCCCTCGCTGCGGCGCTCTGGATGGCCAGCAAATTCTTGCGCATCGGTCTGGCCACGCGAGCCTCGGCCGAGAACGAGAAGGGTGCCGTGCTCCTCGGGTACTCGCCCGACTTCCTGGCCTCGCTCGGCTGGGTGGTGTCGACGGTCGTGGCCACCTTCGTCGCGATCCTCGCGGCGCCGCAAGTGCAGTTGAACCCCACCATCTTCACCTTGGCCTTTCTCATCCCGGCCCTGGGCTCGGCCCTCATCGGAAAGTTCCAGAACTATTGGCCCACGCTCATCACCGGTGTCCTCATCGGCATGGGTCAATCGATCTGCACCAAACTGCAGAACGAGATCAGTTGGTTCCCGGAGTACGGAGCCCGCGAAGGTATTCCCTTCCTCGTCATCATCGTCACCATGGTGGCGCTCGGCGAACGCCTTCCCGAACGGGGGGCGGTGAGCAATTGGAAACTCCCCTCCGTTCCCCAGGCCAACGTCACCGTCGTCTCGGTCACGATCCCCATCGTCCTCGCCATCGTCGGACTCTTCGCCTTCGGCCCGTTGTGGCGCGCGGCGTTGATGACCACCGTGATCGCGTCGGTTTTGGCACTGTCGTTGGTGGTCCTCACCGGTTTCGGCGGTCAGACTTCACTGGCGCAGATGGCCTTCGCCGGTGTGGCCGGCTTCGCATTGTCGAAGTTGGCGATGCGTTACGACATCCCCTTCCCCATCGCCCCGCTCCTCGCCGCCTTCGGCGCGATGCTCTTCGGACTGTTGGTGGGCTTCCCCGCTCTCCGGGTGCGTAGCACGAACCTCGCCATCATCACCCTCGCCGGTGGAGTCACGATCGCCGAGTTCGTGTTCAAGAACCCCGCCGTCATCGGCGACATCGAATCCGGGGGTGCCAAGATTCCCAATCCCAATCTCGGGCCGTGGGATTTCGGACTGGTGTTCGGCAACAAGGTGTCGCGCCCGATCTTCGGCGTGTTCCTCGTGGTGATCCTGGTGCTGTTGTGTGTCGCGGTGGCCAACATTCGGCGGGCCGGCTCGGGACGCGTCATGCTCGCGGTGCGCGGCAACGAGCGCGCCGCCGCGGCCATCGGCATCAACGTCACCAACGTCAAGATGACGATGTTCGCCTTCTCGTCGTTCATTGCCGGGGTGGGTGGCACGTTGATCGCGTATCGATTCGGTTCGGTGTCCGACCTCTCGTACGGAGTCATGGCATCGCTGACGGCTCTGTCGGTCGCGTACCTGGGCGGCATCACGAGCGTCAGCGGTGCCGTCACCGCGGGGGTCACGGCCACGGCCGGCGTGATGTTCTACGGCATGAATCAGGTCATCGGCGGCCTGGGTCGATGGGAGGCCCTCATCGGTGGCGTGCTGTTGATCTTCACCGCCATCACCAATCCCGAAGGCATCGCCGGTGGCATTCGTCTGCAGGTGGGGCAAAAGCGTCGCGAGAAGGAATTGGCGCAGCTCGCCGCGGCGACCTGACGCCTTCACGAACTCCAGAACGTTTCTTCATCGATCGCTGAGAGTCGGTCACCTTTCGTCGTTCGATCCTTGAGTAGGGTTGTCGCGACG
>Ga0172376_10006837_pt1 | contig 12293 bp, 7 predicted proteins | sample Lak35m_FD_121114 | JGI IMG/M metagenome (GOLD analysis project Ga0172376, IMG submission 121114) | Freshwater microbial communities from Kabuno Bay, South-Kivu, Congo - kab_092012_35m | ecosystem: Environmental > Aquatic > Freshwater > Lake | place: Democratic Republic of the Congo: South-Kivu...
TCATGTTCTTCGACGTGGTGTCCGGCAAAATCCTGCGCGAGGAGATGACCTCGACCCATTTCCACAAGTTCACGCTCGATGAGACGGGCACGCGCTTCTACACGGCGGGGCACAACAAGCTGACGGTGTGGGAAGCGGCGGCGTGAACAGGTGGGGCGTCAGTCCGCTCGCGCTGTCGTTCCCCATCGGCCTCCGAAAGCGGCAGGGGACTGCCGCAGTCCAAGACGCTGGCGCGTGGTCGCGGAGCGCCGCCCGCCGACGACGCTGGGCGAGATTTTCCAGCACGCTCGGTTGTCATGGGTTCGGCGTTGGCGGCATTCGCCTCAACCCGAACTCCGAAATCGAGATGCCCAACGCCGTAGCGCAGGCTTGCAGCCTGCTGTTTCCGCCGACTTGCAGTCGGCAGGTCATCCTGAACTCTGCGACGTTCGGAATGGTGCGTGGCGGCGGCGGGTTGCAAACCCGCGAAACAGCAGGCTGCAAGCCTGCGCTACCCTCGATTGCGTGTCGGGCAGCTTCGGAGTTCAGGCTCAGTTCACCACGTTGCGCAGCGGTTCGCCCTTGAGCGCGCGCAGGACTTCGCGCGCGGCCTTGGTGCGGAATTCCACGCAGCCCTCCTCGCAGTAGAACGCGGTGTGGGGGTTCAGCAGCAGGCGGTCGTGCGCGGGGTGGTCCGGGTCGCGCCACGCGCGGAGCACGGGCGAGTCGGCGGGCGGCGGCTCCTGCTCCAGCACGTCAATGCCCGCGCCCGCGAGGTGGCCGCCGGCCAGCGCCTCGACCACGGCCACCGTGTCCACCACGCCACCGCGCGCAGTGTTCACGAGGAACGAGCCGCGCGGCATCCGGGCGATCTCCCGCGCGCCGAGCAGCCCGCGCGTCTGTGGCGTGAGCGGGCAGTGCGCGCTGACGATGTGGCTTTGCGCGAGCAGTTCGTCGAGCGTGTCAACGCGGCGCACGCCCAGCGCCTTCTCGACGCCGTCGGGGATGAACGGGTCGTGGATGAGCACCTCGAAACCAAACGCCTTCGCCCGCAGCGCCGCCGCCGAGCCGATGCGCCCGCAGCCCACGATGCCGAAGACGCGCCCGCGCAGCCGGTGGACGGGCGTGGCCTGGTCCACGTTCCATGCGCCGACGCCGCGCCGCAGCCGGCTGTTGAGGAAGTGTGTGCCGCGCGCGAGCGACACCGCCATGCCGAGCGCGGAGTCGGCGACCTCCTCGGTGCCGTAGTCGGGCACGTTCACCACGGGGATGCCGCGCTCGCGGGCGGCCTGGATGTCCACGTTGTCGTAGCCCACGCCGGGGCGCGCGATGAGCCGGCACCGCTTGAGCCGGCCGATCAGCTCCCGGTTCATGCGCAGGTAATGGTAGATCATCACCGCGTCGGCCTGTTCCAGATGGCCATCGAGATCCGCCTGCGAACGCGCGTTGAGCGCGCGCACCTCGGCGTGGCCGTCGAGCACGGCGCGCTCGCAGTCGAGCGGCTCGACGATCAGGTCGGTGATGAGGACGAGCGGAAGCTGGCTCATGGCTGGGAAGTGGCGGGCGACACCGGCGCGGGCACCATCAACGTGTCGGGGAAGAACGAGAAGACCTGCGGCGCGTTGAGCAGCTTGATCGGCACCCAGGCCTTGTAGCCGCTCAACGACCAGACGCGCCCGTCCTGTCCGGGCGGCACGTCGGCGACGATCAGCTTGCTGCCTTGATACGTGACTGGTTTGCCGTCGCCGTCGAAGAGCTTGATCGGAATCACGCCCGGCACATGCATGGCCAGGCGCGTCAGGCCCTTGGGCACATGAAAGAAAACCTTGGGCGACAGATCGGGGCTGATGAACGACCGCGTGACCAGCGGCACGCCGGCGGGCATCTGCAAGGTGAACATGGTCTTCTGGTCGAAGATTTCGAGCCGGTGGCGGCCGGGCTTCGCGAGCGGCACGACGATCTCGCGCTCCTGTCCGTCGGCGGGCAGCTCGCGCTCGAAGACCTTTGTGCCGTCCGCGCTCCAGGCGCGCAGCCGGTCGGCGGCGGTCGGGTTCGAGTTGGAGGAGACCTGGATTTTCAGCGTGAGTGACTTCAAGTCCGCCAGCGCCTCGAACTCGAACAGGGTGATGCCCGCCATGCGCATCTTGGGCGAGAAGGCATCCTTGCGTGCGCCGGTGTTGGCCTTTGTCAGCGGCTCCAGCGCGGAGCCGAACTCGCGGGCCTCGAACTCATACGGCCGGTATTTCGCCACGCCGTCGGTCAGCAATGCCGCGAACTCCGCTGCGGCGAGCGGTTTCGCCGTGGCCCAGCCGGGTGCGCCGGGTTTCTTCATGTTGTAGTCGGCGAGCAGTTGCTCATCGCGCTCGTAGCGGCTCGCGATGAGCTGGTGCATGCGGAAGGTGTGGACCATGCAGCTCGGGTAGAGCCGCCACGCAAACGCCACCACCGCCCGCGCCGCCGCCGTGCGCGCCGCAGTCTTCGGCTTCGCCTCCTGATACTCATACCAGAGCCGCAGGTATTGCACGTAACCGGCGTAGTCGTTCAGGCGCGCGAGGATGGCGGCGTCCGTCCCGGCAAGCTTCCGCGTCTCGGTGAGATCGCGGAAGCTCAGTGCCAGCTCGTGGTCGGTCAGCAAAAAGCCCCGCGACCAGCGGGTCAGCATCCGGCGCATCGGCGCGGCGGCGGGGCCAAAGCATTGGTTCAGGAAGTCCGTAATCAACGCCTGTTCGTCGGCCTGCGGATTCCACATCAGCCGGCCGGCGACATACCATGCCAGCCCCATCGCGCCCGCGCTGTAGGTGCTTTCCGCGCTGAAGCCTTCCACGCCCTGCTGGTGCCAGTAGCGGATGCGTTCCGCCGCGCGCCGGTCGAAGTCGAACGTCGGCAGGTTGTTCTCCCAGTCGGGGATGGACCAGTAATCGTAGAGGCTCAGGCTCGCCGACTTGGATTTCCACGCGGCCAGCAGGTCGTCGCCCGTCATGCCCGTGCGCTGGAAACCATACGGGATGGCGGTCACATACACGTTCGGTTCGAGGCTGATGGCGGGCACGGCGGCGTGCGCGTTGTAGGCGTAGAGGCTCACGGCGCGGCCGGGGAACTCCCGCGCCACGGCCTTCGCGACTTCATTCGCGAGGAAGAACACGCGGTCGCTGACCGAGCCGAGCCGCACGCAGTCGAGGCACTCGCAATGGTTGCCGCCATCGGACGGCTCGACCGACACGGCGCGCGAGCGCGGGCCGCTGGGGTCGAGCTTCAACTGCTGGCGGAAGGCCTTGAGTCGGTCCTCGATGAACAGCTTCACCGCCGCCGGGTTCGACGCGCAGGGCTTCACGCCGTGCGACCACGGCAGGCGCTGGCCGTTGACCATCGCGCGGTATTCGGGATGCGCCTCCAGCTCGGCCTTGTTCGCCTCGCTGAATGCCTCGCCCGAATGCCCCGCGAACTGGAACTCGCCGCCGAAGCGGTTGCGTCGCTTCCAAGTGTCCCACTGGTCGCGGAACGTGAGCTTCGGATCAATCGGGTTCGCCGGCCCGAAGCCGCCCGTGCCGAAGAAGTTCCTCATGCGAAAGGCCGGGCGCGAAGCGGTCTCCACCTGCACGGCCAGCTCGCGGCGGCTGGGAATGACGGTCCAATTGTCCCCCGGCAGAAACCACCGGCAGCCCAACTGCTCCAGCAGCGTGAAGACCGCGTGCGGCACCGCAAGGTCCGACGCGCCGATGACCAGCAGCCGACCGCTCTCCGACTTCAGCGCGAACGCCTCGCGGCTCTCGGCGAAGAGCTTCGCCGCGTCCGCCGGCAGCGCGCCACGAACCTGGGGAAACTCATCGAGGGTGCCGATCACGATGGCACCCGTCGCCGGCGCGGTGGCCGTCGGCACCACCTTGAAGCCCGCGCCCGTCATGCGTTCGAGGTGGCGCGCCAAGTCATTCGCGTCCGCGCGCACCGCGGGCGTCGCCTTCTCGGCGATGACGATTTCGACCAACGCCTTGCCGTCCCGAGCCAGCATGACCGCCGGCGCGGCGGACACGTCGCGCACGGCCGCGAGCAGCAGGACCGAAAGGAGCGCGAGCGTTGGCTTCATGGCTTGGCGGCGGGAATCGCGCGGTTGACCGCGTCGTGGAAGGCCTTGCGGGCGTCGCCGCCGCCGGTGACGAGGACGTTCTGCACCATGAAGACCGTGACGAGCTTGCGGTCCGGGTCAATGAACCCATGCGTGGCGAACGCGCCGCCGTGGCCGAAGGCGGACTTGGAAAAGCCGGCAATGGCCGGCTTTTCGCCGTTGCCGGTCTGCCAGCCGAGGCCGTAGTTGAGCGTCTTGCCACCGGCCGTGTGCGGGCGCGTCATCTCGGCGATGGCCTGCGCGGACACGATGCGTTTCCCCTCATGCACGCCGCCGTTGAGGATCATCTGGTAGAACTTCGCCATGTCCGCCGCCGTGGAGAACAGCCCGCCCGACGGCTCGGCCATGCGGCGCACGGCGGGGTCGGACGTGACGAAGGCGTTGTTCGCCAGTTCGAGGCCGCCGCCCTCGGCGGTCTTGTAGGTGCGGGCGATGCGCGGACGCTGCCGCGCGTCGGGATGGAACGACGTGGCCGCCATGCCCAGCGGCGTGAGCACGCGCTCGTGCATCAGCAGGTCGAAGGGCTTGCCCGAGACGATCTCCGCGATGCGGCCCGCCACGGTGATGCCCAGGCCGTATTCGTAGGCCGAGCCAGGCTCGAAGGCCAGTGGCGCGCGGATCAACTCCGCCACATAGCCCTTGAGCGTATGCACGCCGTCGGTGGACTTGCGCGGCGGGGACGCGATACCCGCCGTGTGGGACATGAGGTCGCGCAGCGTGATGGGCCGCGCGGGCGGCTGGCCGTTGGCGAGTTTCACTTTGGCGAGGTCGGGCAGCCACTTCGCCGCCGGCTCGTCGAGCGAAAGTTTGCCCTCGTCCACCAGTGTCATGATCGTGGTCACGGCCACGGACTTGGTCATCGAGGCGATCCAGAAGAGTGAATCCGTCCGCATGGGCAGCTTCTGCTCGCGGTCGGCGAGGCCGGTGGCCGCGTGGTGAATCACCTTGCCGTCCTGCATCACGAGCGTGACGACGCCGGCGGCGTGGTGGGCGGCAATCTCCTTGGTGAGCGCGGCCTCGATGGCGGTGGACAGCGGCGCGGCGGCGGGCGCGATAAGCGTGAGAACAAGCAGCAGAGCGAGGGGCAGGAGGCTATGTTTCATGGGAGGAAAATTGTGGCGATGGCGAAGGCTGGCGAGCGTGACTTCAAGGTGCGGGCTTCAAGGCGGCGCGGACGACCGGGAGCATCAGCTCGGCGAGCACGCGATGGCCGTCGGGATTTGGGTGGCACTGGTCGGTGGTCCACGCGCCGATGTCGGTGCCCTTGGCCTCGGCGTTGGTCCAGTGCTGGAAGTGGTCCACGAGCGGCGTGCGCTTCTCAGCAGCGACGGCGCGGCAGGCTTCGACATACTTTTCGAGCCGCACGTTCGGATGCTCGCCCGCGCCGTTGAGCCGCGCGGTCTTGCCCCAGCGCGGCTCGGTCATCAGGACGGGCGTGATGCCGGCGGCGCGCAGTTCGTCCACGAGCTTGCCGAGGTTCGTGCGATACTCCTCCAGCGTGATGCGGGAGGCGGCCTTGCCCTGGTCCACGTAGCTGTCGTTGGTGCCATACATGATGGTGACGACGGCCGGCTTCTGCGCGAGAACGTCCTTCGCCAGCCGCTTCAACGCCTGGTCCGTGCGCTCGCCGCCGATGCCGACGTTCACGACCGACACGCCCGCGCCGCCCGCGCGCAAGCCCGCCTCCAGCCGCGCGGCGAAGGTTTCCTCCGCCTTCACTCCGGGCCGGACGCCTTTCGTGATGGAGTCGCCCAGCGTGACAATGCGCTGCGGTTCCGCTGCCAAGACGGCGAGCGCGGGAAATACCAGTGCGAGCAAGAGCAGGCGTTTCATCGGAGCAGTTCGATGCGGTCAAACCAAGCGTCGCCGCCCATCGCGGTCGGCGCGAGGCCGGTGAGGGTGAACGAACCCAAATCCTTCCACAGGTCGAGCGTGACGGTGTCCCACTCGCGCGGCGCAACGGCGCTGGCTTCGCGGGACTGCCACGCGGTCGTGTTGCGGCCGGCGTGGTAGCGGCCGTTGCGGTCCTCGGCCTTGGGCCACTGGCCGGAGCGCGCCAGCTCGACCATCACGCCCGCGCCCGTCGCCCGCCAGCTCAGGCGCAGGTAACGGAATTCGTTTGTCGCCGCCGGCCTTTCCACGATGCGGAAATTCCAGCCGGGAATCCGGGGCGACGCGCGCTGCGGCGGCGTGATGCGGAGGCAAAGGTTGCCGAAGGCCGCGCCGGTGCTCTCGATGGTCGCGGTGCCGGACTCCTGATTGAGCAACGCGGCGAAGCCCGGCTCCTCGTCAAACAGCACCGCGCGCACGCCGGCATCCGCGCGGAGGTTGCTGCGCAGCCAAGTGAGCAGGCTGGCGAGGTCGGCGGGCGTGAGCGTCTCGGCGAAGCTCGGCATCAGCGAGCCAGCCACGCGCCGCACGCCGGCGACGTCCTTGCGCAGCAGCACCTGCTCCGCGCCGTTGGGCTGCGTGAGGGTGAGGCTGGTCGCCCCATCGTCCTTGAGCAGGCCGACCACGGATGCGCCCGCGCGCGTGTCCACCACCGTCGTCTCGTAGCCGGGGCGGATGCGTTCGTTGGGCAACAACAGGTGGCGCACGAGCGTTTCCTCGGCCACGCCGAGTTCACCCAGCAAGTCCGGGCCGAACTCGTGGCCTTCCTTGCCGATGCGATGGCAGGTGGCGCAGGCGAGGGTGAATATCTTCTGACCGCGTTTTGCATCGCGCGGGCCGTTGAGCGCGGCGGTGAACTTGCGGAAGGTGGCGTCGCTCACCTCGGTCGTGATGGCGACGGCGGGGCCGGTGAAGGTCTCGCCCTCGGTCACGGCGGGAACGAACGTGTCCTCCAGCGCGCGCGTCGCGGTGCGGACGGTGGCGGCGGGGCTGGCGGCCAGTTTCGCGAGCGTGGCGCGGGCGGATTTGTCGGCGAGCGGCTGGCGCGGCGCGTTCTTCCGCCCCTTGGCGAGACCGTCGAGGACCGTGGCCTGCGTCTCGGGCGTTGCCGACGCGAGCAAGTTCAAGGTGCGCGCCAGCTCCGCTTCATCGCGGCTGGCGGCGATGGCTTTGGTCAGCGCGCCGAGCAACGGACCCGAGCCGCCCGGCTCGCGGAGCAGCTCGACCAGCATCTCACCGCCGCGCTTATGCAACGACGAGAGAATCGCCGTGTCCATCCAGCGCACGCCGAGCCGCTCGCGGGCATAGCGGGCGAGCATGGCGAAGGCGCGCGGGTCGCGGCTCTCGCCGAGGCTGAGGGCGAACTGGAGCGCGACGCGCGGGCTGGTCTCGGCGGCGGCGGCGGTGAGCACGGTATCGAGCAGCCCTTTCGATTCGGGTTTTGCAAACAAGCGGTCGGCGAGTTGCAGCGCGTGGACGCGGACGGACTCGGCGCTGTGGCTGACGAAGGGGTGGAGGTCGTCGGGCGTGAGGACGGCGAGTTGGTTGAGCGTGCGTAGGGCGGTGATGACGGCGGATGGCTCGATGTGCCGGCGGCTTCCAGCCGCCGCTTTGGCGTTCTCGTTGCTTACGGACGGCGACTGGAAGTCGCCGGCACGGGCGGCGGCGAGCACTTCGCGGAGTTGCGGTGCGGCGGACTTTTCGTTGCGCTCCACCAGCAGGCGCTGCGCGGTTTGCCGACGCCAGAGGAGCGGGCTGGCGGTTTCGGCAGCCAGCGACTTCGCATCGAGTTTGCTCAAGTCAGCGGCGGGCGCGGCGGGCATTTGCGCGTGCGTCAGTCGGTAGATGCGGCCGCGGTCGTGGCCGGCGTAGAGGCCGTATTGCTGTTGGAGATGGCGCGGGATGGCGGAGTAGTCCTCGATGATTTCGCGGTAGTAATCCACCACCCAAATCGCGCCGTCGGGGCCGTGCAGCAGGTGCATCGGGTGGCTCCACTGGTCCGACGTGGCGGCGAACTCGGACTGCTCCTCACCCGGCGCGCGGCGGAACGTGACCGCCGGGCCGTCGGTCTCGACGAGCGCGCGGTGGATGAGGTGGCCGGACGGTTCGCAGAGGAAGTAATGGCCGTGCAAGCCCGGCAGCGCGTGGTCGCGATAGAGCAGCGGCCCGCACGCGGAGGTGAACCAGCCGGTCGGATCGCTCTCCGCCGCGCCGTAGCGGTCGCGGTAATATTTGGAGTAGGCCGGGTCGTCAGCGCGACGCTGCCGCCACGGGTGCGGCTTGGAAATCGAGTAGGCGCGCGCGTCGCCGACGGCGACTTGCAGGCCGCTCGCCGCCGCGTCCGGGTTGCGCACGAGGTAATGCCACGGTAGCGGCGCGACGAAGAAGCTGTTGCGCGTCGTGACGGTGAAGCGGTCGCCCGCCTCGGTGAACGCGAAGCCGAAGGTCGCCGTGTTGCCCGTGACCGGCTCGATGGCGCTGCCGTCCGCGCGGATGCGGAAGTCGGAGCCGGGCAAGGTGACGGGCTGCGCGAGCTTCGGGCCGGTGATGGGGCCGCCGGGCCAGCCGCGCCCGAAGTAAATCCAGCCGTCCGCGCCCCACTGCGGCGCATTGATGCCGCGTTCCAGTTCGCCCGTGCCGAAGCCGGTGAACAGCGTCTCGCGCACTTCGGCGAAGCCGTCCCCATCGCGGTCGGCGAAGAAGAGGATGTGCGGCGCGCACGCGACGATGAGCCCGCCGCGCGCGGGGACGAGGCCATAGGCGGGCGGCAGGTTCGTGGCGAAGACGGTCGCTTTGTCCATGCGGCCATCGCCGTCGGTGTCGGTGAGCAGCTTGATGACGCCGAAGGTTCCCTTCTCGGCGGCGAGCTTGTGCTTCGCGTCGGCCTGCACGCGGCGGACCTGCGTGTCGAGCTTGCCGGACTTGTTCAGCTCCTCGATGTCGAGCTGGCCGGCGAGGTTGTAGCCGTGGAGTTCGCTCACGAACATCCGCCCGCGTTCGTCCCACGCGATGCCCGAGGGCGACGCGAGCAGCGGTTCACTGGCGACGACTTCCATGCGGAAGCCGGGCGGGAGTTTGAAGGCAGCGGCGCTCTCCTCCGGCGTGCGGGGCTTGGGCGCGTCCGTGGGCGCGGGGATTTGGGCGGAGGCGGAGATAACGAGGAAGAACCCAAAGATTAGGGGCGGACAAAGATGGGAAAGCAGGGCTGGCGCATGTTGCGAAGGTTCACGATGTCTGGTTCTGCCGAAGGCAACCGCGGACTTGATGCAGGCGGACAGTTTCATCGTGGAGATGGTTCAGCGCGGCGACCACGGCACGCCGTCGAGCGTGGATCCGGTGGCCGCGAGTTTTCCGCGACTGGTGACGGCGATTCCGCGCAGGCGGCAGTTCGTGAAGGTCGCCTCGTTGTGTTCGGCGATGCGCAGGGGGCGGGGCGTTTTGTCGGCGCTGGAAATTTCCGTGTTGGTGACGGTGCATTTGCCGAGGCCCGGCTCCTTGGTCTTGGGATTGCCACCGGACGAGAGCGAGAAGGCCGTCTTGCCCGACGCGATGATGCGGCAGTCGTCCAGCCGGTGATCGCCGCCGGAGAAAAGCACTTCCACGCTCACGCTGTCGCGGAACTCGCAGCGCGTGTAGTAGGAGTCGCACAGGTTCACGTCGGCGACCGCGTTGTCGTTGCCCCAGAACTTCCCGTCCGTCACCCAGACCTGGCAGGTGTCGTGGGCGCTGAAACCCTCGTCGAAATTCTCGTAGCCGCTGATGTTGAAGCAGCGCAGCTCGCGGCAGTCGCCGTGGATGTTGAAGCCGTCGTTGAGCGCATGGCGGGTGTGGAGGTTGCGGACGGTGATGAAGCGGTTGGTGCCGCCAGTGGCGAGGCCGGCGTCGCGCACGCTCCATTCGAGGCCCGCCGTCGGGCCGCGCACGTAGAGCCAGCCGGTCTTTTCGTCCGGTTGCAGCACCCACGCAAACTCGCCGTCGCGCAGCGCTTCGGGCGCGGGGAAGGCGACGTTCACCGACGGGCTGCGGCCCATGCGGTTCGCCTTGCCGTCGCGGATGAGCAGGTGGCGGTCAAAGCGCGTGCGCGGCAACAGCCGGCGATGCAGGCCGGGCGCGACCATTTCCCAGCCGTCCGCCGGCAGCGGATCGGCTCCGGTGAGCGTCACGCCGTGGCCTTCGATGGTGAGGTTGGTCTTGCCCGCCAGCATGATCATCTGGCGATAGACCGCGCCCTCGGGCAGGAGGTGGATGGTGTCGCCGGGCTTCGCGCGGCCGACGGCGAGCTGGGCGGTCTTGAACGGCGCGGACTGGTTTCCGAGGCCGCTGTCGGCGCCCGACACCGCGTTCACGAACCACTCGGCGGCGGTCGCCGGCCGGCCGACGGCCAGTCCGGCCATCAGGAGCGCCGCCAACCGCCAAAGGAACCGGCGTTGCGGTGGCGGGCGCAGCGGCGCGACGCGCGGGGCGGACTCGATCATCATGCGTTCAAGTTGGATCGGGCAGACTGCTTCAACTGACGCGCGGGTTGCCGGTGGAATTCCTCATCGCGCGCAGAAGTTCATCCCACGCGCGCCTCGCCGGCGTAGAGGTTCATTCCGGTGCCGCGCAGGAAACCCACCAGCGTCTGCCCGCTACGCCGCGCAAATTCCACCGCGAGGCTGGAGGGCGCGGACACGGCGGCCACGACCGGCACGCGCGCGGCGAGCGCCTTCTGCATGATCTCGAAGGACGCCCGGCCGCTCACCAGCAGGACGTGCGCATCCGGCGGGAACGGGCCATTAAGAAAGGCCCAGCCCAGCACCTTGTCCACGGCGTTGTGCCGGCCCACGTCCTCGCGCAGCACGAGGAGTTCGCCCGCCGCCGTGAACAGCGCGGCGGCGTGCAGGCCGCCGGTCTGGGCGAAGGTGGTTTGCCGCGTGGCCAACTGCTGCGGCAGCCCGAGCAGCGTCGCCGGGGCGACTTGGACGAGGGATTCGACCGGCGGAAAATGTTGGTGGACGGACTCAATGGTCGCCTTGCCGCACAGCCCGCAGGACGACGAGGCGAAGACGTGGCGCGTGAGTTGGTCGAAGTCCACGTTCACCGACGGCGCGAGGAAGACGTTCAACGTGTTGCCGAGGTGCGCCGCCTCGCCCTGCTGGCAGTGGGCGATCTCGACGATGTCCGCGCGGCGCGTGACCAGCCCCTCGGTCAGCAGGAAGCCGGCGGCCAGTTCCGCGTCGTGGCCGGGGGTGCGCATCGTCACGGCCACGCTCTGCCCGCGCACGCGGATTTCCAGCGGCTCCTCGCGGGCGAGCGCGTCCGACTCGCGGCAAGGCTCCACTCCGCTGCGCCAGCGGGTGATTTCCGTGCGGGTGATTTCAGGCGAATCAGACACAGGCGAAGCGCGGCCAATACCAATCGCCAAAGACTTCCGCTGATCGCAGTGGCGTCCTGGACACCTGCTCCCTCTCCCTTTGCGAAGCAAGGGGCCGGGGTGAGGGGTTGGCCGCGCGGGCGTGGGTGGCCGCACCCCTCATCCGGCCTGCGGCCACCTTCTCCCCTCGCTGCGCGAAGGGAGAAGGCATCAGAGTGGTGCCGATGTTGCTACCGAACTTCATTGGCAACAGAATTATTTCCGCCACTCGTCAATCACCGACGCGATGAGCGCGGTCCAGCCCGTCTGGTGCGACGCGCCCAGACCCGCGCCGGTGTCGCCGTGGAAGTATTCGTAGAAGAGCACGTTGTCGCACCAGTGCGGGTCGGTTTGGAACTTCTCGTTCGCGCCGAAGACGGCGCGGCGGCCTTCGGCGTCGCGGGCAAAGATGCGGATGAGCCGCTCGGCGAAGCCCCCGGCGAGTTCGTCGAGGTTGATGGGCGTCTCGTCCTCGCCGCAGCCGGGAATGGTGAACTTGCCGCCGTAGGCCTTCCGCAGCTTGCGCAGTGTCTCGATCATCATGAAGGTCGTCGGGAACCAGATGGGGCCGCGCCAGTTTGAATTGCCGCCCTTGAGCTTGGCGATGGATTCGCCCGGCTCGTAGCCGATGTTCCGGTGGTCAAGGACGTAGGGGTGCCGCTCGTGGTGCTTCGAGAGGCTGCGCAGGCCGTAGGGCGAGCGGAACTCGCCGGGATTCCAGATGACGCGCAGGAGCCGGTGGATTTGCTCGGGGTTCATCACGGCGAGGACGTGGACCTTCTCGCCGTCCTCCTCCAGCGTGGTGACGCAGCGCTGGACGAGGTCGGCGCGGTGTTCGAGGAACCAGTTCATGTTCGCGCGGAACTCCTTGAACGGCTCCAGCCACTTCTCCTCCAGCCGCTCGATGGCGAA
>Ga0172376_10006841_pt1 | contig 12288 bp, 12 predicted proteins | sample Lak35m_FD_121114 | JGI IMG/M metagenome (GOLD analysis project Ga0172376, IMG submission 121114) | Freshwater microbial communities from Kabuno Bay, South-Kivu, Congo - kab_092012_35m | ecosystem: Environmental > Aquatic > Freshwater > Lake | place: Democratic Republic of the Congo: South-Kivu...
CATCGTGGGGGTCAGTAGCCAAAGTGAGCTAGCACCAGAGACCGAACGCTGCGAGATTTTCCGCAAAACCGGCATTCTAGTGTGTGCCGGTCGTCAATGGTACCCTGGGGTGAGGGCTCGTTCACCCGTTCGCCTTGGAAACTCGGGAAGTTCTCCCAGTTCCACGCATCCCTGCCCCCACGGCATCGGATATACTTGGGAAAGCTAGGTGCTTGTCGAGGTCGCTCCTCAAGAGCTGATCCGGTCGAGGACGGTTGCCAATTCTTACCTTTTGGCGTTCCTTCCCGACCGGGCCTGGTTTTTAAAAAGGTAAGTTCTTATGAGTCCTTCAACGCCTTCCCCGGATTCTGCTGAAGCGTTCCTCGCCAAAGGTGAGCAAAGCTTCGGAGATCAAAATTACGACGCAGCCATCGCTGAATATTCTGAAGCGATCCGACTGAAGCCGTCGTATGCGAAAGCGTATCTAAAACGTGGATGGTCTTACCTAGTAAAAAAGTATAAGGATGAAGCCATCGCTGATTTCACTGAGGCAATCCGGCTAGCGCCGGATTCCGCTGACGCACATTATGCACGTGGCTTCGCGTATTTAGGTAAACGTGAACCGCATCAAACGATCAAAGATTGCAGTGAGGCTCTTAGGCTTGACTCGCGTCATGCGGAAGCTTACTTCACTCGTGGTTTTGCACTCCAAGTCGGTGGAAACAACAGTTCAGCAGTTGAGGACTTCACGAAGGCAATCCGAATAAAACCGGACTACACAGACGCATATCTTCATCGTAGTTCGTCTTACTTTTCCATGGGCATGTTTAACGAAGCTCTCGCAGATTGCACCGAGGCAAATCGACTGAGACCGGGATGTACGGATACGTTGCGGAAAAACATACTGATCGAGATTTCGCGTCGCTCGCTGGAATCCCGTCTAAAGACCATGACAGTCCAAGAGGCCGAGTACATTATTTTTGAGGTTGTTCTGGTTGCTATGGAAGATAAACGCCATCGCCGCAAGCCGATTTCCGCCCTCAAAGGATACGATATGCACCAGATTTGCGTAGCGCACAAGTTAGTTATCGCAAATCAGTTTGTGGGATTAGCACACAGGAAAGATTCGTTGAAGGAGTTTGAGAATTACACGAATGGTGCGAGCGCTCTGCTCGTGGCAATCCAAGTATCTTTCGTACCAGACAATCAGGTGGATGACGTAGTTGCCAAGGGGGTCTTTGACTTGATGGATCCGCAATTACTCTCGGAAGAAACGCCAGACTCATTCGGTAGGTTCTGTGTATCAGTTGGGGCTGATAATCCGCTTTTTTGGCAGAAGATCTACACTCGATTGGGTTTGGAATACAACGACAGATCGCCGAAAGGTAATGATCCCGTACGATCTGATTTCACCACCCCAGAGCACGATCAAAATCCGTCTACGACAGGTTGTGCGATATTTCTCGCCGCCTTCGTATTGCAAGGAATATCGCTAGTCGTGTGGTTCATTAGCGGATTCGCCGTTCCGCAGTTCCTGATCCCGGGGTTTTTACCAACCAATTCCAGGTTCCTTCTCCTACTCGAAGCCTTAGCGAGATGGATGTAGCAACCCATCACAAATGCCAAAGGCTTACCGAAATTAGTGAATCGAGTTTTTTCATACAGGCTTATTTACAAGTGTGATTTGCTATGACTGGTATCCTTCCATTCGCTTCTAACCACCCTATATGGACTCCGATTGCAGGAGAGATTCACGCTGTCATTTGGGACGGCGTAGGACTTGATATTGTTCAGGGATTTGTGAGGGAGTTGACATCGAACCGAAACGCTAAGGCAAACGGCTCAAAGGCCATGATGCAAGAACCGGGGCAGGCGATAACCCCGACGCTACCTCTTTCGCCATGGCCGCATAGCCGGAGAATGATTGCCGAGAAGTGGGCTTCATTGGCTGCCCTGCATGTCGTTATCGACCTGATTCGGCGATACGTGACGCGTCCCGCCCGGTAAAGAAAGGTGAAATGATGCTTGCAAACTTTTCCCGAGTTAACGCAGCCGCTGACGTTGACGAACTTGTCTTCTTTCTTGGCCGCGTGAAGGAAGCAACTCGAAGCTTTGCCGACTTAGCCGATCGTTTTCGCAAGGCGACATCGAGTCAAATTCCGCCGAGTATCTTGAAGCACGAAATTAACACTGTTTTTGCTACACAGGCGGGAGATCTGCTCTGCCAGTGTTGGCGTCGCGGAATGATCTCGGTTTACCGCCCGCATTTCTACTTACCAGGCGAGGACGAGCCGCGAACCCGCTATGTGTTGTCTTGGTTTACGTTTATCCGCTGGCACCTAGCGACAGTGTTCAAAACCCGATTTCGGGACGATTGGAAATCTGAATTCGCGCAGGAGATAGACCAACTTAAGGGGCTGGATCATCACCCACAGAAGGACTACCAGTCGGCAGCAAGCGAAGATACTAACGATCTGGTTGTTTGGCGGCTCAGTCTTTACGCAGACGTTCAAGCAACTGCAAGCGATATCCTGGCCGAAGAGTTGGAAAAACTGGCTGAGGCCATTGAGCAGCGTTTAGGGCAGCTTCCATGTGGCACGCCTGCGAAGTCGAAGGGAAAACGCAAAACCTTAAACGAATCAAAAGCAAAGAAGAAAGAAGTCGAGAAGGAAATTTGCGTCGCCTATGAATCGTTCTACCAACGGACTCGAAAAAGCAAAGCAGATTTTCTGAAGCAAAAGGAAAAATGGGAACCACTCATCAGGCAATACTTTCGCGATGAAATGAAAGTTAAAGGAATCAATGAGATTTTGGTGATGTTGCATCGAATCATCGACAGAAACAGGTCATAACTCTTCGGAGCTTCGGAAAAATATGGATTCCGAAGCGACAATTCTTGAAAAATCTTTCCCGTTGTCTCTCTCTGTCCCACCCTGGGAAAAAGCTTCTTCTGGTGACTGTTCACCATCTTTGATCGGCAACAAATGCTTCGGATTTTTCGGTCGATGAATTCTCCGAAGCAAGTCCGTGGAGATTTAAGAACGTAACGCGATCGACATAGCAACGTCGCTAGATCGCATTCTCAAGTTATGGGGGTTCTTAAATGAACGGCGGTTTTTCAAACGAGCTTCTCACGAAGAAGCAAGTCGCGCAGCTCCGAAAGCAGTCGACCCGCACGGTTGATCGTGACGTTGATGCCGGACGATTTCCGAAAGGAATCAAATTAGGCAAGGGGAAAAGTGGAGCGGTTCGCTGGCCTCGCTCGGTGGTCGAGCAATGGATCGCTGACAGGATGGTTGGCTAATGGATCATGATCCGCACGATGCCGACGCTTGCGAGATCTGCGGATCGAACGATGAGATCGGCAATTATCAACTCGATGGCAGGGTCGTTATCCGCTGTCGAGAACACCAAGGCGACGGGATATGTCTCGAAGCCGAACGCATTTACTGGGAGCGGCGATTGTCGCAGCTCGAAGAAATCGAATCGAACGACTATTTAAAACATGGAATTAGGACATGAATTCACAATTTACATTCTCAAATGGATCAGGCGTTCCGGCTGGAAGCTACAACGCTTCGTTCGTAGGGATCGAACCCTACAACGAAAACTTGGAAAAGGGTTACGGCGAAGGTGTTTTGCTTCGCTTCAAGATTTCTTCCGGGGAATACAAGGACGCAGAAGCAACGCGGGTATGCTCCCGCAAGTTTTCGAGCAAAGCAACTCTTCCAAAGTTCGCAAAGGCGCTTCGTGGTAAAGATTTCGAAAGCGGAGAGAGGTTCGACTTTGCCGACTACGTTGGCACGAAGGGAATGATCATCGTCGAAGCAACCGACTCGGGTTCCACACGAGTCGCAACCTTCTTAAAGAGTGCGGAGTAGTGGCGATGGATCTTGCACTAGCGATCGAGCTGACGAACGCTCTCTTCCAATGGTATGCGATTCGTAATGGAATCACCTATCGCCAAGCGGGGCAAGCAATCGCAACTCTGATCGATACGGACGTTGGTCGTCTTCAAAAGATCATCGTCGAATTCAAAGCGAGTCGGTAAACGACTTGCATAGTTTAAAGCGAAAGGCCTGGGAGAGGAGCGCACACTCTTTCCCCAGGCCTTCGCCTTCTCGAATCGAATCCCTTAGGACATAGGACTCACAAGTATGATACGCGATCGCGAAGCGTTGGTCGATCAGGTTCTTCTATATGCCGGTTTAGGCTGGCGAATTTTCCCGATACAACCCCCCATAATTGCCGGCGGCGGGTGCTCGTGCAAAAAAGGGGGAGACTGCCCCGATCCCGGCAAGCATCCCTTCCACGAACTTGGAGGTCTGAAGTCGGCAACAAGCGACAAGCAAACGCTACGAACACTCTTTGGCTCAAGCGAAGCTTCGGTCGGTTTGCTCTGCGATAAAAGCTTTTGGGTGTTGGATGTAGATGGCCCCTCGGGGATCACGCATCTTGATCGCTTGATCTCGGAGAATGCACCGCTTCCGAAAACTCCGACAGCACAGACCGGATCGGGAGGACGGCATTACTATTTCGCATTCGATAAAAGGGTGAGGAAGAATCGCTCGAAGATTAACGGTTGTTCGATCGACTGCAAAACGAATGGTGGTGCAGTCGTCGCTCCTCCAAGTCGCCACTCCTCGGGGAATGTTTATCGGTGGTTGATCGATCCCAGCGAAGCCGATTTGTCCGTGGCTCCTGAATGGTTGATCGACTTTGTCACACGGGATGATCGAAAGAGCGATTCTCAAACTGAATTTAACTTTGCGGGGGATCTTGACCTTGCAACCGCTCCGGCAGTTGGCGAAGGCGAACGCAATTCGCAACTTTGTCGATTGGTAGGTTCTCACTTGGCAAGGCTTGGTGATTCTCCCGAACTACTTCAATTAGCGATCGCATGGGGCAATCGTTGCGATCCACCCATGAAAAAAGCGGAAGTCGAAAAGACAGTTTGCAATTTGGTTGCAAAGCATCTGGCGAATAGCATCGGCAACGAAAGCGAAGAGGAGAGGAATAAAGAACCACTTCACGGAGCGGAGCTGTCTGTAAGTCCCTTTTCTCAAATCGCGTCTCGGGAGGTCTCTTGGCTCTGGGAGGGTCGCTTCGCACTCGGCAAGATCACACTACTTACGGGGGACGGTGGAGTTGGTAAATCGATGCTCACTTGCGACATTGCAGCGCGAATTAGCAGGGGGATTTGCTTTCCCGATGGATCGAGTTGTCCGATGGGAGATAGCTTCTTTATCGCAGGGGAAGACGGAGCGGAAGATACAATTCGCCCCAGGCTTGACGCAGCGGGGGCCAATGTTGACCGCGTTCATTTAATCCAAGGCCCAATACCCAAAGGCGAAAAGTACGCTTCACCCATCGATCTGTCGCTTCACATGGGCAAGCTCGATCGGATGCTCGATCGGTATCCCGATTCGAAGCTTCTGATCATCGATCCGATCATGGACTATCTCGGAGCTGCCACGAACAGCGACAAAGCGACTGACGTTCGAAGGGTGCTCTCCCCGCTGCGATCGCTGGCGGAAAAGCACAATGTCGCGATTGTCGCCATGAATCATTTGAACAGGCGGCAGGGGGGGAGCTCGAAGAGTCGCTCCCTGGGATCAGGGGCTTTCGTTCAAGTCGCGCGGATCGAACTTCGAGTTGTGGAGGATCCCGAAGATCAAGAGAGGCGTCTTTTCCTTCCCGTGAAGAACAATCTCGCTTCGGCTCCTGGGCTGGCTTTCCGAATCGTATCAGGGCCAAACAAAGCTGGTTTCGCAGTCTGGGAGGAGGGGACGGTCTCGACCACCATCAGCGAAGTCGAGAACGATGAAGGAAGGGACGATGGATCCGCTCTTGAAGAAGCGGTTGACTGGTTACGGGGGTTTCTGTCGGAAGGTGAGGTTCTAGCTTCGGAAGGGAAGAAGAAATCACGTGCGGATGGAATAAAGGAACGGACACTCGAACGGGCGAAGAAGAAGCTTCGGGTCAAATCGTATCAAAAGGATCGTTCATGGTGGTGGCAGCTTCCAGGCGACACGACAAACAACGCTCCAGGATGTGAAGAGGACAGCGAAACGAAATTTACCTTCTAGCTTCAGGTTGCCAGGATGCCAGACTGCCTCACTTGGGGGCATTAGCACTCTGAGGCGATCTGAGTGAGCTTGGCAATCTGGCAATGTGACAACCTGACGGCGACAGCAAAAGACTTATCGATCCTGGGAAGCGACAGGTTACGACAGCTTCTCAGGTTGCCAACAGACACTCTGAAAACCAGCATTCTGACTATGAACACTCAACAGCTTTTCGAGCAGCTTTCAGCGCTATCGCTTACGGTGAGACTTCGGGAAGATCGGTCGCTCGAAGTGATTGGAGATCTCCGAAAGTTAACTCAAGATCTGAAGACAGCACTTCGCGCAAACCGACAGGTTTTTCTTGATCTACTCTCTCCCGAGCATTGCAAAGTCGGATCGCAAGTAATGCTTGGCGATCAAGTCCTCGCTTTCGATTTGTGGGGTTGTTCGGAGATGCTGCGATCTCCGATAGCAATCGACACCGAAACGGAGCTGATCAAAGATTTCGAGGTTCCTAAAGTCGCTTTGATTTCTGTTTCTGACGGTCGGCTTCATCGACTGATCAAGCCGTTAGATCTACAAGCCTTCATCGACCGACATTCCGATGCTCACTTCGTCGCGCACAATGCGGCTTTCGACTTCGAAGTCATTCGAACCACACTTCGTGATCCCTCGGCCTGGATTGAAGTCGCTAACCAAGGGCGTCTTCACGACACGATGATCCTGGATGCTCTGATCCGCCTTGGAAGGGACGACAGTTATCCTCAGAATCGAGATCTTGGAACGATTGCCAAAGCCTATTTGGGATTATCGATCGATAAAGACGATCCCTTCCGGCTTCGGTATGCGGAGTTGATCGGTAAGCCATGGGAGCTCGCTGATCCCGGCTTCTTTACCTACGCAATCAAGGATGCGATTGTTACTCGGAAGCTTTGGGAGGTGCTCTCGGCGATCGCTGCGAAGCTGATCAAGCCTTTCGAGTCGCAAATTACCTCAGGGTCGGAGCGAAGCTTTGGCTTGCTGACCGAATCGCTCCAGGTAAGGTCAGCAATCGCACTTGGAGCGATCGAGCGACAAGGGGTCGCACTAGATCAAAGGCAGGTTGCAGCAACGAAGTCGAAGTTGTCCCAGGAAGTCGATAGGCTGATTGCAGATCTTCAGATTCTCCCAGAATGCGATGGGTTGTTCAAGCACTCGAAGAACGGGTCGCTTATTCTCACAGCTTCTGGAAAACCGGCAACAAATCAAGTGAGACTTTGCGAAGTGCTCGAAGCGATTGCCGAGGAACTCGATCTCGCAGACGTTCCCCGAGCCGAAAAGACTCGCAGGATCACAACGTCAATCAAACACTGGTCGCAGTATGCAGAGCGATCGAACTTCCTATCGGCTTGGGTAAAGCTTGAGGAAGTAGCGAAACTCTGTCAATTCTTCGCCGGTCTGAAGGCTGATCGCATACACCCACGGTACACAACACTGGTAAGGACAGGGCGAACCAGTTGCCACGGCCCCAACATTCAGCAGCTTCCGAGGGAAGGTGGCTTTCGCGAAATGATTGTCCCCTCGCCTGGTTATGTATTCCTGGGGATCGATTACAGCTTTATCGAGCTTCGAACGCTTGCGGCGGTTTGTGAGATCCGATACGGGAAAAGTCGGCTTGCCGATGTTATCCGCCAAGGGGTCGATCCTCATAGCTTCACGGCGTCGATGTTCGAAGGGATTACAATTGACGATTTTGCCAAGCTTTCGAACAAAAAGCAGCTTCGACAACGTGCAAAGGCGCTCAACTTTGGAATCCCTGGCGGGCTCGGAGCAGCTTCGCTGGTGTCCTATGCGGCGACAGCGTACGGAGTCGATCTATCCTTGGAGCAAGCGTCGAGTTTTCGCGATCGCTTGATTTCCGACATATACCCCGAGCTGTCCGAATACCTCAAGGAGGATTTGGTCGAAGCTTTGTCGCATAACTTACAGACTTCAGGCTTTCGAGTGCGAGCTGCGTTCGAGACGGGGGGCGCAATCGGAGCGGTGAAGCGTATTGTGGCCGGCAAAGGGAAGGCCTCAGGAGCAGAGTACGGGGAAGGTTTTATCGATCGAGTTTGGCAATCTTTGAAGGCTTTGAACCAAAATCGCCGATTGGTCGATCGGATCGCAAAGAGGGAAGCTAGCGACGAGCTTTCGAGAGATCTCTTCTTTTCCCCGGTAGTAACGCTGACGGGTCGGCTTCGAGGTCGCGTCGGCTTCTCGCAAAGTCGAAATACTCCCTTCCAGGCGATTGCCGCAGACGGAGCCAAGCTTGCGTTGTGGGAACTGTATCGCGAGGGGTTTCGGGTTGTGGCTTTCGTGCATGACGAAGTCTTGATCGAGCTTCCGCGAGCTGCACCCCATACGCAAGAGGCAAGACGCATCGATCAGATTCTCTGCGATTCGATGCAACAGTTCACGGGGTCGATACCGATCGCTTGCGAGTACGCTCTCTCCGATCGATGGTATAAACAAGCTGAAGCGGTTTTTGATGATCAAGGACGGCTTTGCTTGTGGAATCAGAAAGGTTGACAAGCTATTCGTTAGTAGTATACAATTGGTGAACGTAAACAATTGGTGAACGCATGGCAAAGAAAAAGACGAATAAGAATACGGGGAAACTTTGCTTCTCCGAACAACTCAAAGCGGCGATTATCGCGTCCGAGCTGACGCAATACCGGATTGCCAAGGAAAGCGGAATCGCTCGAAGCAGTCTGTCGCAGTTTTTGACTGGGAAAAGATCGATGTCGCTTGCGAATATCGACGCGATTGTCGAAGTGCTCAATCTCGAACTAACCCTCAGGAAATAACGACCCTCGAACGGAATAGGATTTAGGACAATGGCAAGTCTGCGAAAACAAGCGAAGGGCAATAGCTGGCAGCTTCGTGTAACGCTTCACGGAGGTCGCTTAACGCTGTCCCTCCCGAATATGGAATCGGCAAAGGCCGAAGAGTGGAAGGTCTTTGTTCAGTCGATCGCCGACAGCATCGAGCTAAAGAGGCCTTTCGATCGCCTTCAACTCGACTGGCTAGCTTCTCTGAGTCGAGAACAGCGGCAAAAGCTTTCCGACAAGGGACTAATTGAGCCGGATGAACCCGAAAAGGTCGAAGCTGAGAAGTTGCTCTCGGATTATCTGACGGAATACTTCGAAAGCCGGAAGTCGGATGTTAAACCGGCGACCTGGGTGTTTTATCAACATTCACGCAAGCGACTCAACGAATACTTTGCCGGTCGCACCTTGAAAAGCATCACTCCGAGCGATGCGAAGGCCTTTCGAAAGTGGCTCGAAGAGCAATCGAACAAACGAGATAAGAAGCAGGAGCGATCGGGGCTCTCAATCAACACGGTTCGAAGAAGGACGGGACTTTGCCGACAGGTCTTTTCCCAGGCGCTCGAAGACGGCTTGGTCGATCGCAACCCTTTCTTGGGGTTGTCGACGACGGTCAGAAGCAACAAAGAGCGAAAGCATTACATTGACCTGGAAACCTTCGCCAAGATCCTAGAAAAGGCCCCTAATGCTCGATGGAAGGCCTTGCTAGTGCTTTCCCGCCTGGGCGCTGTCCGAGTTCCTAGCGAGATTGCCAAGCTCAAATGGGAGCATATCAACTTCGACGCAAAGCGGATCTTCATTGTCGAAAGCTCGAAGACGGAGCATCACAAACGACGAGCGATTCGAGCGATCCCGCTGCTCCCTCAAATGGAGACCGAGCTGCTGAAGCTTCATCTCGAAGCCGAAGACGGATCGGAGTACGTTTTCCCGGATCTTAGGGCCGACACCAATCTTCGAACAACCCTCGAAAAGATCATTCAAAGAGCTGGAGTAAAGCAATGGCCAAAGCTCTGGCACAATCTTCGAGCCTCAGGAGCGACAGATTTTGCGAGAACGCTGCCTTCCCACGTTGCGGCAGAAATCTGCGGGCATACCGAGGAGATCGCTAAGGAGCACTACTGGCAAGTTGGACAAAGCGATCTTGATCTCGCGATCATGAAACTTGGTAGCCCAAAGTTAGCCCAAAAGTTAGCCCACGAAGATGACTCAGACAGTCCTGAAACGTCCCTAGATGACTCTGAATCATTCGAGACAGAAACGAAAAAACCCCAGGATTTCCTAGGGTTTGACGTAGTCTGTCAGCTCCTGGCTGAAGCTGGCTTTTCATCAGGAATGGGCGAAGAGGGACTCGAACCCCCGACATCCACTTTGTAAGAGTGGCGCTCTAACCAACTGAGCTATTCGCCCTTGTGTGCCGTTTCAACTCGGAAGCAAAACTTCCAGTCGACCCAATCTAGGCTCCGTGCAATCGGATCCTGCGGTTGCGACGCTCGGCTCGTTGCTTGCTCCGACGCTTGATCTCGCTGGGCTTCTCGTAAAACTCCCTGCGACGCATCTCCTTCTTCAATCCGCTACGCTCCACCAACTTGCGGAACCGTCGTACCGCGTCCTGGATCGTCTCCCTATCGCGGACTTGCAACTTAACCATGCATCTCTCTCCAATCAAACCTTATCTACGCTCGCTTCGGCCTGCGAAATTGCTTGTGCGAAACTGCTTGTACTACGGAATTCTTCTTTACCCAATTTACAACCACCCGCCAAATCCTTCGGCAGATAAACCGTCATCAATGCTCTTGCGAGCCTCTATCGACGTTTTGGGGCCGAAATTGTAGCCTAACTCCTACGATACGTCCAGTGGGAGATTGGACTTATGGCCCTTTAGCCACAGGACTTTCGACTCGAATTTGCGCGTCGAGGATTTCTGCCTGCCTTTCGCTCCAACGGGGAACTTTCGGCCCTCCTGAGGGTTGAATTGCTTGCAGACCCGTAATTCTTCAGGGCCCGCACCAATGGACACGTTTTCCAACCCCAACCTTTTTGCCAATTCCTCCTATTCTCCCTAGCGATTCGGCTCGAAATGGGCGATTTTATCCCTAGATAAACCCACTCGACCCCCTACTGGCCAAACTCCGTACAATAGCAAGCCCCCGATTAGGAATTCCTAACTCACCCTCCCCTCCTTCTACGGTCTGACGATGAAAACAAAGCTAGCAACCCGCCGCAATCTTGTCCTTGTCAGCCGCAAAGCCCGACGAGGGGGTGTCAAAAGCACCGTCCTTTCTTTGCTGGCTATCTCCGGATTGGCTGCAGGGGGATATTACTGGGCTATGAACCGACCAGGGAGCAATATGGAAAGCTCCTCCGAACCGATGCTCCATGCCGTCACCGATGGGCCTTTTGACCACATCGTCCTGGAGCAAGGGGAAATCGAGTCCTCGAGCAACAACGAAGTCAAATGCGAAGTCAAAGGGCGGGGCGGTAGCGGGACACCTATCCTGACCGTGATCCCCGAAGGGACTTTGGTCAAAAAAGGTGAAACCCTGTGCCAACTGGACTCCTCGGCTCTTGAACAAGAGGCCAAGAACCAACGCATCGTCGTGAGCACCGCTGAATCGGCAGTGATCAGCTCCGAAGCTGCCGTCAACAAAGCGGTCATCGCTCGCCAAGAATACCTCGATGGTACGTTCTTGACCGAACGCAAATCGATCCTCAGCGAAATCGCGGTGGCTCAGCAGTCCCTTCGCAAAGCCGAACTGTCCCTCGAAAGCGCCGAACGATTGGCCGCCAAAGGGACTCTTAAACCCCTGCAAATCGAAGCCGAACAGTTCTCGGTCGAGAACGCCAAGAGCACGCTGGAGTCGGCCCAAGCCCGCTTGAGAGTCCTCGATGAACTGACCAAAGCCAAGATGCTTGTCCAGTTCGATGCCGACATCGAAACCACCCGAGCGAAACTCGAGTCGGACAAAAACACCTTGGTCGAAGAGAAAAATAAACTCGAAGAAATCCAAGGCCAGATCAAAGCTTGTACTATCAAGGCTCCTGCCGACGGACAAGTCGTCTATGCCAACAAGAGTTCGGGCCGTGGTGGGAGCGAATTCATCGTCGAAGCTGGCGCCGTCGTTCGCGAACAACAAACGATCTTCTTGCTCCCGGATCCGACTAGGATGCAGGTCAAAGCCAAGATCAACGAGTCTCGCATCAGCCTGATTCGCGAAGGAATGCCCGTCAAGATCCGAGTCAATGCAGTGGAAAATGAATTGCTCGGACGTGTCATCAAAGTCAACAAGTATGCCGAACCGGGCAACTGGTGGGGCTCGAACGTCAAAGAGTACGCGACCTTCATCCAAATCGTCGAACCCCCAGAAACGATTCGAACGGGTATGACCGCCGAA
>Ga0172376_10006843_pt1 | contig 12284 bp, 7 predicted proteins | sample Lak35m_FD_121114 | JGI IMG/M metagenome (GOLD analysis project Ga0172376, IMG submission 121114) | Freshwater microbial communities from Kabuno Bay, South-Kivu, Congo - kab_092012_35m | ecosystem: Environmental > Aquatic > Freshwater > Lake | place: Democratic Republic of the Congo: South-Kivu...
AATCCACTGTATCGTCCCGGCATCAAATTGCTGTGTCCCCGATCGTGTCTATCATCTTGCTGTGTCCCCGTTGCCCCTGTGTATCGCTGTGTCCGCCCCCACTTGCAGTGTCCCCGATCGCAGTGTCCCCGATCGCAGTGCTATTCAAATAGCTGTGTCCCCGATCGTGTCCCCGATCATATTGCTGTGTCCCCGCCGTCCCGGATTACCACGTCCCCGCACGCCCCCGTGGTCACACGCCCCACTCGTGATGTGTCCCCGATCGCTTCACGTGATGTGTCCCCGATCGCTTCACGTCACTCTGTCTCGCTCCATTCAAATTGCCGTGTCCTCGATTGTTTCTCCCTGATAATACTGCTGTGTCCCCGCTGCCCCCCGCTGCCCCGTGTGTTGCTGTGTCCCCGTCCCCGCACCGTTCCCGCACGCCGCACGCCCCATGGTCACACGCCCACTCGTGCTGTGTCCCCGATCGCTCGATCCTCGTGCTGTGTCCCCGATCGCTCGATCGCTCGTGCTGTGTCCCCGATCGCTCGATCGCTGGTCAGACGGGACTCAGAGTTTGGCTTGTGAAGAGATGTTGAAGAACGGCGGACGAATTTTTTGGTGAGCTGTTCGGAAGAATACTGGGGGTCAGCCCCCAAGCCCACGCAGGATTTATCGCTTTTGGCCATCAACAGTTTTGCGTTGCGCGCGCAGGCGACTGGCTGGCAGGGCGATCATGGAAACACGGGTGGCTGCCGAAGGCAGCCACAGTTCTGGCCCCGAGCCCAGTACTGTTCGGTTCAGAGAATCTGTTGACGGCATCTCTCACGCGCTCGGGTTGCTTACCAGCATCGCCCTGTCCTCCTGTGAGACAGTTGAGTCTACGTCAGGATCAGGCAATTGTCGCGTGACTAACGCGGTCTGGTGTCTCGGTACCACAGCCAGCCAAATCCAGCCAACAAAACCAGACTGGCCCACTGGTACCACGTCAGTCCGGCAAAGATCCGAATTTCCGGTCTGATGTATTCCGTCAGGAATCGCCATCCGGCATACGTGATAATGTAGATTTTGATCAGCTGGCCGCGACACCACTGCCGCTGCAGCCCGACGCCCAAAATTACCGCAGCCACGGTATGAAACGCAGCCTCATAAAGCTGCACCGGATGTCGTGGCTGCTGATCCACCTGCGGAAACACCACACCCCACGGCAAAGTGGTTGGTGCACCAAAGCAACATCCGCCTGCAAAACAGCCAATCCGCCCGATCGCAATCGCTGCAGCCACCGGCAATGCAAAGCTGTCCCCGGTCCGAGTCCGCACTCCCAGACTCCACTTCGCAGCCTCAACTCCCACATAACCACCGGCCAGCCCCAGCAGGATCGTCTTGCCGTCGGAAAACCACGCCGCGCCGCTGAGAAATGCCTGCCAGTCCGTAAATACAAATGGCAGCTTGGCGCCAATCATGGCCCCGCAGAATGCGCCCAGACCCACTCCCAGACGCTCGGGAGGAGCCAGCCCCAGCCCGCGCTGTGTGCGGCGAGACAGCACGAACGCCACAAAGACCGCCAGACTCATGATCGCCGTGTACTGCCACATCAGCCGGGCACTTCCAGTGTTACCAGTTCATGCGTCCCCGGCTGACCGGACGTCACCGACAACGGCGGCAACGGGACATGCCCGTCACGATACAGCAGGTTATACGCACAGAACGGGATCAGGTGACCACTGGGCAGCAGATGATGCACGCAGCTTTTCATCAGTTGCCGAATATCAAAATTCCAGGCGTCCATGAAACTGGTGGTCGTAATCCGAAACACGTCAGACGGGCCCAGCTGCTGACTCAGCACACGCCGGAAAAACGACATTGCCATCCGTTCAACCTCGGAGTCTGCTGCCACAGCGGGAGCACTTCCCAGTGCTCCGCGAATGTCCGGGAATCCCGGATCTGCACTCAGCGCAACGCTGCCACAGCCCTCCTCACAGCCACACCCCTGACGAGAGATGAATTTTTCAATCAGTTCCTGGGCACTGCCGCGATTAAACGTGATTCCGTTGGCCAGCAGGTCCAGATGGTTCTGTATGTCAATAAAACGCGTCAGCGGAGTCAGGCGACCCTGCTCCCGATACGCATAAGCCAGGGAATGCGCATTCGGATGAGCACACGGCAGCGGCAGAAAATCTGACTGCCGCCAGACTCCATGCGACTGTTCCGCTACACCCCGAATAATGTCTGGAAACGTCACTCGATGCTCCAGAGTTTCCGGTGTCGGAAACCGCCCCACATAGGTCGCCGGCTGAAAACTGATCCCCGTAATCCACGGCCGCTCTGCACCGAACCGCACAAGTTCACCCAGCTGATCGGTGTTTACACCAGTTTCCACCGTGCAGACCAGAATCGTCCGAATATCCCGCCGCCCCAGTTCTTCAATGGCTCGCAGTTTCGTTTCCAGCAGCGGCTCACCACGCAGTACCTGGCTGCTGGCCTGATCCAGCCCGTCAAATTGCAGATACACCTCGCAGCGGCGATTTCGCTGCGCCAATTCGTCGAGCAATCGCTGATCGGATGCCAGCCGGACGCCATTGGTATTGATCATCACGATGTCAATCGGCTGCCGACATGCGTAGTCCAGAATCTCTACAAATTGCGGGTGAATGGTCGGTTCACCCCCGGACAGCTGCAGAATCTCAGGACGCCCCTCATAACGTACCAGAAAATCAATGGCCCGCTGACAATCGGCCACCGACACGTGCACGCCACCCGGTTTGCTGGACGCATAGCACAGTGGGCAGGTCAGATTGCAGGACGATGAAATTTCCAGCACCGCCACACAGGTGTGCTGCTCATGTTCCGTACACAAACCGCAGTCATATGGGCAGCCACGCTGCGGTGACACGGCAAACGAGGACGGCACTTTCCCCGGCAGGCTGTACTCCATTCGATCAAACCAGCGGTCATCGCTGCAGACAAAATCCTCCCGAACGCCATGCTGGGGGCACTGCTTGCGAAAATACACTCGCCCGTTCCGCGACAAAATCTTCGCCGGAATCACCGCGAGGCAATGCGGGCAGAGACTTTGAGTCGCCCCCAGAAAACGATGCTCCCGAAGTTTCAGTCTGGACATGTTCCCACCATCAGTCACGGTCCACGTCACTGCGATATCGAGACGCCACCAGCTTAAAGGTCAGAAATAACACCACCAGCAAATAGCCACCACCGAAAACAAACATCGCGATGTCCGCATTGCCACCCGACGAACTAATGCCCGCTACCGCAAAGCACAACACCACAAATCCGATGATTGCACTGAGCAGCCACAACACGAGCAGCCCGAACATGACTGCCATCGATGTCACAAACATCTGAATTTGTCGTGACAGTCCCGGCGGTTTCCCGCGATTCGTCCGCGACTGGGATACCATCATCGTGCGAACCAGCGGCACGACAACAAACAGGCCAAACAGAATGGCCGCACCAGGTGCAGACTGATACAGCGAGAACCCCACTGTGAAAATCATCAGCAACAGCAGCAGGGTCACCGCCAGTGTCACCGCAGAATCCGTTGCCGATGCTGCAGCAATCTGAGCACCCAGCTGGAATGGATTGACCTGGTCTGAGTCCGTCACCGAGCTGTCTGCATGCGACGCAGCGGGTGAGGCGGATTGAGGCACCTTTGGCGATACGTCAGCCGGTTCAGCCGGAGAAAAGCACAGCCAGCAGTATGGCTGCCCTGGTTTGGCAATGGCTCCGCAGTGTCTGCACGCCACGGCTGGCTGGTCAGTATTCATGGCTGCCGCTCCGCCAGTGAAATTCGCAGCAGGTCTTCGGCGATCTGCCGCACATGCCGCACCATCTGCCCCACAATCACACCCGATATCACGATCGCCAGACACACCATGATCTGATGATAACGCGGTACTGTCGGCAATGGATCCTGGAGCAGAAAACCCTGAGGCCAGCGACTGCAGCCCAGAACCACCAGATAACCCAGCACGCAACAGCCGGTTGCCAGCCTGACCCACGACAGATTCAAACGCAGACCAGCCATCATCACAATCAGAAAATAACCGCACACCAGCGGACTGGCCGCACCCGAACCGCAGATCAGTACGGCTGTCAAAAACAGGCTGTCCAGGCAAATGGATAACACCGGCAAGCGCCGCGGAAACACCTTGTCCAGCAACAGGACGTGCACCGTCAGGCTCCACAACACCCACGCCCCGACCAGCACCGTGATCGCCAGATGACGCTGCGGTGAAAGTTCACGAGTCTGGTTGAATTGCAGTAAGCTGAGCCAGCTGCCCGCATTGCCGGGCCAACTTCCGGCAAGGTGCAGCAGGTAAAACATGGCAATTGCGCAAATCCGCAACACGTTCACCCGGATTTCCGCCGCATACTGACGCCAGCGACAAACCACCAGCCAGGCGTCGTCGTGGGTTTGGGAAGTGCTGGGAACTGGTCGAGGAAAACTTAGCATCAGCCACCTGAACAGAAACTGCACAGCGCTAAATTGCAGAAGCCACAATCCTCGCCTGAAAAGCGAAAAACTGCAAGCTCGAGAAGTCTTGCGGGCTGACGAAATATTGATGCCGGCCAATTCTGACGGCTTAGCCGGATCCCAGTTCCGCTTCCACCCGAAACAGCGGCCGGGATTTTTCCAGCGGTGCGGCGACACCGCTGTCGGCGGCACCAGCCAGCGATTGGATCCCGCCTGAGCCACTTTGGACTCACGCTGCAACAGCCCCGTTACGCTTGTTTGTATGAGCTCACCCATTCACTGTTGAGATCCTGCGCCGGTTCTGCAGATCGGAGCAACGTCTGCCCCATGCACTGCGGAAGCCAACCGTCATCTTTTTCTGCGGACTACCGTATACCAGGCGAACAGGTCCGTCTTCAGATTCATCCCGCCATCAGAATCCCAGCCCAGCAAATGCCCCAGCTCTCGGGCCGGTTCATCATCCACCACGTCAAATTCAAGCACCTCAAATCCAGCAGCTGCAAACTGCTCCTGCGTAAAGGGACTTTCCCCATCTGCCCACGGAATGTACGGCTTGTCGTCCGGAGACTTTGGCGGGCAGAAGTTATAGATGCAAAACAAGCCCCCCGGCTTCAGCATCGTGGCCACAGCCTGCAGATAAACCTCATCTGTGACACCCAGTTCGATCACGTGCCGCGGACTGGCAGGCTTCCGGGAAGGATGAATATAGCCTCTCTTCAATGTGTTTTTCGAGAGAAACAGGTCGTAGCCTGTACCGGCTTTTTTCACCAGCTCAGCTTCGGTGGGAAAGCGGCCGCTCAGCAGCTGCACACGGCCACTCCCGCAGGCCCCCGAACACTGCTCATACATCAGCGGCAACAGCGGATCCACATCCACAGCTGTAACATCCAGGCCCGCCTGAGCCAGCATCCGCAAGTGCCCAATACTGCCGTAGCCAAAGTCAAACACCCGTGTCCCGGCAGATGGCAAAAAACCATGCTTCTCAGCAAGGTCAAGAGCCCGCACATAGGTCAGTGGGGAACCATAACGACCGACGTAAAACAGGGATTCGTCCACCAGGATCTCTTTCTCATCCACCTTGACTCGGCGCGGCTGAATACGCTCCAGCGCTCCCGCCTGCTCGGCCCACCGTTTGGTCCACGCCCCCCGCAGCACACCCTGAACTTTGGGAACCTCCCTCGCCAGTTCTGCTACTACAGAGCCTGCCGCTGCAGCCGCTTCAGTCTCCTGCGCCTGAACAGATCCAACACCCATACCTGCCAGCATCAAACCAGCACACAGTATCCCGCCCAGCCGAAACAAAAATCGCATCCGCCCGCTCCGCCAGGGTTTCTGAACGCAAACATATCAGGTCAAAGCGTGAGCTTACACGAGTCACCGCCGCGTTGTTACCCCGAAAATATCTATGGCTTGTTCCGTTTAGCCTGCGCAGCTCTCAGCGCTCCTCAATCTGCACCTCACAGAATGTCAGTGCGGCCAGTCCGTTCTGGCCATACAGCAGGTTCTCTGGATTCCAGCTGGCACTGTCAAGATATGTAATCCGGTCGGCCTGCGTCGCAGCCTTCAGCTTCAAAACCAGACGCCGGCCACCAGTCGACTCGTCCAGCCTGCCCGCTTCCACCTGGCCCCGCTGCCCGGCCAGTGTAAACTCACTGATCAGCCTCGCATCCCAGCGCATCGGCTGGTCAAACTCCAGTACCACCTCGTCCCGCGACGCACCTGCGAACCAGGCACGCTGCAGATTCGGTGAGTCAAACGGCTGTCGCTCCGCCCCATACAAATGATGCTGCATCAGCGGCTGCAGATACTCGGCGAACTTTGCATAGCCGGCCGCCGGAAAATGACAGCCGCCGGGTGGCTTGACTCCCAGTGTCGAAATCACAGTCAGATTCGAAAACAACCGCGGCAACGTTCGCTGCACTTCACGCAGCCGATTGTCTGAACCATCAATCCCCATCGCGCATGACTTCGGCCAGATCTGGAATGCATAGTAATGCTGCAAATTCGGATAATCGCGTTTCCATGCAGCCGCCAGCTTCACAAAGTACTGCTGGTACGTTTCATACCCAAAGCCGCCCGTCGGTCCGTCAGCCCCCTGGTCGTTTTCGCCCTGATGCCAGATCACGGCTCGCACGGCATGTGTCAGCCCGGCCATCTGCACCCGCCACAGCAAGCGCCCGTAGATCGTGCCTGCATCTGTCGGGAAGGACTCGTTCCGCTGATGCTGATCGATGCGTGTGCCACCGACGGCCCCGTTGATGATGCAGATCGGCATATTTTGACTTTCTGCCAGTCGTCGCCCCAGCTCCAGTCCCCAGTAACCAATCTCGGAACGACCGCCGGGGCTGCGTGCTTCAGCCGGAGCCCACAGCTGCAGCCGAGCACCATGCGGATCACCCGACGTCGCCCCAAACGTTCGGACCCAGTCGCTCGGCTGCGGCGGGTTGTCTTTGCCGAAGTCCGTGGCCACCGCATTCGACTGACCGATGATCAGAAACACGTCGCCGCAGACCAGGTTTCCAGCGCGATGCAGCACCGTTTCTACACCGCCCCGACGACTGCCAAACTCGCTGCGATACCGGATCAGGCCCGGCTTCAGCCTGACGATCACGCGATATTTCCCATCCGCATCCGGCTGTACAGACTCCTCGGCATAAATCTGATCACCTGCATACACCCTGACAAAAACCCGTTCCGCCGGTTCCGTGATTTGGCCGGCATGCACAAGCTGTCCCCACCACTCGCCAGCTGCACCCACAGCCTCGCGCCCGATGAACTGACCGTCCGCCGGCTGCTCAGTCTGGCTGACTGGCCGAGCAATCCAGGCTTCCTGGTCCTTTGGCGGTTCCTGCACAGAAATCACAACCGTCTGCCGCACAGCAGCTCCGCCGTTGTCCAGTTCAGCCGTCACTCGCAAGCTGCCACTGCCCTGAGCCCGCTGCAGCACCAGTCTGCCCGATTCCTCCGCCGAAATCGTCGCGACATCGTCCAGTCGCCAGCGAATATTCAGGGCTCCAGCCCCCGCTGCCTCGAGCTCCGCCAGATTCTGCACCTCAGGCACAATCTCAAGCTGTGAGCGACCATCCCAGTGCGCTGGAGCATTCAGCTGAAACACCGGCTCCGGCACACTGTTCCGGATCGAGATCGTGACCTCCTGCGTACGCACTTCAGCACCATAACTGGCCCGCACCGTCAGCGTCGCAGGCAGCGCATCAGCTACTCGACCGGCTGCAAACTCGTACGACATCTGATCGGCTGCCACAACACGCTCCACGCCGTCCCGCCGCAGCAGCCACACGATCTTGTCCGCACCGCCGGCCTGCGCTGTGACCATGGCAGTTGAGTTCTCGTCAACCACCAGCTGCTGCGGGCTTACTGAAAACCGGTCCCCCGACTGCACCGGTCCGCCCACCAGCAGCTGGCCAGACTTCTGGTTTTCATACTGCAGTCGAACCCACTCGGCAGACCTGACAACCGACGACACTCGCACCTCGTCCAGATCCCCCTGAAAATCGTAGTTGTTGTACCAGCCTCCCATGTACAGCCGTGCCGGGGTCTTGATGTTCAGCGGGCTGCCTTGATCACGATTTTCACTGTCCAGTACACCGTTGATATAAAGTTTTGCCTCACCCCGGCGATACGTGTGCACCACCTGAGTCCACTCGCCGGTCGCCAAACGCCGCTCGCCATTCACATTTCCGCCCGAAAAATAGCAGTCCATGCGAATATGCGGCGGACTGCGAAACTGCATGACCACTTTCCCCTGAGCCGCCTCATTTCCCCAGCCAATCAATGTTGAATTGATGCGTTCCGCGCGAAACCACACTTCCGTACTGTGGTCGTCTGAGCCCATCGGCAGAGTGGCAATCTGCTCCCCGCCAGAGATTCCTCGGCCTTCGTCGAAATGTCGCGCCCCGCCAATCATTCCGGCCACGTCATGAGTGCCAGTGTCGCTGCTTTCGATGGCCCCCACCTCGTCGCGCACCGCTTTGTGCATGTGCCAGACACCGCGATACCCGCTGGATTCGTTAAAGACAGCCGTTCCGTCCGACTCACTGGACGCATCCGGATTGCCCCAGTACATCCGCAGTTCCTGTCGCGCTGCCCCGCGAATTTCCGGAATCCGGACCCAGATGCTGGCTGTGCCCGACTTTGCATCCCAGTGCTCGATCTGATAACTGAGCGGTGTGCCGTCCGTCGAGGCAAACCGGACATCCGCCCCGTCCGCGGCAGCCTGGGAAAAATCAAACAGATCCCGATGCAGCCGCACCAGCAGCGGAAACTGCTCGACTCGCGCGTCCGCCGGCAATTCCACTCCCTGCTGCGTCGTCAGAATCCAGAGCAAACCGGAATGTTGCCACGCCTGCCACTGGGCTGGCGGCGGGCCGGTTACAGCCTGAGCCCGCGGCAGACCCCACAGCGTCTGCAACAGCGAGTACATTTCAGGGTCGTGCTGTCGCAACTGCGCTGCATTAAACGGGAAAAAATCGTTCGTCGAAAAAAACGCTTCTGTGCTTTCCGCAAAGTACTCCATCGGGCTGGACATGGCGTAAGCCCGCACCTGAGCTGAGCGGCCATCTCCAAACCGCTGCTCGACCTTTTCATACCCGCCACCAGCCTGCGCTCGCTCATACGCACCCTGCAGTGCCACATTGCCAAAACCGTCCGGCAGAAATCGATCGTGCCAGGCGTGAGCCAGCTCGTGCAGTGTGAAATTCGGCATCCGCCGCGTTTCACGTTCGAAATCCCGAATGTCCGAAAACTCCACTCCCTTCGCCATCGCGGGATCACGCCCGTTGTCCTTCAGCCAGCCGGCTCCCGGATGATATTCGGCCCGCGGCTGCACACCAGGATACACAGGCGAAAACCAGAGAGGCACTTTCTGCAGCTGCACCACCGCGGCGGCCGGAACCACCTGCCTGATTTCCTGCAGCTGCAGGGTCAGCAGTTCAACTGCCCGCGTCGTGGCCTCTGGCTCTTCCTCCAGCAGTCGCTGATTGATGTGCAGGGTCCAGCCTTCAACCACACGGTCCCGCCAGACCGGCTCCTGCGGCGAATTCGCTGCCGTTGCAGTCCGTGCCAAAGCCGTCTGCCAGCAGATCACGAACAGCAGAACACACACTGAAACAAAACGCATGGGTTGTTCCTGACAGGCAAGTTTGTGCAGAGTCACCGAGGTCGAGCTCCGCCGAATTCATACTGTAGCGATCTGACGTCGCTGCACAAAATCACCGGGCAGCTGCCGCTGTTCGATGACCGTGCACACGCTGCAACTGACTTTGAGAACGGCAGCCGCCTTCACTTTGCCTTCAGGTTCACCTGCTACACTCTGCATCACCAATAGTTTTGCAGGAATGTATTGCCGTGATCCGTATTGCAATTGTCGGTGGTGGCCCGGGAGGTCTGATGACCGCGTGGCTGCTCAGCAGACTCGCCAACCAGCCGATTTCCATCACTCTTCTGGAAGCCTCTCAGCGGACCGGCGGCAAAATTCTGACACCTCGTTTCCGCAGTTTGCCGGTCAGCTACGAAGCCGGCGCCGCTGAATTCTACGACTACTCCCCCATCGACCATGATCCGCTTAAGGAACTTGTCAGTGAGCTGGGGCTTTCCATCAGCCCCATGGGCGGAAACTCGGTGTTTCTCAATCGCCGTCGCCTCGCTACGCTGGAAGACGTCAGCAGTGTCCTCAGTCCCGCTGTCAGTCAGGGCTGGTCGACATTTCATGAACAGGCCAGGGCCAGTATCAGCCCGCGCGAATTCTATGAGTCGGACGGTTCGGATCCCGGACCGGTCGCCTGCCCTGCGGCCGCACCGCCGGTGCCGCGTTTTAACTCAATCTGCCAGCGGCTGCAGTCCCCGCAATTGCAGACGTTTCTTGAAACCATGATCCACAGCGATCTGGCCGCTGAATGGTCGCAGACAGATGTCACGTACGGGCTGCAAAACTATCTGATGAACCATCCGGATTACATGCGGCTGTACAGCATCGCCGGAGGCAACGAACAGCTGGTGCAGCGGCTGCTGCAGTCGACTCCGATGCAGGTGCGGCTGAGTCATCAGGTGCTGGCCGTGGGTCGCGCCGCCGGCACTCAGATTCAGCTGCAGATCCGTCATGAAGATTCAGTGACCGAAGCAGAGTTTGACTTTGCTGTGCTGTGTCTGCCCGTGCTGCCGCTCAGACCAATTCAATTCAGAGGCGTGCGTCTGGCGGATGCCATGCAGCGGCATCTGCAGCAGTTTGATCATCCCGCGCATTATCTCAGAGTGACATTGCTGTTCCGCAGGCCATTCTGGAAAGACTGGCTGGCCGATTCGTGGTGCATGCTGGATGCGTGGGGCGGCTGCTGTCTGTACGATGAAACGTCTCGTCAGCCGGAATCCGTTTGCGGCATTCTGGGCTGGCTGTTCGCGGGGGACACAGCAGTTGAACTGAGTCAGCTCAGCAATGATCAGCTGATCCGTACAGCCATCGAAACATTGCCCCACGGACAGGCACAGGCCGGCGAGCTGCTGCTGGAAGGGCACGTGCATCGGTGGCTCGGAGCAGTCAGTGCCATGCCCGGAGGCGAACACGCCACTCGTCTGGACCTGCGGCACCAGCCTGAACCGGTCGAACATCCGCGATTGTTTCTGGTCGGAGATTACCTGTTTGATTCCACGCTCAATGGAGTACTCGATTCGGCGGATTGTGTGGCCAGCTGGATTGCGGCAGAAATGGAACAACCGTGAACGTCTGTAGACAAAATAAAACCTGGCCTTCCCGACTTGAAGGGCAAAAGTCCGCCTGCGCTGTGAGACGGCACAAGCGGAGTGCCAGGATGCCGTGTTTTTGAAGGCAGATGTCGGGCTGGAAAGCACGCGCACTGCCCCTGGAAATTACCCGTCACCCCGGCTCCTGCAGCTACAACCCTCTGAACACCTTTTGGACGTTACCGTGTCAAACGCAGGCTCAGCGAATTCGACAGATATCATTACCGCAATACCCGGGGCAACTCTGCAGGCCGTCCTGCTGGCCGCTCAGCTTCCGGCAGGCTGGCAACCCGCCATCTGGGGATCTCGTCTGTTTCGCAGCTGCACCAGCGCCGGGCTCGCTTCGCCCGAACGTCTGGCGGAACCGTCAGCAGCTGCGCAGGCTGGCAGCCACTCGCTGCTGCTCCTGACACTGCCGGACACAACCCCCGTTGCCGATTTCTCGCTCAGCCAGCCGCACACGGACGCACTGCGGACGTGGGTGGCGGCCGCTGAATCCCCGGACGACGGGCCCGCTCAGCTGATTCAGCTGCAGGGTGTTCTGATGTTCGTCGGTCGCTCACGAGTGGCCATCTCGGGCACTCCCGATCGCATCCAGGCGGTCGTCGGCAGCGTGGTTGAGCACTGCTGGCTGCAGGCACAGGTTCAGCAGCTGGAACAGCAGATCGCCGGTCGCTGGCAGGAACTTGAGCAGGACACTCCGGCTGCTTTTGAGCTGAACGAAGCAATGCTCGAACGCCGCCAGCAGCTGCAGGAAAGATTTGGCCGCATGATTGCCGCGAAAGCTCTGCTGGCAAGACTGGCACCACTGATCGACTGCCCGGCTGCCTGGCCTCCCACTCTCGCCACTCAGGCCGCCGAGCGACTGCGAGAAAAATCTCGTCTGTCCGATCGGCTGCAGCTGCTCCGCGAACAACTGGAGGTCTTTGAACGGGTGTATGAACCCTGCGGGCAGCGGATCAGTGATTTCCTCAGCAGTCGAAAAAGCCACACTCTGGAATGGGTGATTGTCGTGCTGCTGGCCTGCGAAACGCTGCTGCTGGTTGTTGACCTG
>Ga0172376_10006846_pt1 | contig 12281 bp, 22 predicted proteins | sample Lak35m_FD_121114 | JGI IMG/M metagenome (GOLD analysis project Ga0172376, IMG submission 121114) | Freshwater microbial communities from Kabuno Bay, South-Kivu, Congo - kab_092012_35m | ecosystem: Environmental > Aquatic > Freshwater > Lake | place: Democratic Republic of the Congo: South-Kivu...
ATCGGAGCAGACCTCGGACACGACACCACCATCAACGGCAAAACAACAGAAATCAAAACCTCAACCCGCAAAACGCTCATCATCAACGACCCAAAACACTGCAACTATGGGCTGTGGAAACCCGAAACCGAACAATGCCTCGTCGTATGGTGCGACCAGCCGTCCACACAACTAGAAAACATCGGCACCAACACAAAATTCCAAATACTTGGCGGAACGACACGCGAACATTTCTTCGCAAACGCACAGTCAGCCGACTACGGACACGGACCGCGCCTCGTCCTAAAAGAACACGAACTACAACAAATCTAAAACGTCGTCACTCAACGACATCAACCCCATAATCATATTTATCATCGTCAGAAGTCAACCACTTATTCCCATCCTCAACACCCCAAATATCATCACTCACTAAACGCTCAATCAACACCTGACCCTTCTTCGTGGTATGCGAAGGGTCCCACAAACGAATCCGATTATTCGGCTGAATAGCAATATTCCCATCATCACGCTCAATCACATGACCACACTTATGATTAGCCGAATTCTGAGAATAATTCGTATCAGGAATATTGTTATCGGGATGATGCCAATCAAGCGTAAACATATACTTGCCATTCACCTCCCGCCTATGGCGGTCAACATAAGTCATAGACCTACCACGCATATGCTCAAAAATCGTCACCGAAACATACGGCGAAAAACAATTCCACATCACCAAATCATGAATATCCACAACAGGACTCTCATAACTAAAACAAAACGCGCTAACAGGCGCCCTCCACCACACACCACCATCCTCCATCAAAAAATGGAAAACAGGTGCACGGTCAGTAATAGAAGCCACCCCAAAAATCACCACAGGAAACTTCTCATCATGACTATCTAACTGATTTCTGAGAAAGTTGCCTCGCACAAGACAGTGAACAGGAGGCGTGTTCGCATTCAACTCAGGCATACACAAAACTTAACACAAAACGCAAAACACCTCGCTCAACCCCCAACAAAGGAATAGGGGGAAGAGCAAGGTGAAAAGCGCAACCGTACCGAAATCAGTACGGAAAAACTTACGCGTTCTTCTTACCGTCGTAAGCGATAGCGACAGTGAAACCAGTACCAGCGGTACCCGAACCAACCTGGTCCACATCCACCGTGATGACATCACCAGCAGCGAAAGTCTTCACCGAGTTCGTACCAGCAGTCGCCGAAACGCCAGCCGCGGCAATCGTCGGACGATTCGCCTGCGTACCGAAAATCGTCGTACCGTTCTTGTTCACATCAAGAATCGCCGACGAACCAGCAGGAGCCGACAACACCGACGCCGTCACACTGATAATCGAACCAGCGAAAGGCATACGAATGCGAGCCTTGCCAGTACCAGTAGAGAGAACCTCTTCACTTGACAAAGTGACGATTCCACGAGTTTGTTTGTAACCAAGCATTACATTGCCTCCTTACGCACCTCGGTGCGTAACTAGATGGGAATAACACACCAAGAATACCACAACCCTAAAAACCTGAAACGAAACGCCGCCCCAACCCAACAGCAACCCCCTCCACGTCACCAACCCCAAACACATCCCACACAACATCCCCCACCCGAGAACCAGACCTCACACACAAATCCACAACATCACCAGACAACCCAACCCCACCGCCACCCGAAAACCACACCGACCGCCGATTACGCAAACCATCCTGACGCGTCAAATTAGAAGAAACCCCTTTCCCGTGCACCACCCTCTGCGTCCCATTACGCCTACCATCATCAACAATCACATTCCCCGCCGTAGCCCCCGCCGCCTTACGCTCCAACCAAGTAGCCCCAGGTTTCGTTTTCGCACGCTCAGAAATCGCCAAACCATCAAAAAAATAGCCGCGCCCCTTAGACAACAAAAACAAATACCGATGCAACCGAACTACCTCACCATCAACAACCCCCTCCGACACCAACACCACATCCTGACGCAACCACCAACCCCACTTCTGCAAACCGAAACCAACCCGCCACGGCAAACCCAAAACCCCGTCATCCCCAACAACATCATCAACCGCCAACCACACCACACCATCCACAGACAACCGTTCCCACACATCAGAAAACACATCAACCACACCATCCACACACCCATCAACCGACCCCCCAAAACCATGAGGCACAACAGACACCACACACTGAACCATCACCCCCAAACACTAGCCCAACAGTCCCAAACTTCACAAAATAAACGGCGCGCCGACACCAACACAAAATTTTACCAGACCCCTCTGGTGTAATACCAGACCCCTCTGGCATAATGCAGAGCGAATATACATTTTACCAGACCCCTCTGGTGTAATACAGAGTGCGTATATGCAATACAGAACGCATATATAAAACCTCCCAAAAAGACACCGACAAACCCAAAAAATTTTTTTTAAAAAAGGTTGACAAACGCCGCGGCGGACTGTAGCCTTATACCATAACAATGACAACGCCGAAACATCGGCAGAAAGAAGAACAGCAGTAATGAATAAACCAACACGAGCAGAGGTCAAGGGCAGTCTGTCAATACAACACATAGCGGACGCTATTTGGGAGGAGTTGTATCGGCAGGCGTTAGACCGATGGACGGTCTGTGCGATAGTTCAATCAATAAGTAACGCGATTGACGACAACTATTACAGAGAAGATGAGGGTAAACACCCGCGGGAAACCCGAAGTGAACTCTTTAGAGAAGCGTGTGGCTACTACGAATGGGCAGACCACGACTCTATGGAAGGATTCCCCTATTCCCGCACAAGAGACGCCGACTAATTCGGCAGAAAGGAGAGGAGGTGAATATGAAAAAAGATACAAAACCCAAAGCAGGCGACAAGCAGATTTACTGCACCGAATGCAAAACAGACATCAGGTTTCTTTCCGCAGACATGACAGGAAAAGTAAAAGTTGTAGACAACGGAAAAACAATTCCAAAACATTACAGTTTCGGAATAGACCTGATGGGCAAAGGTAGGGTCGTTTCTTGGTTATGCCCAGGGAGTGGGCAAACTCAAGTAACTCACATCTACCAACCAACCAAATGGGACACCCACGGAACGGGTTACAGGTTTCATTACAAACCCGAAGGTTGGAAACCAAAACCAACAAACAAAACAAACAAGTAAATAGGCAGGGTGACCGGCAAACATCGGGGTTCGAATCCCCGACACCCACAAAACAAACACATCACCCCCACACTCCCCAACTCCACAAAATAAACACCACACACACCACCAAAAATTTGGCGCACACCTGCCCAGGACGCCCTGCCCGTGCTCGCAGGTCGCAGTCCCGTCTATTAGTTTGAGGGGGGGGCGAACAAGTGTTCGTTTAGTGGCGAACAAGTGTTCGTAGCGAACAAGTGTTCGTGTTGTTTCGTTTGTTTCGTTTGTTTCGTTTGACTTGACATCTTACTAAGTTTGTTGTATGCTGTTTGTTGTATGACCGTTTATTGTGATTATCGTTACGACATCTCACCTTGTTATGAGGAGAGAGGTAAGTGGTTTGTTGTAGATACTCGTAATCGTTATTGTCGTGTGTCTAAGTGGGATAGTAGGCGTGAAGCGTTGCGTGAGGCGTATCGTTTGGATAGACGCAAGTGAATCGTCATCGTTTCATCGCATAGTCATCGCATAGTCATCGTGTAATCGCATCGCATCGCATAGTCATCGTGCGGTCGTCGCATAGTCATCGCCGTTGAGTGAGTCGCAGAGGCTACGGGTGACTACGGGTAACTATTGCTGTCACCTGATAGATACCATCTCATCTCACCCTATTGACATCACCTCATTACTTCATTACACTATTAGTGAGAGTAACAACAACTAACAACTAGCAGGTACACAAGTGAGCAACAACTATCACAACAACTGTCAGACGATAACTAATCGTGCTCGTGACATAGCGATACTTCGTAAGACTGAAGTATGTCGCAAGGCGAGAGGTGTAGCAGACACAAACTCAATGGTGTTGCTAGGTTACGAATACGATTTCGTAGGTGTAGAGAACACACTCAAAGGTAACCCTGTTGAGAGTCTCCCTAAGATACTGAATCAGATAGCACAGTCAGGTCTCATCTATTGGCATAACCTCACCTTCATAACTGAAGCGTTTATGCGAACCAACCTAGAACGCTTTGACATCAGCAAGTATGAGCATGGCGACCTTGAGAAAGATTACAAAGAGAATCCGTTGAGCGATGTCATTGAGGGTTTCGCTATCTCAACAATAACTTGGGAAGGCGACTCACTCACACAGTTCACACCATACAAGTACGATGAGAGAGGGCGACCAAAGTTTGAGGAAGTGTTCGCACCGACAACACCTGACGGGTTAGAGTCACTCGCACGAATAGGGGGGCGAGGCATAGACATACTCAAGTCGTTCGCTAACTACTGTCGTGAGGAGTTGAATAGCGCAGAGGGGCGCAACTATGTAGAGGCGATGAAAGAACTCATTGAGGAGAAAGGTTTGCGTGACGCTGTCGCACACCTATCCGAGATTCGCAGTAAGAACGATGACGACAACCCGAATCTGAACTGAGGTCTACGGGTGGCTACGGGTCGCTAGTTCCCGTAGTCACCTATCAGTTTCATTCTTCGTCAGGTTCGCAACACGAATGGCACACAATGAGTGCCCCCTCAGGAAGAATGTTGGCATCAAACTTTGAGCCGAGCCAACTATGTGCGACATCGCAAAAGATTTCGCACTCGTCGTGAGCAACCTCACGACCGCAAGTGTGACAGACGAGCATTTCGGTTTCTCGCTTTCTCCTACTTTCGTAGGTCTAGTAGTTACCAACCACCTTACGGGAGGGGTGTTACACAGTTAGATTTCGCTATGAGCGTCAATAAACGACAGAATCCGTTGAGCCGTAGTATCACCGTCATACGCAGGTGACGCTTTCAGCCATCGCACAAAGTCATACCAACGACGCTGTTGGTCGCTGTCATCAAACACGAGCGTGTACTGAACCACCGCACGGCTACCACTACTGCCAACGACTGCCGATGAGCCTTGTGTGAGTGCTTTGTCTATGTCTGTATCGGCAGGCGCAACCACACCATCACCCGATGAAGTTTCCACGACACGCATCACGGGTGCTACGGGTGCTACGGGAGTAGTGGGTTCTATCATCACGGGAGGGATGAAGGTGTTGTCATCCTCGCTAGTGCCGTAGTCGGACTCCAACGAAGCGAACTCAAACTCATCCCACCCCAAAGACCCGAACAACTCGTCGTAATCCTCACCGAGTTGTTCCATCATCTCAAACAACAAGTCGTTATCCACCAACCCCAACTCAGTAGTCCGATTATCGGCAAGGGCGAAAGCGATAGCACGGGCATCATCACCGTCAAACTCCACGACGGCGACATCTTTCCAACCGAGGCGACGGCACGCCTCAACCTGATGGTTGCCTGCGATGACTGTGAAAGTCCCGTCACCGTTTTTTTTCACTATGACGGGTTTCACTTGACCGAACTCTTTGTACGATGCCATAATCGCATCAACATTTCCCTTACGAGGATTCCCGTCAAGTGGTACAAGTTTCGTGATGTCTACCGCTAGGTGACGGATGCTTTCGTGGATGTTGCTCATACCCGCAACAATAGTTCACGGGGATGGCATCAGGGGGAGGGTTTCCCCTCCCCCTTCACCGTTTCTCACTTCCCGAAGATTCTCACCAAACGGTCATCCTCAAACGCTTCGCCCACCGTCAACTCGTAGTTGATGAGGAGTTCTGCGAGTGCCTTCTTCTTGTTCTTGGTGGTCACTCCGAATCGTGGTGCGATTCTGCTTAGCGGGAACTGATACATACGGAGACCCGAAAGAATCTCTGTGATGTAGGAGTGGATAAGTAGTCTGAATTGGAAGACATCCACCAAGTCTCCTTCTTTTACCATTTCTTCATTCATTTTTATTTCTCCTTTTGGTTTGGTTGTTATTTCCTCTTACACCTACAACGACGAGACAGAAGTTCGGTTTTCACTATTTGGCTTCACACCCATCTTTGGGGAAGTTACCGACGGGTAGGCAAGTTACCGACGGGTAGCAACAACCCCGAAACGGGAAACGAGCAGTCCGCAAATCCGATTCCGAAATTCGGAAACGGGACTCCTATTAGAAGTTGTTGCCGATTATTGACGACGAAGCGGCAGCCAGCACGACAAACACGATGAATCCAACGGCGAACAACGCAATTTTCACAGGTGTGCTCACGGGTTCACCTGAACTCTCACATTAGCGTTCAGGGTTCTTAGCGCATCAAGCGACGCACGCACCGACAACAACTTCTCCCGCTTAGATTTCACCAACGCCTCAGCGATTTTGTAGCCGTACACATCGTCAGAAAGTTTGTAGTCAGCCCACGCTTCCCGTTCTTTTATTGACCCCTTCGCAGAAAGATACTCTTTCGCCCAGTTCGCCTTCATCAACGCTTCCTTTTTGGCGCAGTCAAGGCTCAAAGCCTCAAACGCTTCGGTTTCCTCCTCCAACATCGTCATCAAACGGAGGATTTCACGCTCAACATCAACCTGACTAATGGGTGCTGTTCTCGTCATAGTCCCGCTGTCTCCCACTCCACGCCATCTAAACCTTTCAGTTGGTCTTTGCTCCAAGTGTATGAACTCAAACCCAACTTGGCAAGCAACATTTGTTCCAAAACCCAAGCGTCGCAACGGTCATCTGCGTCTTTTCCTTCCCAAACGATGCCCGTTTTACGGGTGATTTCTTCCATCACCTGAACTTTTCCTGCGTTTCCTTTCCCTGTTGCGAACTTCGCACGGCAAGTCGGAGGGATTCCGACGAACGGGATTTTCCGTTCGTACAAGGCGACCCTGACGACACCGCCGAGTTCGCCGATGCTGTGCGCCTGCGAGTAGCGGGACATGTAGGAGTAGTTCTCAACTGCGACGATTTGTATGCGTTGCCCTTCGCACACCGCCATCACTTTATCTCTGACCTCAATAAGTCGTTCAGCACCACGAGTGGTTGGGCGGATGCTGTCCGTGACCCCGCCGTATGAGACACCTGTGGATGTGAGCGACAAGTCTAGTCCGAGTGTGTTCACCGTTCCCACCCGTGTTTCGCCAACCCCAACTCAAACGCCAACTGCGGATAGTTGCCGATGCGCCTGTGGCACGGGCGACAAACCGCCAAACAGTTCGCCTCATCCACGATGCTTCCACCTTGCGACCTTCGTATGATTTCGTGAACATCCTGCGATTTGCGCTGAACAAAAGTTACCTTGCCGTCGTACTGTGCGAACACGACGCACGCCTGACAGTACGGGTGTTTCGCCAAGAGTCCCGACACCAACTCACGACGAGTTTCGTACAGTTTCTCCCGTTTCTGCGAACGCTTCCGCAACGGGGTTCGTTTGAGTGGTTTATTTCTTTTGGTCACGGCGAACACGGGCTGTTCTGTAAGTTAGACCGTCACCGTCTTTGAGGCGTTTCCCACATTTGAGACAAAACTCTGCCCACGGGTAGATTTTCCTGTGGCTCAACGGGTGTTGGCAGTCCACGATGTCTCGTGCTTTTGTTACTGCGACTTCCCGAACGAACTCCGACATGGATTTGCCCTCATGTTCGGCGGCACGCTTTATCATTTCGTGGTCTTCTTTAGTCGCCCGAATCAGGATTTGGCTTTGTGCGGGTTCGCCTTCGCTTGTCCCCTGAATCTTCTTGCGAGACGGGACTAACTTCTTTGCGATTCTTTCCATTTCGGGAACGATGTTGTCTTCGGGTGAGTCGCTCATGATGGGTTTGCTTTGGCGTTGCTCAACCATGTTTCTGCTTCCAAAACTGATTTCTCCAAACCACCCGACCACAAGTAGTTGAGTTTCGGGGCAAAACCCTCCCTGAACCATGTCGGGAAGTTTCCTTTGATGGCTTCCTCTGCGGACATCGGGTCGTGTTCGTTGAGCGACTTCATCGCTTTCATCGCACGGGTTTGCCACTCAACTTGTTCCCGTATCCACGCCGAGGTTTGGTCAAGACTGCTGACCGTCGGGTCTTTGCCGAGTCCCGCTACTGCGAGTATGACATCAACGCAGTATTTCGGTGGTAGGTAGTCCTGAACGCCCTCTTCGTTCTTGTCTATGTCTCCGTCTTGGTACACGGCGGTCACTAATTGGCGGATTTCTTCGGGGAATAGTCCGTTGAGTGCTTTTGTCAATTCTGAGACTTTTTGGGGCATTTCACTAGATTACTTCACGGCGTGTTTTGCGCCCGAAAGGGGTATTTAGGTGTGACAAAAGTCCCCTTGACAAACCGCCACTTAGGTACTACGATAGTAGGTATGGAAACATTACTAGACATAATCCCGAACCTAGACCACGAGGGCTACACCGCTCAGCGTGTCTTGTTTGCGGGCGACATACACGGCGACGAACACCATGCTAAGTATGTATTCGCAGAGGCAAAGAAGCAAGGCTGTACGCACATCATCGCTTGTGGCGACTTCGGTTATTGGGTACACATGCCGAGAGGCGAGAAGTTCGTGAACTTGGTTGCGTCACTCGCAGAGAAGAACGACATCAAGTTTCTGTGGGTAGACGGTAATCACGAGAATCACGACATACTCCACGACCTCGTACTGTGGCACAGCGACTCAGCACCTATTGACACACCAAATGAGTGGTGTCAATGGATTCCACGAGGCTGTCGTTTCCAAATCGGAGACCAAATCTTCATGGGTTACGGCGGTGCGTACAGCGTGGACTGGCAACAGCGCGTAGAGGGCAAATCGTGGTGGAGAGGCGAACTCATCAACCCATACCACATAGACGAAGTAAGCAACGAGCAAGTGGACATCTTGGTAACACACGAAGCACCACTAGGCAAGGAAATCTCGTACAAAGATGAGATTCCTGTCAGCGTGTCACAGCGTGCGCTCATCAGCGAACTCGTACAAAAAGTCACCCCCTGTCAGGTAGTGTGCGGTCACCACCACACACGAGAAGAGTGGTACATCAACGATGAAATCAAAGTAGATGTGCTAGGTCGTGACGGCATGGGCAAGGAAAGTTACTTGGTGCTAGATGTCTGAGTTGGATAGAAACGACGAAGAAATGCGTCTAGCACCGAACTTTGCGGACTTTGCTGAAGAGATTTCAGCGAAGTTTCGCAACACTTGGTGCGTTGTCTACATCTCGCAACCCGACATGGAACTCGTTTTGTTCGGTCCGTTCCGTGACGGTGCGGAAGCGAGCGAGTGGATACGCACCAAACTTCCCTTCGGCGTAAGGTGTACGGTTATCCCGCTTCGTCGCACCGACAGTAAGCAAACGAAAGAAATCATCTACACACCCTCTCGTCTGCTAAAAAGCGAAGAGTACGCAACGAGCAACAAAGAGGTGGAAGCATGAAAGGCAGACCGAGAACCGTAGACATGACAGGAAAGCAAAGCGCAAACAAAACGCTGAGTGTCAAAGTCACCACAAACCAACTGAACAAACTGAAGACCGTCGCAGACAGCAAAGGCGTGACAGTCGGAGAGTTAGTCCGAGGGATACTTTTCGTTGCTACGGGAATCTAGAACGGTTCTTCTTCTTCAGAAACCAAAGCGGGCTGAGCCTGTTTCTTCAGGGTAACCGTGCGAGGCTTCGGGGTCGTTTCCGACTTCGCACCCGTTTCCTTTACCTTCTTGGTGTAGGTGTCAATACCATAAACCGAAAGACCGATGTTGTCAGCGACAACCTCAATGGTTGAGCGTTTCTGCCCTTCCTTGTCTTCCCACGAACGCTGTTCCAAGCGTCCCGTTACGACGACTTTGCTTCCCTTTGCGAGAACATTTCCGCCGTCTTCGGCAAGGGTGCGCCACGCAACGATGTTGAAGAAAGATGTCTTCTCCTGCTTCTCGCCACTTTGGTCAGTCCAATAGTGGTTCACGGCAACAGAGAAAGTGAGTTTCCCTGCGCCGTTGTTGAGGTACTCCAACTTCGGGTCGGCTGTGATGTTGCCGACGAGTGTTACGGGTGAACCTGACATACTTCGTATCCTCCTAATGTGAGTTGTAGTCCCGACTGTCGGGATTACACCCCCACCCTAGCAGGTGCTAGGCTGTTCCACATGGCTAAAACAGCACACGAAGTTCGCTTGGAAATCCACGAAATAATCACCGAAATCTTGGTCAGTTTGGCTGTAGATGATGAAACCCCCGACGAAGAAATCGCCGACATGGAGACCGACTTCGCTCAGGTCGCAAACCTCATCTTGGACACCTTCGCCCTTGAGGTAACTTCAGTCTCCGAGGAAGACGGGACTACCCGTTTGACAGCCAACCTTTCGTACGAAGAGGGCGACCCGTTGAGCGAAGATGAGTACGAGGAAGTCATCGGTGATGAAACATGACAAGCAGGGACACCCACGACATGAAGGAGTACGAGAGGGAGAAGAAGACCACGAATGTTCAGCCTTCGCTTCTCATCAAACTGATGGCTGAGTCAGAGCCGTGCTTGTTCTCCAACAAGTCGTCTGTCGCCGTAGTCCCGTACAAAACGAACCCAAAGTTGTTGGTCATACGAGACCGCATGATGGATGTCGCTCGGTGGCACGCTCAGTTACAGGTGTCGTTTGAGCGAACGCTACTGAGAGAGTTAGTTGGTTAGCGGTTTCCTCGGCGTTTGCCGAATCTTTGTTTCCGTTTCTTTCGGTTGTTTGGAGAGATGACTTCTTCTATTGCGTCAGACAGGTACTTCTGCGTAACTTCGTACACGGAACGATGCATTTCCCGTAGTGAATCGGTTTCCATAATCTTTTCCCAAATGTTCGGGTCGTAAGAATTGTACTTTCGGAACAGCATTTCTTCGGCGTCTTTCCTGTCCCACAGCAACTCCACATTCCATTTGTGCCGTCGGCAAAGATAGGCGACGACATCACCACCGAGCGTCTCCAAGTCCCGTTCGGGGAAGTCATCCTCAAATGCGTCGTAAAGTTCGTTCATGTGGTAACGAATAAGGTTCATGACCGAATCCTGTTCGTCGTTTGACTTTGACATAAACAAAAACAAGTCGTAGAGATGTGCGTGCGGGACAGGTAGTTCAGATGGCAAGTCCAATTCGGTTGGGTCGTCATCGTTTTCCTCATCTTCTGCGTCATAATCAAACGGGTCTTGGTGTTCCACCTACCAAGACTACCATTCTCGTTTGCGTGCGGGGGTTTCGTCGTTTCTAGACAAGTGACAGAACAGCGTTCTGAGCAACAATTTTTTTCTTGTTCACCCACGAGTGCTCTTCCATCGTCGCCAACGCACGGTCTTCAGATGTTCCACGACGATGATGGTCAAGGTACTCAACGACAGTGTTGTAAATACTCCACCCGTTGAAACCGAAACCCGAAGCGTTACGGGGGTTCACATACAACGCACGCAAAGTCCCGTTGATTTCTTCCCAATTTCGCTTGGTGATGTCCTTTGCGTCTGCGTCGGGTCGCTCAAAGACCGCCTCAATGACCTTATCCACGCGGTTGGAAGACTGCGGGACTGGAATTGAGAGCATCTTTTCTGCTTCTTGACGGAAGTTGGTCGCCCACTCGGTGGAGATGTGAAGTGCTTCTTGGGCGGTTTGGATGTATTCCTCTGCGTAACGGGTGTGTCGTGCTGTGAATACACGGGTTGCTTGCTTGAGTCCCATGATGACGGTGTTTTGGCAGACCGCACGGATGTCGGTGTTTGCGTACCGAATCGGCCAGAGTCCGTCGTGTCCGTGCGAAACCACGAGATAACGGGCAATTTTGTCGTTCACTCCTGTCGGGTCAATGATGAGTGTTCCGAGGTCAATGGTTGCGAAGAATCTTGCGCCACCCTTGAGAACTCCGCAAGTGTCAATAACGGTGTCACCTTTGGATGCGCCGACGACTGCCATCGCACGCTCAAGAACTTCCCTGTTTTGTCGGACGTCGTACCGTGTGCCTACGGTGGACAGGGAATCAAAAGTCCCGTCATCGTTCACACGCACGGTCGCACGACTGTCGTCTACGAGTACGGGTGTGCCGTCGGGGTTTCTGATGAGGTTTCCTTCGTCATCCACGATGGCGACTTTGGTGAGTATTACTTGGTAGTCGGCTTGGGATGCTTCCAACATTTCGTCTATGGTGCGAAGACCGTACATTTTTGTTCCGAGTTTGTGCCACGGGACTTCTCCTGCGTAGGCGAATCGGGCTGTTCCGTTTTTGTTGATTTCTATGTTGGCTGTCATGCGGTCTATGTTATCTGATTAGTGGGCGTTTATCTAGTGGGCGTTTATTTATTTCGGTGG
>Ga0172376_10006847_pt1 | contig 12280 bp, 10 predicted proteins | sample Lak35m_FD_121114 | JGI IMG/M metagenome (GOLD analysis project Ga0172376, IMG submission 121114) | Freshwater microbial communities from Kabuno Bay, South-Kivu, Congo - kab_092012_35m | ecosystem: Environmental > Aquatic > Freshwater > Lake | place: Democratic Republic of the Congo: South-Kivu...
ACCCGTCAACCGCCCACGCCTCGTCAACCGCCCCCGTCCCCACGCCTCGTCAACCAAACACCACCCGCTCCCAGATTTCTCTGGAGAAAACAATTGGTGCCAAACTAACCAGGAGCGGATTTCGGCAGGAGCGGATTTCAGCTGCGCTCGGCCGCGCGGAAGAGCGACACCAGCTGCTGCGCATCCTCGGCCGCGTACACCTGCTCGCGGAACGACGGGCTGGTCATGAGGCGCGAGATCCGTCCGAGCGCCTGGATGTGGTCGCTGGTGCGCTCGGGCGGCGAGACGAGGAGCACCACCAGCCGGACCGGCTTGCGGTCGATCGAGTCGTACTCGATCGGCGATGCGAGGCGGCCGACAGCCAGGCACAGGCCGTGCGCCGCCGATGTCTTGCCGTGCGGGATGGCCAGGCCCTCGCCGATGCCCGTGGAGCGCTGCTGCTCGCGCTCCCACACGGCCTTCTTCACCGCGGCCGCGTCCGAGACGCGTCCGGTGGAGGCCATCGCGTCCACCAGCCCGTCGATCGCCTCGCGCTTCGTGGACGCGTTGAGCGGCACCACCACGCACTGCGGGTCGAGGAGGTCGGTCACGGTCATGGGCACTGGCATGCGGAGCTCCGGCATGGTTTCAGGCGAATCGGGGAATGCTACCAATGCCGCCTGTCGGTCAAGGGGTGGGGATGCCCGCGAATGCCGCCGGCCGTTCAGGAAGCGCTCAGGAGGGCGCCGAAGCCGCCGTCCGCGTAGCCGGCGTCCGGCCCGCCCGGCACGCCGCGGGGCTCGCGAACCTCCACCCGGGACACCCGAAGCCCGGTGCGGCCCGCGGCCCACTCGGCCTGCGCCTGGTTCTCGAGCGACTCGAGGCTGCAGGTGGAGTAGAGGACCGATCCGCCCGGAGCCAGGAACGGCCGGTGCTCCTCCACGATCTGCCGCTGCAGGCGCACCACCGAGTCGAGGCGCGCGCGGTTGAAGCGGTACTTCGCCTCGGGGCGGCGCGGCAGCACCCCGGTGTTGGAGCACGGCACGTCGAGCACCAGCAGGTCCACCTTGCCGACGACGCGACGCAGGCCCTCGGGCGTGGTCACCTTGACGCGCGGATGTCCATCGAACGCCAGCGCGAGCGCACGCAGCCGGTGGCCGTCGACATCGGTGGCGACGACCTCCGCATCGGGGTGGAGCGACGCAAGCTGCTTGGTCTTGGTGCCGCGCCCCGCGCACGCATCGAGGATGAGGCGGGGGCGCAGGCGGTCGGAGAGGAGCATCGGCTGCGCGCTCGCGGCGTCCTGCACGCGCGCGCCGGGATGCGCCGCAAGCAGCGCCACCAGCTCGCGATGCTCGCCGGTCCACACGTGGAAGCCCGGCATCTCGTGCGGAACCAGGTGCGCGGCGAACGGCGCGCCCGCCGTGAGCGCCTCCGCCGGAACCCCGGCAACCACCGTGGGAGCGGGACGCAGGCCGTGCACGGCGCGCGCGAAGGCGGCATCGCGCCCCGCCACGTTGATCCAGTGCAGCAGCAGGTCCTCGCCCAGGCTCGCCTGCTCGGCGACGCGTGCCACGGCGTCGCCCGAGAAGACCGGCTTCGTCAGCCGCATCACGCGCCCGTCGGGAAGCGGCAGCAGGTCGCGCCGGTCGCGCCACGCGCGCGGCTCCGCCTCGGCTCCGTCGTCCACCTCGCCGCGCAGCTCGATCATCCGCCGCAGCACGGCGTTCACGAAACCCGGCGCGCCCCGGTGGCCCTTGTCCTTGGTCCACTCGACGGTGTCGTCCACCACCGCGTGGTCCGCGGCGTTTCCGAACAGGAAGAGCTGCGCGCCCGCGGCCAGGAGCGCCGCCTGCACGCGCGCGTCGACGTTCTCCCAGCGGCGGTCGATGCACGCGCGCGCGATCGCGGCGAGGGTCGTCCAGCGGTGCGCGACCGTGTGCTCGATGGCGCGCGCGAGCGATGCATCGCGGGCGTCGAGCGGCTGGCCGCCCGCGGTCGGCGCGCCGCCGGCGTCGACGAACTCAAGATCCGGGAAGCGACCCGCCTGCCGCGCGAGGCGGTCAAGGGCCGCGACGCGGGCAGGCGAGGGTCCGTTCGTGCGCTGTTCCTCGGCCACTCCGGGGCTCACGCCATGGCCAACTGGCGCTTGGCCTTCGCGGGCTTGGCGGCCTTCGCGGCCTTGCCGCCGAGCAGGCCAGCCTTCTCCGCGGCCTTGCGCAGGGCTGCCGCCTTGTCGGTGGCTTCCCAGGTGAAGGTGCCGGCGCCGCCCTCGCCGGGCTTGCGGCCGAAGTGGCCGTGCGTCGCGGTGGCGCGGTAGATCGGCTTGCGCAGCCCGAGCGACAAGATGATGCCGCGCGGCGTGAGCTCGAAGTGCTTCTGCACCTGCTCGGCGAGCCACGCGTCGGGCACCTTGCCGGTGCCCTGCGTGTCGATGAGCACGCTCGTGGGCTTGGCAACGCCGATCGCGTAGCTCAGCTGCACCTCGCACACGTCGGCGAGGCCGGCAGCCACCACGTTCTTGGCGATGTACCGCGCCATGTACGCCGCGCTGCGGTCGACCTTGGTCGGGTCCTTGCCGCTGAAGGCGCCGCCGCCGTGGCGGCCGCGGCCGCCGTAGGTGTCGACGATGATCTTGCGGCCCGTGAGGCCGCAGTCGCCGTGCGGCCCGCCGATCTCGAACTGGCCGGTCGGGTTGACGTGCACGGTGATGCCGTTGTGCCACCACTTGCCGAGCACTGGCTTGATGATGTGCTTGATGACCTCGGCCTTCAGCTTCTTCTGGCCTGCGGTGCCGTTCCACATCGGGTCATGCTGCGTGGAGAGCACCACCGTGTCGATGCGCGTGGGCTTGAGGCCCGCGTACTCGACGGTGACCTGGCTCTTGGCGTCCGGGCGGAGGCCCTTGATGGTGCCCTTCTCGCGGACCTGGGCCTGGCGCTTGACCAGCTCGTGCGAGATGGCGATCGGCAGCGGCATCAGCTCCGGGGTCTCCTTGCACGCGAAGCCGAACATCATGCCCTGGTCGCCCGCGCCCTCGCGGTCGACGCCCATGGCGATGTCCTGGCTCTGCTTGCCGAGCACCACGCTCACGCCGCAGCTCTTCCAGTCGAAGCCCTTGGCGGCGTCGTCGTAGCCGGCGCGGCGCACGGCATCGCGCACGATGTCGGGCACGTTCACCACGGCGTTCGTGGTCACCTCGCCCGCCACCACGGCGAGGCCGGTGGTCACGAGGGTCTCGCACGCCACGCGGCTGCGCGGATCCTGCGCGAGCATGGCATCGAGCACCGCGTCGCTGATCTGGTCCGCCAGCTTGTCGGGGTGGCCCATCGAGACGGATTCGCTGGTGAACAGGTAGCGCTTGTCGGACATGGTTGGCTCCGGGGAGGTGTGCTTGCGTCAACGGCCGGCGGGGCGCGCCGGGAAGGGGGCAGATGCTATCGGTCGCCCGGGGGCGCCGCAAACGCGGCAACGCATGCCGGGGCGCCCGCGGGCCGGGAATCGAAGCCGGTTTGCGGCCCATCGGGGCCGATTTCCATGGATTCGGCCGCGCCAGAACCTACTGTTGGGAAGTTCCCGGAACGGGCGATCGACCCGATGCCGGGAGACGTACTTCCTCATATGCCCGCGATGCGCGCCATCAACGTCCTCGCCGGATCGCTCCTCGCCGCCGCGTGCGCGCACGCGGGCGGTGTCGCGCTGCCGATGGTTCCGGCGGTCGCGCAGGCGGACCGCGAGGGCGGATGGGCGAGCGACCGCGTCCTGGTGAAGCTTGCGCGCGGGGCCGCGGCCTGGCGCGAGCGTGACGGCTCGATCGCGGTGCGCGGCGCCGACGGCGCGCCGGACGCCGCGCTCGCGGCGGCGATGCGCGAGCTCGGCGTGGCCAACGCAACGCGCGCGTCCTCGGTGGGCGCGCAGGATGCGGCACGCGCGGCGGCGATCGGCATCGATCGGTGGTTCGAGCTTTCGCTGCCCAGGGGAAGCGACGCGCCCGCGGCGGTCGTGCGCCTCGCGGCGCTGCCGACGGTGGAAGTCGCGGAGCTCGTTGGAATCGGCGGCATCGCGGCGGATGCGCCCGCGCCGACGGACCCGGGCTACCCGCTGCAGTGGGGGCTGGAGAACACGGGGCAGACGGTGAACGGCGTGGCCGGCAACGCGGGCTCGGACGTGCGAGCTCGCGCCGCGTGGCACCTGACCACTGGGTCTCCGGACACCATCATCGCCGTGCTCGACTCCGGCGTCGGTGCGCACGCGGACTTCGCCGCGCGCATGCTGCCCGGCTGGAACGTGCCCGCGGGCAACGCCGACACCGGCGACCAGTGCTCGAGCCACGGCACGCACTGCGCCGGCATCGCGCTCGCGCGCGGCAACGACGGCTCGGGCACCGCGGGAATGGACTGGAACGCGAAGCTGCTCCCGGTGACCGTGCTCAGCGGCTGCACGGGCTTCACCGTGTGGCTTGCCGACGGACTGATCTGGGCCTCCGACCGGGGCGCGCACGTGATGAACCTGAGCCTCCAGTACTCGGTCGAGACGCAGTACCTGCGCGACGCGGTGGCCTACGCCATCGGCGGCGGCGCGCTGGTGGTGGCGGCCTCGGGCAACACCGGGACGACCGGCGTGGCGGTGCCTGCGCGCTGGCCCGAGGTGATCGCCGTGGGCTCGATCGACGCATTCGATTCGCCGGCCGGCAACACCGCGGTGGGCCCGCAGGTGGACATGGCCGCGCCTGGCGTCGCGATCTACTCCTGCGTGGGCACCTCGCAGTCGGACTTCAAGAGCGGCACCAGCATGGCGGCGCCGCACGTGGCGGGCACGCTCGCGCTGATGCGGGCGGTGGCGCCCGGCGTCGCGCCGGCGCAGCTCGAGGAAGCGCTCCGCCTCACGTGCGTCGACGTGTCGAACGCCGGCTTCGACGACCGCACCGGCTGGGGGCGCATCGATGCCGGCGCGGCGGTGCGCCGCGCGCGCACGCTGATGGGGCTGGGCGACATCGATCGCGACGGCGAGGTGGGCGGCTTCGACCTGGGGCTGCTGCTCGGCGCCTGGGGCACCGGCGGCTACGACTGCCTCGCCGACCTCGACGACGACGGAACCGTGGGCGGACTCGACCTGGGCATCCTGCTCGGCAACTGGGGCGGGGCGAACTGACCGCGCATGTGCCGGGCGCGCTCAGCGCGGCGCGGCATCGGGCATGAGCTCCGAGCCGAGCGGCGGGTCCGGGGCTGAAGCAGGAGGTGGCGCGGCATCCTGCTGCGTGGCGCGCATGGACTCGAACTCGTCGGCCATGGCACGGACCATCTCGGACGAGGGCTCGAGCTCCAGCGCGCGGCGGAACTCGGCGGCCGCCTCGTCCATGCGGCCGAGGCGCATCAGGCCGCGGGCCAGCGCGGCATGCGCAAAGCCGTTGTCGGGTGCGAGCACGAGCGTGCGCCGGATCAGCTCGACGCCCTCGGCCACGTCCTGCGGCCCTGCCCCGCGCTCGGTGAGCGCAAGCGAGAGGCGGCGCATGGCGAAGAGGTCCTCGGGCGCGGCCGCGAGGCCGTCGCGCGCGCTCGCGACCATGCGCGCGTACTCGCCCTCGTTGTCGAGCCACGTGAGCTGCTCCTCGCGGAGCCGCTGCCAGGCGGGGCCGACGGCGAGCGCGGCGTCGTACCAGGCGATCGCGTCGTCGCGGCGCGAGGGCTGCGCGCGGAGCACGCGGCCGATGACCGCGGCAACGGCCTCGTCGGCACCGTCGCGCTCCCACGAGCGGAGCATGATGGCCTCGGCCTCGCCGAACCGGCGAAGCGCGCTCAGGAGGAACGCACGTCGGAGGTCCACCTGCCGCCAGCCGAACGGGAGCACCGACCACCCGTCGGGCGGCGGCGCCGCCAGCGAGTAGAGCGCGAGCGCGCGCTCCGCGTCGGCGCGCATGGCCGGATCGGGCTCGGTGCCGTCGGCCAGGAAGATGGCCTCGGCGGGAATGGTGACGCGGGCGTCGGCGCGGTCCGCGAGCCAGGTGATGCCGTTGAGCGCACCGACGTAGCCGATGCCCCCGAGCGCCACCACGGCCGAGGCCAGCCACGCGATCCCCGCGCCGGAGATGCGGCCGCGGAATCGCAGCCGCGCGCCGTGGAACGACGCGGACGAATCGCGCAGCACGCGCACCGACTTCCATGCGATGAACGTGGTGCAGGCGGCGATGCCCGAGGCGAACAGAAGCGGGACGCCGATGTAGATGCCGCGCACGGCCAGGAGCGATGCCAGCGCCACGACGGCGAGCGCGATCTCCTCGGGCCACGAAAGGTCCCAGCGCCGCTCGGCGGCGGCGGCCGACCGGCTCCCCGCGCGGTCGATGCGCACCGCGGGCCGGCCGAGGCCGAACGAGAGCGCCTCGTTGGGGCACGCGGTGACGCAGTCCATGCACTTCATGCAGCCGGTGTCGACCACCATGCCGAAGTCGCGGATCTCCTCGTGCACGCGGACGTTGCTCGTGCACACGGCGGTGCAGTGGCCGCACTGGTGGCAGCGGTCGTGGTCCACGACGATGCGCATCGGGGCGATCTCGTCGGCAGGCGCGAAGAAGCCGCCGTACGGGCACGCGTAGGAGCAGTAGCCCTTGGTCCCCAGCAGCCACACCACCAGCACGCCGCTCACCAGCACGAACGGGATGCCCATGGCAAGCCCGGGGAACGTGGCCCAGAAGTCGGTGGTGGTGACGTGCATCGTGAAGCCCGGCCACCGCAGGTCGGGGCGGGTCCAGGGTGCGATCGCGAACCGGTAGAAGAGCGGCCACGCGAACATGTAGAGCGCAAGGCACAGCGGCATCCACAGCAGGAGCCGCGACCGGAACGGCTTGGGGCGGATGCCCCGCCGCGCGAGGAGCCAGGCGGTGGCGTCCTGGATGGCCACCCAGTGGCAGCCCCAGCCGCAGAACCAGCGCCCGAGGAGGAGCGTGGAGAGGAGCGCCAGCGCGAAGAAGATGGCGCCCACGGTCACCACGCCGTCCTTCACCGTGGCCATCGACTCGCTGGGCTCGATGGGCGCCAGCGTGGTGGACGACGGGGTCACGAGCCACTGCACGACATGGAGCACCATGAACGCCCAGACGCCGGCCAGCACCAGCGCGCGCACCTTTCCCCGGCGGGTGCCGAACGGGGCCCGGCGGGGCGCGCTCGGCGGGGCAAGCACCGGCAGCGACAGCGCGGTGCCGGGGCGAGGGGTGCCGCTGCAGTGATCCATCGCGGGGAATCGTACGGGCCGCGGCGCAAGCGGCGCGCGGGGGCCGCGCGGGCGGGGCTCCTATACTCGCGCCTCCGCGATGGAACGCGACCTCTACGAGATCCTCGGCGTCACGAAGTCCGCATCCGCCGACGAACTCAAGAAGGCGCATCGCGGCCTGGTGCGCACGTACCACCCGGACGTCAACAAGGATCCCGGAGCGGATGCGCGCTTCAAGGAGATCCAGGACGCCTACGACATCCTTTCCGATCCCGAGAAGCGCAAGCTCTACGACCAGTTCGGCATTGCCGGGGTGCGCGCCGGTGCCGGCGGCGGCGCGCCCGGCGGCGGACGCCCGGGCGGCGATCCGTTCGGCGGCGCGGGGCCGTTTGGCGGCGGCGGCGGCGGGCAGGGATGGCAGAACGTGGACCCGTCGACCTTCGAGGAGGTGTTCGGGTCGATGTTCGGCGGCGGGCGCGGGCGGGCGCGGGGACGTGGGCGCGGCGGATTCGGCGGATTCGACGATGCCGAGGACGAGCCCCACCAGGGCACGGACGCGGCCGCGAGCGAGACCGTCGACTTCCTCACCGCGGCGCTCGGCGGGACGCGGAGCTTCCGCGTGAACGGGGAGGCGATCGAGGTGCGCATCCCGGCCGGCATCCGCAGCGGCGCCAAGCTCGCGGTGCGCGGCAAGGGCGGCGCGGGCGCGCGCGGCGGGCAGGCGGGCGACCTGATCATCACGATCACCGTGACGCCGCACCCGTGGTTCCGCCGCGAGGAGAACGACGTGCTCATGGACGTGCCGCTCAACATCGCGGAGGCCGCGCTCGGCACCACCGTGCGCGTGCCGCTGCTGCAGGGCTCGGTGCAGCTGAAGGTGCCCGCGGGCGTGAAGAGCGGCCAGCGCCTGCGCGTGAAGGGCAAGGGCATCGCGCCCGCGAAGGGAACGCCCGGCGACTTCTACGCGGTGATCCAGGTGGAGGCGCCGCGCGAGATGGACGCCCAGACGCGCCGCCTCGTCGAGGAACTCGCTCCGCGTCTCGCAAACCCGAGGTCCGCCGAGAAATTCGCTCCTGGTTAGTTTGGCACCAATTCCTTTCTCCCGAGAACGGCGCGATTCCCCGGAGCAATTAATTGGTGCCAAACTAACCAGGAACGGATTTAGCGCTTGCGGCGGGCGGACTCCACCAGCTCGAGCACCTCGCGGCCGCGCGGCACCATGACCCACGCGGCCTCCCACGTTCCCTCGCTTCGGGTGCTGAAGGTGATGGTGCCGGTGCGCAGCGCGCGGTCGGCGCCCTCCTGCAGCAGCTCGACGCGGCGCAGCGCGTTGAGGTTGGCCGAGTACACGGTCGGCGTCAGCACGCCGCGCCGGCGCAGGACGCGCCGGTCGGTGAGCACGTAGACCCTGCTGGCCCACTCCGCGGTCGCGACCGCGACGCGCGCCACCGCGACCGCCGTCGCCATCTGCAGCACGGTGCCGGACCACGGCTCCAGCGCGCCCAGCGTGATGGCAAGCACCGCGACGCAGCACACCGCCAGGAGCCAGCGCAGCGACCGGAACGCGATCCACAGCAGGCTCGGGCGGAACACGCCCACGATGATCTCCGCAGGCTCGAGCATCGATGCCGCGAACAGCGGCACGCCGGGTTCCTCGATCGCGGTGGTCGCGAACGGCGCGCGCACCGGGGTGCGGCGGATCCCCGCGGTCACGCGCCCTTGCCCTCGGGGTGCAGCACCCGCACGTCGGGAAGGTTGCGGAAGCAGCCGTCGAAGTCGAGGCCGCAGCCGACGACGAACTCATCGGGGATGTCGAAGCCCACGAACTCGCAGGGCGTCTCGAGCGCAGCGGGGATGGTCTTGCGCAGCAGCACCGCCGTGGCGAACCGCGCCGGCCGCTGCGAGGCGAACTGCTCGCGCAGGAAACGGAGCGTCCGGCCGGAATCGAGCACGTCGTCGATCACCAGCACGCGACGCCCCTCCAGGTTGGCGGGCAGCTCGCCGAGCGGGCGCACGCCCTGGCTCGTGGTCGACGCGCCGGGATAGCTCGACACCGTCACCAGCGAGATGCGCATGCGCACGGGCATGTGCCGCACCAGGTCGGCAGCGAAGATGAACGCCCCGGTCATCACGGGCACCAGCACCACCTCGTCCTCGCCGTCGCCCATCCACGCCTGGATGTCGCGGGCCAGCTCGGGCATGCGCGCACGGATCTGCTCCGCGGAAACGAGGACGCGGCCGAGCGACGCACGCGCGGCGGGTGAATCCGACCGCATCACGCGCCCTCCCCGAGCCGTGCAACGATCCGCTCGTTCACGGTCTTGGCATCGACCGTGCCGCCCGCGAGCTTCATCACCGCACCCACGATGCGGCCGATCGCCGCCATCTTGCCCGCGCGCACGTCTGCGGCTGCCTGCGCATTCGCCGCGATCGCCTGGTCGACCCACGCGTCGAGGGCCGCGTCGTCGCGGACCACCAGCAGTCCCGCGGCCTCGGCGGCGGACTTCGGGTCCTGCGCCGATCCCGCGATGGCCGCAACCAGCGCATCGACGTTCTGCGCGCCGAGCGCGCCGGACTCGCGCAGCGACACGATGCCCGCGACCTGCGCGGCCGTGAGCCCCGCGAGGTGCAGCCCGCAGCCGAGCTCGTTGGCACGCTTGGAGAGCTGGTTGAGGAGGAACTTGCCGGCCGCGTAGCCGGCCTTCGCGCCGCCGCCGAGCTCCGCGACCACCTGCTCGAAGAAGAGGCACGGCTCGCGGTCCTCGACGAGCGCCGCCGCGTCCTTCGCCTCCAGCCCGTACCCGACGAAGCGCGCCCGGCGCACGTGCGGCAGCTCGGGGACCTCGGCCCGCACGCGCGCGAGCCACGCATCGTCCACCGTCACCGGCACGAGGTCGGGGTCGGGGAAGTAGCGGTAGTCGTGCGCGTCCTCCTTCTCGCGCTGCAGCACGGTGGCGCAACGCACGTCGTCCCAGCCGCGCGTGCTCTTGGCGCCCGGGCCCATCACTCGGCCGTCCTCGCGCCAGCGGTCCACCTGCGCCGCGGCCTCGAACTCGATCGCGCCCTTGAGCGCCTTGAACGAGTTGAGGTTCTTGACCTCGACCACCGGCGTCTTCACGGTGCCGCCGCCCTCGAGCTCGATGATCACGTTGATGTTGGGCTCGAACCGCATGTGCCCCTTCTGCATGATGCCCTCGGTGACCCCGAGGAACCTGCAGATCCCGCGCAGCTCCTGCGCGAACGCCACCACGTCTTCGGCCGAGTCGAAGTCCGGCGCCGTCACGATCTCCAGGAGCGGCGTCCCCGCTCGGTTGAGGTCGACGAGCGAGCCTTCGTAGCTGAACCCGCCCGGGAGCTCATGCCCGAGCTTGCCGGTGTCCTCCTCAAGGTGCGCGCGGATGATGCCGATGCGCCTGCTGGCGCCGCCCGGGAGCGGCAGCTCGAACGCGCCGTCGTGGCAGAGCGGCAGGTCGTACTGGCTGATCTGGTACCCCTTGGGGAGGTCGGGGTAGTAGTAGTTCTTGCGGTCCCACTTCGACCGGCGCGCGATGGAGCAGCCGAGCGCCAGGCCAACCATCATGCTCATCTCGAGGGCGCGGCGGTTCATCACCGGCAGCGTGCCGGGGAGCGCGGCGACGGTCGGCGTCACCAGCGAGTTGGGCTCGCGGTCGTAGAAGTCGGGGTGCCCGGGGCTGCCCGCGCGGGTGAACATCTTGCTGCGCGTGGCCAGCTCGACGTGGATCTCGAGTCCGACCATGAGCCGGACGCTCCTCACGACCGCATTCTGCGCAGCGGGCATCGCCGGATGATACGGACGGCACTCAGTGCGCGCGCATCGACGGCTCGGCCACCACCACGCGGTCGCGTCCGCCGCGCTTGGCGTCGTAGAGCGCCACGTCCGCGCGCGTGAGCAGCACGCTCGGCGGCTCGCCGGGCTCGGCGGTGGCGATGCCGATCGACGCCGTGACGTCGAGCTGCAGCGACTGGCCCACGACGACGGGGTGGTCCGCAAGCCTGCTGCGCAGGCGTTCCGCCACGGTGCGCGCGTCGTCGGCGCCGCATCCGGGAAGGATCACGACGAACTCCTCGCCGCCGAACCGCGTCACCGAGTCCACCGGGCGCGCGGCCGCACGCAGGCGGCGCGCGACCTCCGACAGCACGGTGTCGCCGACGCCATGCCCGAACTTGTCGTTCACCGCCTTGAAGTGGTCGAGGTCCACCATGGCGAGCGAGAGCGGCGAGCCGCGCATCGCGGATGCCTCGAGCTCGCGCGTCAGGATGGTGTCGAGGCCCGCGCGGTTCCACACGCTCGTGAGCGGGTCGACCATCGACCGGCGCCGTGCCTCGCCGAGCTCACGGAGCATGTCGCCCTGCGCGAGCGCCAGCTGGCGCCGGTGGAGCTCGTCCTCGATGATCGCGGCGAGGTCGCGGAGGTAGACGATCTCGGAGTCGGCGACATGGCGCGGCTCGTTGTCGATCACGCCGAGCGCGCCGATCTTGGCGCCGTCGGGGGAACGGATGGCGATGCCCGCGTAGAAGCGCGCGTACGGCGCGTTGACCACGAGGCCGCAGCGCGCGAACCTCGGGTCGGCAAGCGCGTCGGCAACGACCAGCGGGCCAGCGCTGCGCGTGGCGGTGGTGGTGAAGCCGTCGTCGCGCGCCACCTCGCTGAGGTCGGTTCCGGTGCGCGCCTTGAACCAGACGCCCCGCTCGCCGAGCAGCGCGAACGTGGCAATCGGCGCCGCAAAGACCCGCGCCGCGAGCCGGGTCACGCGGTCGAAGCACTCCTCCGCGGGCGTGTACAGGACAGCCAGGCGCTCGAGGGCGTCGAGCCGCTGCTGCTCCGAGGAGGAATCCGATCTGCGAGTGACCTGCATCGTGCCGCGGGGAGTACCCGCGCCTGAGCCCATAGCGTGACACGCCTTCGCCCCGATCGCAACCGATTCGTGCGCGAACCGCGCATTTTTCGGACCGCGCCGGGACGCACCGCGGCCAGAAAGCGAGCCGGCGCGCCGCCCGTCAGGGCGCCGCGCCGGTGAGCGAAAGGCCGCGGTGGGATTTGCCGCCCCCGGCGCCGAAGCCCAGGCACGCGCGAAGC
>Ga0172376_10006848_pt1 | contig 12279 bp, 8 predicted proteins | sample Lak35m_FD_121114 | JGI IMG/M metagenome (GOLD analysis project Ga0172376, IMG submission 121114) | Freshwater microbial communities from Kabuno Bay, South-Kivu, Congo - kab_092012_35m | ecosystem: Environmental > Aquatic > Freshwater > Lake | place: Democratic Republic of the Congo: South-Kivu...
CTCCCCCTCGTTGTCTCCAGCATCTTTTGCGGATTGCAGCGCCGTCTTTGCCATGGCCTCGGCGGCAGCAGCAAACTCTTCTGATGCTTGGGCTTCCCTTTGTTTGATACGCTCATATAACTGATTGGGAAGACCCCGTATGGGATTCTTAGGTTTTAGATATTCTGCCAAATTCTTTAATGCTTCAAGCTTTTTTTTGCCTGTCAAAAAGTTTTTATCTCTAGCATCTTGCTTTACACTTGGCGCAAGGGCATTCGAGGCTCTGTCAAAAACTTCTTCATAATTAATGGTTAAATTCTCAGTCCTTCCGTACGCATCCATATTAGTGATTGCAAAGCGACAATCTTTGGCAATGTTAATCTGATGTATGACATCTGCAAGTGCCCATCTAGTACTCAATATTTCACTCAGATGGTTATTAGCTTCTTCGGCTGCTCGTAATGCCATGGGTCCGATTTTCCCCCTCATATGTTTGATCAAAGATTGTGCGTTACCATCTGCTTCAGAGCCAGGGAGCAGATCATGCGCTACTTCAGCTTGTTCGAGAGCCCTTTTGAAGAGATTCACTGCTTCGAATATGTCTCTGGTTTTATCCATTTCTTCTTTACAATGCCTGCAAATGAAGGCTGCTTCTTGCGCTTCTTCCTTCTTTCGCTGCAGTTCCGCAGCTGCTGCGTCTGGGTCTACGTCTGCGGCTCTTGCTGCTTCTTCGGCGGCTCTTGCTGCTTCTTCAGCGGCTCTTGCTGCTTCTTCGGCTCTTGCAGCTTCTTCGGCGGCTCTTGCTGCGTCTGCGGCTCTTGCTGCGGCGGCTGGGTCTGCGGCAGTATCTATCAGGACTTGGGCATGGTCTACAAAGCCTTTGGTTATTTTAAACCATTCACGTATTTGCCCGTAATCTTTGAGATCTGACTGTTTTGTCTCTACAAGCGTTGTAAGTTCCGTAGCTTCCGCAAGTAGTCTTCGGGCACTCGCCAAGTCATTAATTTTGATGAAATGTATAGAATTCACTACACATGAAGCCATTTCTGTAATTCTGAAGACGAAGAAAAAACGTAAGTCATCTGTATGTTTTTCGAACAGGGGTTTGGTGGTTTCAATAGCTTGACGACACGCCAGATTTGCAGCATCCGTATCTTCTATAGTAACTTCATTAATGTTCTTGACTTTATTGTAATTTTTACCGATTTCACGCATCTGATTTACTAGTTTTTTATAATCTGCTTCGGTTGCGAGTCCTTCGTCTACGTCTTCGTCTGCTGCTGCTGCTGCTGCTGCTGCTGCTGCTGCTGCTGCTGCGGCGGCGGCTGCTGCTGCTCTTGCAGCTTCTTCGGCGGCTGCTGCTGCTGCTGCTGCGGCGGCTGCTCTTGCTGCTTCTTCGGCGGCTGCTGCGGCGGCTGCTGCGGCTGCGGCTGGATCGGCTGGCGCACCCCCGCCGCCTCCTCCATGTCCCCCCGCGGCTGCTGCTGCGTCTGGATCGGCTGGCGAGCCCCCGCCTCCTCCTCCATGTCCCCCCGCGGCTGCTGCCTCGGCCGCGGTCGCGACTGCTTCGGCTTCGGCCACGTATGCGTTTGCGTCATCAACGTATTGTTTTGCAGCTGGTTTATTGTTGGTGCTACACGTGGAAGACATTTCATTTGCAAGATCTGCATTTGTCTTTGCATTGCCTGCTTCTCGTCTAGCAGTAACAGCATCGCCCGCAGCAGCAGCAGCGTATGCCGCAGTTGTGTCCATGGCGGTTAGTGCTGTTCGAATTGCAACATGCGATAGGTGTATAGTTTTGTTGTGAGTTATGTAATTAACTATTCCGTCATTTACCTTCAATATTTCATCTAGAGCGGCTTTTGCTGCAATTGCATTTGGGGGAGATTCTCTGTATGCTGCAGCTGCCCTTTCTTTGGCTTCAATTGCTGACCTTAAAGATTTTTTCACGTCCTCTCGCGCAGCGGTGTTACCTACTTGTCTAAACTCAACTCCAATCTCATGACTGTCATCGACTTCCATGGAAAACTCAGGCTCGTCTTGAATTCCCAAAATCGACTCGGACAACTCCTCGTCCAGCTCCGTGTCCCAGTCTATGGGCATGCCTGGCTGCCACACTTTCCTGAGGGAGGGCAGCATGTATATGACGCGAGGCCGCGAGGGGGCGGGACATAAATAGCAGGCGGGGGTACAAAAACCCCCGCGACGCGCCCGTGTATATATTCCGCGGAATGATGGCCATGATGGCGAGCACGCCTCGGGCGAGTTGCGAGCTGAACAGGCCGCGCGCAGCCCCCGCTCAACATTCTGAGCTGAACAGGCCCCGCGCGGCTCCTGCGCAGGGCCCTGACCCTAATAAGCCCCGCCCCCAAATGCACCAGGTGGTGGCGCAGAGGGGGCCCTCGCTGCCGCCGCCGCCCGCCGTCGCGGTGCGGACTAACTTCGCGCTGCACCCCCTGACCGCGGACGAGGAGGCGACGTGCGGGAGCATGGTCGCCCGGGAGCGGGGCGCGCGGATGACGCTGATGCCGACGCACCACGTGGGGGAGTTCGGGGACCTGACGGGGTTCCGCTTCGACTGCGGCGCCAAGGCCTCGGGCGGGTGCCTCCCGGTGTCGCGGCGGATGTTCTACGGGCACACCCTCGCGGAGTGCCTGGACGGGGAGGGCGCGATCCTGCGGATGATGTCGGAGCCGGAGCGCAACAGGGAGGTGATGCGGGGGTTCCTCGAGCGGGTGGAGCGGGAGTGTGAGCCCGCGCTGCTGGACTGCATCCCCGACAACAGCGACGCGGCGGCGGGGCCCGGGCGGGGCGGGATGCTCCTGCAGGGGATGGACCTGCGGACCATCGACTGCAAGAGGTGGACGCCGGAGGTGCCGGAGCTGATCGGGATCTACCACGCGTACCTGAGGGGGTACAACCGGGACGTGCGGGCGCACAAGATGTTCATCGCGTGCTCGGGCGGCCTGGAGAAGGCGAGCGACGCGTTCTGCAATCTGATGATCGACGCGGGGAAGCGGTGGACCGCCAAGGAGGTCGCGGAGAGCGAGGAGGCCTGGTGGCTGCGCAAGGCGTGCCACAGGGCGAGGTGTAGGTTGATTAAGGGGGTGGCGGACGCGTTCGGGCTGAAAGTGCCCCATATCCAGGACATCCAGTCGCACGACCCCGCGGTGATGGCGATCTCGTGCACGGACACGCTTGAGCACGACATGGCGTGCACGCCGGACGGGGTGTCGGTGTTCAACGGGTGCTGCGACACGACGCGGCCGTTCAACGGGATCCTGGTGCGGATGCACCCGGCGGAGGGGATGTGGCTGTTCCGGGGGGCCTCCCGGGGCAGCGGGTTCGGGACCACGTTTGGGGACAGGCGCGTGTGCGGCGCGTTTCCAGTCACGCAGCCGAGGGTCAACCGGGTGTCGTCGGTGGTCGCGCCGTGGTCCGACTGCGTGGTGAGGCTCAAGAGCGCCCAGCCCGCCAAGATGGACAGGTACATGTGCTTCGACGAGGCGTATTTCAGGACTTTGGAGAGGATGCAGTGGGACCGCGACAACGGGCACATGGAGTTGATGCCCATTGTGGTTGGAATGCCGTGAAAAAAAAAACGTTCCAAAAGTGCTGGTCGGGGGCGGGTCCGAAATTTTCCTTTTTCGCCAGTCAAACTTTTTTTTTTCAAAAATTGCGCATTCCAACATTGCTGGTCGCCGGGCGAAATCCAAATTTTTATTTTTTTTCGCCTTGAATGGCCGAGCGGCTGGACATCCTGTATCCCCGCAACTTCTTCGACGCGCTTCGCCTGGGCCTGGAGTACACGGAGGAGTGCCGGCACAATGAGGGGAGGACCAAGGAGGAGGTCCTGGACGGCGTGGAGGCGCGGCTGAGCTTCATGATGTCGAAGCTGCTGGCGGCGCCGACCGCGACGAGCTACAGCGTGTTTCGGGCTGACTGACTCGCTAGTACAGCATGGCGGAGGGCACGGGCGGCGCGCGGACGACCGCCGCCGCTGCGGGGGGCAGCCCGGGGTCGGACGACGGGGCGTCTGGGATGCGATCAGGCGACAGCCCCGCGAGGAGCTGGCTGTCCTCGTCCTCGATGAGGCCCAGCTCGGCGTCGACGTCGGCGAGGCCCAGGAGCTCCAAGTCCGCGTCCGAGTCCCCAGCCGCGTTGAGCGGCGTGGCGAGCACGTTGGTGACCTCGGAGGCCTCGTGGATCTGGTCCTCGAGCTCGTTCATGACCTTCTCGGCCTCCTCCGCGTCCATGCCTATGCCGGCGCGCTTCATGGCCTGGGAGGAGGCGCGCAGGGAGTTCATCAGCTCCTTGTCGAGCTCGCTGCTGCGCAGGGCGTCGAGCTGCTTGTCCAGCAGGGCCAGCCCGTTGCGGACCTTCTCGAGCCTGGCGACGGCGCGCTTGCGCTCCTGGGGCAAAACACATAAAATAAGGGTGGTTTGTGATGCAGATACACAAAAACAAGACAACAAAATCGCACCTGCAGGTGGAACTTTGCACCCCCAATGTCCCCGGCCTTCCGCCTGGCGAGGGCCGCGCGCGTCGAGGCGGCGCACTGGGCCGCCGCGTCCCGCTCCTTGGACGCGAGGTTGGAGCGGCAGGCCTCCAGGCTCTCCTCGGCCTCGCCAAGGTCGTCCTGTATCGCGGGCACGAACTTGCTCCGCACGCGCATGTACGCCCCGGCCACGGTCTCGTAGAGGCAGTTCATGCGGGTATATCGAGGGGGCCCGCGCGGGGGGGCTCGGAAATACCCCGCGGGCGCCAGTATAAAAAGAGCACGTCGCGCGGTGCGAGTGAACATGTCTGACGCAGGTGTCGAGGATATCGGAGACGACCTGGACACATTCGTCAACCACGGGTACCTCAAGTGGGAGGCGCACAGAAGCCTGCACGCCCTCAAGCTCGAGGCAAAAGAGGCGCTGAACGAGTGGGCGAGGGTAATTGTGCTGCCCTCTCAATCGTCAATACGAGACCGATCAGATGCAGTGAATAAGGTCGAGGAAAAAGAGAGAAATCTGACCATGGCGAGGACCTTCTGGGCACTGAGTGCCCTAAGGGATATCGAAGAGAACTCTAGCCCGGGAGACGTTGAGTTCGACACCAAACCTTCGTTGCCTTTCGACGAGGAGAAGAAGCCAAAGTACCTCATCACGCACTTCAGCAAAAAAACGGCATTTCAGAAGCGGACGCACATCGAGTGGTTTCCAGACACGAAGTTCATCAACGGGCTCAATATCAATACCAAGGCGGAGATGTACTCGTTTGTGTCGCAGCTTCGAGATAGGTATGTTTTGCACGAGCAGGCCATGCTGACCGCACGCATGTTAAGGGGGCACAGGAAATTCGGGAATAATACAGACCAAGGCCGTATTGCATCAAAGCACCATAGGGACCCCGAGGTGTTGTCCATCAGGACAGTAATCGCGGAGCTTACCACAGCGCTGCAAAATATGCACAATGAGCAACACTCGCAATTCGAAGGCACGGTGGAGAGGGTAAAGCCTGCAATTCGCGGGCTGCGGGCCGAGCCCATCAGGAACCCCGCCGAGGAGGACATTGTGCACGACCCGGACAACAGGTACATGTTCAAGTTCATCAACCCAACGACAAAGGCGGTTGTTAAGGTAAGTTCAACGACATTCAGGAGGCGGACCCCGTACATTCCGTACACTGAGAACGTGAATACCACGGATTTTATGAATAAGAAACTGCTCCCTTTCACTCTACGGTGGGTCCTCGTCACGATCACGACACCAACGAATTCGTTTGCCATCAAGATCATGCCGTTCCACGGACTGAGCACGAGCATGGTGTTTCCTTTTTTTGCCAAGGTGACGTCACCAGCAGTGACGCGTGACATGACTGACTTTAGCCAATTTCAGTACGATGTTTATCCACTGGAACCATACGTCATTGAAGGACAAGCAAAGGAGGTGGACACCATGTACCAGGCGCTTAAGGTTTCGAGGCTAGTTGGGTACACGCGAGATGATGTCAAATACGACCCAATGACTGTGCGCATCAAAGAATCATTACAAAATTTTCAAGACGTTTTTCCTATGTCAAGGGCGTACTACAGCAAGGAGGACGACCGGCGCGGCGACACGTCCGTGTACTTCTTGTGCGTCAACGGCCAGATCCTCGGGGTGCAGATCTACTCCCCGTACATCGAGAAGAGGCTGTGGAAGCAGTCGGGGCGCGCCCCGGGCAGTCATCAGCCGATCCCACCTAATCCGTGGGTTGGCCCGCCGCAGCCGAACCCGCAGTTGCCGCAGCCGCAGCCGACTCCGCAGGTGCCGCAGCCGCCAGCAGCAGCCGGGGGCGGCGGAAGTGGCGGACCTCGGCCGCCACCCAACAAGCCGAATGTATACAGTCCAGATTTTCTTGAAGCTAACCCAGAAATCAACAGGAATACAATTCCGCAATCCATTATAGTGAAGCAAGAAGGACAATCAGAGTTGAAATTTTCGATAAGGGATACGGAAATGCTTATTTACATTTTACCGGAAAATGGAAACACTAAGGAAGTCACGATTAAACCCATACAAACGGCAGAATTAGGCAGGACCGGCGCAAATATTTATAATTGGGGAATGTTTTCCAATGGTATATTACTTGGTCATAATACGTCTCTATATTTGATTGAAAAGGAGTCAAATAACCGTCCGTGGACGTTACAAACTCAATTGGAAGATGGGAGCTTCCAACTCATTGAAGTAGACTTTGACATTCGCCCAAGTGGAACCCCCATAACCCGCAATTATAACATGGCAATTCAACGCGTAAGACCCTACCCATATTATGCATCCAGTAACCCCGGCGCAGGCGCAAGTCAATCCTCCCACCCCCTCCCGCTTCAGCCGCGCCGGCTCGCAGCCCGCCCCGGGCCTGCGCCGTGGGGCGCGTGGGAGTCTTCTTCGTCGCACTCGGCGGAGATGGCTGGGGTGATCGCGAGCCTCGCGGAGATCAAGCGCGCGCTCAACGAGGCGCGGGCCCTGTCTTCGCCCGGCTTCGCCCCGGCGTCCGCCGCTCCCTTCAAGTAGATTCCGAGGAACCTGCCGAGGGACGCGTGGGTCTGGAGGCGGCAGACGCCCTCGTCCGCCGAGGAGTCGAGCATCACAATTTTCCGGGCGGGCTTGTTCTTTTCTAGATTAAACTTGCCCGCCATCCCGATCTGCGGCATGGACCCGCGCGCGTCCCTCGTGAACTGCCACGCGCGCAGCCGCATCGCGGCCTTCCACACGCTGCAGCGCCCCGTGTCCGCGAGGACCTGCATGATCGCGTCGTGCTCTAGCGCGCGGAGGACCGAGATCTCGACGCCCGACCCGAGGGCGGACCCCTGCCCGGTGAGCGCCTCGGGCGCGAGCGCGTTCTGCATGTTGTAGATGGTCTGCCCGTCGAGCAGCGATATCTCCTCCGGCGAGTTGTCCGCGATGTTGTGCCACTCCCTGACCATGCCCGCGACGAGCCACTGGTCGAGCTGCTGCTGGAAGGCGTCGCGCTCGAACGAGAGGTACCTCCGCATCTGCCAGAGCACCGCCGCGATTCCCGCGTGCTCGATGTAGTAGCGTATGTCGTCCGGGTTGCCCCCCTCGAGCCTGAATCGCGCGCACTCGGCGCCGGTGATGAAGTAGGCCGACGCCTTGGCGCGGAAGTCGGCCGAGGACGCCGCGGGGTCCATCTCGGCCCCCTTCATGAGCGGCACGAGGGGCGCGATCTTCTCCCTGTACAGGGTCACGAGCCGGTCGGAGGCGTACTGCACCGTCTCCCTGGCCATCCTGGCGTCGGGCTTGCCGCCGTCGAAGACGTAGTCGAGGAGCCGCGGGTGCTGGGCCGAGTCCCACACGGGCGCCGGGCACTCCACGATTTCCTTGACGTAGAAGGTGCTGAACTTGTCGAACGGGAGGTCCAGGGCCAGCTGGTCGTCCGATACGGCGAGGAGCCACAGGTAGTACGCGATGTCCAGGTCGATGCACCCCGCGTAGTTGTGCTGGCCCTTGCCCCGCTTGGGCCTGCTGATGGGCGCGCCCATCTCCATGTACAGGCAGGTGACGTGGAGCGGGATCCACAGTAGCGCGGATATGAGCGGGCGGAGCGCGGGGTTGACGTTGGGCATGTCCAGGCCCGCCGGGCGCCCGGCGGCGCGGGTGACGGAGATGAGCGAGCCGTGCATGTAGTACGCCACGAGGCAGCCGAGGCGCAGCTGGTGGAAGGACCTGCTCTTGTTGGAGGTGTTTGCGACGGGCATGAGCATGGTCTCGGTGCCCACGCGCTGGTCGCTCTTGACCCTGCGCGACACGATGATGGCCTCGCGCGGGACGATGTCGTACTCGGTGAGGACCTGGCGCATCCTCCCGAAGCTGTCCCATATGTCGTTGCACAGGGAGCAGCAGTAGGTGGTGAAGTCCACGTCGAGGTGGGGGTCCTTGAGGCGCTGGTGGCTGGCCTCGAGGAAGTCGCGCAGCGCGGCGTGCTGCACGACGTTGGCCTGGGGCGGGGCGGCCCAGGCGCCGTAGAAGGTGTTGGTCACGACGGACGTGACGTTCTTGACGAGCTTCTCGACGAGGTCGTTGTCGTAGTCGTCGTCCCGCCTGCGCCCGGCGTTGGCCCTCTCGAAGTCCTTGAGGGCCTCCTTGGTGTGCTGCACCAGCGCGGGCTCGACGTCGAAGCCCTGCTCCGCCACCTTCTTGTCCATGACGTTGTCCAGCCTGTACTTGGGCAGGGCGAAGCTGTTGGTGTCGTTGAGGTCCGCTGCCTTGTAGTTGCTGGCGCGGTACCCGGGGAGGTTACTGTTTATCCTCCGCGGGTCGAGCCCGCTCGCCCACTTCACCGCGTGGCTGTAGTGCGAGCGCGAGATGACGTGGGACTTCTCTCGCCTGCCCGTGAAGTCACTGTTGGCGTACGGGGTGGATATCTGCTTGAACCTGGCCTGCAGGTAGAAGACCGCCTGGCTCTCCTCCTGGTAAAACAGGGCTGCGTCGGGGAGGAACGGCGCGCGGCACGCCATGCAGCAGCCGAAGTGGTGCTGGGCCATGGTGCGAATCGCGCGGAGGGATGTGCAACTGAAAACTTTAATACGCGCATCCCACTAAGGGAGCGCACCACCGCCAGCCCCCGCGGGGCCCGGCTTCTTCTTCGCGCCCCCGCCCCTGCCCCTGCTGGAGAACAGCGCGCCCAGCCCCTTGGGCGGCGGCCTGCTGCTGCTGGCGGCGGCGGGCGGCCCGGCGGCGGCCTTCGATCCAAGCCCGTCGCCTTCGTCGGAGCTGCTGCTGCTGTCGGAGTCGCCGGCGAGCGGCGCGCCCGTGGGCAGCGAGGAGAGGAGCGGGGACAGGCCGTCGTCGGCGTCGTCCATTATCGGCGCAGAGGAGCCCATGCCGACATCATCGCCGCGCGGCGGGGCTGGAGGGGGCTCAAACGCCGTCACTCTGGATCCGATGGGGGCCTCAAAGTTTGTCTTCAATCTGGATCCGATGGGGGCCTCAAAGTTTGTCGCAACTCTGGAGCCGATGGGCGGGGCTTGCGGCGGGGCTCGCGGTGCGCGCGCGGGTGGTGCGAACATCCTGTCAGCGGCGACCCCGGGCTCACCTTGCGATGATGGCGCGCGCGGCGTCGCAAACATCCTGGCGACCGAGTCGTGCGACGGCGCGCTGGGCGGCGCGAAGAGCCGAAGGACGGTCTGGTGCTGCTGGCCGCCGTCCGGCTGGGCCCCGGGAGCAGCAGCAGTCCCAGCGGGGGCGCCCACTGTCATCTCCTCAAACTCCGGCATGGGCTCGCGCAGAAACTGCTCCAGCCGGAGGCTCGGCGCCCACCGGACGCGCTTCGACCTGCCATCGTCGCCGCCGTACTCTTCGCCCATCATGCCCGGCAGGACGTTGATCCGGTCGACGCCCCGGCCTCCCCGCGCGGGGTCGGGGTCCCTGACGGACCTGGGGTTGGCCGAGTTCCGCTCCTCGCCCGGCACCTTGGTCCACGTGGGCTCGAAGGTCATGTCCAGGTGGTTGATCTTGAGGTTGTTGGCCATGTCGTTGTAGTAGTACTCCGTGTGCGCGAACCTGCGGACCATGACCTGGCTGCGCCCAATGTGCCAGAACCCCAGCTCCTGCCACACATAATCGCGCGGCACCTCGAAGCCCGGGGACATGACCACGTGGGGCAGGGGTTCTCGCGGAATTCCAGGGCCGGCGAACGCCCCGTGGGTGACGTCGTTCTCCGGCTCGTAGTCCAGGCTGAAGATGTCCGGGACCAGCTGCCACACGTGGGTGGCGTGGGCCCTGCCGAGGGTGGTCTGAAAGTAGGACGCGAAGTTCTGCTGGACGTACCGCTTGTAGTAGTGGTTGAGGGTGTAACCCCCCTCCCTGTCGCTGGGGATGGGCATGGGCTTGAGGCGGAGGACGAGGTCGTCCCCGGCGGAGATGTCGTGGTTGTGCCAGACGTTGACGATGTTGCGCTCCTTGCCGTCGAGGACCAGGTTGGCGACGAAGTTGACGGGCCAGGTGGCGGACGCGAGGCCCGTCTCGTCCTGCCCTCCCTGCTTCTCCGAGCCGCGCATGACCCCGAACGGGCGAATCAGGTCGCGCACAATGTAGCGGACGTCGTCCAGGCCCAGGTGCTGGCCCGGCCCGGTGTAGCGGTGCTGGTCCAGGTCGTGCAGGAGCTCGGACCACTTGCTCTTCTCGGGATGGGTGGGGACGTAGCAGAGCTGGAGCCCGGCCAGGAGGTAGTTGAGGGTGGGCAGGTTGATGAAGGCGTCGAGGCTGGTGCTGACGCGGTGGCGGGCGGCGCCCTTGGAGCCGAGCATGGAGCAGATGGTCGAGGCGCGGTCGAGGCGCAGGCAGAAGACGATGTCGCTGTCGTCGACGGCGTGGGAGATGTCGAAGCTCACGAGCGTGTTCGCCTGCCGCGCGCAGGAGGGTGGTCAGTAGGGCCGGCGGCAGGCTTAAAGTTGGGGCGCGCGAGCGCGCGGGCCTTCTTCACCTGCGGGCACGGCAGGCGCAGCGGCGGGATGATCTTCTGGATCCGGTGCGGCTGGTTGACGTACGAGACCTGGCTCGAAAGGTAGCCGGGCTCCCCGTAGGCGTACGGGTCCAGGTTTCCGAGCAGGGTGGAGTTGTAGTTGATGCGCGCGTCGGCGGTGTCGTGGAGGGGCGCGGGCAGGCCGTCGGCGGGCGGGAGCGGCCCCGAGTTCATGACGACCTCGGGGAACTTGGCGCCGTAGACACCCGCGAAGAAGTCCGACATGCTGGCTGTGTTCGCGCTGCGGCCGGCGCGCGGGCTTTTATATGCGGGCGCCCGATTTTTACGCGGCAGGCTTGGGCAGCGCGGCCTGGCTGGAGATCTTCTCACACAGCTGACTTGGAGAGCATGGCCTGCCTGAAGCGGCCTTCTCACACAGCTGACTTGGAGAGCATGGCCTGCCTGAAGACCTTCTCGAGCTCCTCTAGTGACTCCTCCGACTCCCCTGATTGCTGCTGCGCCTCGCACGGCCCCGGTTGGTCCAGCGCGGTCAGGAACTCGAGCCTGAGCGGCGCAGGGGCCTGCTGGTACTGCGGCGGGCAGCTCGGCCTCGACGAAGCCTCCATAGAGGAGGGTGCGGCCAGCAGGGGGGAGCGCGCGTGGAGCGCGACGCAGGCCAGGACAGCGAAGGCGTAGGGCGCCGCGACGTAGGGGTGGACGTAGAGGACCGGCCAGAAGTAAGACGCGAAGTGGACGGCGGAGTCCACCGCGGTGCTGTTGACGCGGCGCAGGTAGATGCCGACTACGTACGTCCAGCTCACGCACAGGCACACGAAGGCAGCGTGGCGCCAGATGCGGACGCCGCGCGGCTCGGGCTGGGGCGGGCGGTAGAAGGAGAAGAGGACCACGTGGGAGCACGCGGCGAGGAACTCCCACTGCTGGGCAGCGCGGCGCGAGGAGGCTGGGGGGATCGGCCTGGCTTGGGGCCCGCCGCAAGCGTACAGCCTGGACCCGGCAAGCGCCGCCCACTCCGCGCTGAGGGCCCAGAACGCCCAGTGCATCCAGTGGGCAGGCGATTCGGCAATATTGCTGGTGGACTCCTGGACCTCGCAGACGACGTGCGCGGCGAATATGCCCATGAGGACGCTGCTGCCGTCGAGGATGCACGCGCGGCCCTGGAGCAGCCTGTCGAAGACGAGAAGCAGGGCGAGCCCCGTGTAGGCGGGCGCGAGGCGCAGCGACTGGACGGCGCAGAGGGCGAGGGAGAGCAGGACGGACTTGCCCGCGCACGAGCACGCGGGCAGGTAGTTTACCGCGAGGCTCAGGTCTATCGTTGAGGCGCCC
>Ga0172376_10006850_pt1 | contig 12278 bp, 14 predicted proteins | sample Lak35m_FD_121114 | JGI IMG/M metagenome (GOLD analysis project Ga0172376, IMG submission 121114) | Freshwater microbial communities from Kabuno Bay, South-Kivu, Congo - kab_092012_35m | ecosystem: Environmental > Aquatic > Freshwater > Lake | place: Democratic Republic of the Congo: South-Kivu...
ATGGCACCTTCTTTAGAGAAACGCTTGGCAATGCCAGCTCCGATACCATCACCCGCACCGGTAATTAAACTAACGCAATCTTGTAATTTAAGTGACATTCTCAAACCTTTGAAAAACCCACTATTGCCCGTGGGAAATGATAACAAATCGTCTCTTGAATGGACAACTTTTCATTTTACCAAAAGAAATGGCTATAACACCAAAAGCGATTCATACGTAAAATAGCTTGTGAGTTTTAGTACAAACACGGAGTAGTCAAGACGATGGCAAAGATCGGATTATTTTACGGTAGCAACACCGGCAAAACAGAAGCTATAGCGTATCAAATTAAAGACGAGTTCGATAAGCATGGTGCTGGGTTGGTTGAGGTACACAATATTGGCTCTGCCACCAAAGAACAGATGTTACAGTACAACTACCTCATCATGGGGATTCCAACATGGAACACAGGCGAGCTTCAAGATGACTGGGATGTGTTCTTGCCAAACTTTCGTGAGATGAACATGAGCGGTAAACAGGTGGCGATCTTTGGTTTGGGAGATCAAAACGGGTACGGCTTTAACTTCTTAGATGCAGCTGGTATATTGGCTAACGAAGTTCTACTGACGGGGGCAACCTTATTTGGGCTTTGGTCAAATGAGAAATATCAGTTCAATGAATCAAAAGCCAAGCAAGATGAATACTTTTTGTGCTTGGGCGTAGACCAAGAAGGTCAAGAAAACCTAACTCCAGAGCGAATCAAGCAGTGGGTTAAAAGCGTAAAAGCAGAATTCGGTATCTAGTTGCACGTGCGGCAGCTACGTTTTCAATAGGGTTTTCCCGATGCAAAACCCTATTGATATTCATTCCTAAGTCAAATCTTTTCGATCTTCGATCGAATCAAATTCCAGTCGTGATAGGTTAATAAGCCAACAACTTCAAACCAGAATGGCTCTTGAGTGGGGTTTTGTAACACCTGCATTCCCAACTTGGTCATCACCCGTTGTGACGGCAGATTATCGCGTTCAGTCGTTGCCACGAGTTGTTTCAGTTTAAGCGTCTCAAAAGCATAGGCAACGAAAGCACTTGCCGCTTCGGTGGCATATCCATTCCCCCAAAAATCAGGATCAATAGCCCAAAATAACCCCATCTCTGTTGTGACACGATCCAACATAGACGAATCCGCTGTTGAATCGAACACATTCCAGGGAACCAAAGCAGGTACAAGACCGATACTGCCTACCACTTGCTGACTACCCCGCAACGCAACAAGATAATCACCATAAGGCGGTTGGTGCAATCGTTCTAGTCCGCGATACGCGGCGAGTGTCCAGTCAAGCCATTGTTGAATAGAGTCAACGGAGCATGTGATTTGAAACGCACGCTGGGTAAGTTGATGACGGGAATTCAAATCTTGTTGCGTGTATTCGCGGATGAGCAAACGGGGGGTTAAAAGCGTTGGAATACCCATTAAATGATAGTCAACTACACAGTGTGCAATCAGCACATTCATTGGCGTTCATGAGAACCGGCGATGGTTACTAACCTCAGAGGGAGCGCAACACTGCGCCAAGGCTTGTGCCCCATACGGGTTTCGAACCCGTGTTTCAGCCGTGAGAGGGCTGTGTCCTAGGCCACTAGACGAATGGGACGGTACAAGGACAAGAGTATAACATGACCGTGCGGAGTTGTCTACTGTGAATACACGTCAATACGACGTAATAATTCAAATTGCGTGGTCGAGATCCAACCATGTCTACCATAATATGTCACCACTTTTATCCATTCCCCGTCAACACGATCGGTATAGAAAAGTGTCCCTGAAGTAATCTCAAATAACGTAGGTGCACTTTCAGCAGAGCTACTGTGAACCGGCAGCGATACTGTATCGGTATAGATTGCGATGGGGTGCATGGTCTCCAAATACAAGCGTAGGGTGAAGCTCAAAAGAACGACAAATTGTACAGCGAGGACGGCAATTAGAATTCCCTTAGGGAAGGGGTTTCGCTGGTTGGTGACTAACATGATAAGCAAGATGATGCTAACCGCTAGCAACGCCAGCAAGTGCTCATTAAACGTGATGAACCCGAGTTGGTGCCATAAATGATAGACAGTCCAGATGCTTGACTGAGGCTCCCCTTCAATTTGCAGATAGACGCTATCGAAGAGGTTTTGTATGGAGGGGGAACGCGGTGAATAGGAAAGCAGTTTATGTGCGATTGCAACCGCAAGTACCGGTTGACGGTTAAGTTGGTGCGCCCGCGCTATAGCAGACCACACGTTGGCAGTGTTATATCCTGTACTGCGTAACTCTTTTAGGATGACAATGGCAACTTCTGGGTTATCCGATTGTAGCGCATCCATCGCTTCATTGAAACGTGACGTGGTCGGCTCTTGAACGATAACAGAATTAATTCCGCATCCTGATAAAAGTATCAAAAGCAGCACTGTATAACTTGTTGGAAAATATCGCCTGACTTTTATCATGGGTGCAGCGACTGTTCAATTCGAGATACTAGATAAGCAACTTGTTTTCCATACTCAGTCACATCTGCAGTCGAAGAAGGGTTAAACCGCCACAGATCAGAAAGTTGCAGTTGTTCGATCAACATCCGTGAAGTGCGCTCCTCCACCCCGGCTTTGATGAGCAATTCTTGCATCTCGAACAGCGTTAATGAGGTAGTCTTTGTAGAGAGTCTTTGGGAAAGATACGCATGCAGGGTTTGATTGATCCCATAAATTGATTCAGTAGTATGTTTCAACGAATATTCAGCAATTCGTTGGCGCGTGGCGTGATAAATTGCGGCAGATGAACGATTGCCTAAGTCGGAAAATACCGTTGACTTGATCTGACTGAGCACACCAAGCACAAAAACAACTACACCTAACCCCCAAGTCGTGAACTGGATTAGGCTATTGTAGGAATGGGTCAAGAAAATGGGTCTGCCCCAATTAGATAAACTCGATGTTGACAACTGGGGTGGGCGTGCCTGTCCTGACAAAGCATTTTGAGCGGATGGAATGACCTCAACATCTACAGTTTGTGTACCAATCATTTGATACTGGCGCAGCGCGGGATTAAAATATGAAAAGTTGATAGATGGAATGGTATATCCACCGACGGCAGGAAATTGAATATACCATTTGTATCGCTTGGTGCCCTCAGTAATGCCAACTCGGTTAGGATCATAGTTCGTATCAATGCGTTGTTCGGCAATGAGTTCAGGTTGACCATGAATGATTACCCATTCAGCAGGAAAGGCAATTGTTGGAGGATCGATCACACGCAGGTTGCCTGTTCCGCTTAAAGTGATGGTCAATTCAAGATAATCCCCCAGAGAAATTTGCTGAGAGTTCATCGCCGCCTGTAAGTCGAACTCACCCACCGCGCCATCAAAATCGAGTGGAGCTCCTTCTGGCAAAGGTTGGACAAATAATTCGATGGGGTTTGATTGTAGCTGATAGGATGCTTGGTCTGCCCTGGCACTAAAGCGCAATTGACCCGGCGCAATGATGATAGAACCCTCATACAAAGGAACAATTAAAGTTTCCCACACGATGTAGTCATCACTGCTGATGTACCCAACATCCGGGTTCACCCAGAAGTTTTCAAAAGACGGTTTGATATATTCAGGTTGGGTTTCTAAGTTGATGAAGTCGCTGATTGTAAATTTGTAGACAACTTCCTGACCGACATAGGGGGTGGTGTTGGTGATTGTCGCCGTCAGATTTCCCTGTGTAGAATTTTTATCCTGCCCAAAAACTTTGCTTATCCCCATGCATAATATGGACGCGATGATGAGCACGTAGTGTTTACCAGTCATTCAACCATTCCCCGCTTGGCGTGCCAAATACAATTGAGTCATCGCTCAACACTTTTTGCTGTTCATAAGCATCATCTAACAAAGATTCTGCTTGTGCTGGAGACAGATTATCAGAAGGCAAGTAGGTCATTTTTGGTTGGTAGGGTTCATTTGCACCTTGCCCGCCCTGATTTGGCGTGGCAATTGAAGCATTGTCGGGGCCGTTTGTAGGCGGTGTGGGGGTTGGCTTGCCTTCTGATCCACGCGAGTCTTGTGGCGTAGGCGTGTCTAGTTGAGTGGGATTGGGATTGTCAGTGTCCCCTGTGGTGGTGGGGACGGGTGTTGAAGTGTTGAACGTTAGTAAGTGAAGTGCCAGTTCATAATTGTAGCGAGCATCATTATTACTTGGTTGTGACAACAATACATTGCGGAATGATTCAACCGCCCCCTGATAGTTTTGCAATCTAAATTCAGCAATCCCTAAGTTATAATGAATCGAGCCAACCAAATTGCCAAGCTGATCTTGTTTGAGTAAGTACACAAGCATATCACGAGCCTTCTCATATTCACCCTCATTCAACCAACTGGATGCAAGATTATATTGCGCTTCAATGGACTGTGGCGCATTAACCACTATGCCCTCAAAATGTCGTATAGCTGATAACGTCTGACCAGCGTGCGACAACGCCACGCCACGATTGTTCTCAATCACGTTTTGGATGCCGTAAGATGCAAATAACACGATCATCAGAACCATCCAAAGTGCGAATAAAGGCAAAAGCAGTTTCATCAGTTAGTTACGAAACCCTATCGCGGCAAATAAAACAACCGCTAGACCAACGAATATATAAAAGCGTTCAATGGGGCGCATCGACTGTTGTATGCTCAAGCGTCCAGCTTTGACACCATCTATGTAGTTACTCAGAGTAGATGTGATATTCGGGTTGTTGTTAGAAAGTTGAAAGATTCCACCCGTTTCTTGGGCAAGATAGGCTAGTTTATCTGTTGCTAATTTAGAGATCACGACTTGTCCATTGTACTGCTTATACCCAACAACCACACCATCCCCATCTTTCTGCGGAATCCTATCGCCGTTTTCTGTACCAACCCCAATAGTGTGCACGATCACCTGACTGGCAACCAGCTTTTCAGTGATTGCATCAATTGATGAATCAGAAACTTCACCATCAGAGATGAGAATGATCATTCGTGTTGTATCTGTTTCTGGGTTAAAAGACTGTAAGGCAAATCCAAGCGCATCTGAGTAATTCGTCCCTGCCAAGCGTCCTGTGTCTGCCTCGATTGTAAGAATGAAGCTACGTGTTGAGCGTGAATCTGTCGTGAGGGGAAATAAGATTGAAGGCACACTGGAAAACAACATCAAGCCTACTTCGTGTTCAGTTAGCTCTTGAGTCAGCGATAGGGCGATCAACTTAGCAAGTTCAATTCTGCTCGGCGAAACATCCTCAACTAACATACTTTGGCTTACATCAATGAGAATGTAAACAGATATGCCTCGTAGTTCAACCGTTGTTTCCTCCACACCCCACGTTGGTTGGCTAGATGCAATAATTAAAAGGGCAAGTAACAAACATAATTTCAAGAATAGGATTCGGTTTTGCTGAGTTTGTTGAGTCGCAAGCCTGTACCCCCAACGTTGGAGTAGGGCGGACTTTCTATGCAGTTGCCGATATACCAACAAACCAACGACAGTCGCTGGAAGAAAATAAAATAGGTTGAGGGGGTGTAATAAACCGACATTCATCAGGGTATTTTGAACCAAATGGTGTATCGAAAGAACAAATCCAATAGTAACAAAATAATGGCAACGACGACCAATCCGCCCCCAATATCTCGCCAGTTGGTTTGCATATTTCGTTCAATCTCTGATTTTTCAAGCGTGCTGATCTCATTGTAAACACGGTTGAATGTTTCAATATCTTGCACACGGTAGTAATTCCCGCCGGTTTCTTCCGCGATAGCGATGAGAGTGGGTTCATCTAAATCGCTTTGACGATAAATGTAATTACCCTCGACATCTAACGCAAACGGAATACGTCCCTCTTGACCGATCCCAACTGTATAAACCTTGATTCCTAAAGTCGAAATCGCAGATGCAGCGACATTGGGAGCAATTGAACCGGCATTGTTTGACCCATCAGTCAGCAAGATGATAATTCGTGAGGGGGCGGCGCTTTCACGTAGCATGTTCGCCGCGGCAGAAAGCCCCATCCCAATAGCGGTATGGTCATCAAAACCATACTCCCTCGCCAGCTTAATGTGGTCTACAAGTTTTTTGAGGACTGTGTAATCCAAGGTGGGAGGGACATATTGATAGGCTTCATTTGCAAACAAGACTACCCCTATCCGATCATAATCTCGTAGATCAATGAAACGGATGATTTCTCGCTTTGCACTTTCTAGGCGATTGGGGGATAAATCTAGTGCCTGCATGCTACTAGAAATATCTAAAGCCATTACGATTTCGATACCTTCTCCAACAATCGTTTCTTGAACCAGTCCGTATTGTGGTCGTGCGAAGGCAATAATAGCCAGCACATACGCAACAAGACGCAAGACATTCGGTATCCAAATGAAACGGACTTTGAGCGAGGGTGGTGTTTTGGGAAATATTTGAAGGGTACTGACGGCGATAGCGGGTGCCTGCTTGATGGCATCACGTTGATGGCGACTCAACTGCCAGAAAGGTAACAACAGTAGTGGCAAAAGAAACCAGTAATCAAAGCGTAGCACGATTTCTAATTCCGCGTGTTTGAAATCGTAGCGATGCTTTTGAACCAGGCTCTCGCTAAGTTAGGAAGAGTAGATGAGTCAGCAATTGTGACACCAGCAGGAGAATATTTAATTGCTGTTAAGATAGCAAATAGATCATGCAATTCAGTGCCACCAGCAAGGTTTAGTTCATCCACAAGAAACTGCTGAAATTCACCATAGGTTAGGTGAGCTAGAGAACGAGAAGCGTTGATGCGACGTTCGACATAATGGCGGATTGCTTTATCTACGAGGTTTGCCTGCTCTTCAACAGTCAAAGCTGCGACTGAAATGGTTTTCAATTCACGAAGTAATTCTCGTCCAGGGTTGGTGCGCAATTTCCCTGCACGTCGTCCCCCTACTATCCTAAAGGTGATGGCTACACGCCACCCTAGCGCAATCAATATGATGATTAATCCGCTCGCACCTCCCATCATCCAAAATTTACGGAATGACATGTTGACCAGCGGACTAGGTTGTTTAGGGCTTTGTCCGCCATCCCATACACTGGCAACGCGCAGGAAAATTGGCGTCGTATCAAGTTCCTGATAGTTACCCGCTCCATCTTGTATCACAACAACCGCTGTAGGCGTGGGTACTTCTCCACTTTGCCAGCTAACAACAGACATTTCCCACCGCTCTTTTTTGAAACCACCTCCCATGAATATTGTTTCAACAGGCACAGCGGATTGTAGCGTTAACCATTCCCACTCGCCCACAAGGGGAACTTGTTCCACGCTTGAACTTATTGGCAACGTGACTTCTAAGATTATTGTGAACGGCAACCCGATCTGACGCTCAAGGTCAGCTGATTCTGGGATTACAAAGCTGGCGTCTAGGTTGCCTTGAGCGTAGGCGTAATTTCCAAACCAAAGCAATGAAAAGCCTATAACGATGCGCAAAGTCTTCATTTCTGGGCACGCTCGGAGCGAATTTGAATGAACTTCAGGAATTGATTGATGTAGTCTTCGTGGAGTGATAACGTAAACCAATCAATCCCAAGTGATTTGCAGAAGGCTTGCGCACTCACGGTTGTAGGTTGACAACGAAAAATAGGATTGGACGTATCGATTAGACGTTTCGCTCCCGATTCGCTATCTTTAACCTGCACGATCGCAGTCTTGGGGATGGGGTGTAATTCGAGCGGGTCTGCGAATTGAATCGCCACAATGTCATGGAAACGCGCGAGATACCTCAACAGATCATGTGAATCCGCCAAGTCAAACTGAAAATCCGACAGGATGAAAATGAAGGATGGCGTGGTGATGAGGCGGACAAAAGTATTGAGAGCACCTTCAAGTGAGGTTTTAGCGGACGGATTGGGAACATCGGTGTTTAACAAATGCTTCAACAGGTAGTCTAATTGTATTTGGTGATTCGCTGGTCGAACCACTTCTACGGTGTGTTCTGCAAAGGTGATTAAACCCACGGCATCTTTATTGGCGATCACCGACCAGGCAATGGTAGCTGCGACCTCCGCTACTGCGTCTGTTCTTGAGTGGGTGGTGGTATTGATACCCATTGATTGACTGACATCCACCAACAGCATTACCTGATGTTGGCGATCTTCAACGTACTGTTTGATGTGTAATTCGCCCGTTCGCGCTGTTACGTTCCAATCTACGTCGCGTACATTGTCACCCATCTCATATGGGCGCACCGTATCAAAGATGAGTCCCCTGCCTCGTGATATTGATTGAAAGTTACCGAGCATTTTCGAGGTTAACCGTTTTCGAGATCGCACCTCAATCTGTCGGATTCTCCCAAGAAGCGTGGTACGGTCCATAATTTACGGCACCTGAATCCGCCCGGCAATAATTCGCATGATTTGTAGAGGAGTTTTATCTGAAAGAAAGGTCAAACTTAAGCGATGACACACAACATCAAACAACACCTGTTTTACATCATCGGGCGTGACATAACCGCGCCCGCGTATGAAGGCATTCGCCTTGGATGCTCTAAGGAGGCTTAAACTTGCACGGGGAGACGCACCCAGCTTGATGTCCTCTTGCAATTCTGGGATGCCAGCTTGCGCTGGATCGCGGGTGGCAAATACCAAATCAAGAACATAATCCTTAATCTTGTCATCGACATAAATGCTTTCAACGACCTCCTTCGCATGCAAGATGACATTGGCATCAATGATTGGCTCTGGCATGGGATGGGAACGGTTGGACATTAAATCAAGAATGAGTCGCTCTTCCTCGCGCGTGGGATAGTCAACATGCACCTTGAGCATGAACCGATCGAGTTGTGCTTCAGGAAGGCGGTAGGTTCCCTCCTGATCGATTGGGTTTTGTGTTGCCAGCACCATAAACGGAGCAGGAATCGGGTAGGTTTTCTCTGCAATGGTGATTTGACGTTCCTCCATTGCCTCCAATAAGGCGGATTGCACTTTGGCAGGAGCGCGATTGATTTCATCTGCAAGGACAAAGTTGCTATAGATTGGACCTAAGCGAGGTTGAAATACAACTGATGAGGGATCGAAAATTTGTGTACCGATTAAATCAGAGGGTAACAGATCGGGAGTGAACTGTATCCGTTGAAATTGCACATTCATAGTCATGGCAAGGGTGCGAACAGCTAACGTCTTGGCAAGGCCCGGCACCCCCTCAATGAGAACATGCCCATCGGACAGCAAAGCAATGAGTAAACGATTGACTAGCCGATCTTGCCCAACTAGCGTGCGTCGCATCTGTGAAATGACCGCAGTGATGAAACGCGCTTCGTGTTGAATCCACTCATTTAACTGTTGAACTGTCGCCATGGTTATTGGATGATTTCCCAGTTGTGGGCGAGCGCGTGTTGATACAGTCGCTTATCGGGAAAAGTAGCAACGGGTTGATTTGATAATTGCAAAAAGGGGATGTCAGTTGCACTGTCGGCATAATTTGCTTGTACATCCAACCCATTTTCAGCAACAAACGCTTCTACATACGCACGCTTCGTCGTGCCGACACAGATGTTGCCGAGTATTCGTCCCGTGCAATATCCATGATCGTCGAATGCAAGGCGAGTTCCGACTGCATCGTCAGCTCCCCAGTAAAAAGCGAATGCCTTGGCGAAGTCTTCTAACAATCCACTAGCTAAAAGAATGTGCATCCCCTGTTGGCGATGATCCTTGAGACGATCAACCATGACCTTGCGCACGACCGCCGTCGATAAAAAAGTTTCAACTGTCTCACGAAAAATAATTTCTAGCTCAGCATGCGTTTTTCCCTTGAGCAGGGTTGCCATGAGATGCACCCACCAACGACGAAAAATAGTTTCTGGTAACAATTTGCTTTGGCGCAACCCCACCAGCACATAAATGGACGGGAGTGCTAAGCGACGCTTGCGCGCATCGATCTGGGTTGAACGCAAGAAAACTCCCCACGGACTCTGTTGAATGAGCGTGCCATCAATATCAAAACACACAAGCGGTTGTTTATTCACTGATTGCATACCCCTTCACTCATCTTAAATTGCACCCAATCATCATTTACATGGTCGCGTGCATGCCCAACACAATAGGAGATCGACTCCCCCACTCCTTCCCAAAGTAAGTAGGAAACGTTCGTTTGGACGTATAACTCATGTTCAGTTTTTGAAACCACACGAGGGACAGAAAACCCAAAGCCACGCTCGTTTGGCTCTTTGACTAGCCAAATGCGTACAACGTCCTGTGTCGGAACGCCTAGCGCCGTAAAGCGAAACTCCCCGACCATCGCCATGACGACGAAAAAGACGGGCAGGGACATCAAGATGACCCAGATTAGAACGTAAAGTCCTAGGCGAGCGGTCGCAAACAATTGCCTTAAAGCCTGAATAGTTGATGGTGCAAGCCCGCTATGGGCAGCTGAATCTGTAGTCTTTGATTGTGGAAGGCGAGGTGAACGGGTCAATTTATTCTTCTTGGAAAAATCTCATAACCAACTGATCGTTTGTATCGTAACTGAGATGTGCGGAAAAGGGTATTGTGCACTCATTCATCTCTAAAATTTTAGGAAGAATAATTTCTAAGTCTTCTACCAATTTCAATTGGTGAATTTCGTTGATGGGAACCCAATACAATGTCCCTTCATCGTGGCTATAATTTAGCGTGTATGTGTGTGCTTGGGCAGTGAAGATGTATAACACAATGCCGTTGTTTTGCGCTGTATCAATGTTATAGACACCGCGCAGTCGTAAATCTGTCACATCTGCGCCAGATTCTTCTCGAATTTCTCGTACCGCACAACTCGCAGGGTCTTCGTTTCGTTCAAGATGCCCGCCCAATCCGTTGTAGTAATTCGGGAAGATTCGCCTATGGGGGGCGCGTTTCATCAATAGGACACGATCCCCATGAAATACAAAGCATAGCGTTCGGGGAATAACTAACCAACGCCCTTGTGTGGCATCTGCCCCTTGATCTTGTTGGCTCATCCGTTATGTTACCTTTCATTTTTAACTTTATTCGACCATGAAAACCGCAATAAACTTAGGTGTTTCTAGTATGTCTTCCAGTCTCATTTCTATTCCTGACTTACGTATTATACCCTCCAGCTATCCCCTTCCTCATGAGGAACATGATAGTCAACGCTCGCTTCCCCTGATGCACACCTTGAAGACGACTTCCGTCTTTACAAACCCCCCCATTCTAACCGTCACCCCACAAGATCAATACATCATCTTGGATGGAGCAAATCGTTGTTATTCCTTTCAAGCATTACAGTTACCCTTCATTCTAGTTCAAATTGTGCACTATGGGCAAAATGTTTCGCTAGGAAATTGGAATCATGCTTTAAGTGACTGGAATATGAGTACCTTCTTAGCAAGTTTGAAGACGCTTCAAAACTTAGATGTGATTGATGCCCGACTGGATGAGGGGTTGGGTTGGATTCACACAAAGGACGGTAAAACCTACACGATCGTCGCGCAGCACACGGTTCACACCGTCGCAGAACGCAACCAGACCCTACGAGAAGTTGTGCGGCTCTATCAGCAAAACAGTACGTTGAGCCGCACTGCGAGCAGCAAACCTGACGATGTTTGGCAAGCGTTTCCGTCTGCATTTGCCTTTGTCACTTTTGAGAACTATCATCCCCATGACATTGTTGATGCCGCCATAAACCGAGCTTTTTTACCACCCGGAATCAGTCGGCATGTGGTTCAAGGGCGCGTTTTACAACTGAACTATCCAATGGATATTTTGCGACATGACGATGGTCATATAGAGGAGAAGAATCAACAGTTACAATCGTGGATAGTGGATCGTTTCAAGAATCGTTCGGTTCGATTTTATGCAGAATCGACCTATCACTTTAATGAATAAAAAGGAGGATTTCTAAAGTGAAGCAAACTATTTCCTCTATTTTGCAACAGGCGCGGTTTATCGTTGATGAGGACAGTTATGTGCTGGTAAAATTACCCACACAGGGGAGCGTCTTCGCGTTGGGAATCATTGCGCAACTTGCCGAGCCTTTCCTCGTCTTCATTATGGACTCCTTTGAGATCACCTTGATTCTCTCTGAGGAGGGATATACCAACTTTGCTAATCGCTTGCCCACGCATACCAAAGGTGGCGCCTATAAGCTCATTACATTGGATGTTGAACTAGAACCTGATTTGACGGGCTTGATAGCTACCCTCGCTAATGCTTTAGCCCAAGCCAATGTATCCATTTTACCTTATGCTGCCTATAGCCGTGACCATCTTTGTGTCCCCAAAGAAGATGTTGAAATCGCCTTAGAAGCACTCAAAAGA
>Ga0172376_10006851_pt1 | contig 12277 bp, 7 predicted proteins | sample Lak35m_FD_121114 | JGI IMG/M metagenome (GOLD analysis project Ga0172376, IMG submission 121114) | Freshwater microbial communities from Kabuno Bay, South-Kivu, Congo - kab_092012_35m | ecosystem: Environmental > Aquatic > Freshwater > Lake | place: Democratic Republic of the Congo: South-Kivu...
CACCGGGCAGCGTGCGGCGGTCAATGAGGATTTCGCAGCGGTCGGGCACGATGTTCGGCTGCTTGCCGCCCGCGATGAAGCCGACGTTCACCGTCGCGTGGCCGAGCAGCGGATGCGTGCGGCGTTTCAGCGTGCCGGCGTAGCGCGTCTCCAACTCCTCGACCACCCGGGCCATCGCGTGGACGGCGTTCTTGCCAAGGTGCGGCTTGGAGCCGTGCGCGGACTTGCCGTGCGTGGTGAGGCGCAGCCACAGGTCGCCCTTATGCGCGGTGACGACTTTGCAAAGCGTCGGCTCGCCGACGATGGCGAGGTCGGCGCTGAAGTTACGACGAGCACTTTTGTTCCCTCTCCCCCACCGGGGGAGAGGGTCAGGGTGAGGGGGCGGGTTGCGAAGTGGCTGAATTCCGTCGTCACTTCGCTGCCTTGCCCCCTCACCCCGGCCCTCTCCCCCGATGGGGGAGAGGGAGGGGATTTCACCCACGAGCGCGCGGCTGCCGCTCTGGTTGTTCTCCTCGTCCACGAGGGCGGTGAGGATGATTTCCGTCTCGCGCGGGCGCGGGCCGCGCGCGGCGAGTTCGAGCAGCGCGGCGAGGTAAACCGCAATGCTGCCCTTGGTGTCGCACGCGCCGCGTCCGTGGAGGCGACCACCTTTCACCACGGGTTTGAAGCGCGCTTCGCCGTCCACGCCCACGGTGTCCATGTGCGGCGCGAGCAGGATGCGGCGGCGGATTTCCCCCCCGGCGGGCGTGAGGTGAATCAGCAGGTTCGAGCGGCCGGGGAAAACTTCCTGCCACTTCAGCTCCAGCCCGGCGCGGTCGGCGGTGAAGGCGAGGAAGTCGGCGACGCGGCGCTCGCCGGTGAGGTCGTCGCGGCCGGGCAGGAACGCCGGGTTCACGCTGGGCAGCGCGATGAGTTCACGGAGGAGCTGACGGGCGGCGACGGGCACGGCGCGCCGAAGGTAGGCGGGGGCGGCCGGGGTGTCGAGCGGGCGTTGGCGCGTCAGCCGCGCTTGTCGTCGAGCGACTGCGAAATGACGCTGGGATGCGGGCGGGGGCGGAGCAGATGCGCGATGATGGCACCCGCGATGATGAACAGCGCGACGGCCGCGCCGAGATAAACCCAGCCGCCGCGCCGCGCGCCGGCGCTCGCCACGGCGAGTTGACCGGCTGGTTTGGGGGAAGCCGCCGGGGCGTTCGTCTTCGGGGTCGCGGGCGGGTTGGTAGAAACGGTCTTTGTGGCCGGCGAGGCCGGCGGCGTGGCGCGGACGGCCACCGTGGCCGCGTTGGTCTTGGCGGCAGGGGCCTTGGCGGTGACAGCGGCGGGTGGCGGGTTCGTCGCGGTCGCCACGGCTTTCTTCTCGGCGGGTTTTGGCGCGGGCGGCTTCGGGGCCGGCGCGGTGGGGACGACGATGGGAATCGTTTTGGGGGCCGGCGGCGGGCCGGCGGTTTTGGTGGCGATGGGCTTGGCGACGGCTGCGTTCGTGGCGGGCACGGCCGGCTTTGGCGCGGCCACCACTGGTGCGTTGGTCACACGCGGGGGTGCAGGTGCCGGCGGCACGACGCGGGCTTCGAGCGGCTTGGCCGGCGGGGGCGTGTTGGTGGTGGGCGGGCGGAGCAACTCGACTTTCGCCAGCGCGTTCGAGGCGTCGAGCACGCTCTTGGGCTGGCGCAGCGCGGGTGGAACCACGGGCGGCAGCACCGGCAGCACCGGCGGCGTGAACGGCTTGGCGGCGACCGGCGCGGGCGCGGGGGTGACGGGCGCGTTGGTGGGCGTCGCCGCCACGGCAGGCTTGGGCGCGGGCGGGGCGGGCTTGGCTTCCACTTTGGGTGCGGGCATCGGAGCGGGCGGCACGATCTCCGTCTTCTTCGCCACCGGAGCGGGTGGCGGAGTCGGCTCGGACTTTTTGGGAGCCGGCGGGAGAGTCGGGGCTGCGACGGGCGCGGGAGCTTTGGTCGGGGGAGGAGTCGGTGTGGGCGGCGGCGCGGGCGTGACGCTGGCCACGGCGTTGGTCGGGGCATTCGTCACTGGCGACGGGGGGATCGTGGGCGCGGGCTTGGGCGGGACGGGTTGCGCGACGAGGTTCGTGGTGGCCGCCGGCTTTGGGGCGACCGGCGCGGGCTTGGGCACGGGAGGTGGCGCTGCCACGACGACGGGCGGCGGATTTGTCGGCGGCGGCGCGGGTTTGGACGTGACCACGGGCGGCGGCGGCGGCACGACGGGGGCCGGTGCGGGGGTGATGACGGGTGCCTGGGCCACCACGGGCGCGGGCAACGCGGGAATTTCCGGGAACGGCAGGCCGACATCCTCCAGCCCGCCGCGCACGGACCAGGCGGTGAACTCGCCGCGCTGCGTCACGAGCGACGTGACGAAGGGCATCTTCGCCGTGCGCATCTCGCTGGCGCGCTTGCCGTAGGTGACGTTGATCGGCCGGTCGAAGGGCGTGCCCACGATCACGTCCGTGCCGTCGGAGACGAGGATGATGGTGAGGTTGGTCGAGATGGCGAGGGCCTGGCTGAGTTCGGCGAAGACCGGGCGGAGGTTGGACTTGCCCCGGAACTTCTGTTTCGCGAGAAACTCGTAGGTGCGGTTGGCCAGCGCGATGTTCAGCTCGGGCGTCCACGCGTTGAGTGGAAATTCGCGCGTGAGCACGGTGTCCGCGTAGGTCCACACGGTGAAGACCTCGCCCTCGCGCATCCGTCCGCCGAGGCCGGTGGCCACGAGCCGGTGCGTGGTGCGGTAGAGGCCGTCCGCGTGGCGCTGCATGGCGGACGAGGTGTCCACGACGAACAGCCAGCGGCAGTCCGGCGTGATGGGCGAGGGGCCGACCGGCGGGACGGGCATGATGCGCACGGGCACCTTGGCGGCGGGCGCGGCGGCGCGGAGGGCGGGGGCCAGCAGCGCCACCGCCAGCAGACCGAGGATTGCGCGCAGCGGGTGCATCAGCGGGGTTGTTTGAACCGGGCGCGCTCGCGGCGGTTGTGCTCCTTCAAATCGAGGACCATGTCGCGGTGGGCGGTGCCGATCATGCGCAGGAAGTTCTCGCAGCTTTGCGCCATGCCGCCAAAGGAATTCACCGTGTCGCGCTCGGCGTAGTCGTTGGTGATCACCAGCACCTCGCCGAGCTGGCTGAGGCGGTAGGCGGCGCGCTCGATCAGCTCATCCGCCGTCTGCCCCGCGCGCGAGTAGAGCACCTCGACCTCGCGCGTGGAGTGCGTCTGCGGCGTGCCCTTGGGCGCGCCCGCGCCGTCGAAGAAGATCGTGACCGGCGTGCCGGTGGCGTCGTGGTATTGCGTCAGCTCGTGGACGAGCGCCTCGCGGGCGGCGGCGGAATGGCGCGCGCGGCCCTCGGCCAGTTCCGGCCAGGCGTGCAGGAGGCTGTAGCCGTCCACCAAGATGCGGAGCAAAGGCACGCCGGCAAAGTAACAGCGGGCGGGGGAGCGGAAAGCCCAATCTCCGAGCGCCGGGGCGCGGGCGTCCTCGCCCGCTTTGCGCGACCGGCCATCATGACACGGGGCGAATTGCACTTGAGGCAGGGGCGTTGTCAGCGGCCCAGCGGGCCGCGCTCCGGGGTCAAGCTGCGCCGGGGCGCGGCCTCACGCCGCCGGTGGCGCGGCGGCCGGCTCGACCTTCGCGTCCACCGCCACGCGGGAGGTTTCCATCTTGACGTAGTGCAGGATGACCGGGGCGAGGATCATGCCCGGCACGCCCATGAGCCGCTCGCCGATGATGAGGCCCAGCAGCGTCATCCACATGGGGTTCTGGATGCGCTTGCCGATGATCCGGCTGTTGAGGAAATACTCGAGCTTGTGGATGACGATGAGGAAGCCCAGCGCGCCGAGCGCGTGCTGGAAATCCACCGTGAGGCCGACGCTCACGATGATGGTGTTGCTGAGGATGTTGCCGAGGATGGGCAGCAGGCCGCAGAGGAACGTGACGACGATGAGCAACTGCCAGTAGGGAAAATCCGCGAGAAAGAGGAAGACGCCGGTGAAGGCCGTGTTGATCGTGGAGATGATGATCTGCGCGCCCATCACGGTGTGGAAGCTCTTGTAGAACAGCTCGAAACGGTTCGCGATCTCGTCGGCGGTGAAGGAGTAGAGGTTGTTGCGCAGCGTGTGCTTCTCCCGGTCAATCACGATGGCCGCGTTGTGGAAGAGGGAGATGGCCACCACCATGCCGATGATGAGGAAGGCGAGCTGCCGCAGCAGGTTGGTGCCCACCAGCCCCACCAGCCCGAACCGCTCCGCCACCTCGCCCTTCACCATGGTCAGCAGCCCCGCGAGGTCCGAGAACGGCAGTTCGAAGCCCAGCTTCACCGCCGTTTCGGCCAGCCGGGGAATCAGCCGGCTGGCGATCTCCGGCGTGGCCACCACCGCGCGCGTGGCGAACAGGACGAAGCCCACGCAGATGGCCGTGACCGTCACCAGCAGCATGGCCACCGCGAAGTTCTTGCTGCGGCCCTTCCACCGGAAGACATTAAGCACGAAGAAGGAGAACAGCACCGTCAGCAGCGGCGTCGCCAGCCCCATCGCCGCCACCAGCACCAGCAGCAGGAACATGAAGCCAAACGAAATGCGCGTGGGCTGGGACATTTGTTGGCCGGACGCTAGCAGGGGTCGCGCGGGATACACGCTATAAATCGCGGTGGAAATTGGCGTTGCGGAACCCGGCGCGTCGCCCGCGCTCAGTAACCACCCGCGCCCGCCGCCGGGGCCGGCTCGATCAGCTCGATCTCGTAGCCCTCCGGCGCGTCAATGAACGCGAAGCCGCCGCCGGCCGGCCGCATCGTCGGGCCGTCCGAATACTTCAGCCCGTGCGCGGCGAGATGCTGCCCGAACTCCGCGAGGCTCGTCACACTGAAGGCCAGGTGCGTCAGGTCCGGCTGCACCTGCACGGGGCCGCTGGAGGGGAAACTGCAAATCTCAATGGTCTCCTCGCTCTGCGGCGACTTGAGGAAGACCAGTTCCGAGCCGCGCGGCGACTTGTGCCGGCGCACTTCGTCGAGGCCGAGCACCTCGCGGTAAAACTTCACCGTGCGTTCGAGGTCGTTCACGCGGTAACGGGTGTGGAGCAGCTTGCCGACTTTCATGGCGGGAAGGTGACGGTTTCGTTGGCCCGATTCAAGCCCGCCCGATTCAACCTGGAAACGGCGATTGAGCTGGAAGAAATGAATTGAAAACCACTAACCGGCACTGACTTGCACTAATGGATGCGAGGCAAACTCATTCCCCTTCAGGGTGAGGCACCGGGTTCTGATTTCATCAGTGCTGGTCAGTGCGGGTTAGTGGTGCGTGTCCCTCAGTTGCGGTTTTTGGGTTCAAACCACCGGCCGAAGCTCGATTCGGCCTTCGGATTTCGGGCTTCTTTCGGGATTCGGCATTTCGGACTTCGGAATTCAAGTTCAACCCCTGCCGCCTCACGGCAGCGGCACCTGCTCTTTGCCGCGCAGGTAGGCGATGAGGTTGCGCACCTCGTCCTCGGGCAGCGCCTGGAGCAGGCCCTCGGGCATCATCGAAAGCTCGCTCTGCTTGAGCGTGGCGATGTCGCCGCGCGCGATGGTGAGCGACTCGTTGGGCGTGACGATGGTGACGGCCGTGCCGTCCTGCCGGGCCAGCACGCCGGAGATGCTGCGGTCGTCCTTCGTGTCGAGGTTCCAGGTGCGGTAGTCGTTCGGGATCTCCGCGTTCGGGTCGAGGATGTTGTGCAGCAGGTAGTCGAGGTCGCTGCGGTTCGAGCCGGTGATGTCGGGGCCGACCTTGCCGCCGACGCCGTAGAGCAGGTGGCACTGGCCGCAGGTCTTCGCGAAGACGGCGCGGCCCTTGGCGAGATCGGGCTTGGGCGCGCTGGCGGCGGCGAGCAGCCTGCGGTAGCGCTCCATTTCGGCCTTCTTGTCCGCCGTGCTTTCGCGGGCCGCGCCCCAGTGCTTGTCCAGCGTGGCGTTGAGGTCGGCCTGTTGGTAGTTGCGGATCTGGCGCACGAGGTCGGCGGGCAGATCCTTGGCCGCGAGCCGGCCGGCGGCGAGCGCGGCCACCAGCGGGCGGGCGAACGAAAGCCGCGCGGCCAGCGTGCCGAGCGCGTCGCGCTTCTCCGGCGGGGAGAGCGAAGGCAGCAGTTCCAGAATGGCCGGTGGCGTCTTGGCATCGTCGTAGGCCGCCAGCCCGCGCAGCGCGGCGGCGCGCAAGGCCGGCTCCTTGAGCAACTGCCGGAGCGGCTCCGCCAGCCCGGCGTCCTTCGCGGCCACGAGCGCCTCAATCGCCGCGAGCCGCTGCGCGACGGGGGCCTGCGCGTCCAGCATCTGCCGCCGCATGTCCGCGAGCGCACTGGCGCTGCCAAAGACGAGGGAAAGCTGTTGCACAAGCTCTTTCACCTGCGCGTTGCCGCCCGCGCCGAGCTTCGTCGCCACCGCGTCCCAGCCGGCCGGAGCCTTCACGCCGCGCCGGCCCTTGAGCCCGTCCGCCATGCCCTTGAGGATGTCGAGCTGCACCTGTGCGTCGTCCGAAGCCTGGAGCACTTGCACGAGGATGGGCAGGGCGTCGTCCGACTGCGCGCGCGCGGCGGCCAGCGGCAGCGCGGCGGCGAGGAACAGCAGGCAAAGGCGTTTCACACGGGGACTGTGGAAAAGCGCGGGCGAACCGGCAAGCCGAGTTTGGCGCAGGCCGCGGTCGCTTTCATCCCCGCACCTGTCCGCTGCCGAAGCCGAGCCACTTGTAGGTGCAAAGCTCATCCAGCCCCATCGGGCCGCGCGCGCCGATCTTGTCCGTGCTGATGCCGATCTCCGCGCCCATGCCGAACTCGCCGCCGTCGGTGAAGCGCGTGCTGGCGTTCCAATACACCGCCGCGCTGTCCACCTCGGCGAGGAACTGCCGCGCCGCCGCCTCGTCGCGCGTCACGATGCTGTCGCTGTGCGCGGAGCCGTAATGGTTGACGTGGTCAATCGCCGCCTGCACGCCGTCCACGACGCGGACGTTGAGGATGTAGTCGTTGTATTCGGTGAAGAAGTCCGCTTCCGAAGCGGCCTTCAGTTGAGAGTTGAGAGTTGAGAGTTGAGAGTTAAGCACGGCGCGCGTTGCCTCGTCCGCGCGAAGTTCCACTTTCTTCTCCCAAAGCTTCGCAGCGATGGCGGGGAGAAACTTCTCCGCCACGGCCTCGTCCACCAGCAGCGTTTCCGCCGCGTTGCAGACGGCGGGGCGTTGGACTTTCGCGTTCATCACGATTTGCTCGGCCATCGCGAGGTCGGCGGCGCGGTCCACGAAGACGTGGCAGACGCCCTTGTAATGCTTGATGACCGGCACCTTGCTGCACTCGGCCACGGCGCGGATCAGCCCCTCGCCGCCGCGTGGCATGCAGAGGTCCACATATTGCGTGAGCGAGAGCAGCGCGGGGATGGCCTCGCGGTCGGTGGTGGGCACGACCTGGATGGCGTGCTCTGGAAATGGGTGGGGCGAGGCTCCCGACGAGCCGGCGAGCGCCTGCCGCCCGGCGGCCACCATCGTCCCGGCGATGACGGTGTTCGAGTGCAGCGCCTCCTTCCCGCCGCGCAGGATGGTGGCGTTGCCGGTCTTGAAGCACAGGCTCGCGGCGTCCGCCGTCACGTTCGGCCGCGACTCGTAGATGATGACCACGACGCCGATGGGCGTGGCGATTTTCTGGAGGCGCAAGCCGTTCGGCCGCGTGCGTTCGTCGAGAACGCGGCCCACGGGATCGGGCAGCGCAGCGACTTCGCGCAGGCCCTTCGCCATCCCGGCGATGCGCTTCTCGTTTAGCTCAAGGCGGTCGAGCATCGCGGACGAGAGGCCCATCTGCGCGCCCGTGGCCATGTCCTTCGCGTTCGCCTCCTTGAGCTGCGGGGCGCGGGCTTCGAGCGCGTCAGCCATCGCGAGGAGGGCGCGGTTCTTCTCGTCCGTGGAAAGTTTGGCGAGTTCGCGCGAGGCGGCCTTTGCCTGCCGCGCGAGTTGCGTCATCTGGTCGAGCAACGACATGGGCCGACAGTAAGGCAAAGGCAGGGAGAACGTCCAACGCGCAACTTGCGCCGCCCGCCGGAGCGCCGGTCGCCGACCCGGCGTTGATTTCGTCCGCCGACATGCCGGGTCGGAAACCGGCGCTCCACGCGCGTCAACGCGCGCCCGCCCGGCGCAGTTCCACCAAGTCCCCTGTCCGCAGCAGGAATTCCCCCGCGCTGCGCTCGCGGCCGGCGAGGCCGTCGGCGCGCAGTTCGAGCTGGTTTGCCAGCAGGCGCGAGCCGTCGGCGGAGAGGACTTCAAACTCCGTCGCCGCCTCGGCCGCGTCGCGCAGATGCACGGCCAGCACCGCGCCCTCGGCGGAGTAGCTGCGGATGCCGAAGAGGACCGAGCTGATGCTGACGCGGCCCGGCTCGCCCGCGATGAGTTCGCCGTCCACAAAGTCTCCGCTCGCCAGCAACGCGCCGGGCCGCGCGGGGCGCAGGCGATGGAACTGCGCCTCCGCACGCGGTTCGAGCAGCAGGCGGCTCACGTTCACCAGCGACACGTTCCAATCGCGGCCCAGCGCGTGCCAGCGCACCACCGAGCCGTCCGTGCCGAGGAACTTTCCCGCGAGCACACCGCCGTCGCGCAGGCGCAGTTGTGGCAGCGGCGAGGACGGCGCGCCCTCGTGTTGCAGGTCCACGCGGCTGAACGCGACCGTTACTAGCTGGCTCTTCTTCTGGCCGAGGGCGAGCAGGCCGAGGTGCGCCTCGTCGCCCAGCGCGAGCAGTTCGTTGCCGACCTGCCGCCACGTCGCGCCGTCCTCGCTCATCAGCGCGGTGACCTGCTGCGCGCAGCGCTCCAGCCGCAGCCAGCCGCCCTCGGGCGGCATCGTGAAATGCTTCGAGCGCTCCTTGCCCTCGGCGGTGCGCCAGCGCGTGACACCGGACTTGCCGCCCTCGGAGTAGAGCCAATACGCCGCGCCGCCGCCGTCGGCCCGCGCGTGCAGGGCGAGGCCGGCGGCCTTGAACTTGTCCTGTGTGAGGCGGGTGTAATGCTGCGGCGGCACGAACGCGGTCAGTTGCGCCAGCTCACCCACCGGCTGCCGCACGAAGAAATGCCCGTCGTCCACCGCCGACGAAGCTCCCGCGCTGGCAACGAGGAAGACGCTGTTGGACTGGACGAAGCTGCCTTCAACCGCGACGGGGCCGATGCCCTGCGCCTGCCAGGTGGCGGGTTTGGCGGCGGCGGCGGCGCGGTCAAACTTCACGCCGCGCACATCTGCCAGCGGCACGCGGCGGGTGGTCGCGTCCGCGCGGGTGACGAGGAACGAGCCGGCTTCAGCGGAGATTTTTCCGTGGAGGGACTGGCCGTCGAGCGTGGTGAGCGAGTCCGCGCGGGCGGGGAAGGGAATTGAGAGTAGCGCAAGCGCGAGCGCGAGCGCGGAGACATGAGGAAACGTCGGGCAGTCAACGCGTTCTCCCTCACCCCGGCCCTCTCCCGCTGGGAGAGGGGGAATCGCAGTCAGCGCCAGGCTGAAGCGGATGCGCTGGAAAAATCGTCGCGCGGTCGAGGTGGTTCCCTCTCCCAGCGGGAGAGGGCCGGGGTGAGGGAGAACGCATTCATCAACCGGAGGGCTACCTTTGCGATCGGCGGCCATCATTTGAACTGCGCGCGGGCGCGCTTTTCGATGGTGGCCTTCGCGTCGGCGAGCTGTTTCTCGGCGGCGAGCTTGCGTTCAAGCTGCTGCGCAGCCAGCGACTCGGCGCTTTGCACGGTGCGCTTGCGGGAGCCTGCGTCGGTGTTCGCGCGGTCGGCGATGCTGGTGGCGCTGCCGGCCTGCGTCTTCAACTGGTCCCGCTCGCGGGCGAGCTTGACAATCAGGTTCCACTCGTCGGCGTTCGCCTTCTCCATCTGTTTCCGGGCGGTTTCCAGCTCCTGCACCTTCTTGCCCAACTCGGCGAGCTGCTTCTCCTTCGCGGCCTTCATTTCGGCGGCCTTGGTGTCGGCGAGTTTCAACTGCTCCTCGGCCTGGGTGCGCGCCGCCTTGGTCTCGCGTTCGGTCTTCTCGAACGCGGCCTGCGCGGACTTGGCGGCGGCGGACTTGCTGGCGGCTTCGGCAACGAGCCGGTCCAAGTCGCGCTTCTTCGCGGCCTCGTCCGACTGGAGCTTGTCACGCCTCACGCGGGCTTCCTCGGCCGCGCGGGTCTTCGCGGCGAAGTCGGCGTTTGCCTTGTCGGCGGCGGATTTCGCCTCGGCCACCTTCTGCGGCGTGATGGTTTTGTCCGTCGCGGCCTTGCGGCTCAAGTCGCCGTGGTCGCGGACCAGCTTTTCGGCGTGCTGCTTCGCGGCCTCGGCCTGTTTCTTCGCCTCTTCGCGCGCGGTCACGGCTTTTGCGGCGTCGGCCTGCGTCGTCTTCCAAGCGGCCTCCGCCTTCGTGCGCGCGGCCCCGGCCTGCTCCGCCGAAAGCGCGGCGCTCTTGCGCACGCCCTCGGCGGAACGGACCCGGTTGGCTTCGTCGCCCTTCGCAGCCTCCAGCTTGCGCCGCGCGCTGGACAACGCGGAGTCGGCGGCGGCCACCTCGGCGTTCAGCTTCGCGTGGGTTTTGTCGCGCGTTTGGATGGCGGCCTGCCATTCCTGCGAACGCTGCGAGTAGGCGGCCTTGGACTTTTCGTGCTGCGCCTTGAGCTTGTCGGTCTCGGCGGTCTTGGCGTCGTAGCTGGCCGTAACCTTCTTCGCCTCGGCGCGCGCGGCCTCGGCCTTCGTCTCGGCTTCTTTGAGTTCAGCGCGCGCGCGGTTGAGCGACTCCTGGTAATCCGCGAGCTTCGCCAGCACGGCTTTGAGCGCGCGGTCAGCCTCGGTGACGGCGTCGAGTTCGGTGCGGACCTTCCGCTGCTCGTCGGCTTCCATCCGGGCGCGCTTGTCGTTCTCGGCGGCGACCAAATTGCGGACGGCCTCGGCCTTCGCCTTCCACTCGCGCTCGGCGGCGGAATCCACCTTCGCCACTTCGGCGTGCGGCGAGTTCGGCCCGAGGCGCAGCGCGGCGGAAAAGAGATTCGTGCCGCCGCCCTGTCGCAGCTCGACGAGTTCCTGCGCCGGCACCTTGTAGCCGCGCAACGTGGCGTCCTCCATCGTCAGCCCGTCGGCGGCGATGGCGAACTTCTTCACCAGCAGCACCGAACCGTCGCTGGCCTTCACGCGGAACGTCGGCGTGCCGGGCGCGGGGTCGCGCAGGATGACGGCGACGACTTCATAGGTCGCGTCGAAGAACTTCAGGCCGAACAGCACCGAGCTGAGTTTCACGCGGCCCCGGTCGAGGCCCTTGAATTCGCCGTCCACGAAGTCGCCGTTGACCAGCAGCACGCCCGCGCGACCCGGCTCGATTTTCGCGGCGCGCTGGGCGGAGAGGCTTTGGAAGACGATGCGCGCGGCGTTGACGGTGGAGAGCGAGAAGTCCTTCTGCGCGCCGCCGAACTGGAGCGCCGTGTCATCCGCCGAGACCAGCGGCGCGGCGAGGAACGAGCCGTCCCACGTCACGACGCCGCGGTCGAGGCCGAGGCGTCGCTCGCCGGGCGCGGGCGCGCTCGGGGCGTTCGGCGGGTGGAGGCGGCTGGCGGGGATGACGCCGAGCGGCGTGGACGGGCTGCTCCACTTGAGCTTCGCCATCGCGGGCGGCTTGGCGGAGTAATACTCGATGGTGAGCGGGTAGAACTGCCCCGCGTTGAGCGCGACGGGCTGGCTCACGAGCGTCGTGGACTGCTGCCGCCACTCGTCAACGATCTGCCGGTCGCCGAGCCAGACGCGCACGCCGTCGTCGGCCTCGACGTGGAAGGTGTAGTTCTCCGCGTGCTGCGCCTGCACCTGGCCGGTCCAGCGCACGGAGAAATCCTCCACGGGCACGCCGGGCGCGGCGGGCTTGTCGGCCCAGTCGAAATTCACCTGCGCATCGAGGCGCTTGAGCACTTCGCCGGAGCAGTCGGCGCGGGAGAAGTAAGTGCCGAGCAAGCCGTGCTGCGGCTTGCGCGCGCCCGACTCGGCGGGCCGCGACGGTGTGAGCACATCGGCGGGGATGGGGACTTTGCGTTGCGACGCGCTGCTCCAAAGCAGGCGCATCCGCGCCTCCTTGCTCGTGCTGAAGTGTTCCAGGCGCAGGTCGTATTTCTGCCCGGCGGTGAGCGGGACGACGGTGCTGTAGAATTCGCCGGGCTTGTCGTTCCACTGGTTAAGGATGAGCTGGCCGTCGAGCCACAGCTTCGCGCCGCCGCCGGCCTCGACGTGGAAGGTGTAGCTCTCCGTGAACTGCGCGGCGACCTGCCCGCTCCACCGCGCGCTGAACG
>Ga0172376_10006858_pt1 | contig 12269 bp, 9 predicted proteins | sample Lak35m_FD_121114 | JGI IMG/M metagenome (GOLD analysis project Ga0172376, IMG submission 121114) | Freshwater microbial communities from Kabuno Bay, South-Kivu, Congo - kab_092012_35m | ecosystem: Environmental > Aquatic > Freshwater > Lake | place: Democratic Republic of the Congo: South-Kivu...
CGACGAGGGCGAGGAACACCACGCCCGCCGCGCACAGATGCCCGAGCGCGCCCGATTCGTCGGCGCGGTTGGGGTTCACCACCGCATAAGCGGGCGGGAGTTCCGCCCCGCCCAGATGGTGGTCGAGCACGACCACATCCGCCCCCCCCGCCGCCGCCGCCGCGAGCGGCGCGTGCGAGAGGGTGCCGCAATCGACGCAGACGATCAGGCGGTGATCGCGCGCGAGCGCCGCCATCGCCGGCACGTTCGGGCCATACCCCTCATCGATGCGGTCGGGGACATAGAGGGTCGCGCCCCGCCCAAGCGCGCGCAGCCAGTGGAGGATGAGCGCCGCCGACGCCCCGCCATCCACGTCGTAGTCCGCGAAGATCGCGATCGGCTCGGCGCGGTCGAGTGCCGCGACAAGGCGCGCGGCGGCGGCCTCCATGTCTCGCAGGCCGCGCGGATCGGGCAGGAGGTCGCGCAGCGCGGGCGCTAGATGGGCGGGCGCGTCCTCGGGCGCGATCCCGCGCGCCGCGAGCACCAGCGCCACAGGCATGGGCAGGCGCGCGCGCCCCGCGATGGCCTCGGCCAGACGCGCCTCGGACGCCGTGGGCCCCCGCCAGCACCGGCCCGTCAGCGACTGCGCGACGCCCAGAAAGGCGGGATCGGCCGTCACTTGACCGGGGCGCGATAGCTCATCCGCCGGACCGATCCGGTCTTGGAGCGCATGAGCAGCGTCTCGGTCGTGACCCAGCCCACCTCGCGCCGGATCCCGCGCAGGAGCGAGCCGTCGGTGACCCCGGTCGCGGCAAAGATCACGTCGCCCCGCACCATGTCGTCGCGGCCATAGACGCGGTCGAGGTCCGCGATGCCGGCGCGCGCGGCGCGCGCGCGCTCATCCCCGGTGCGAAAGACGAGGCGGCCGAAGATCTGCCCGCCCATGCACTTGAGCGCCGCCGCCGCGAGCACCCCCTCGGGTGCCCCGCCCTGCCCCATGTACATGTCGATGCCCGTGGCGGCCGCGTCGGCGCAATGGATGACGCCCGCGACATCGCCATCGGGGATGAGGCGGATCGCCGCCCCGGTCGCGCGGACCTCGGCGATCATCGCGGCGTGGCGGGGACGTTCGAGGATGCACACCGTCACGTCCGACGGCGCCCCGCCCTTGGCGGCCGCCACCGCCCGCACCCGATCGGCGGGCGACATCTCGAGCGTGACCGTCCCCTCGGCATAGCCCGGGCCGATGGCGAGCTTGTCCATGTAGACGTCGGGGGCGTGCAGCATGCTGCCGCGCGGCGCCATGGCGATGACGGCGAGCGCGTTCGGCATGTCCTTGGCTGTCAGCGTCGTGCCCTCGAGCGGGTCGAGCGCGATGTCGACCTCGGGCCCGCTGCCGCTGCCGACGGCCTCGCCGATATAGAGCATCGGCGCCTCGTCGCGCTCGCCCTCGCCGATCACCACGGTGCCGCGGATGTCGAGGAGGTTCAGTTGCCGGCGCATCGCGTCGACGGCGGCCTGATCGGCCGCCTTCTCGTCGCCCCGCCCGATCAGGCGGGCCGAGGCGATGGCCGCGGCCTCGGAGACGCGCGCGAGCCCGAGCGAGAGCATGCGGTCGGCGAAATCGGACGGTTCGGACATGGTGCAGACCCCCGCGATGACCACAGAGCCTCTAGCGCGCCCGGGTCGGCCGAAGCAAGGGCGACGCGGTGGAGTCTGGCCCGATCGTGCGATCCGCGCTAGGGATCGGGTGCACGCCAGAGGGATCCGCGATGATCGACCGCCTCGAGATGCTGATCGCCCTCGCGCGCGAGGGGCATTTCGGCCGCGCGGCCGAGAGCCTTAACATCTCGCAGCCCTCGCTCTCGGCCGGGATCCGCACGCTCGAGGAACATCTGGGCGTGCAGCTCGTGCATCGCAGCTCGCGCTATGGCGGCCTGACGCCCGAGGGGCAGAGCGCGCTCGTCTGGGCGCGGCGGATCGTTGCCGACGCCCGCCAGCTGCGCGAGGAGATGCGCGCCACGCGCCACGGCCTCGCGGGGGAATTGCGCCTTGCCGTCATCCCGACCGCGCTGACCTGGGCCGCGCGCCTTGCCGCGGCGATGACGGCGCGCCACCCGCGGCTGCGCCTTTCGGTCCTCTCGCGGAGCGCGCGCGAGATCAACGGGATGATCGAGAGCTTCGATGCCGATGCGGGGATCAGCTATCTCGATGGCGAACCCGCCGGGCGGGCCCTGCGCGTGGCGCTCTACGAGGAAAGCTATGTGCTCGTCTGCACGAGGGCCTCGCCCTTCGCCGGACGCGCCGTGGTCGGCTGGAACGAGCTCGGCGAGGCACGCCTCGCGCTCATGACGCCCGACATGCAGAACCGGCGCATCATCAACCGCATCTTCGCCGATCACGGCCTGACCCCGCGGCCCGAGATCGAATCGAACGCCCACATCACCCTGATCGCGAGCGCCGCCGAGGGGCAGTGCATGACGATCATCCCGCGCGAGATCGCGAGGTCGGCCGCGGTCGGGCCGAACCTCGTGCTCGTGCCGCTCGAAGGGGCGGGTGCGGCGCATCGGGTCGGGCTGATCCTGCCCGACCGCGACCCGCGCACGCCCGTCCTCGACGCGCTTCTGGCCGAGGCGCGGCGGATCGCGGACGGCGCGGGCCACGCAGGCAGCGCGCCCTTGCCCCCGGCGCGCAAGGGCGATCAGATCGCGCCGCGACAAGGGCGCAAGGCGGGGACGACATGACCGGGATGCAGGGCGGCGGGCGGATCCTGTGCGAGCCGGGGCGGATCGCGCGCATCGTGATCGACGCCCCCTCGAGCCGCAATGCGATGACGGCGGCGATGTGGGCCGCCCTGCCCGAGGTGGCGGCGCGGATCGCCGCGGATCCGGCGACCCGGGTCGTGATCCTGACCGGCGCGGGCGGGACGTTCTGCGCCGGCGCCGACATCGGCGAATTCGCCGAGGTCTGCGCGACGCCCGAGCGCGCCGCGCGCTACAACGCGACCGTCCGGGCGGGGATCGGCGCGATCTCGGCGCTCCGGCGGCCGGTGCTCGCGCGGATCGAGGGCGCCTGCTTCGGCGGAGGGGTGGCCCTCGCACTGGCGTGCGATCTGCGCTTTGCCGATGCGGGCGCGACCCTCGCGATCACGCCCGCGCGCCTCGGCATCGCCTATTCGCCGGCCGACACGCAGCTTGTGGTGCGCGCGGTCGGGGCGGCGCGGGCGCGCGATCTGCTCTATTCGGCCCGGCGCGTCGGAGCGGCCGAGGCCGCCGCGATCGGCCTCATCGACCGGCTCTGCCCCGACGGCACGCTCGATCCCGAGCTCGAGGGCTATGCCGAGGGCCTCGCGCAGCTCTCGCCCGCCTCGATCGCGCAGGCCAAGGCCACGATCGAGGCGCTGACGGCCGGGCGCGCCGACCCCGACATCGCGGCGGGCTTCGAGGCGCTGTTCGTCGGACCCGACTTCGCCGAGGGGCGCGCGGCCTTTCTCGGCCGGCGCCCGCCGCGGTTCTAGCCCTCAGAGAAAGACCCGTTCGATCACCCAGAAGGCACCGACCGCGGCGATCGCGCCCGAGGCGGGCACCCGCACGAAGCGGTGCACCGCCTCGGGCGTCCCGCCGCGCACCGCCGCCAGCGCACAGAGCGCGCACAGCCCCGCGACCGGCCACAGGAACACGGGCGCCCCCGCCCCCATCGCCTCGGCAAATCCCGGACCGTTGAGCGCGAACCCCGCGCCGACAAGGACGACGGCCGCGACGCCATGGAAGATTGCAGCCGCGCGCGGCGCCACCAGCCCCCTCGCGATCCCGTGCGCCGGCGCCATGCACAGGAACGCAAGCGCGATCACCGTCAGCTGCCCGACCTCCACCCCGATGTTGAAGCCGATCAACGCCGGGATCACCTGCGCCTCGGGCAGGCCGAAATCGGCCAGCACGCTCGCGAAGCCGAGGCCGTGCAGCAGGCCGAAGCCGAACACCACCAAGGGCCGCCACGGCGAGAGGCCGCGCGCGAAGATGTTCTCGACCGCGACAAAGACGATCGAGGCCGCGATCAGCGGCTCGACGATCGCGCCCGGCACCGCCACCCAGCCCAACACCCCGAGCGCGAGCGTGACCGTATGGGCAGCCGTGAAGGCGCTGACCTGCCACACGAGGCCGGAAAGCCGCGCGCCGAGGAAGAAGAGCCCGAGCACGAAGAGGATGTGATCGAGCCCCTTGGGCAGGATGTGGTCGAACCCCACCGGGACATAGGCCGCGAGGACCGCGCCCGCGCCCTGCGCCACCGCCCCCCCCGCGATCGCGATCTCGGGGCTGCGCGCGCCGCCGTCGAGATAGCCCGTGAACGGGTCGGCCACGCCCTGCTGGCGCAGCACCAGCGCGCCATGCCCTCGCGGCCAGCCGAGCGTCAGCGCGCGCGCCCCTTCGGGCAGCGCCGCCGTCAGCACGACGCGCGAGAAGCGCGCAAGCTCGGGGTCGGGCTGATCCTCGACGATCACCTCGGCGAGATCGAGCGCAAGCGGCGCGCCGTCGGCGCGAAGCTCGAGCCCCGCGAACATCGCCGCCCACTCGCCCCGGATCCGCAGCGCGAGCGCGCCGGGTTCGAGCGCGCGGAGCGCATCGTAGAATTCGGCCGCCGGCGCATCGTTGGTGTTCGCCAGCCCGTCGAGGTCGATGCCCGCGAGATGCGCCTCGGCGATGACGCGCAAGGCAAGCTCGACCCGCCCGCCCTCGGCCGAGAGGTCGGCAATCGCGGGGACGACCTCATGGGCGCGCAGCGGGGCCGCCGCCACGATCACCGCCGCAATCAGGGTTGACAGCGCGAGGAGCCGCGCGAAGGGTGCCCCGATGATCCGCCGCATCCTCAACCACCTCCTGATCGCTTGCGCCTGCCTTGGCGCAGCACCGATTGCCGCTCACGAAACGTGGCTCGACCCGGAACGGTATCAAGCCCTGCCCGGCGAGGCGATAGGGATCGACATCCGCAACGGCCAGCACTTCAACGGCATGGCGCTGCCCTGGCTCGACCGCGGGATCGAGCGTTTCGTCGTGGTCGAGGGCGAGGTGGAGCGGCCGATCACCGGCCGGCTGGGCGACATGCCGGCCGCGCGCGTGACGCCCGGTGCCCGGGGGTTGATGGTCGTGGGGCTGCAATCGGGGCTCGACCGGCTGACCTATGCCGAATGGGCGAAGTTCGAGGCCTTCGTGGCCGAGAAGGACCTGCGCGGCACGATCGAGGCGCACCGCGCGCGCGCCCTGCCCGAGACGGGCTTTGCCGAGGTCTATCGCCGCCTCGCCAAGACGCTGATCGGCGTCGGGGCGGGCGAGGGCGCCGACCGCGAACTGGGCTTCGTGACCGAGTTCGTCGCCCTCTCGAACCCCTACGCGGTCGGCTTCGGCGGCGAGATGGCGGTGCTGCTGCTCGAGGATGGCGCCCCGCGGCAGGGCGCGCGCGTCACGGTCTTCGCGCGCGCCCCGGATGGCGGGGTCAGCGAAACCCATGTCCCGACGGATGCCGAGGGGATCGTGCGGGTGCCCGTGCTGGCGGGGCACCGCTATCTGTTCGATGCGGTGGTGATGCGCGAGGCCCCGCCCGAGGCCGACGCGGCGTGGCTCTCGCTCTGGGCGGCCCTGACGTTCGAGGTGCCCGCCGCGCGCTAGGGCTGCACGGCAGGCAGGCGCAGGCCGTGCTCGCGCGCACATTCGCGCGCTGCGTCATAGCCCGCGTCCGCGTGGCGCATGACCCCCGATGCCGGATCGTTCCAGAGCACGCGCTCGAGCCGGGCCGCGGCCTCGGGCGTGCCGTCGGCGACGATGACCATGCCGGCGTGCTGCGAGAACCCCATCCCCACGCCCCCGCCGTGGTGGAGCGACACCCATGTCGCCCCCGAAGCGGTGTTGAGGAGCGCGTTCAGGAGCGGCCAGTCCGATACCGCGTCCGAGCCGTCGCGCATGCCCTCGGTCTCGCGGTTGGGGCTCGCGACCGAGCCCGAATCGAGGTGGTCGCGGCCGATGACGACGGGGGCCGAAAGCTCGCCGCGCCGGACCATCTCGTTGAAGGCAAGCCCTGCGCGGTGCCGCTCGCCCAGCCCGATCCAGCAGATCCGGGCAGGCAGGCCCTGAAAGGCGATCCGCTCGGCCGCCATGACGAGCCAGCGGTGCAGCCGCGCGTTGTCGGGGAAGATCTCCTTCATCTTGGCGTCCGTCCGGCGGATGTCCTCGGGATCGCCCGAGAGGGCGCACCAGCGGAAGGGCCCGATGCCGCGGCAAAAGAGCGGGCGGATGTAGGCCGGCACGAAACCCGGAAAGGCGAAGGCGTCGGCGAGGCCCTCGTCGCGCGCGACCTGGCGGATGTTGTTGCCGTAATCGAGCGTCGGCACGCCCGCCTGCCAGAAGCCCACCATCGCCGCGACATGGGCGCGCATCGAGGCGCGCGCGGCGGCCTCGACCGCGGCCGGGTCCGCCTCCTGCCGGGCGCGCCAGTCGGCGACGCTCCAGCCCGCGGGCAGATAACCGTGCAGCGGGTCGTGCGCGCTCGTCTGGTCGGTGACGATGTCGGGGCGGGGGCCGCCCGCGCGCATCCGGGCCAGAAGCTCGGGGAAGACCTCGGCCGCATTGCCGATGAGGCCCACGGATTTCGCCTCGCCCGCGGCCGTCCAGCGCGCGATGATCGCGAGCGCCTCGTCAAGCGTGCGGGCCTTCTCGTCGAGGTAGCGCGTGCGCAGGCGGAAATCGATCCGCGTCTCGTCGCATTCGACGGCAAGGCAGGAAGCGCCCGCCATCACGGCGGCAAGCGGCTGCGCCCCCCCCATGCCGCCGAGGCCCGCCGTGAGGATCCAGCGGCCGCGCAGATCGCCGCCGTAATGCTGGCGCCCGGCCTCGGCGAAGGTCTCGTAGGTGCCCTGAACGATGCCTTGCGTGCCGATGTAGATCCAGGATCCGGCCGTCATCTGGCCGTACATCATCAGGCCCTTGCGATCGAGCTCGTTGAAATGCGCCCAGGTCGCCCAATGCGGCACGAGGTTCGAATTGGCGATGAGGACGCGCGGCGCGTCGGCGTGGGTGCGGAAGATCCCGACCGGCCGGCCCGACTGGACGAGCAGCGTCTCGTTGCCCTCGAGCGCGCGCAGGGCGGCGCAGATGCGGTCGAAATCCTCCCATGTCCGGGCGGCCCGCCCGATGCCGCCATAGACCACGAGCTCGTGCGGGTTCTCGGCCACGTCGGGGTGGAGGTTGTTCATCAGCATCCGCAGCGCAGCCTCGGTCTGCCACGAGCGGCAGCTGCGCTCGGGACCGGTGGGCGGATAGACGTCGCGGATGTTGTGGCGGGGGTTCGTCATGGCTCAGCCTTTCAGGTCGGGGGCGAGGGCCGCGAGGCGGGCAAGTGCGGCGGCAAGGGCGGGTCGGATGCGGCCCGCGCGGTCGGGGCTGTAGGCGAAGGGCGGCCGCTCGGTTTCGAGATAGGCCGATTGCGCGATCTCCATCTGGATCGCGTGCACCCCCGTGGCGGGAAGGCCGTAGTGGCGGGTCGTCCAGCCGCCCTTGAAGCGGCCGTTGATGACATGGGTGAAACCCAAGGCCCCCGCGCAGGCCGCCTGCACGGCGGCGGTGATGCGGGCATCGCAGCTTGCCCCGTCGGCGGTGCCGATGTTGAAGTCGGGCAGCACGCCCTGAAAGAGAAAGGGGATGCGCGAGCGGATCGAGTGGCAATCCCACAAGATCGCGACGCCGTGGCGCGCGCGCACCCGCGCGATCTCGGCGGCAAGCACCGCGTGATAGGGGGCGTGGAAGGCCGCGAGGCGCGCCGCCGCGTCGGCGGGTGTCGGGGGCGCATCCCAGATCGGGCGGCCGTCGAAATCCGTCTCGGGGATGAGGCCGGTGGTGTTCTGCCCGGGATAGAGGCTCGCGCCGTCGGGGGGACGGTTGGCGTCGATGACATAGCGGTGGAAGGTCGCGCGCACCACCGTCGCATCCGGGGCGAGCCCCGCGTAGAGCGCATCGATGTGCCAGTCCGCATCGGCAAGCGTGCGCCCGAGCGGGTTGAGGCGGGCGCGGACCTCGGGCGGCAGGAACATCCCGCCATGCGGCATCCCGAGGATGATCGGCCCCGCGCCGCGGGTGACCTCGACCGGGGTCATGCCACGATCCCCCCCACCGCATCCTCGAGCGCGCCCGACCGCACGAGGTCGGCCGCCGCCGCGATGTCGGGCGCGAGGCTGCGGTCGGGACCGAGCGCGGGCGAGACGGCGCGGATCGCGGCGATGGCCTGCGCGAGCCGCGGCGAGGTCGCGAGCGGGGCGCGAAAGCCGATCCCCTGCGCTGCCGCCAGCGCCTCGATCCCGAGGATATGGGCGAGGTTGGCGTTCATCCGGGCCAGCCGGCGCGCGCCATGCGCCGCCATGCTGACATGATCCTCCTGATTGGCCGAGGTGGGGGTCGAATCGGTCGAGCAGGGATTGGCGAGGTGCTTGTTCTCGCTCATCAGCGCGGCCGAGGTCACCTCGGCGATCATGAAGCCCGAATTGAGGCCCGGGTCGGGCGTGAGGAACGGGGGCAGATCGAAGCTCAGCGTCGGATCGACCATGAGCGCGATGCGCCGCTGCGCGATCGCGCCCACCTCGGCGATCGCGAGCGCGATGAGGTCGGCGGCGAAGGCCACCGGCTCGGCGTGGAAGTTCCCGCCCGAGACGATCTGCCCGTCGCCGAGCACGAGCGGGTTGTCGGTGACGGCGTTCGCCTCGATCCCGAGCGTGCCCGCCGCCATCGCGAGCAGGTCGAGCGCCGCCCCCACCACCTGCGGCTGGCAGCGGATGCAATAGGGGTCCTGCACGCGGGCGTCGCCCTCGCGGTGGCTTTCGCGGATTTCCGATCCCGCCATCAGCGCGCGCATCGCCGCCGCGGCCGCGATCTGGCCGGGCTGGCCGCGCAGCGCGTGGATCTCGGGTTCGAGCGGCGCGGTCGAGCCCATCACCGCATCGGTCGTGAGGCACGCGGTGATGAGCGAGGCGCGCGCCGCGCGCCGCGCGTCAAAGAGGCCCGCGAGCGCGCAGGCGGTCGAGAACTGCGTCCCGTTGATGAGGGCGAGCCCCTCCTTGGCCCCGAGCGTGACGGGCGCGAGCCCCGCCGCCGCCAGCGCCGCCCCCCCCGGCATCCGCCGCCCGCCGACCGTTGCCTCGCCCGCGGCGATCATCACCGCGCCGAGATGGGCGAGCGGCGCGAGGTCGCCCGACGCCCCGACCGAGCCCTGCGCCGGGATCACGGGCGTCACCCCGGCCGCGAGCATGTCCTCGAGCAGCGCGATCATCTCCCACCGCACGCCCGAGGCGCCGCGCCCGAGGCTCAGCGCCTTCAGCGCCATCATGAGCCGCACGGTCGGCTCATCGAGCGCCTCGCCCACCCCGCAGGCGTGCGAGAGGATCAGGTTGCGCTGCAGCGCCGCCGTGTCGGCCGCCGCGATCCGGCGCGAGGCGAGCTTGCCAAAGCCCGTGTTGACGCCATAGACCGCCGCCGCGCCACCCGCAGCCTGCGCGACCCGGGCTGCCGCGGCCTCGACCGCGGGCCGCGCCGCCCGGTCGATCCGGGCGGCGCGGCTTTCCCGCCAGAGCGTCTCGAGCGTCGCAAGATCCGCCGCCCCGGGCGTCAGCACCACCATCATTCCCCAGCCCCCGCAAAGATCCGCCGCGCCAGCGGGTTGAAGCCGATCCGATAGGCGAGTTCCGCAGGATCCTGCGCCTCCCACAGGCAGAGGTCGGCGCGCATGCCTGCCGAAATCATCCCGCAATCGCCAAGCCCGAGCGCCCGCGCCGCATGCACCGTCACCCCCGCGAGCGCCTCGGCCGGGGTCAGGCCGAAAAGCGTCGCGCCCATGTTCATCGCGATGAGGATCGAGGCGAGCGGCGAGGATCCCGGGTTGCAATCGGTCGCGAGCGCCATCGCGACGCCGGCCGCGCGAAAGGCCGCGACCGGCGGCGCGCGCCGTTCGTGCAGCGTGTAGAAGGCGCCCGGCAGCAGCACCGCCACCGTCCCCCCCGCCGCCATCGCCGCGGCATCGGCCTCGGTCGCATATTCCAGATGATCGGCCGAGAGCGCCCCCGCCCGGGCCGCGAGCGCCGCGCCCCCGAGATGGCTCAGCTGCTCGGCATGGAGCTTGACCGGCAGGCCGAGCGCGCGCGCCTCGGCAAAGAGCCGCCCCACTTCGGCGGGGGCGAATGCGATCCCCTCGCAAAAGGCATCGACCGCATCGACCAGCCCCTCGGCATGGGCCGCGCGCAGCGCCGGGATGCAGACGGCATCGAGATAGTCCCCCGCCCGGCCGCGGTATTCGGGCGGCACGGCATGGGCGCCGAGAAATGTCGTGCGGATCCGTACCGGCCGCAACCGGCCGAGCGCGCGCGCCGCGCGCAGCATCCGCAGCTCGGTGTCGTGGTCGAGCCCGTAGCCCGATTTCACCTCGACCGTCGCCACCCCCTCGGCGATCAGCGCATCGAGCCGCGGCAGCGCCTGCGCGACGAGCGCGGCATCGTCCGCGGCCCGTGTCGCCGCGACGGTCGAGAGGATCCCGCCCCCCGCCGCCGCGATCTCGGCGTAACTCGCGCCCGACTGGCGCATCTCGAATTCGCGCGCGCGGTGGCCGGCGTGGACGATGTGGGTGTGGCAATCGATGGGCGCGGGGGTCACAAGCCGCCCGCCCGCCTCCGTGGCGGGCCAGCCCGCGAAGGCCGATGACAGGTCGGCGGCGGGGCCCGCCCAGCGGATGCGCCCGCCCTCGATCGCGACCGCGCCGCGCGGCACGAGGCCATAGCCCCCGCCCGTCATGGTGGCGAGGGTGGCGTTGCCGATCACCTCTCGGGGCAGGTCGGGCATCTTGATTTCCTCCGGCGCCTCTGGAATATGTCTGCACATAATCACGCTGTCAACGGGGCGGAAATGCGGGTGATCTGGTGCGGATGATCTGGGCGGGGCAGGCCCTTCTGCCGGAGGGATGGGCCGAGGGCGTGGCGATCGCGATCGACGCCGCGGGTCGGATCGCCGAGGTCTCGCGCCCCCCTGCCCCGCCGCCCGGGGCCGAGGCGCGCGCGGTCGTGCTGCCCGCGCCCGCGAACCTGCACTCGCACGCCTTCCAGCGCGCCATGGCGGGGCTGACCGAGCGGCGCGGCCCCGATCCGCGCGACAGTTTCTGGACGTGGCGGCAGCTCATGTTCCGCTTTCTCGACCGGCTTTCGCCCGACGACATCGCGGCCATCACCGCCTTCGCCCAGATGGGGATGCTGCGGGCGGGATTTGCCGCGGTGGCCGAGTTCCACTATCTCCACCACGCCCCCGGCGGGGTGCCCTATGCCGACCCGGCAGAGACGAGCGCGCGCATCGTGGCGGCCGCGGCCGAGACGGGGATCGGCCTCACGCTCCTGCCCGTGCTCTATGAACAGGGCGGCTGCGACGGCCGCCCGCTCGGCCCCGGGCAGGTGCGCTTCGGCTCAACCCCCGACGCCTTCGCCCGGATGGCCGAGGGGGCCGAGCGCGCGCTGGCCCCCCTGCCCGCCGACCGGGCTTTCGGCATCGCGCCCCACAGCCTGCGCGCGGTCAGCGTCGCGGGCCTTGCGGCCGCGGTGGCGCTGCGGCCCGACCGGCCGATCCACATGCACCTCTCGGAACAGCCCGCCGAGGTGGCCGAGGTGCTGGCCGCGCGCGGCGCGCGCCCGGGCGCGTGGCTTCTGGAGGCGCATGACGTCGGGCCGCGCTGGTGCCTCATCCACGCGACGCACCTTGATGCGTCCGAGATCGCGGGGCTCGCGCGGTCGGGCGCGGTAGCGGGGCTCTGCCCGATCACCGAATCCTCGCTCGGCGACGGGATCTTCGCCGCGACCGCCTGGCGCGCGGCGGGGGGAACGGCGGGGGGAGCGATCGGGATCGGCACCGACAGCAACATCCGCCTGTCGCTGGCCGAGGAGCTGCGCACGCTCGAATATTCGCAGCGCCTGCGCGACGAGGCGCGCGCGGTTCTGGCCGAGCCCGACCGATCAACGGGGCGGGTGCTTTATGACACGGCGCTTGCGGGCGGGGCGCAGGCACTCGGGCGAGCGACGGGCGCGATCGCGCCGGGGCGCTGGGCCGATCTCATCGCGCTCGATGCCGGGGCGCCGGACCTCGCGGGCCGCAGGCGCGATGCGATCCTCGATGCCTTCGGCTTTGCGGGCGACAATGCGATGGGGCGCGACTTGTGGGCGGCGGGGCGGCATGTGATCGCGGACGGCCACCACGCGGCCGAGGCGCGGATCACGGCCGCCTATCGCG
>Ga0172376_10006862_pt1 | contig 12266 bp, 8 predicted proteins | sample Lak35m_FD_121114 | JGI IMG/M metagenome (GOLD analysis project Ga0172376, IMG submission 121114) | Freshwater microbial communities from Kabuno Bay, South-Kivu, Congo - kab_092012_35m | ecosystem: Environmental > Aquatic > Freshwater > Lake | place: Democratic Republic of the Congo: South-Kivu...
CAGATGTGCTGACAGCGTGTGACTGGGTTTTGGAACTGGGACCGGACGCGGCAGCAAACGGTGGGCAAATTGTCAGCGCGGGAGTGGTTGGCTAGTCAGTGCCCCCCGAGTCGCCGGACGGCAGCCCAGTGGCGTTGGCGTTCTGGTGTACGGCAGGCCAGGAGGACGAAGCTGGAATGGTGAAACGTTAAAAAACGGGCAGATTGGGATACTTCAATCCTGCCTGCCAATTGACACGTCTCATTTCAGCCGCTGTTCAGCCGCTGTTCAGCCGCATGGCGGCAGCCTGCGGGCGAACGTCCCTGCCAACGCTCCGCCAACGCCCGTGGCAGCGCGCGCACCTTCGGTGCGAAACATCGCCGGGGGCTCCCGCCCAACCGCTGCTTCGTCAGTCGTTTGCTGCGTTGGCACCTCTGACTTTACAATCCTTCTTCCCATTCTCCTCTCTCAAGTTCCTCCCCCCGGCCTCCAACTCCCAACCTCCAACGCTCTGACCCAGCGTCTGCGTTTTGTGGAGCGAAGGGGATTCGGTTCAGCAGGAGCTTTTCCCTGCGGCACGCGAACCTGCCAGAAAACCAATACCTCCGGTCTGCGGCCCGGTGGCTCATCATCATGATCCGACGTCTGCACGCGGGTTGTGGTGTGGCTCTGGAACTTTTCCTTACCCCCTGAAATCCGGAAACGAGGTTACCGATGTTGTTGCGCACGCGTTTCTTGAGTGTCCTGACAAGCCTGATGCTGCTGAGTGGTTTGTCATCGGCAGCGAGCGAAGATTTTCCGGTGGTGTCTTCAGTGGAGCGGCAGCCGTTTGTTTCTGCGGTGCGCAGACTGAATGAGGCTTTGCAGTTTGCCGGCTCGCCACTTTCAGAAGCGGTTCAGAAGCAGCTGCAGGAGGCGATGGTAAACACGGATGATCGCCAGGCTGTGCAGCAGATTCAGCGCATACTTGATCCTCTTTGTCTGGCTTTGGTCTCCATCAATCCGGAAAGTCGCGTGAGGGTAACGGAGGGACCTGTAGCAAAGCAGTTGCTGCAGCAGGGCTGGCGGACATTTCTGGTGAAGGTACACAACGAGGCTGGCATCAATCCTCCGCTGCAGCTGGAGAGTCCGAACGCACTGCCTGTGTATCAGCAGGGGCGCGGGGCTCGGGAAGAGCCGCGGCGTAAGGAAAAACTGGTGAATCCCGAGGATGTGCCGGACCGCTTTCTCGACCTGCAGGTCCTCCGCCGCGAGCCCCTGAAGGCCACGCTCTCGGGACTGCCTGTCGAATATCAGGTGGTGCAGTTATACAGTCGTGATGCCGGTCCCCGGGAAGCGCTGCTCAGTTTTCACATCGGCGCGGGCACGCAGGATCTGGGTTTTCGGAGTGCCATTCCGGTGCTCTTTCAGTGCCAGCCGGCAGTGAAGGTGGTTCTTCGTGTGCAGGATGAGGATGGTTCGCCGACGACAGCTTCATTTGTCATTCGAGATGCGCTCGGACGCACCTTTCCGCTGCCTTCCCGCAGACTGGCTCCGGATTTTTTCTTTCACGAGCAGATCTATCGGAATGACGGTGAGTCTGTGCTGTTGCCACCGGGAGAATACTCGGTGCTGGTCAATCGCGGTCCGGAGTATTTGCCGCAGAAGCATCAGATGGTTGTTCCGGATGCGTCAGAGCACCAGATGTCATTTCGCCTGCAGCGCTGGATCCATGCAGCGAGTCGGGGCTGGTATTCGGGAGATCATCACGTGCACGCCGCCGGTTGTGCGCACTACGACAGCCCCACCGAGGGCGTGGGCCCGGAGGATATGCTGAGGCATCTGCTGGGCGAAGACCTGAATGTCGGCTGTGTACTCAGCTGGGGCCCCTGCTGGTACACACAAAAGGAATTCTTCAGCGGAGCCGTGTCGCAGCTTTCGACAAAAGAGAATTTGATGCGATATGACGTGGAAGTCAGCGGCTTCCCGTCCTCACACGCCGGACACCTCTGCCTGCTCAAACTCACTGAAGATGACTACCCCGGCACACAACGCCTCGAAGACTGGCCCAGCTGGACTCTGCCAGTGCTCAAATGGACCCGGGAACAGGGAGGGGTTGCGGGTTACAGCCACAGCGGCTGGGGACTCGCTTTGCCCGATGTGATGCCGGATGGTTCGCGTGAATTTCATGGTCAGCCGTGGGGTGGTGCTCCGAAAGGCTGGCAGGGGGTCGCTGCGGCAAAGCTCCCGGACTACGCGATGCCAAAGTTCGATGGCATTGGAGCCAATGAATACGTCGTCACGACGACTCATGGCGAATGCGACTTTATCTCAGCCGTTGACACTCCTGCTGTCTGGGAACTCAACGTCTGGTATCACACACTCAACTGCGGCATGACAACTCGCATCAGCGGCGAAACGGACTTCCCCTGTATCTATGGCGACCGCGTGGGACTGGGGCGGATCTACGTCAGCCTGCCTCCCGATCAGCCGTTGAGCTACGATGCGTGGGTGGAGGGGCTTCGCGACGGCCGCAGCTATTGCGGTGATGGCCTGAGCCACATTCTGGACTTTCGCGTGAACGGCCGAAAACTGGGCGAACGCACACCTGCGGGTGTCAGCCGACTTGATCTCGAAGGCCCGCAGAAAGTGACGGTGTCCTTCGATGCTGCGGCGCTCCTTGCAGACCAGCCGACGGAATTCACAGAGTCTGTCCGCAGCCGACGAATGGACGACAAGCCCTACTGGCACATCGAGCGTTGTCGGATTGGCAAGTCCCGCAGCGTACCGGTAGAGGTGATCGTGAATGGTGAGGTGGCTGCCGTGCGTGAACTGGAAGCGGACGGTCAGATGCGTTCGTTTGAGATACCGGTGGAGTTGCCGGCGTCCGCGTGGGTCGCCGTGCGAATTCTGCCTTCGGTGCATACCAATCCGATTTTTGTGCATGTCGGTGGCCAGCCGATTCGTGCCAGCCGCCGAAGTGCGCAGTGGTGTCTTGATGCCGTCGAAGTCTGCTGGAACGCCAAACTTGGACGCATTCGGGAAGCTGAACGCCCCGCGGCCCGCGCGGCGTACGACCATGCGGCCAGCGTCTATCGGAAGGCTCTGGCTGAAGCTGTGGCGGACTAATGCTCCTGTACGAAGACAACCATCTCTACGTTCTCAACAAGCCCGCTCCGCTCGCCACCATGGGTGCTGAGCCAGGTGCAGAGACCGCCTTCGAACTGGCTGTCAAGGATATTCGGCGCCGATTTCAGAAACCGGGGCGAGTTTATCTGGGGGTGGTGAGTCGGCTGGATGCGATGGTGACCGGGGTTCTCCTGTTTGCTCGCACATCCAAAGCGGCCGCCAGACTCAGCGAACAAATTCGCCTCCATCAGGCACGAAAAACTTATCGTGCACTGGTGTCACCCGCTCCGTCCCTGCCGGCTGGCCGTCTCGAACACTGGCTCAGACACCACGAAGCAGCCCGACGTGTGGAAGTCTCAGGCGCCGGTATTCCCGGTGCTCGACAGGCACTGCTGGACTATCGCCTCCTGGCTCGCCACCACGACATTGCACTGCTCGACATTCAACTCCAAACCGGCCGCAAGCATCAGATTCGCGTGCAGCTGTCCGCCACTGGCTGCTGCATTCTGGGAGATACTCGCTACGGCAGCCAACGCCCCTTTCCACGCGGCATTGCACTCCACAGTACGTCGCTCACGATCCAGCACCCCATCACACAGCAGTCGCTCACCTTCCGGGCACCGCTCCCTGAATACTGGCCTGACTGGGCTCAGGCAGATCAGTAAGTTGTGAAGCGGCGCCTACGCGGCGTCTTCCCAGGCGACGCCCTGTATTCGACCTTCCTTCAGTCGTACGGTGCGATGAGCCTGGGCGGCGATGGATTCGTCGTGAGTGACCATGATGATTGTGAGTTTCTGATCGCGGTTCAGGCGCTGCAGAAGTTCCATAATGCCGGCTCCGGTTTCGGCATCGAGGTTTCCGGTGGGTTCATCAGCCAGCAGAATTTCGGGTCGGGCGACAAGGGCTCGCGCGATGGCGCCTCGCTGCATTTCTCCGCCCGACAATTCCGAAGGGCGATGCCGCAGACGATGGCTCAAACCCACCTCCTCGGTGATCTGCAGCGCCGCTTCCCGAATCTCCCGGCGGTTCTTCCAGAATCCCAGCAGCGAATGGCGGATCATGAGCGGTGCCATGACGTTTTCCAGCAGCGACAGCTCTGGTAGCAGGTGATAGAACTGGAAGATGAATCCAAATACGTGGTTTCGCAGCTGATCCCTTGCAGCCGGCGCAAGGTTATCGATGCGGTTGCCATCAAGGAACACTTCGCCGGCGTCAGGCGAATCGAGCAGTCCCATCACGTGCAGCAGCGTGCTTTTCCCGGAACCGCTCTGACCGATCACCGAAATAAACTCGCCTCGCTGCGCACTCAGACCAGCCCCCCGAAGCACGGGCACCTTAACTTGTCCCTTGTCGTAGGTTTTGGAAATTGCATCCGCCGAAATCAGCGGCTTCCCCACCTTGAGTGTTTCTGTTTCGATCATCACTGCACCTCCTGTTTCACCTGCCGTCATTCAAACCGCAGGGCCCGAACGGGATGCAGTCGAGCCGCGCGGCGGGCCGGAAGAATGCTGGCCAGCACTGCAATCCCCGTCGCTCCCGCTGCTACCCAAAACACCATCCACGGATTCACACTCGTCGGTATCTCGAAAAAGTAATAGATCTTCTCGTCGAACACCTTTCGCCCGGTGATCCAGCTGAGCACGTCCTCTATCTCGTTGATGTATCTGACGAACAACAGTCCCAGTACCACCCCTGCCGAGCTGCCGACAAAGCCCAGCCCAAGCCCGTATGACAGGAAAATGCTCATGACACCGGAAGAACTCGCCCCAAGCGACTTCAATATCCCAATGTCCCGCGTTTTTTCAACAACGATCATGTAGAAGATCGCGAGGATACCAAACCCGGCTACGGCGATGATCATGAACAGCAGCACATTCAGAATGGCCGTCTCGACTTCCACCGCGGACAAGAGCAAACCCTGCTTCTCTTCCCATGTGCGAATGGAAACCATTCCCGGTTCAAAGGCCTGCTCAAGTGCCTTCAGCACCTGAGGAGCGTTTGCATAGTCATGGAGCTTGATGTGGATCGATGTGATTGCGTTGTTTCGATGCATACCGCGGTTCTTCTGCAGTGATTCGAGATTCATCAGCACAATCGAACCATCGTACTCACCCATCCCGCTGCGGAACGAGTCCACAACCGTGGCCTGAAATTTGGTGACTTCCGGGGGCCGTTTGGCCGTCACAGTGCTGAAGATCACGTCATCCCCGGGCTGCACCATCATCACCTTGCGCGTCCGGCCTGTTTCCTCGTCCCGCACCTGAAAACTGACGAGGCCCTCGCCGATGTAAACACGGGTCTCCAGCGGCTCTTCACGGATCGAATCCTGCGGCTGCTGATCCGCCAGAAATACGTTGCCTCCTGTCGAATCACCCGGCATGTCATTGACTTCCCCGGATGGCTCAGGGGATGGCTCCGAGGATGGTTCGGGAGACTGCTCAGGCGGTTGGGTGAGGAGAGAGTCGAATTCCGGCGCGGCAGCGTCGGGAACGGCTGCAGGCGCGTCACTGGGTGCTGCCTCCTGTGGGGCAGCTGCCGAGCCGGGCTGCTGAGGAGCCGGTTGAGTGTCGAAGTCAGGAGAATCGGATGCGGTGCCTGAAGGCTTTCGACCGGGCAGCAGAGAATCGCCAAGCGACTGAATTTCCCGCAGATACATGCGCCGCCGTTCCTGGTTCCTGCGACGATGTTCCATCCCTGCGGACGTGAGTTCCCAGCCAACAGAGTCGCCGGGATTTCGGAGCGGTTCGCGAACTGTCTTTCCGTCTTCAATGACTGGGTTGAAACTGTCCAGATAATCGTGAAGCGGTCCCACGGAAGCCTTGCCGGCCGGATCAATGCCCTGAATCTGGACCGGCTGCGTGAACGTCTCTCCGCTCCACGGATCCGTGAACGTCATCATTCCGGGAATCTCGATCGTCGGCGTCATGGCGGCGATGTATTCACCGGCAGCCTCTCGCACGCGGTCCATCTGCACGTCAGCATTCGGAATGCCCTCCGTCCCGCGTGACTCGATCACAATGTCCGACAGGAAATTGTGGAGCCGATCACGCATTTCGGTGCTGAAACCGGCCATCACGCTGTTCACCACAATCATCGTAGCCACGCCCAGCATGACACTGACGATGCAGGCCAGCGCGATGTAGCGGGTTTTGAGGTAGCGAATGCAGAGCAGCAGTTTATACATCGTGAGTACTCCATTACCTGCTTTGATTGACTCAGCCGCCGTCTGCGTTCGCTGAATTTGACGATGGCTGGACACCGCCGGCTTTGCCGGAAGATGCCGGGGCTGCTCCAGCGGGCTGTTCGTGTCGGGTCAGTGGAAAGAAAATCACGTCGCGGATCGCACGGCTGTCAGTGAGCAGCATCACGAGGCGATCGATGCCAATTCCCAGACCACCGGCAGGCGGCATTCCAACCTTCAGAGCGCGGACAAAGTCGTGGTCCATTTTGGCCATCGAGTCTTCTTCGGACTGGCCCGCCAGCTGTGTCCGGAAAAGCTCTTCCTGGAGCCGAGGATCGTTCAGTTCCGTGTAAGCGTTGGCCAGCTCCATACCCCGAATGTACAGTTCGAAACGCTCTGCAATGGACGGGTCGGAGCTGCTGCGTTTGGTGAGCGGGCAGAGTGATGCCGGGTAATCGATCACGAACACCGGCCCATGCAGATGATCTTCGACCGTTCGTTCAAAGACCTCGCTGATGAGCACATCCGGGTGGACTCCGGCTGTTTCGATACCGAGCCTTGCCGCAACGGCAGCGACGGCTGTTTCGTCACGCATGTCGCAGCCTGCATGTTCACGGAACAACTCGGCGTAACGACGGCGGGGCCATGGCGGTGTGAGGTCAATCGTACCTTCGTTCCATGGAATCTGCAGGCCACCGTTCACAGCGACACAGGCGTTCGCAATGATCTGCTCTGTCAGTTCCATCATCGTTTCATAGTTGCCATAGGCCTGGTAGATCTCGATCATCGTGAATTCAGGATTGTGGGTTGCATCCACACCTTCATTCCGAAAAACGCGACCGATCTCATAGACCCTCTCGATGCCCCCCACCAGCAATCTTTTGAGGTGCAGTTCGAGCGCGATGCGGAGGTAAAGCGGCATGTCGAGCGCATTGTGGTGCGTAATGAATGGCCGCGCTGCAGCACCCCCGGCGATCGCGTGCAGCACCGGCGTTTCCACCTCATGAAATCGCTGCTGCCGCAGAGTCTGGCGGACGGAATCGATGATCGTGGAGCGTTTCAGCATTCGCTGCAGCACGCCCTCGGTGTAAATCAAATCCAGATACCGCTGACGAACGAGAATCTCCGCGTCCTTCAGACCGTGAAATTTTTCCGGTGGCTGCGCCAGGGATTTGCAGAGAATGTGCAGACGCTGGACGAACACCGAAACTTCACCTGTGTTCGTGCGACGCAGCGGGCCGTCGATGCCCACAAGGTCCCCGTCGTCCAGAGCCCCCACAAGCTCCCACTGCTCGTCCGACATCTCGCCACGCGAACAGAGCAGCTGAATCGTGCCGGTCTGGTCCTGCAGGTCGATAAACCGCAGCTTACCCGCCTTGCGACGGCCCATGATGCGACCCGCAACTCGAACCAGCTCGCCGTCCACACCCGATTCCTGCGGACACCGAACGCGCACGGCTGATAACGCCTCATGGTTGTCAAAACGACTCCCCCATGGATCAAGACCAAGCGACTGGATCTTCTCCAGCTTCTCCAGTCGTGCCAGTTCCAGTCGGTCGGGTTTGGGACCTGAATTCATGCGGCCACACTGCGGTAGGAAAAAACAGCAATCATCGGCGATCAATGCCGAAAGCACTTCGAAACTTGCGGAGTTTGCTGGAAATGTGGCAGCAGGTCAATCCCAGGTGGGTTGGGCGGGCGTGCAGGAAACCGAGATGCCTCGTTGTGTTCCCGGTTTTGCATTTTCGCCCTGTAGGGCCAGCTCCAGTCAGCAAGGTATGAAATGCCAGATTACTTCCCCGAGACGTCGTCGTCCCGCAGGGGCAGTGCTTAGCAGGATCCCGCCGTATTCAGGGTGGCGGGCGTGTGTCGAGATGTGGCGGGGCGACAGTGAATTCGAGGTTCGCCCGGGCCATTTTCCGGCCACTTCATCAACGCCAGGCCCGACACGAGAATCACGCCCCCCCCCCCACACACACCCACGGGAACCATCGATGCCCCGCGGGCAGAAACAACTGCCGGCGCACCGGGGCCAGGGTCCGGACTCGCGGCCTGCACAGCCGCGCACAGCGATGCGTCGTCAGCTGCTAAAACACTGGAAATTCTACACAAGGTGCATGGCACCTGAACGACCTGAACGTCGCACTTAAACGACCTGCCTGAACGACCTGAACGACAAAAGGTGCATGGCACCTTGATGCCTGAGGTGCATGGCACCTGAATGCCGAAAGAACGCTCGGGCCGGGGGCCCAGGATTGCATCCCGGGCTGGTGGAACTGGCCTTACAGGCCGTGATCGCAGGGGGTGTCTGCTGCGTACGTTCCGGCGCTGCTGCAGGCCAAACCAGGAAACGCGGAACGCCCGCAACCATACGGCGCGTGGGAAGAGCGTGGCGTGATGCTGATGCGATGTCGTTGCAGCCAGGCCTGAAGACGCCGCAATTGTCGGTTGAGCGTTCCTGGAACACCAGTACAACCAGGCGATCTGTTCAGGGATTGAGCCGTTCACCAAAGACGTCAGACAATCTGGAATTCCCAAGGTCCAGCCGATACATCAGCTGATTGTAGTTATACCGCGGAGTGGCTGGCGAATTTGTGAACATATTTGTGTAGGTGCCCTCGAACAGAATCCGTCGCCCGTCACTCTCAGCAAATTCCGGGTGCTGGCAGGGGTTGTAAAATGACTGACCCGGATGAGTGGCGATCAGCAGGGCTTTCGAATATGGCCCCTGAGGGCTGTCTGCTTCCGAGTAATAAACCTCACCGAGGAACGAAGCGGATCCGCGTTCCCAGTGTTGTGCATTGCCGATCAGCACCCAGCGTTGTCGCCGGTCATTCCAGCTGACACTGCCGCCGTGCAGCAGCACTCGCCGGGCCGAATCCAGCGCGTTCCTGGGAAGAAATCTCAGTTCTTCCGGCTGCATCAGTCCACTTCGAAGCCAGCGTTCTTCCAACTGCTGCGTCACCGGAGAAGCTCGTTTCCAGCCCCACTCAGGACGACCATCAGTGCCCCGAACAGGTGCTGGGGCATCGGCATCGCTGACAGCGCCAAGGCAGGTCCAGGACTCCCAGAGGTCCGGCTGACTTAACGCCTCCACATTCGCCGGAATCCGTACCACCGGAAACGGGTTTCCACAGACCAGGTAGTCCCGACCTTCGATCGTCTGGCGGATGGGATGGGCCTGAAGGAATCGCCAGGTTTCTTCCAGCGGGAAGTCGCTGAGTTTTTCAAAGACTTCCTTGTCGTCATTCCAGATCAAATGTCCCTGCTGCAATGGCTGTTCAAGCCCGCGGCGGCGGGAATAGCTGCAGACCATTCGTTCCCGCCCTGTCGCATCGGGGACGACCGCCAGTCCCTGGATCCACACCACTCCCTCTGACTCCGGAAGCGACACCATCGCCCGCGCAAATCCCTCCGCATTTGTGAAATAAACCAGATCAATGCCCATATCAGGCAGCAACTTACCCGGCCCCGGCACGTCACTGATGGCTCCCGCTGTGCGAAACAATCCCAGCGGATATGACAAACGACTGGTGTCGCCCCAGAACCAGTGCAGTCGATTTCGGTAGACGACGGTTTGCACAGAATCCTGCCCGGCAACCAGCCCGTTGCTCAACGGAGCCTGAATCGGGGCCGGATGATGCAAACGCAGACTGTCGCGGTACACGTCTCGGCCAGTGATGCGGTACAGGCGTTCAGCCATGTTTTTCCGTTCGAGCGAAATCTGAGCTTTTCCGCCGGGTTGAACAAGGATGCGTGTGCCTGCGATGCCGAAGCCATCCTTCGCCGCCTCATAGCCTGGCGAACGGGGTTTGAGAAACAGTGACTGTCCCCGGAGGTCCGGTTCATCCAGAGCAACTCTGCCGGCGCTGTCGGTGACGTACACAACGTCGTCCACAGTCACCAGCTCGACCAGCGGAATTCCGCGACCGGTGGCGGAGTCCGTGACGATGATTTCCATCGGCTCGTCTGCCGGACAACGGCAGAGGCAGGCCAGCTGGATGAACTGGAAGAAGATGCCAGTCACGAAAGTTCTGCAGGTCACCGAAAAGCTTCCTCTCAGCGTCCAAGTCATGTTTCCCATTAGCCGCACCCTAAGTGACCGCACCGTCCCAATCAACCACGCAGGCCGAGTTCCCGACAATCGGCGGGCTTTTCACGTGACTTCAGGAGCGTTGAGACGGTATACTCACGCAACCACTGCTTCTCCCCCCCCACAACACTCTTCCGCAGTTCGGATTTCACCATGACGAACTGGGCTCCTGCCTTTCTGCCCACGCGTCGACGCAGTCTGCACGCGGCATCTGAATTTGCCGCTCTGGCCGCGTCCATCATGCTGCACGAAGAATCCACGCGGTCTGCGCAGGCCTCGGCTGTGTTCCCGGCTGCAGAGGGCCTCGATGCGGTCGGCGCAGGTGGCACTCTCAAAGTGCTGCATCACCCGCCGAAAGCCAGACGCATCATTCAGCTGTTCATGGGCGGCGCCGCCAGTCACCTTGATCTCTGGGATCACAAGCCGCAGCTGGAAAAGCACCACGGCGAACCATCCAGTTTTGGTGAAAAGGTTGAGGCCTTTCAAAATGGTCTTGGTCCGTGGATGAAATCGCCGTTCGCCTTTCGTCCTTACGGTGAAAGCGGCAAGTTCCTCAGTGACGTTGTACAGCCGCTCGGGGCCGTCGTCGATGATATGGCCTTCATTCACAACATGTCGGGCCGAACCGGTGTGCACAGTCAGGCCACCTATCTGCAGTCGACGGGATTTGATCGGCCTGGATTTCCGGGCATGGGCGCGTGGGTGACGTGGGCCCTTGGATCGCTCAACGAAAACCTTCCGACCTTTGTGGTGCTTCCCGACCACCGTGGCTTTGCCAGCAACGGTCCTCGAAACTGGGCGTCTGCCTTTCTGCCGGCATCCAGTCAGGGAACGATTATCTATCCGCAGCGTGAACAACCGATTGAAGACCTGCAGGCCACGGCTGACTACCTGACACCTGCGGGTGAAGCCGACGGCCGCCAACTCCTGCAGCGACTGAACGCGCGCTACAATTCTCAAAGGCCGGGAGATTCCCGTCTGGAATCCCGCCTCAGATCCTACGAACTGGCCGGACGGATGCAGCTGAGTGCCCCCGAGGCCTTCGATCTGTCACAGGAAACTGCTGCCACCAAAGCTATGTATGGTCTGTCCGAGACCGGTGGATCATGGCCTGCTGAAATCAACATTCCGGAGGAGGCCGAATACTTCGGCCGCAAATGTCTCATCGCCCGCCGCCTGCTCGAACGCGGCGTTCGATTCATTCAGATCTGGAGCGGCAACGACAACGGCTTCCCGCGTCGCAACTGGGACAGCCACGAGGACATCGAACGCGACCACAAGCCGCTCGCCATGGGTATGGCCATCGGCACCGCAGCGCTCCTTAAGGACCTCAAACAGCGCGGACTCCTCGAAGACACCATCGTCCTCTGGACCACCGAGTTCGGACGCATGCCCTCAACTCAGGGCAGCAAAGGACGTGATCACAATCCATGAGTGTTCACCAACTGGCTCTGCGGAGCCGGCATTCGCGGTGGTATCAGCCACGGTCCCTCTGACGAATGGGGCTATAAGCCGCTCGACCGCAGCAACCCCACTCAGGTCTACGATGTTCATGCCACCATCCTGCATCTGCTCGGCATCGACCACACGCGACTCACCGTTCGTCACGATGGCGTCGATCGTCGACTGACCGACGTGCATGGCCACGTCATCCATGAAATCCTCAGCTGAACAATCGGTGGGTGTGGCATGATCAACACGTCAGCAAAGGTTCCGGCACTCTCGAAGCAGATTCTTCAGGCCGTGCCTCCGCGACTTCACCTGTGCGGTGGCCTCACAGCACTCCTGTTCTGCCTTTGCTGCTCACCGCTGTCCGCTGACGACCTTTATCAACGCGAGATTCGGCCCCTGCTGGCACAGAAATGTGCAGCCTGCCACGGGGTGCTCAGGCAGGCCGGCGGACTC
>Ga0172376_10006867_pt1 | contig 12259 bp, 11 predicted proteins | sample Lak35m_FD_121114 | JGI IMG/M metagenome (GOLD analysis project Ga0172376, IMG submission 121114) | Freshwater microbial communities from Kabuno Bay, South-Kivu, Congo - kab_092012_35m | ecosystem: Environmental > Aquatic > Freshwater > Lake | place: Democratic Republic of the Congo: South-Kivu...
CTAAATTTAAAAAAGCATTAATTTTTAATTGTGCAACCTTTAAAAAATTTAAAGAAACACTTTTTGTTTAACTTGAAAATTTAAAGGGCATAAATTAAAAATTCTGCTAAAAAACTTTAAATTATAAAAATAAGGAGTAGTTCATGAAAAAAAGTTTAGTATCAAAATTAAGTTATTTTTGCGTAACAGCCAGCTTGGCTTCTTTCCTAGTTTTAAGTGGTTGTGGAAGTACAGACAGCACCACTTCAACCCCTCAAAGCACTGCGGTTATTTCAACTTATTCTTTAAACCCAACCAAGAGTGGTACCGCAGATGCGGATTATGTTGCAGCCACCATCAATGCCACTGTGATTAACACAAAGCCAGGCGCTGGGGACAAAATTCAAATTCTTTTCTCTAACCAATCTTCAACAAGTACAGACAATTACAAGGTACAAGTAAAAATCAATGCCCTTGACCTAGTAGGTTACAGCGGCACTATAAATTATACCGTTTATGCAAAATCAACAGACACAAGTGGAACAACTGGAAATGTAACACTAGTGTCTTCTACTGGAACAGATGTGATTATTAGTACAGGTCTTGTGTCTTCTAACTCAAAAATTGAAATACAACTTCCTGCAAGCAATATGAAATTCAAATTGTTCTTTACACCACAGGCCCCTACAGTAAATGCTACTTCATCTCTTCCAGCCGGAGCCTCAGCTACTAAAACTAAATTAACTGATTATGAAGGTAACCCAGTACGCGTAGATATTAACTAAGAGAAAATAAATTTAAAGTTTAGTTTTCTGAAAAAACCCCCAGTTCATCTGGGGGTTTTTTATTGCCTTTATTTTTAAATTTTTCTTTAAACCTTCTTTTCTTAATCCTCTTTTGCCTAGAAACTAGAATTCTTACTTTATGATTTTTCAATATTCCCCTAAACTCTTTTAAATAAGTATAAACTAAATTTAAATCATATCGTTTTGGGAGAATATAATGGACCTTAAGTTAATCAAACAATTAATTTCTGTTGTTGAAAATGCAGATATTACCCATTTTTCTATTGAAGAAAATGGGGTGAAATATGTGATAAAAAAACAAAAAGAAGTCATTGCTGCCCCCGTCATCTCCACACCAAAAGCGGTACCAGAACCTGCTCAAAGTGTTGAAGTCAGCAAACCCGCTACGCCTCATCACCATGTGATTACCTCTCAAATGGTAGGCACTTTTTACGCAGCCCCCAACCCGGATTCTAAACCCTATATCCAAATAGGAGATGCCCTTAAAAAGGGACAAATCATTTGTATTATTGAAGCCATGAAGCTATTCAATGAAGTAGAATCTGAAATAGAAGGGGTTGTGGAAAAAATTTGTGTCAAAAGCGGGGATCCTATTGAATTTGGACAAGCCCTCTTTCACGTTCGGCCCACATGACGCGTTGGAACATTTTACCCTCTAGTCCTGATACTGCTGTTAAACTTGGAAAACTGCTTAATATCAATCCCATTGTGGCTCAGATTATATTAAACAGAGGCATTCACTCTATTTCCAAAGCCAAAGAATTTATCGGTAGGCAAGAAACAGATGCCACACAAACGTTTTGCAAAGAAAGCCTAAAAAAACTTTATGACTTAATTCAAGACTGCATTCACCATCAAAAACCTATTTTGCTATACGGGGACTACGATGTGGATGGCATGACCTCCACTGCTTTAATGATCCAATCTTTAAAAAAAATGGGGGCCATTGTTCATTATATTATCCCTAGTAGATTTACAGATGGTTATGGGCTACATTCCCGCTTGATTCAAACCCTTCAAGACCAAAATATCGGGCTGCTTATAACGCTTGATTGCGGCATTAGCAATTACCAAGAAATTCATTCAATTAAACAAGAAACCTCTGCATCAGTTGCCATTTTAGACCACCACACCCTTCCGGATAAGCTCCCCCAAGCCGATGTCATTATTAACCCAAAATTTTTAACCCCCGATCACCCTTTATATGGCTTGTGTACCGTTGGCATCGTTTATTATGTCATGAAGACGTTTTATGACATGGATCAGCAAGCCCTGCCCAAAGAATGGCTTGCCCTTGTGGCACTGGGTACCATCGCCGATGTCGCTTCTTTGACCGGAATCAATAGAGACTATGTCAGGCAAGGCCTATTTTATCTCTCTAAAACGCCCCCTTTAGGGATTCAAGCCTTGCTAAAAGAAGCAGGCCATCAACAACCCGTCGTTTCAATACGCGACATTGGGTTTGTGATTGCCCCACGCTTAAACGCCTCCGGTAGGCTGGCACACGCTGGCATCGGGGTTGAACTGCTGTTGGCTGAAGACACAGAAAAAGCAGAACAAATCGCCAAAAAACTTGAACTGTTAAACCAAGACCGACGTCAAATTGACGCCTCTATTTTCCTAGAAGCCAAAGAAAAATTAAAAAACCACATGGATTATCCTATCATTGCCTTGTCTGGCCATCATTGGCATCCCGGGGTTATCGGTATTACCGCCTCTAAATTAACAGAAGCCTTTAAAAAACCCACGGTTATTATCACAGAAGAAGGCCCTATTGCCAGAGGATCTGCAAGATCCATTGGGGCGGTCAATATCTTTTCCATCTTGGGCCAATGCTCTGAATTTTTTAGCAGCTTTGGCGGACATAAAGAAGCCGCAGGGTTTAGCATCGATAGACAGCACATTCAAAGTTTCATCGATGCCCTTTACCATATCTCAAAACAGGCCATTCAACCTGATGATTTAATTCCTTCTCTCACCATTGATTTCGAACTTAAAGCCCCTCAAATTTCCCTGGATTTTATTCATGAATTGTCCCAGCTAGGGCCTTTCGGACAACATAACCCCGAACCGGTGTTTTACACAGAAGATTTAATCCCCTTACAAGCCAAAACCGTAGGCAATGGACACCATTTGAAAGTCACTTTTTCAGATAAAAATAAAAATAAAATTTTTGATGGCATTGGATTTAATTTGGGACATAGGGTTTCAGATTTCTATAAAACCCATCATAAAATTGCCTTTCATTTAACATGCAATGATTGGATGGGGAAAAAAAACGCACAATTACAAATTTTAGATGTCCAATGACATTCCATGATTTATTAATCAAACTAGAACTGTACCTGCAGCCCCCTGACATCGCCATGATTCAAAAAGCGTATGTCATTTCTGAAAAAGCCCATGAAGGACAATTCAGAGAGTCTCAAATCCCTTACATCCAACACCCCCTTGAAGTGGCAAGCATTTTGGCCGATTTAAAACTAGATGCCCCCACACTTGCCGCAGGATTACTGCACGACTGCATAGAAGACACCCACATCACACCTGAGTATCTTAAAAAAGAATTCGGGGAAGAAGTGGCTCAATTGGTAGAAGGGGTTACCAAAATTGACAGGTTCTCTTTCTCATCTCACGAAGAAGCTCAGGCTGAAAATTATCGAAAAATGCTCATCGCCATCGCAAAAGACATCCGCGTGGTCATGATTAAATTGGCAGACCGATTACACAACATGAAAACCCTAAAACACAAAACCCTAGAAAAACAAAAACAAATTGCCCAAGAAACCTTGGATATCTACGCCCCACTCGCCCACCGATTCGGTATGGCAAACTTGAAATGGGAACTTGAAGACTTGTCTTTTTTCTACCTGGATTACCAAGCCTTTCAAGACATCAAAACACTTGTCGCAAGCAAAAGAAAAGACAGAGAAACCTACCTGCTTAATTTTCAAAAACAAATTGAAAGCACACTACATCAAGCCCATATCCAGGCTGAACTCATGGGCAGGCCCAAACACTTTTACAGCATTTATAAAAAATTATCAGAATCCAATATCTCATTTGATGCCTTATATGACATGCTAGGCATTCGTATTTTGGTAGAGAATATCAAAACATGCTATGAAGTGCTGGGGCTCATCCATTCGCTTTACACGCCCGTCTCAGGCCGATTTAAAGATTACATCGCCATGCCAAAACCCAATTTATATCAGTCTTTGCATACCACTGTTTTAGGGCCACAGGCACAAATGATCGAAATTCAAATTAGAACAAAAGACATGCACGAAATTGCAGAAAAAGGCGTGGCCGCACATTGGCGATACAAAGAAGGCAAAACAGAGCCTAAATACACCCAAAAATTTTCATGGATTAATAATTTAATCAATGACAACGATTCTGAAGCACCCAAAGACTTTATCTCTCAATTAAAAGCCGATTTATTCTCAGATGAAGTGTTCGCCTTTACCCCAAACGGGGATATCAAAGTCCTTCCCAAAGGCGCTACACCCCTTGATTTTGCCTACCTTATTCATACCCAAATAGGCCATTGCTACACAGGTGCAAAAATCAATGGCCATATCGTGACATTGAACTATGTTCTCCAAAACGAAGATAAAGTAGACATACTCACCAGCAAAACACCCCATCCCAAACTGGATTGGCTTAATTTTGTTTTTACCCATCAAGCCAAAACAAAAATTAAACAATGGTTTAAAAAACAAAATCGCCATGAAAAATTGGCACAAGGAAAAGAAAAACTAGAAAAAGCCCTGCAAACTTCAGGTCTTTCTTTAAACACCATCGAAAAATGGGATGAAAAAACACTGTTACACCACTACAAAGTCAAAACCCTGAACGACTTATACCTGGGTTTGGCCGAAGGAGACATCTCCATTCGAGACCTACTGCCCAAAGAAACAGAAGCCATGATAAACCCTTCCTCTCTCAAAAATCCCATTCAATCTGAAACCGGTATTCTCGTTATGGGCGATTCTCAAATTCAAAATACCTTGGCAAAATGCTGCTGGCCTATCCCAGGAGATCCCATTATCGGTATTGTGACCATCGAAAAAGGCGTTTGCGTACACAGACAGTCCTGCCCAAACCTCGTGAGTCTTCCTAAAAACAAAGCCAATCGATTAATAGACGTCTCTTGGACACCCACCAAAAGTCTATTCTCAACAGAAATTCAAATCGAAGCTTTCGATCGCATCGGTATCTTACAAGAAATTTTACGACGTATCTCAGACAATAAAGTGAACGTCACGGCAGTTAAAACCAAATCTATCCCCAATCAAAGCAAAATGTGGGCAAAAATTACCATTCAAATCCCCGATCACGCTGCCATTCAACAATTAAAACAAAACCTGTCTGCCATCTCTGATATCATTTCAATTTATCGAATTTAAAATGACCTCTTCAAAACATGAACCTCTCCTTCAAAAAAACCCATTTGTTATTTTCACAAATAACCATGGCAAAATTAAAGAAATAAGCCAAATTTTAGGCAATGCCATCTCCTATCTCGACCTGCACCCCCAACCCATACACATCGAAGAAACAGGAAAAAGCTTCGAAGAAAATGCCCTTCTTAAAGTAAACGCCCTCTCCTTTCTAAAAACACATGTCGGCATTGCAGATGACTCTGGCTTAGAAGTCAACGCCCTACAAAAAAGGCCCGGTATTTACTCCGCACGATACGCAGGAACCTCGGCAACAGATCAAGAACGATGCGAAAAATTACTTTTAGAAGCAAAAGACCTTAAAGACAGGTCCGCACAATTTGTGTGCGTCATTGCCCTAAGATTAGAAAATGGACAAAATAAAACATTCAAAGGCATCCTCGAAGGACATCTCTCAACCACTCCCCTTGGAAAAAATGGATTCGGATATGACCCTATCTTTATCCCCAAGGGATTCTCAAAAACCATGGCGGAACTAGACCCCACCCTTAAAAATAAAATCAGCCACCGATACCTTGCTTTAATTCAGGCAAAACACTCTTTTATTTAAAAAAATAACCCTTTTAACCCCCTTCGTTTTTTTGAAAGTCACTTGCATTTATGCTTGAATACCATCATACCCATCTCAAAAAATTTAATACTTAATAAAGGAAGCACCATGAAAAAATTAATCATAATGGCCCTCATTGCCACTTTTGCCCTATGGGGATTTAGACTTTTCTCTACCTCTTTTTTCAAACAAAACCTCTTTAACTCTTTCGAAAATCCCGAACTAACCTCCATCTCTTTAAACACCCAAACCCCTGAACCTGGAGTCTATGTCTACCCCAACACCTTGAACAAAAAAACAACCCCCATTCAAAGCACGATAGACGCCGCAAGAGTCTACTGCCTCATCAATAAAACAAACTCCCCCTCGCCCTTTCAAGAAGCCTATGCCTTTCTCATTTCTTTCTTCATCTCTTTTTTGATGGGATGGCTTCTCTCATTACTAAAATCACCATCATTTTTTAACACATTACTCATCTCAGGTACCATCGGTACCCTCATCGGGCTATACAGATTACTATACGAAGGGGCTTTCTTTACCCCTCCTTTCCCCTACATCACTCTCTCTATGACCGACTCTATCCTGTCCCTTCTTATCGTCGGTACTTGCCTTCATCTCTCCGGGAAATTGAACCTGCTGTCAAACTCAACTTCAATATAAAAAAAAGTAAGGAATTACAGTTTTAGTGAAATTCAAGGGGGCGCAGCCCCTGGCCGAAGGCCAGGCGTTGGGGCATAGCCCCAACGCGCGCGGGGTTCCCCCGCGCGGGCTGCGCCCCGGTTACATCAGCAGTAGTAAAAAGAGATCTGGAAAAAAACCAAAGAGTAAAGCTATTAATCCAAGAATGCCTGCGATTAAGTAAGGGTGATCTTCTTGTTGATGTTCTTGTGTAAATTTTTGATAGGCCAATTTTGCATAGTAAATGCTTCCTATCAAAGAGCCTATTATGGCTAAGATAAGCAAGCTTTTTTGTCCATATCCTAATACCACTGTAAATAGAAGAAATTTTGCAAAAAATCCTGGGAAAGGGGGGATACCCGCCAAGGACAACAGTCCAAAAACAAAAAAGGTTTTTCCCATGCGATTTTTTGCATCCACAGTTAAAAACGTGATAAAAGAGGCTGAGGCGTAGATTGAGATATAAATTAAAATGACAGATATTGAGTTGGGATTAAGTTTACAAAGTGGCATTAAAAGGTAGCCCACATGAGCAATACTAGAGTAGGCCAAGATTTTTTTAGGATTTTTTTCTTTAAGCGCTAATGCATGGCCAATAATCATTGTCAGGGCCGAGAGTGCTGTAAAAATCAGTCCCCAGTTTTGGTGGTACCAAGATATGCCATGAAAAACAAATCTTAGAAGTAATGCCATGCTTGCAATTTTTACAACGGAGGACATAAAGCTTGTCACAGTATGATGGCTTGTTTGGTATACGGAGGCAATCCAAGAGTGAAAAGGGGCTACGCCTAATTTGAATAGAATTGCAATTAATATAAAAAGTCCCCCAATAAAAGATAACGCGTCTGAGGATTGAATGGTCGTGGCAGCATTTAATCCTTGCAACTCCATGCTGCCTGTTCCTGCAAAGACCCATGCAATACCGAATAAAAGAAAAGCAGAGGAGATGGCGCCCATCACCATGTATTTCAAGCTTGCTTCCTGTGAGAAAGAATGGGGGCCGTTATTGGCCAGTATGTATAGTGGAATAGAAAGAATTTCTAATCCCAAAAAGAGTAATAAAAAGTGATTTGAGGAGAACATAAGCATCCCGCCTGTGGTGGCAATAACCATCAACACGGCTTTGTCTGCTTCTCCTACTTTGTATAGAGATCCTAAAGAAAAAATTAAAAAAAGGATCATCATGGCAGAAAAAGCTGTTGAAAGCGGGTCTGTAATCAACATTGAATGATATAAAAGGGTGGATCCAAAAATTGAAAATACGGCCCATACCATGGTTTTTATGGTGATTGAAGCCACGCTAAAAAATGTAATGATGGTTCCTAAAATAGAAAAAAGAATGGCTGTTCTTTTTAGCCCAGTGCTTGTTAGAAACAATGAGATAACCGCTGTAATTGCCAATAGAATAATAGAAATAATCATTTTATTCCTTTTATTAAGGCCATGATGCTTGGCTGGGTAAGATCTAGGATGAGATTAGGGAATAACCCTATTAAAAAAATAAGGAGAAGAATAAAAGCGGAAGCCAGATAATCTGATTTTCTGAGTAAAATATGATGTCCAGAATAAGGACCTAGAAAAACGGCATGATACCACTTTAATAAAAACCAAGCGCTTATGATTGTGGGAATTAAGGCAAGAACAGTGAGTAACCCATGGGTGGCCGTCAGTCCGGAAAGGATCAAAAGTTCTCCTACAAAACCACTGGTTAATGGAAATGACAAGCTGGCCAAAATACTGGTTAAGGTGACCGCTGAAATAAGTCCATTGGTTCTCATTAATCCTGACATTTCTGAACTGGGATATTGCGTTAACCGATGTACAGTCCAGAACAATGATATGGTAGTGACGGCATGTGAGACCATCATCAGTATTGCTCCTTGCAAGCCAGAAACTGTTCCTGAGAGAAACCCTGCGGACATTAATCCCATGTGTGCCATGGAAAGGTAAGCCAATTTTTTTTTGAGATTGTCTCCTTGTAAAGTCATGAATGTGGCATACAAGCTCCCCAATAGAATAGAAAGTAAGATCCAAGGGAGGTAATGAAAAAGTACCGTAGAACACAAAGGTAAAATAAGCCGATAAATTCCATAAAGTCCTAATTTAGAAAGGATAGCGGCTAGCATCATGGTCCCCATCATGGGCGAGGCAGCATAAGTATCCGCTTGCCACCGATGGAAAGGAAATAAAGGCAATTTAATGGCCATAGAGATTCCCAACGCGCCTAATAAATAAAGTTGCTGATTAAAAGGCAGGGAGAGTTGATAGATGGTTTGAAAATTAAAACTACTAAAAGGGGAAAGCTGTAAATAAATGGTCATCAACGCTATTAAAATAAGCAATCCGCCAGCAATATTGTATTTTAGAAACCGAATTCCAATTTTAGGGTCTACGTTTTGGTCTAGAAACCCCATTAATAAAACAAACACTGGAATGATGGCCATTTCCCAAAACACGTAAAAAAGCAGCACATTCTCTGCCATGAGAACCCCATTAAAGGCGCCTAAAGACAAAAAGCTTAAGGCATAGGTCACTCTGGATTGGGGTCCCAAGCAAAGCACCATTAAAAACATCATGACGGATGCCATTTGAAGGATGAGAAAAGAAATAGGGGATATTTTTAAGCTGAAAGACAAGCCAAGTCCTGGTATCCAAGGGTAAGAGATGTCTAGTAACCCGGTTAATAACACACTGGTTGCAATGGCAATGGACCCGGATAATGCAAGAAAAAAAGACCCTTTTTTTGAAATAGGAATGACAAAGAAAAAGAGAGAAATAATAAAAGGGATAAAAAATGTGATCATAAGAAAAGTAGCCAAATTAATAACAATATCATGCCTGAAAAAAACAAATGAATTGCAGTTTGAATGCGTCCGTTGCTAACCATGGGTATTCGCTTTAAGCATGCTTTCCAACCCGTCTCTAATGCCCAAGAAGGAAGTTGTAAGGCGCCTAATTCAACAAAGCGATATCCTATTGTAGAAATAATTAAAAGAGGAGTCGTAACGCATCGGTGATAAAGTTTATCCACATGACATTGGTTTTCTAAAAATTGACTAAAAAAGAAGGGTTTAATGGCATATTGACGCCAAAATACCCATAAAAATAAGAGCACCATAAACGTACTAAATGCAGCCATTATCAATCCCATCAGTCCATGAGAACTTTCTGAAACCGCCCCAAGATAAGCGGGTACAGGAAGAAATCCCCCGAAACAAGAGGCCATGGCCAAGATCATTAAAGGAACTGTCATGAATAAACCAGATTCATGCGGAACCTGAGACCCTTTATACTCGCCTCCAAATACCCGACCTAACAAGCGCATGGCATATAAGGCTGTTAAGATAGAAACGCTTATTAAAGCCATAAAAACAAAAGGGCTTTTTGCCCATCCGTTGAGTAAAATCATTTCTTTTGAGATGAAGCCTGATAAAGGGGGTAATCCCGCCAAAGCGAAACATCCTATGGCCATACACACACATGTAATGGGCATTTTTTTATATAATCCTCCCATTTTTTGAATGTCTTGTTGTCCTTGAAGTCCATGGATGACGCTGCCTGCGCCTAAAAATAACAAGGCCTTAAAAAAGGCATGGGTCACCAAATGAAAGATGGCTGTTTTGTATGCGCCTAGTCCTAGTGCTACCACCATCAAACCTAACTGACTGACTGTTGAAAAGGCTAAAATCTTTTTAATGTCTTGCTGACAAGTGGCGATAGAAGCTGCAAAAATAGCCGTTAAAAGGCCTATGATCAGCAATAATTGGTTGATATCCGTCGCAACCAAAAAGAAAGTAGATGACCTGACAATCAAATAAATGCCCGCTGTCACCATGGTCGCCGCATGAATTAATGCAGAGGCTGGCGTGGGTCCAGTCATGGCATCAGGAAGCCACGTATACAAAGGAATTTGAGCGCTTTTACCCACAGCCGCAATCACAAAACCCAAGGTAATGACCGTGATCCAAACTTGATTTAATCCCACCGATTTAAATAAGGCGTCTTGAATAAAAAAGGTGCCTAACACATACCCTATAGACGTGACTGCCAACAATAACCCTGCATCACCTATTTTATTCATTAAAAACGCTTTTTTTGCCGCTTGTGTATTTTCTTTTTTATCGAACCAGAATCCGATGAGCAGATAAGAACAGAGGCCAACCCCTTCCCATCCCACAAAAAGTAAGACGTAATTGTTGGCCAAAATCAATATCAGCATGAAAAGTATAAATAGCATCACATATGCCATATACCGACCATATCTAGGGTCTGTTGACATGTATCCCACTGAAAACATCACCACCAAAAACCCTATGCCTGTCACCAATAGCATCATGATTTTAGACAAAGCATCAATATAAAATGCAAACGGCACCACCCGTTGTCCTATGGAAAACCATTCCCAAAAATGTAAAGTGCTTCCTGAGGATAAGGTTGTAGAAAAAAAACACGCCATTCCTACCATGACCAAAGAAGATGTCAAGGCGATCAAACTGATGATTTTTTTATTTAAAATTTGATTAAAGAAAAATAAAATGAAGCAACTTAACACAGGCAATAAAAACAGTATCATCTTGATGATTCCTTGAAAACATCCATGTCCAAACTGCCATGACGACGATACAGCTGAACAACGATCGCAAGTCCTATCACCACTTCGGCAGCCGCCACCATCATAATAAAAAACACCATAAGCTGCGCTTCTGGGCTATCGTATGTGGCGGCATAGGCCACAAAAATGAGGTTGACTGCGTTTAACATGATTTCGATACACATCAATAGCTTAATAATATGCCTTTGCAATAACACCCCTAAAAGGCCAATCCCGAATAAAATGCTACTTAATATCAAATAATGATACGGCATCACTTTTTTCCCCGATTTTGACTAATCAGCACAACCCCCATCGTGGCTGATAAAAAAATCAAAGCAGAGGCTTCAAATGGAATCATGAAGTCTTGAAACAAGATTTTACCCAATGTCGTGGCGTTACCCTGACTTTGTAATAACCTTGAATTTGGACTGTCTTTTGGAGCCTTTAACAAAGGGATCATGATTAAGGCAAAAAGCATTACTGAAAGCAAGCCCCCTAATATTAAGGCTCCCCATTTTTTGGGGGAAGCAGGGTCTTGATTGAAATTGATCAACATAATCATAAATAAAAACAACACCATGACAGCGCCTGCATAAACAATGATTTGTACAATGCCTAAAAAAGAAGCATTCATTAAAAAAAAATGGCCTGCAATACTTAGAAAACATAAAATAAGCCACAGCACAGCATAAATTTGATTACGAACCAGAATGACAGCCAATGCCGACACAATACTGATTGAAGACAACACATAAAACGCTATATCCATTTTGACCCTTTTGTTCTTTTGGAAATATCCACAGGACTGTCTTTTTTTTCTAGTAATTTTTCTTTATCAAACATGAAGGTTTCTCTGGTCAAATTGGCAGGTAAAATACGGTCTGTTAAATAAATGGCTTCTTTCGGACACGCTTCTTCACATAAGCCACAAAAAATACACCTTAACATATTGATTTTATATGTTTTGGCATATTTTTCTTCTCGATATAACGCTTCTTCACCCACTTTTCTTTCTTCGGCCACCATGGTAATGGCTTCTGCTGGACATGCCACCGCACAAAGGCCACAGGCTGTACACCGTTCTGCCCCTTTCTCATCTCTTTTTAGGACATGTAATCCTCTGTAGACAGGGCTGATGGGTCTGGTTTGCTCTGGGTATTTAATGGTGACTTTGGGCTTGAAAAAA
>Ga0172376_10006868_pt1 | contig 12258 bp, 8 predicted proteins | sample Lak35m_FD_121114 | JGI IMG/M metagenome (GOLD analysis project Ga0172376, IMG submission 121114) | Freshwater microbial communities from Kabuno Bay, South-Kivu, Congo - kab_092012_35m | ecosystem: Environmental > Aquatic > Freshwater > Lake | place: Democratic Republic of the Congo: South-Kivu...
GAACGCTCTTTAATTATCGTATCAACAGGACCCTCACCTACTCCTTTTATTGCACCCAAACCAAAGCGAATTGCACCAGCCTTTGTTACAGTAAATGCATAATTGGATTCATTGATATCTGGACCTAAAACATCAATTCCCATTCTTTTGCATTCTTCCATAAAAAAGGATACCTGTTTGATGTCGTTCATATTGTTACTCAATACGGAGGCCATATATTCAGCAGGATAATTTGCCTTTAAATAAGCAGTTTGATATGCAACCCAAGCGTAGCATGTAGAGTGAGATTTATTGAAAGCGTAAGATGCAAAAGCTTCCCAATCCTTCCATATTTTCTCTAAAACTTCAGATGGATGTCCTTTCTCAGAGGCTCTTTCAATAAACGTAGGTTTCATTTTATCCAAAACCTTTCTGTCTTTTTTTCCCATTGCTTTACGCAAAGTATCGGCTTCACCCTTCGTAAAATCTGCCAGTTTTTGGGATAAAAGCATCACCTGCTCTTGGTAAACAGTAATGCCATACGTTTCTTTTAGATATTCTTCGCAATCCGCCAAATCATAAACAATTTGCTCTTCACCATGCTTTCTACGACAAAATGACGGTATGTATTCCATTGGACCTGGTCGATACAAAGCATTCATAGCAATTAAATCCGCAAATTCCGTAGGCTTCAATTCTTTCAAATACTTCTGCATTCCAGCAGATTCGTATTGGAATATCCCAACTGTTTCTCCTCTTTGAAATAAAGCGTAGGTCTTTTCATCGTCGATAGGAAAAGAATCCGGATCAAGATCTAGTTGATGCGCTTCTTTAACGAATTTTACGGCATCCTTGATCAACGTGAGTGTTTTCAATCCGAGAAAGTCCATTTTTAGTAATCCCGCAGATTCAGCAACTGAATTGTCGTATTGAGTACAAACCAAATCAGAGTCTTTCGCTGTGGCTACCGGAACAAACTTTGTTAAATCATCTGGGGTAATAATAACACCGCAGGCATGAATTCCAGTATTTCTTACAGAACCTTCTATCTCTTTCGCCTTTCGCAAAACTTCTCCTTGCAAATCATTTGATTGCGCAATACGTCTTAATTCTTTAGCCGCAGCCACAGCCTCCTGATTTCGCAATTTATCGACTAAAACAGCTTCATCTAAGTTTAGTGTATCTCTCAAAGATAAATCACTAATCATTTTTGCTAATCGATCTGCTTCCGGTAAGGGTAAATTCATTACTCGTGCTGTATCTCGGATTGCTGATTTCGCCGCCATTGTGCCATAGGTGATGATTTGTGCAACTTGATTTGCACCATATTTATTGATTACATAATCAATTACCTTACCGCGACCTTCGTCATCAAAATCAATATCAATGTCTGGCATGGAGACGCGATCAGGATTAAGAAAACGCTCAAAAAGTAAATCATACTTTATCGGATCCACATTAGTAATACCCGTGCAATAAGCAACAACAGAACCCGCAGCAGAACCTCTTCCTGGTCCTACAGAAACGCCCATATCTCGAGCAGCTTGACAAAAATCTTGTACGATAAGGAAATATCCAGGATAACCTGTTCGCTCAATTGTGCCAAGCTCAAAATCTATTCGCTCTTGGATTTCAGGTGTTATGTCTTTGTAGCGCTTCTTTGCTCCTTCAATGGTCAGGAAGCGTAAAAAATTATTTTCACCTCTTTTACCACCATCCGCCAAATCATTGTCATCACGGAATTCTGATGGGATCTCGAAAGCAGGAAGTAATACATCTCTTGAAAGACCATACGATTCGCACTTCTGAATAATTTCACCAATGCTCTTAATTGCCTCAGGAATATCCGAAAAGAGCTCCAACATTTCCTTTTTTGACTTAAAATAATAGTGATCATTTTCTAAGCCATATCGAAAACCTCTCCCTCGTCCTTTTGGAGTTTCCACCAATTCATTGTCCTTCACACACAATAAAACGTCATGTGCTAAAGCGTCCTCTTTTGAAAGGTAATACGTGTTATTTGTTGCAACTAATTTAACTTGATGCTTTTTTGAAAAATCAATTAAGGTTGCATTGACGCGATCTTCAACTTCTAAATAATGTCTATTCAATTCTAGGTAAAAATCCTCTCCAAAAAGTGTTTTCCACCAAACGAGTGCTTCTTCAGCTTGACGTTCACCAACATTTAAAATCAAATTCGGAATTTCTCCATATAAATTTCCGGATAATGCAATTAGGTGACTTGCGTGTTTTTCTAAAATCTCTCTATCGATTCGTGGTACATAATACATTCCCTCAGTATAAGCAACAGATGCTAATTTCATGAGGTTTTCATATCCCTGTTTATTTTTTGCTAAAAGTACAATTTGATACCCGTTATCTTTTTGAGTTTTATCAAGACGATTTCTACATAAATTAAACTCGCATCCTATAATAGGTAACAGTTCTTTCTTCGAAAATGGAACACCCTTTTCCTGTGCCTCGCTTCTTTCTGCTGCAATTTTTTGATTGTATGATGATACTGCTTTCTCAAATTGAAATGCCGCCATCATATTTCCGGTATCTGTTATAGCGACGGCTTCCATTTCCAACTCAATAGCTTTATTAACAAGAGCCTTAACCTCGGAAGTGGACTGTAATATAGAAAATTGTGTGTGGTTATGCAGATGTCCAAATGGAAGTTCCAAAAGTGAGGATAAATCCGAATTATCTATATCGGTAATTTGCTCTTGTATTTTGGGAGCTGGTCTTAACTTGGCACTTTCTTGTTTCAAGTTAACATGACTTATACCAATCGGTGATATTTGAATAAGGTTCTTCAATTTAAACGCTTCCAAGAAATCCTCTTTTTGGTGAAGAGCATCAGATGGAAAAAATTCTTGCCTAATTAACTCAAGAAAACATCGCGTTGTAGCCTCAACATCGGCAGTTGCATTATGTGCCTCCTCAAACCCTTCATTGAATAAAAAGTAATTCAATTCCGTTAGTGATGGCAATTTAAATTTCCCTCCCTTTCCTCCGGGAAGTTTTAGCAGTTCAGCAGTTTTTTCAGTACATGTATCTAAAATAGGATGATGAAAAGGAACCTCTTCTTGCAACCTGTAGAACTCACAACCTAAAACATTTAAATCAAATCCTACATTGTGACCGACAACAAAGGTTGCTTTTTGTAAACTTTTCTTAAACAAGTGCAACACATCTTCCAATTCTTCTCCCACCATGTTGGCAAGTTCTGTTGAAATACCGTGAATACTCTCGGATTCAAAAGGAATATTAAAACCGTTCGGACGAATTAGAAAATCTTTTTGTTCTACCAAAACTCCCCATTCATCGTGCAACTGCCAAGCAATTTGAACCACTCTTGGCCAATTTTCTGTGTCACTAATTGGGGCATTGAAATTCTTCGGTAAACCCGTGGTTTCGGTATCAAAAATTAAATACATGAGATAATATTATCGGAAATCTAAAGATAACAATTATAGTTTCTCAAATTAACAGTTGTGAATAACTAAAATGATTCCTACGAAAATAAAATAAAGGTGAAAAAGGAAGCAGAATAGGCTAAAACCCCCATGAAAACTATTTGAATAATTGGCCATTTCCATGAGTTGGTTTCTCTTTTAACTACTGCCAATGTCGCCATACATTGCATAGCAAAAACATAAAATACCATTAAACTCATACCAGTGGCTAATGTGTATACCGGTGTGCCGTCAGGTTTTAGTTCTTTTTTTAATCGGTCGATTAATCGGTCGTTCTCCTCGCTTTCGTCATGTACTGCATATATTGTTGCTAAGGATCCAACAAAAACTTCACGGGCTGCAAAAGAAGTGATTAAAGAAATTCCGATTTTCCAATCATAACCCAAAGGCGCTATCACTGGTTCAAGTCCTTTTCCCATAATTCCAATGTAGGAATGTTCCAATTTTACGCTTGCAATTTGTTGCTCTTTTTCATCTTCGGAAAGTGTAGAAGATGCTAACGATTCTTCTCGTTTCTTCGCTTCAGTTTCCATTGTATTACCGGGACCAAATGTAGCTAACGCCCATAGAATAATTGAAATTGCCAGAATTACTTTTCCTGCATCTAGTGAGAATATTTTAACCTTTTCCAAAACGTTGATAATTACATTTTTCCAACGGGGAGATTTATAACTTGGAAGTTCTAAAAGCAAATATCCTGAAAATTTAATTTTTATAAGTTTATTTAGAACTATAGCGACGAGTAAGGCCGACACAATTCCAAGTAAATAAAGGCCCATAAGCACAATTCCCTGTAAATTAAATATTCCCGCAATATCTTCGTTCGTTATGGTCAACGAAATTAAGAGTGTAAAAACAGGAATACGCGCACTGCAACTCATCAGAGGAGCAACCAAAATTGTAATCAAACGCTCCTTCCAATCTGCAATTGTTCGAGTAGCCATAACCCCAGGAATGGCACACGCCACGCTGGACATCAGGGGAACCACACTTTTACCATTTAATCCAAATGGCCTCATCAATCTGTCCATTAAAAATACCACGCGCGCTAAATAACCCGTTTCCTCTAAAATGGACAAAAAGAAAAATAAAAGAGCAATTTGAGGTATAAAAACCACAACCCCTCCTATTCCAGGAATAATTCCTTGCGAAACCAAGTCATTTAACAAACCTGATTGCATGGTCGTTCCAACCCATTCTGACAATTGACTAAATTTTAAATCAATAAAATCCATGGGTATGACAGCGAAACTGAAAATAAACTGAAAAACTGCGAAAAGAATCGAAAGAAAAATCAAGTAGCCAAATACAGGATGTGTTAGGATTTTATCAATTTTCTTAGTTCCCTCCTCTACAACAGGCTTAGATTTTAAAAAATGAGGGAGCTTCTCGTTTATCCAGCCATATCGCAATTTAATCTCATTTTCTTGACTTTTTTTATCTTCAATTTTGGCTAACTCAAACGAATCAATTACGGGAGAATAATTTGATGTTTCTACAGTCTTTTCCAAAGCCTCTAAAATTCTTTCCTTACCTAAACCCACCCGCGCATTAGTCTGCACGAATGTCACGCCCGGAAAAGTTTTTTCTAAATTGGAGAGGTCAATTGTCAATCCTCTTTTCTCTACTAAATCCCACATGTTTAAAATAGCTACAATTGGAATTTTTAAATCATAAAGTTGAGTTAACAGCAATAAATTTCGAGAAAGATTAGAACTATCCAGAACAACGCATGCCATGTCTGGAAAATCAAGGTGATTCGGTTCTTCTAAGACATCGTACACCACCTGTTCGTCCTGACTTGTTGGATAGAGTGAATAAATCCCGGGGAAATCGATGATGGTGAAGGTTTTCTCTGAACGCTTGATTACCCCGTATTTTTTTTCTACGGTTACACCAGGAAAATTTCCCACGTGTTGATTTAACCCTGTCAGCATATTAAACAAAGAACTTTTTCCTGTATTCGGATTTCCAAAAAGTCCAATTTTCAGCGTCATATCAATTGAATTTTTACAAGACTTGCCTCATTTTTACGCAATGATAAGAGGCTGCCATTCAACTCAATAGCAATTGGGTCTCCAAAAGGTGCTTTGAACGCAACGGATAACTCTACTCCTTCAATGATGCCCATTTCTGCCATTTTTGCATTTAAGGGTGATGGTAATACCTCCAAAACAACCGCCTTTTTCTCTATCTCAAGATCTAATAATGTCGTCACTAGGTAAAATTAATAGGAATCTCAGTAAAATCGACTACCTTAAAAGAGGTATTATTCTATTTTTTTCACTACAAACCGTGCCGTTTGTCGCGTTCTTTGTTGTACTAAAATCTCTTTATTTGCGGTGACTTTCTGAATCGTTGATTCATCATAATGACGGATGGTGATCAACTCCAACCCTTCGTTATATTTTACGTGATAACTGTCACTAAACAATTGCAAAACTTCTTCTGGATTTAACTTCTTTCTGTCAAGAAGAATCGAAAAACTCAATGCGGAATTTTGCATCATGTTAATCTTCGCATTAGCATCTGCCAAACGCTTAAAAATATCGCTTAAATTTTCTTCCACGAGAAAAGAAAAATCTTTTGGCGTTATTGTATAAAGTACCTGTTCGAATTTAAGAATATAGGAAGGAACTAAACTATCAAATTCACTTTTTTCCTGAATAACCGTTCCGTTTTCCTCCGGTTTGATGAACGACTTAACATAAAGCGGAATATTTCTGTTTTGCAGAGGTTTCACTGTTTTCGGATGAATGACACTGGCTCCGTAATAGGAAAGTTCAATTGCTTCTTTGAAAGAGATTTGTTTCAATAAAACCGTCTCTTCAAAGAGTTTTGGATCAGCATTGAGCATACCGGGAACGTCTTTCCAAATCGTAACACTTTCTGCCTTAAGGCAATAGGCAAATATTCCAGCAGTATAATCCGAACCCTCTCTCCCTAGCGTAGTTGTCATTCCTTCCGGGGTATGTCCCAAAAATCCTTGCGATACTAAAATCTTATTTTGTGTAAAAAGTGGCTCCACACTTCCACTTATCAACTCCTCCGTTTTTTTCCAATCTACATTTCCTTCTTGGTAATTATTGTCAGTTCTTACAAGAGAACGTGCATCAATCCAAACAGATGAAAATCCCCTCTCTACTAAATAGGCGTTAATCACATGCGTTGAAAGAACTTCTCCTAACGAAACAATTTGGTCGTATTCAAATGAAAAATTTTCTGAAAACGGTTTTCTAAATCTTAATTTTAATTGATCGAAAATGTCTTCGATGATTCCGTAGATTTTAAAGTGTCTATCTGAAAATAATGACTGTAGGATTTGAAAATGAAAATCTTCAAGATCATGAACCAAACTCATAAAGGTATGTTCATCTCCTCGTTGATAAGCAAAAACGACTTCTTCAAGTTTATTGGTTGTTTTTCCCATAGCCGACACAATCACTAACAGCTTATCCTTAGGGTACCGTGATAAAATGGAGGCAACATTTTGAATGGCAGAAGGATCTTTTACTGAAGCTCCTCCAAATTTGAATACTTTAACCATTTATGTTAATTTTTCTGACAAATTATTTACTGCTTCTTGGGGATTAATCCCTTGATAAATTACGGCATTAACCATTTCCAATATAGGCATTTCTACTTTAAACTTCTGATTGATTTCAACCAATGACTTGGTAGCATAATATCCTTCAGCGACCATTTTCATTTCTAATTGTGCATTCGCTACAGAATAACCTTTTCCGATCATGAATCCGAAGGTTCTATTTCTTGAGAAATTTGAATAGGCCGTTACCAACAAATCTCCCAAGTAAGCACTTGTTTTCGTATCTCTATGAATTGGACTTACCTCATCGATAAATCGCTCTATTTCTTGAATTGCATTTGAAATAAGTACAGAAAGAAAATTATCTCCATAACCAAGTCCAGAGCATATTCCGGCTGCTAAAGCATATATATTCTTTAAAATTGCAGATAACTCCGTACCAAATAGGTCGTCAGATTGTGTTGTTCTGATATAACGATTTGAAAGTAAGAACGCTACAGCATTGGATTTAAATTCGTCAAGACACGCTATGGTTAGATAACTCAACCTTTCCATTGCCACCTCTTCCGCATGGCAAGGCCCACAAATAATTCCAATATTTTCGTAAGGTATGTTAAATGACTTATGTAGATACCTTGCGGGTATTGCATTAAATTCAGGAACAATTCCTTTTACTGCCGAAAATATTGTCTTTCCCTCGAAATGCTCCTTTGACAACCCCTTAAATGTTGAATTCATATACGCCGCAGGCACAACAATAATTATGATTTCGCATGAATGTATTGAATTCACTAAATCTGTTGAAAGTGTAATATTCGACAGATCGTATTCAACTGATTGGAGATAGTTCGGATGATGCTTGAATTTACGGATATGTTCAACCGCTTTCTCATTTCTCATCCACCACTGAACAGCATATCCATTCGATGAAATAATTTTCGTAAGTGCCGATGCCCAACTTCCGCCGCCGATAATGGCTACTTTTCCGATGTGAGGTGAATGCATGGAAACAAAGATACAATTTCTCGAATTAAGCAACAGAATTGAATGAAACCAAAAAATAATTTACACGTACGTAGGGAATAATAATTCATGACATTCAAATCTCGTATACGTAATTTTTTTGCCAATAAATGGGTGCGTATTCCGTACTACTTTTTTTTATACGTATTTGCAATTCTCGGGGCAGGTGTTTTTTTCGCGTGGGTCATGTTTCAGAGTGGATTGATGTCTTCTAATGATTTTGGTATGGTGGATCCTAACAACCGCTACTTCCAAGAAATGGACGACAAATACAATCAGGGATTTAAAACCGACAGCGTTAATGTTGTAAAGCATCGTTACGAAGCCTTAAATAGAATTATGCTGCTGAATCGCTATTATCCTCTGAACGCAAACTATATTTTGAAGGCTTGGACAGAAACCAAAGATGAAAAATTAACCCTAAGAATGCTTGATGCCGTTGATCTTCGTATGCGACAAAATAGCCAGTATCAATCTGATTTAGCACAGATGCAAAACAATCTTTCGCCTCGTCAAAACACTAATTTAAGCGTTTTTGAATGGATGAATATTGCCGAATGGATTGCTTTCAAGGAAGCTGTTAAAAAGGATAAATACTACATTGATTCTGCTTCAAAGGTGTCAGGAGTTGAACCACGATTAATTGTAGCATGTCTTGTTGGAGAACAAATTCGTCTTTTCAATTCAAAACGAGAATCCTACAAAAAATATATTGGGCCTCTTAAAATTTTGGTGGTTGAAAATAATTTCTCTTATGGTGTTACCGGAATCAAAGAAACGACGGCTCAGCGAATAGAACAAAATCTAAAAGATAAAAATTCAACATATTACTTGGGTGCTGAGTATGAACACTTATTGGACTATGATTCCACTAAAAACTTCGATGCCGCAGTCAATGAAGGTATGAGTCCTACTATAAAACGACTGGTACAAATGAAAAATCATTATTATTCTTATTTGTACACAGCCCTTTTTGTAAAACAAATTAAAATGCAATGGGCAAAAGCTGGTTTTCCAATCAACGACCGTCCAGAAATTTTTGCTTCATTGTTCAACCTGGGATTTGATAAATCCAAACCAAAAGCAAATCCAGAAGTTGGAGGATCTAGTTTCGAAGTGGGCAATACCCAATATACTTTTGGTGCTGTCGCCTTTGAATTTTACTACTCTGGCGAATTACAGGAAATATTTCCTTTCAAACGGGCACGTTTTGATTACGAGAAAGTACCCGAGCCGAAATTATTTTAGTTTTATGGAGTTCTCCGTTAAGGTTATAAATTGTTTTTTTAGCAATTTACCAACGGTTTGTTTAAATAGCTTTTTACTCATACCGAGCACTGAAACAATTTCCTCTGGACTTGATTTATCGTGAAGAAAAATTTCTTTTTTCTCCTTTAGAAGATCCAATAGTATAACAAAAGCATTGTCATATTTTTCTAATCCCAACGCATCTATTTGTAAATCTAATTTTCCGTCCTCTCTTACCTTCCTTACAAAACAAGAAATTTCATCGCCAATTTGAAGATTTTTATTGACGTCATTTTTAAAGATCAGACCTTCATAACGTTGATTTACCACAACTTTTACTCCCAATTCAGTACGTTGCCAGATCAATCCACTAACAATTTGTTCTTCTAAAGATTCTCGGCAGGGTTCAAGAACTTTACCAATCTTGCTGCTTCCAAATAAGCGATCTGTTTGATTATCGTAACGTAAGGTTACCAAATAAGATTGACCTTCCTCCATTTTTTGCGCTTGTTCTTTAAAAGGAACGAATAAATTTTTATCTAGGCCCCAATCAACGAAAGCCCCGTACATGTTTACCGTATCTACTTTGAGGTAAGCGATTGTCCCTAATAGTAAGAAGGGTTTTTCTGTTGTCGCTACGATTCTATTTTGAGAATCTTTGAATACAAAAACATCAACAGAGGCTCCAACTTGGAAATTACTTTCGGGAACAAGATATTTTTTTGGCAAGAGCACTTCGTCACCTTTAAAATCCTCTAAATACGCTCCTGGTGGTGTTATTCTATTAACAGTAAGTTTATTAATTCTACCTAACTGCATTATTGTCCATTGATTTCATTGAATTTCCGAGGTTTCCTTCTTGTTTTATATTTACCGGTGGTGACTTTCAGACTATTTTTGGATTCCCTTTTACTGGATTTCACCTTTTTGGGCACCATATTCATTTCGTTTTTTGCCGACTCTAACTCTGATTCAGGCGTTCTTGCTACATGGTTAACTGTTTCGCCTGGCCTATCCTCATCTGGATTTTTCCATTGACGCATTTCTTTTTTTGCATCACCTTGATTAACCGCAATAATATCTTCGCGCAAGTACCACATACCATCTTCTAGATAAAATGCATCGTATGACATGTCAGGTACATAATAGGATTTAACTCCAGCCAAACTTTGTGCTTCAGGAGAAAGGTGATCCATTACTATTCGGTTATACTTCTTATCAAAAGTCAAGGTCATTTTCGCTTGTTCCGAAAACTCGTAAATCATTCTTTTATGAACAGTATTTTTTTCTTTGAATACAGGACTTCCGAACTTGACGCCATTTGAGGACACTGTCATAACATCCATTACTTTAAAATTATTTCCTGGAGTTCCTCCATCCCAACCAAGAAGAACATATTCCATTTTACCATTTCTCTCAAAAGGAATCATGTGATAATACAATGCTCCATACCAATTTTTCGCATCAATTATGCCGGTTGGTCGCTCAGAATAAGGATCGAGAATGTCATTTAGCTCGAATAATTTAACTTTTTCTTTCCTGTCATCAAAATACATAACTACCCCATCAAAGGCATAGGTAAAATCAGTGTATTCAATATTCCAAGTAATCAATCTTATTAGACCATCAGGACTATCTAATACTGAGATAGTTTTACACGAATTAAATTTATGGGTCAGTGCTCCCTCATTTTTAAGAAAGTCTAACATTTTCACTTTAAATTTTGCATTAAGTTCAGTCATTTCCTCGTCGGTTGTTGCCCCCCTGAGAAGAAGCAACGATTTATTGAGTTCACTTTCTTTCTCTGCTAAATCTTGTGAAAAGAAATTAGAGGAAAGTAAAACTAAAAAAGTGAAGAAAATTAGTTTCATGAACATACAAACGCACGCTGAAATAAAAAGTTACTACAATTCACACAAAGACTGAATGGTATCTGTTGGCGAAGAGGAACTAAACACAAAACTACCCGCAACTAGTGCATCCGCTCCTGCCTGTACAAGAAGTTTACCTGTCTCTAAATTTACACCACCATCTACCTCGATTAAGGCTTTAGAATTTTTACGATTAATTAATTCCTTGATTTTTTTTACTTTATCGGTTGCAGAAGAAATAAATTTCTGACCACCAAACCCAGGGTTAACTGACATAATTAAAACCAAATCAAGCTCTGATATTATTTCTTCCAATACACCGATTGGTGTATGTGGATTTAATGCCACACCTGCTTTCATTCCCAATCGCTTAATCTCTGAAATTGTTCTATGCAAATGAGTACACGCCTCATAATGTACAGTTAAGATATTTGCTCCCGCTTTACAAAAATCCGCCAAGTAATTATCTGGGTTAGCTATCATGAGGTGCACATCTAAAACTTTCGAAGTGTGCTTACGAATAGCCGAAAGAACTGGAAAACCAAATGAAATATTAGGTACAAAAACTCCATCCATTACATCGATGTGAATCCATTCAGCATTCGAGGAATCTAACATCTCAACATCTCTTTGAATGTTGCCAAAATCACAAGATAGTACAGAAGGAGAAATTATAGCCATATTACAAAATTACGTAAACTTTTTATCCTCCTATTAATAACTTTACATATTCTTCCTCTCTCTTATATAGGTCAAGATGAAAGTACAAAAACTCTTTTGTTGCACTAACTGTTATGTATTCAACGAAAATTGGTATCGACTTTTTAAGCGGAATACTGAAGTTTATTTCTCTCTGTAAGATGCTATCAATGGAGTCCCTGACGAAAATATTTCTATTTTTAGGACGAATCGAATCATAATCCAAAATTGTTTTCGCTAATTCTACTGGATTTTCACACCGCATACAACCATGAGAAAAACTCCGATACCCTCTCTTAAATAATGATTTAGACGGTGTATCATGCACGTAGACATTGTAGGAATTGTAAAATTCAAGTTTAATGATTCCCAAGCTGTTATGTGGGCCAGGGTCTTGAATAACAGTATA
>Ga0172376_10006870_pt1 | contig 12256 bp, 8 predicted proteins | sample Lak35m_FD_121114 | JGI IMG/M metagenome (GOLD analysis project Ga0172376, IMG submission 121114) | Freshwater microbial communities from Kabuno Bay, South-Kivu, Congo - kab_092012_35m | ecosystem: Environmental > Aquatic > Freshwater > Lake | place: Democratic Republic of the Congo: South-Kivu...
AGAGTTACCCGAGCATCATGAGAGTTTTGTCTATGTTGCCATGATTCGATTGATGCTACGCCGCCTCTGCACCAATCAACGGAGGAGGAAGCGTTGCTAAACTTTACACACAGCCTCTCAGGCAGCCCTGCCCCCTGACCAGGTGCGGCAGAGGTACGGCTCAGGATCGGATTCCACTGGGCTGGGCCGGCCCCCGGGGAGCACGGTGTCGGCGCTCTGCAGGCCCTGCCTCAGATCGCTGCCTGATCCAGCCGCCTGCGGTAACGTCCGGCCAGATGCCCTGCCACCCCGCGCCTCGGCGCCTGGGCTCCTGGGCCCCTCGGCCGCTCCGCCCCTACCGCTCGGGTCTGTCGCCACCGGATCGCCTCCAGGCGGAGATGCAGGCCTGATTTCTGTTCAGGGCTCTCGATCCATCCCCTGCCCCATTGCTGACCATGAGCCTGCGCCCTCGTCTGACGGCCACAGCGACCACCACCGCCCTGTTGCTGCTGGCCGGCTGGCCTGGGATCGCCGCGGCTGCAGACACGCCCCCGGCGGCGGAACCAGCGGCGTTGAGCGTTCGTACCTTCAGCGATCTGCAACCCGGCGACTGGGCCTACCAGGCCCTGATCAATCTGGCCAACCAATATGGCTGCCTGGAGGGATACCGCAATGGCAGCTTCAGCGGCAGCCAGGCGATCAGCCGTTCCGAAGCCGCCGCCCTGCTGAATCGCTGTCTCGATCGCGTCAGCGAAACCAGCGAAGATCTGCGCCGCCTGCAGCGGGAGTTTGCCGAGGAGCTGGCCTTGCTCAAGGGCCGCATCGAGGCTGTGGAGACCAGGGCTGAGGCGGTTGCGGCCAGCCAGTTTTCAGCCACCACACGCCTGCGTGGCGAAGCCAGCTTCCTGGTCGGTGGAGTTCACTATGGCGGCAATGTGGCGGCCAATGGCGTCGGGGTTTCGCCGCTGCTGCCGCGCCAGGATGCGCTGCACATGATCTATAGCCTGCGCATCGGACTGGACACCAGCTATACCGGCAGGGATCTGCTGACGGCGCAGTTGCGCGCTGGCAATGCTGCCAACAGTCCATTCAACACCTTCAATCCCAATACACCCTGGTTCACCTCCACGGTGCCGCTGGCCGCCCTGGAGCGGGCCTTCAGCCCCGCTGCCGGCAGCGATGGGGTGGTTGTGGAGCGCCTGTTCTATCGCTTCCCGATCAGCTCCCAGTGGCAGGCCACGGTGGCGGCCCGGATCATGAATATGGGCCTCTGGGCCACCTACCCCTCTGCCTACGGGGTGCGCGGTGATAATCAGCTTGATTTCTTCAGCAGTTTCGGCACACCGGGGGTCTACAACAAGTCGGTGGGGTCGGCCCTGGGCATCAGCTGGCGCCAGCGGCCTGGCTGGAACGTGGGATCCTGGCTGGCCCACGTTCACTACCTGGCGATCTCTGCAGATAATGCGGCTCTCGGTGGCGTCGGCCGCGCTCAGTCACGCGGCAATATCGCGGCTCAGCTTGGCTATCAATCACCCCGATATAATCTCACTTTTGGCTATCGCTATGGCCAGGCTGGCACCGGTCTCGGCAGAGGAACTCAGTTCCTGAGTCTCAACCAGTGGTCCATGCCCTATCTGAGCGGCGCCGATTCCAACAGTTTTGCCATCAACGGCTACTGGAGGCCATCGCTGCAGCAGCGCTGGCTGCCCTCCCTCAGTGCCGGCTGGTCGCTCAATCTGCTCAACAACGCCAATATCCAGCCCAGCCCATTTCCGGCCGGTGGGGCGACGGTGTCCCAGGCGCAGAGCTGGATGCTGGGCCTGCAGTGGGACAACCTCAGCGGCAACAACGACGTGCTCGGCATGGCGGTGGGTCAGCCCACCTTTGCCACCGCCCTGCGCAACGGCCAGACCCCCAACGACGGTAATTATGCCCTGGAGCTATTCTATCGCTATCCGATTAGTGATCGCATCAACATCACTCCGGCGATCTTCTATCTGAGCCGACCCTATGGTCAATTGACCGTCGGCAACTTCAATCTGTTTGCCGCCCTGCTGCAGATGAACATCAACTTCTGATGCTCGGGGTCGTGGCGAGCTGAATGGAATGCTGGGTTCAGATCTCGCCCCAGTTGCAGTCGAACTTCACCCGACCCTGCTCTGGCAATAGAAAGCGCCGGCAGAGAATGTTCTCCAGATGTGGCTCGGATGCGCGGCCGCGCACCATGAATTTGTAGTGGATCAAGCCTGCGGCAGAGCGATCAAAGGGCACCTCGCAGATCCAGGTGTTGGCATTCACGTATTCCAGCCCATAGGCGTGCTCGTGATCCCAGCTGCCGAGCTCCGGGCAACTGCCGGTGAGCGCCAGCGATTCGCCGGGGCTGGTGCGATAGCCGTTGAGCTGGAATACGCCCACCACCGGGCCGCTCACAGCTCTGCCCATGCGGCTGTACACCCGCGCTGCGCCGGCCGGCAGGACCAGGCCGCGGATGCCACCCGCCTGCACCTGTTGCCGCTCGCCTGTGAGCGTGCAGGTCAGCTCCCCGTCGGCCAGGCCGGTGTGGGCGATGTCGATCTGGCAGTCATCGCCCTGATTCAGGGCAACCAGAACCTGAAAATCGCGGTAGTGGCGGCTGTAAACGTAGACCTGATCTGTGATGTAGCGCTGTTGATGGCTGCCAAGGCTGAGCGCCTGGTTGTGACGTCGCAGCTGTGCCAGGCGCTGCAGGATCTGGAACAGGCTGCCGTCACGCTCCCAGCGTTCCATCATCGGCCGATTGTAGGGATCCTGGCCCCCATCTGTGGCATTATTCAGATATTGCTCTGTGCCATAGAATAAACAGGGAACCCCTCGCAGGGTCATCAACAGCACCACAGCCAGCTCCAGCTTGCGCGGGTCCGGGACAATCGACAGGAAGCGCGGCATGTCGTGATTGTCGATGAACGTCACCAGCTCATTGGCGCGCTCGTAGACATGGTCGTAACTGAGAATGCGCTCAATCTGGTGAAAACCTCCTGGTTCCTGGCCTGAAAAGGCAAAGCGGATGCCATCGCAGAGGCCGAAATCCAGGATCGACATGCCGGTGTGGTTGGCATAGGCGATCGAGCGCTGATCCCAGGGCTTGCTGAATCCGTATTCTCCAAACAGAAACAGGTTCGGCTTATGGGCCTTCATGTCGGCGCTGAACTCCTGCCAGAACCAGATCGGCATGTGCTTGAGCGTGTCGACGCGCAGCGCATCAACACCGATATCGATCCATTCGCGAATCGCAGACTTGATGTAGTTACGAAAACCGATATTCTTTTCGTTGAAGGTTGCCAGTCCGCACATCTCATGGTGGATGAGCTGAAATTCGTCCTCCCAGTCGCTGATCTCGGGATAGTGATAGTAAAACTGTTGGCTGTCGTTGTTGTAGTCGCACAGTGGAACGCCATCGTCATAGACGACGCCCTTCTGGCCATTGATATCCGGTGAGCTGTGATTGCAGACCACATCGAGAATCAACTTGATACCGGCCCCGTGCAGGGCATCAACGAGATCGCGCAGCGTGGCTGAATCGCTCAGGCTGCGCGAATCACCACTGCGCAGAAAGCGGGGATTGAGCCGTTTGAAGTCGCGGGTCCAGTAACCATGCATCGGGGCACGGTTGTATTGCATGTCGTCCACCTGCTCAAACAGGGGTGAAAGCCATATTGCCGTCACTCCCAGGGCTTTCAGGTAGTCGACCCTGTCGATGATCCCCTGGAGGTTGCCGCCCCAGTACTTGCCCCATTCCTGCCAGGTCTTGTCGAGCAGACCGGCGCGATCGCCGCGATCCCACTGGCCGGCCAGCTCCTCCTCGTCACTGGTGCCATCCTGGAAGCGATCGACGATGATGAAATAAATAATCTCCTGCCTGAATTCAATCTCGTTGGTGAAGAATGCGGTGCTCGGATCGAGTTCCTCGCTGCCGCCCTGGGCCGACGGCGCCACCGCTGTCTCGGGAGCGTTGCCGCTGGCTTGTGTCTGTCCCATGGCCCCTCGCTGGCCAGGCCAGCCATCCGTGGCCGCAGGGTAGCCGTCAGCATCGCCGCGGGCCATGGTGCCATCGATCGAGGCCGCCCGGTTGCGGGCCGCTGCGCCCTGGTTGCCGCCCCCTGATCCCGGCGCCAGGACGGCCTGCGCTGGCGCAGCGGCGCTGGACACCCTGGAGCGCCCCGGGCGCTTCCCCCCCCCCCCCCGGCCGGGGGCAAAAAAAATCCCCCCTGCAGGCAGGGGGCGAAAGAAAGAAGCTGATTTGCCTGGCCGAACAGAACCGACAATGACGCCGCTGGTGAGCGGTGTGATCCCCGGCTGGGCCGACCCATCGACAGCAACTGCCGGCGGGCCATTCAGACCGACGAATTGGGTGGGGATGCAGATCAGGCGGGGTTCAGCCGAGGCCGACCTGGCTGAGGATGCCCTGGCCGGTGAGCAGTTCGGTGGCCAGGCCGATGACGAAACCGAGCATGGCCAGACGGCCGTTCCAGGTTTCAGCGAAAGCAACGAAGCCGAAGCGGGGGGAAGGGTTGGTCATGGGGGTGGGGGCGTTCCTGGGTTGCGAAACGTAAAGATAATGTAGCGCTTTGTAAGGTCTGTGGGCAAGGGGGTCGGTTCGGCTCCCCGACCTCTCCGCCTCGTGCCTGGCTCCCGGCCCGGTGCCCTCTCGCCACTGCGCCGCTGCGCCGCTGCGCCGCTCAGCAGATGCGCGGCAGCAGCTCGCCGCTGGGGGCCGCCAGCCGCCGCTCGCTGCCATAACGCGTGCGCAGCAGCACCTGACCCCTCGACCAGCCCTGCCAGCCCTGGTCCCCCGGCGGCGGCGGGCTCACCTCCCCCAGCCGGACAGCGCCGCCGGGCGCCAGCAGCGCCAGGGCCGGTTCCAGATCCGCCGCCGCCACCACCAGCAGGCAGCGGCCCTCATTGGCCAGCTGCAACGGATCGAGCCCCAGCAGCTCGCAGCCGCGACGCACCGCCGCAGACAGCGGCAGCCGCTCCTCCTCCAGGGTCAGCACCAGACCGCTGGCGGCCGCCAGTTCGCAGGCCGCCGCCGCCAGGCCACCACGGCTGAGATCCCGCAGGCAGTGCGGCAGGATCCCAGCCGCCAGCAGCGCCTCCACCTGCGGCCACAACGGCGCGCAGTCGCTCAGCAGCGCCGGTTCCAGCACCAGGCCATGGCGCGCCGCCAGCACCGCCATCCCGTGCCGTCCCAGGTCGCCGCTCACCAGCAGCTGATCGCCGGCGCCGATCGCCCGGGGACCGATCGGCCGTTGCGCCTGCAGCAGGCCGATGCCGCTGGTGTTCACATACACCCCCTCGGCCCGGCCCCGCTCGACCACCTTGGTGTCGCCGGTCACGATCGTCACGCCGCACTCCAGCGCCGCCCGCCGCAGCGAGGCCAGCAGCCGGCGCAGGGTCGCCAGCGGCAGGCCCTCCTCCAGGATCAGCCCCAGGCTCAGCAGGCTCGGTCGGGCTCCCAGCATCGCCAGGTCATTGCAGGTGCCGCACACCGCCAGCCTGCCGATATCGCCACCCGGAAACTCCAGCGGGGTGACCACATAGCTGTCGGTGCTGAAGGCGAGGCGGCCATGGGGCAGCTCCAGCCGGGCGGCATCGAGCTCCAGCTGCAGCGGATCGGCATACAGAGGCCGCAGCTCGGTCTCGATCAGCTGCTGCATCAGCGCGCCGCCGCCGCCATGGCCCAGCTGGATGCGGGATTCAGCGGCAGCAGCTGGCATGGGACGGTGTTCCGGGGTGCAAGGGAAGGGCGGCCACCGGCGGCAGCGGGCGGGGCTGTCTGCCCGTGGGGATCTCGCCTCCTGCGGCCGGCGGAACGAGGCGCTGCGGCAGGCTTCCGTTGTCGAGGCCTGAAGCGGCGAGGCCGAGCCGCCCTGCCGGGGGGACTGTTTGGCACATCGGCCTCGCTGGGGCTGCCGGTCTCACGGCCGCCGGGCCGGCCCCAGCCGGTAGTGGTGATACGCCGCGCAGGCCCCCTCGCTGGAGACCATCGGCGCCCCGAGCGGCTGCTCCGGGCTGCAGGCGCCAGCGAAGGCCGGGCAATCGAGCGGCAGCGCCTGGCCGCGCAGGATCGCGCCGGCGATGCAGATCTGCCCAGGCGCCTGCACGGGCGCCCGGGGCTGTGGTCCGGCCCGCTGCGGCCTCTCGGTCGCAGCCACCGTTGCCGCCGCCGGGCGGCCGGGGGGATCGCGCTCGACCAGGCCTGCGGCCGGCGCCGGGCAGACCCCGCTGGCGCAGCGATGCCGCCCGGGGTCGTGATCACCGGGCGGCGCGGGTCCGGGCCCGGGCCGCAGCCCGGGGCCGCCCGCAGAACCGGGCGCCGCGTTGCCATTGCCAGCGTGGGCGGCCAGCGGCCAGGCCGCATCACCCTCCCAGTCCATGCCGCTCGGATCGAGTTCGGCCGGCAGCGCGAAGCGCAGCCGGGCATCCAGGCGGGCATAGGGACCGTGCAGCGCCAGGCCTCCCCCGGCCAGCACCCCCAGGCCTCGCCAGCGGCGATCGCAGGGGCGGAACACCTCCGCCAGCAGCTGCTGCGCCTGGCGATTGCCGCCCGCCTGCACCACCTGCCCGTAGGCGTTGTCGAGCTGCGCCGCACCCGCTTCCAGCTGCTCGACGCAGGCCACCAGGGCGGCCAGCAGCTGGCGCGCCGTGAAGCCGCTCACCACCACCGGCAGGCGTCGTCGCGCCACCAGCGCCTCCAGCTCCGCGGTGCCCAGCACGGCGCAGACGTGGCCCGCCGCCAGAAAGCCCTGCACTCGGTTGCCCGGTTCGGCCACGAGCGCCTCCATCGCCGGGGCCACCCGCACGTGGGCGTTGAGCAGCGTCAGATTGGCGAGCCCTCGGTCGAGGATCTGGCGGGCCAGCAGGGCGGTGGCCGGCGCCGTCGTCTCGAAGCCCACCGCCAGGAACACCACCTGGCGATCGGGATGCTGCCGGGCGATGCCCAACGCCTGCAGCGGTGAGGTGAGCAGTCGCACATCCGCCCCCTCGGCCCGTGCCGCCAGCAGGCTGTCGCTGCCGCGGCCGGGCACCCGCAGCATGTCGCCATAGGAGCAGAGGATCACGTCGGCGCGGCGGGCCAGGGCCAGCGCCTGCTCCAGGGTTTCGGCGGGCGTCACGCACACCGGGCAGCCCGGTCCGTGGATCAGCTGCAACCCCGGCGGCAGCAGTTGATCGAGCCCCCAGCGCACGATCGCGTGCGTCTGGCCGCCGCACACCTCCATCAGGGTCCAGGGGCGCTGGCTGATCGCCGCCAGCCGTCCCGCCAGCCGGGCCACGGCGGCGGCATCGTCATCGCTGTCGGCGGACAGCCGGTCGGGATCGCAATCGGGTTGGGTCGCCAGCGACGGCCCCCCGCTGCCGATCCCGCTGCCGCCCCGTTCGCCCGCGGTCGGCTCCAGCGCTCCTGCCCGCCCGGCAGGCGCCGTCTCCGCCTGGCCCCGGCGCCAGTTCAGGGCGGGCCGGGAGGGTGGAGCGGCCCGCGACGGGAGCGGCCCGCGGCAGCAGAGATCCGGGGCGGCCATGGGGCGCTCGCAGCCACTTCAGCGACTCTGGCCAGGGAAGGCGAGGCAGGTGAGGCCGCGGCCGGTTCAGTTCCTGTCCCCCTGGCCTTACTGCTGACCCTGTTCCTTGCCCCCCTGTCCCTGGTCCCGCTGCGGGTGGCGAGCGGCAGGGGCGCCGCCGCCGCCCGAGACTCCAGCGGCGGTGCCCACCGCCGTGATCGGGCTTCAGGGACGGCGCTCAGCGCTCGGCTGGGGGTGCGATGGCACCAGACCCAGCCGCAGCAGCAGCGCATCGATTCCGGCCAGCAGCTGCCAGGAGCCGGTGCTGGGCGCCCAGGGCCGTTGTGCCAGCTCCTCGGCCAGGTCCTGCAGCTGTTCGCGCGTCACCGCCAGCGGTGCCTCGTAGTGGGCCGGCACCAGCAGGCGCAGCCCCTCGAGCTCGGCCAGTTCCCGGATCCAGGCCACCAGGGCGCTGCGGCAGCGGGGAAACACCAGCCGCTCCAGCACGGCGGCCACCTGCGGTCGGACCGGACCCGCTGGCAGCAGCGCCTGCAGCTCCGCCTCCCAGCCCGCCTGCCAGCGGAACGGATAGAGGCCGAAGTGGCTGCGACGATCGCGGCAGCCCGGCGCCAGGCTGTGGCGCAGCACCTCGGCGATCGCCGGCACCTCAAGCCGGGCGGGCCGCAGGTAACAGGCGAACAGCACCAGCCGCCACCAACCCCGTTGCCGCCGCTCCGGTGTATCGAGCAATGGCTGATCGCCGCGCTCGCGGGCATGGAACAGCAACGGGGTGGGGTCGAGCTGGAACAGGGCCGGTGGATCGCTTGGAATCCCCACCAGGGCATCGGTGAGCAGCAGGGCACCGCTGCTGCGATGCAGGCAGGCCACCTCCAGGAAGGTGCCCAGTCCCAGGTCGAGGGGGCCGAGCTGCCGCCAGTCCAGCTCCTCGGTATGGGGCAGGCCCTGGTCGAACAGCACCCGGGTGCGGCCGGCGGGAAAGCCCAGCCAGCTGGCCGGCAGCTGCAGCGGAAAGCTCCACTGGCGGGGCGTGATCCACACCTCGGCGGCGGGGAAGGCCCGCGCCATGGCCGGCACCGGCAGCTTGTGCTCCAGTCCCGAGGCCGTCGGCAGCACGATCGTGCGCACCGGGCCATGGCGCTGCTCCAGCTGGCGCAGGCCCTGCAGCAGTTCCGCCGTGGGCGCCACCGGCGCGTAGAGCAGCAGACCATGCTCCAGTCGCAGCACGCTCATGCGGATCGGCACCGCCACGTACCAGACCCCGATCAGTTGCTCGAAGCTCCAGAGGCGGTCGGGGATCAGTTCGCGCACCAGGGTGCGTCGGCGTCCGTAGGGATAGAGAGGCAGCAGCGGCCACCAGGGCCAGCGCTGGCGACGCCCCTGCCTGTCGTCAGCGGGCGGGATCTGCGGCAGGGAGGCGGGAGCGGGGGAGGGAGGCACGGCGGAGGCCATCGGGCGCGCTGCAGCGGGAACGCCGTTTGCAGCGGCATCCTGCCCGATTCCGTCGGGACCCCGCTCCCGGCGGCTTCCGTACCCTGGCCGGGTGCCTCCGACCTCCATGCGCGACATCGGCGCCCGCGTCTCCCTGCCGGAGGGTCTCTCCGGGGCGGCGAGGCTGCTCAGGGCGCTGGGCCCCGGCTATCTGGTGGCGGTGGGCTACATGGATCCGGGCAACTGGGCCACCGATCTGGCCGCCGGCTCCCAGTACGGCCACCGGCTGCTGTGGGTGGTGGGTCTTGCCAGCCTGATGGCGATGCTGCTGCAGACGTTCTGCTGCCGCCTCGGCATCGCCACCGGCCTCAACCTGGCCCAGGCCTGCGGCCGGCTGCTGCCGGGCCACTGGCGCCTGCCGATGTGGTTGCTGGCGGAGACGGCGATCGTGGCCTGCGATCTGGCCGAACTGGTCGGTACGGCGATAGCGCTGCAGCTGCTGGTCGGCCTGCCGCTGACCTGGGGCGTGCTGCTCACCGTGGCCGACACGCTGTTGCTGCTGCTGCTGCAACGCTGGGGTGTGCGGCGGCTGGAGGCGCTGGTGATCGCCCTGGTGGCCCTGGTGGGGGCCTGCTTCGCGCTGGAGCTGCTGCTGCTCAGGCCCGATTGGGGTGCCGTGCTGGCCGGCCTGCGACCGCAGCCCCAGGTGCTCGGCGATCGCCGCCAGCTGCTGCTGGCGGCGGGCATTCTCGGGGCCACCGTGATGCCTCACAACCTCTATCTGCACTCCGAACTGGTGCTGTCGCGCCAGTGGCCCGGCGGGGCGGCGGGGCGGCGCTGGGCCCTGCGGGCCTGCAGCCTCGACACGTTGCTGGCCCTGGGCCTGGCGATGCTGGTCAATGCGGCGATCCTGGTGGTGGCCGCCGGCAGTTTTCACGGCCGCCTGGGCCAGCCGGTGAGCGATCTGGCGGAGGCCCACCGGCTGCTCACCCCGATGCTGGGCACGAGCCTGGCCAGCCTGCTGTTCGGGGTGGCCCTGCTGGCGGCGGGGCAGAGCTCGACGCTGACGGCCACCCTGGCCGGTCAGGTGGTGATGGATGGCTTTGTGCGGCTGCGGCTCCCCGGCTGGCAACGGCGTCTGCTCACCCGCTGCCTGGCCCTGATCCCGGCGATGGCCACGGTGCTGCTGCTCGGGGAGAGGGCCACCAATCAGTTGCTGGTGCTCAGCCAGGTGGTGCTCAGCCTGCAGCTGCCTTTTGCGGTGATCCCGCTGGTGTGGATCTGCGGCCGTCGCGGCTGGATGGGAGAGCTGCGCGCCCCGGCTTGGCAGCTGGCCCTGGCCTGGCTGTGCGCGATCGCGATTGTGATGATCAATGCCTCGTTGTTGCTGTCGCTGCTGGCGCAGCCCCTCGGCGCCTGGATCCGGGCGCTGGCCGCCTGATCGACTGAGCGCCGCCCGGGGCCGGGGCCGGGGGCGACCCGGGAGGCCGGGGTCCGGCCGCGAACACGGGCTGGCAGCAGCGCGCAGCGGCAGCCGGCTGCCGGCTGCCCGCTGCCGCAGGCCGGAGCGGGGCCGGAGCGGGGCTGGGGCGGATCCGGGAGGCGGCGCCGGCCGCCGGCCCCTCAGGCCAGCAGCACCAGGCTGAGCCCCATCACCGCCATGCCACCCAGCACCCCTGCCATCGTCACGGCGTGGTCGCCATGGCGGCGGGCCGCCGGCAGCAGTTCATCCAGGCACAGGTAGACCATCACCCCCGCCACACTGGCGAACACCACCCCGAACAGCAGCGGAGACAGGTGGCGGCCCAACAGCAGCAAACCGATCAGGGCCCCCAACGGTTCCGCCAGGCCGGAGGCCAGCGACAGCAGGAAGGCCAGCCAGCGCCTGCCGGTGGCGTAGTAGATCGGCGCTGAGATCGCCAGACCTTCGGGGATGTTGTGGATCGCGATCGCCAGGGCGATGCCGATGCCCAGGCGTGGTTGGGTGATCGCCCCCAGGAAGGTGACCAGACCTTCGGGGAAGTTGTGAATGGCGATCGCCAGGGCCGTGAACAGCCCGGTGCGCAGCAGCGCGGCCTCGGCGCTGGCCGCACCGGTGCCGGCGGCAGCGACGGTTGTCCTGGCGGCCCCGGGCTGCCTGGGTGGCCTGGGCGGCCTGGGGGAGCCGGATTCGGGAGGCAGGAGCTGATGCTGCGGCAGCCAGCGGTCGATCAGGGCGATCAGGCCGATGCCGGCGAAGAAGGCCAGCAGCGCGGCGGCATGGCCGGGGCGCTCCCCCAGGGCAGCGGCCAGCGACAGGCGAGCCTTGGGCAGGATTTCGACGAAGCTCACAAACAGCATCACCCCGGCCGAGAAGCTGAGCGAGAGGCTGAGCAGGCGTGGCTGGAAGCCCTGGGCCAGCAGGCCGAGCACGCTGCCGACACCGGTGGACAGGCCCGCTGCCGTCGTGATCAGCAAGGCGAACAGAACCTGGGAATCCAAGGGCGCGGGCGACCGAGGGAGAGAGGGAGGGAGAAGGGGGCGAGCCGCCTCGGGGATCCACCCTGCCAGCAGCCCGGCCAGCAGCCCCGGCGGGGGCCCGGCGGGGGCCCGGCGAGAGTCCGGCGGGAACCCCGGCGCCGGGCCGGTCGCCCGGTTGCCCGGCAGGTGGGCCGAGCCCCAGGGCGGCGGGGATGGGCGCGGGCCGGCCGAGCGCGAGCCGGGCCTCGCCAGCCGCCGAGGGCAGGGCCGCCGCCAGGGCAGGGCCGCTTCCAAGTGCGGGTTGCGTCGGTCGCGCGCAACACGGGCACCACAGGGTTGCCTGAAAGTCCAGACGAAAGGCCACTCAGGCTCGCAGATGTCATGCCTGAAGCCGATCGGGACAAGGCCAGGCTTGCAGCCGCACGCGTCAAGGCTGGCCAAGGCTGGCCAAGGCTGGCCAAGGCTGGCCAAGGCTGGCCAAGGCTGGCCAAGGCTGGCCAAGGCTGGCCTTGGCAAGGTGAAGTCAAGACTTCCAGGCAGCCCTGACGGGCACCATGAATGGCCGAATGGCCATCAGCCCCCAGATGCGGCAAGGAGTGGGTTGACGTCTGCGCTTCGGCCGCAGCCCTTGCGCCGAGTTGGAATCAGCCCTGGCCGCCAGGGGTTGAGCGGCAGCGGTCAGGCATGAAAAAGGCCCCCAGCGCTGGGGGCCGACAGGAGGGCCGGAGGCGAACCGCAGCGGCTGAGGCGAGCGACCTGAACCGCCTGACCGCCTGACCGCCTGACCGCCTGACCGCCTGACCGCCTGACCGCCTGACCGCCTGACCGCCTGA
>Ga0172376_10006874_pt1 | contig 12252 bp, 11 predicted proteins | sample Lak35m_FD_121114 | JGI IMG/M metagenome (GOLD analysis project Ga0172376, IMG submission 121114) | Freshwater microbial communities from Kabuno Bay, South-Kivu, Congo - kab_092012_35m | ecosystem: Environmental > Aquatic > Freshwater > Lake | place: Democratic Republic of the Congo: South-Kivu...
TCGGCCGAATCGGCCTGATGTGAGGAATTCAGGATTCGCGCCGTCCGAGAACGCCACGCGCCCCTTCTTCCGACGCCGCAAAGTTCGGCTTCGGGGGAACTTGGGCCGACGTATGGGCGGCGTCGGGCCGCAGCGAACCCCGGCCGGCCCGTTCGATCATGCGGGTCGTGGAGTGACCGGCCACGAGATTGACCAGCACCAGTTTGCCGCCCCAGCTTTCGACCTCCTCCCGCCCGACGACTTCGTGCGGGGCATAATCGCCGCCCTTGACGAGAACGTCGGGCCGCAGGGCTTCGATCAGTTCGCGGGGTGTGTCCTCGTCGAAGATCGTCACGCATCCGACCGCCCCCAGCGCGGCCAGCACTTCAGCGCGGGCGGCTTCGCCGTTGACAGGGCGTGATTCGCCCTTGAGCCGGCGCACGCTGGCATCGGAATTGAGGCCCACGACCAGAAAATCGCCCAGATCGGCCGATTCCGCCAGCAATCGCACATGGCCGACGTGCAGAAGATCGAAGCAGCCGTTGGTGAAAACGACCTTCTGGCCGGCCTTGCGCCGACGCTGACATTCCTCGGCCGCGGCGGTGCGTGACAGAACTTTCGAACCGCCCGAACGATGATGTTCGACCAGGTCGGTCAGGATTTCCTGCCGCGAAAGCAGCGCCACACCGATCTTTTCGACCTCCAGACCGCCCGCGACATTACCCAGGGCGACGGCCTCTTCGTAACTTCCACCGGCCGCGAGCACCAGGCCGATGACGGACAGGACCATGTCGCCCGCGCCGGTGATGTCATAAACCTGCCGTTGCCGCGTCGGGTGGATCGAACGGCCGCCGGCCGGGTCGATCAAGGCCATGCCGTCGCGGTCAAGCGTGACGATCGAGGCCTCCATGCCCAGGCTCGTCAGCAGCGTTTCGGCCGCATGAAGGGCTTCGTCCCGGCTTCGGATGGACATGCCAGTCGCCAGGCCCGCTTCCAGACGATTCGGCGTCATGCAGTGAACGCCGGCGTATTTCGAATAGTCGCTGCCGCGGATCGGGTCGGCCAGGATCCGCTTGCCCTGCCGCCGCGCCTCGGCGATCAGGAGCTTCAACAGGCCGGGTGTGCAGACGCCCTTGTCGTAATCGGAAATGAGGATGATGTCGGCGTCGGCGACGGCCCGGGCGATGCCGGCTGCGAACCGCTGTTCGACGTCGGCCCGGATTGGGTCGCGTACCTCGTAGTCGACGCGGATCATTTGCTGCGGGTGGCGGTCCTGGGCACGGCCGATGTAGCGTTCCTTGACCGTCGTCGGGCGGTCGTCGACCGAAGCGACGTGGGTGTCGTCGATGCCCTGTTGAGTCAGGATCTCACGCACCATCGCGGCGTTTTCGTCCTGGCCGACGACGCCCATGAGTCGCACCCTGGCCCCCAGGGCGGCCAGCATGGTCGCCACGCTCGAGGCCCCGCCGAGCCGGTGCTCACGCTGGTCGGCGCGCAGCAGGGCCACGGGCGCTTCCTGGCTGATGCGTTCGGCATAGCCCCAGATATAGCGATCGAGAATCAGATCGCCAACGACCAGGACTTGCGGATTACCCAGATTTTCCAGGCGAGAGATCAACGGGTCGATCATCGGCGCGGTCCTCCTTGACCCCGGGCCCGACAGGCGAAGCGAGTGCCGGATCATGAACCGCGAGCGGCCCGAACCGGCATTTTTTCAGCAATATCGCTACTTTTCGCCGAAGATGTCCGATTTGTCAACGCCGTTCGGTGCGGAATCGTGTGCGAAGCGTTCTTCCGAAAGACGAAGTATCGAGCCGTGTCAGGCCATGTCGATCGACTTCGAACGGCGCTCGGCTTCGCCCATGCCCAGCACCCGCTTCGCGGGTGTGGCGACCCGGTGATACCGCGACGAAAACTCACGCGACCGGCAGCGGAACAGCCCGTGCACCGAATCGGCCCGCCATTTGGGCGTCAGCTTTTCGACCGCTTCCTGATCGAGCGCATCGTCCGGCGGATATCCGTTCGCTTCCAGCCAGGCCCCGAGCAGCCGGTGCATGACGGAACGCTCATGGACCGTGGCGATTTCCCGCCATGTGCGTGACTCGGGGCGAATGTGATTCCAGTGCAGAAGCGTTTGCGGGTCATAGACTTCGGCGATCTCTTCGGCCTGTGTGTCGAGGCCCCGGCTCGCCAGAGCCTCGTGCGTTTGCCGGGTGCGCCGCAGGTTCGCCTCTTTCGAATAGGCCGCCGCCAGTCGAGCGGCTTCGCCTTTCGGCATTCGAACACCCAAATATCGGGCGATTTCGTCGATGGCCTGCACCGGTTCGCTCATGATGTCGTCGTAGCGCTGCACGAGCACTTGCGGATGCTGCCGCCAGAAGCGATCGTTGACCAGGATCTGGTGGATCATGCCGGTCCGCACGATCTCGCGGAAACTCTGCTGCCGCTTGTACATCAGCGAAAAGACGACGTCGCGTGCGTCGCGGTGGGCATAAAGGCCGAGCCCGCTTCCTTCCGCCATGGCGCGCGTGAACGATGGGTGCCCCTCGTGGGCCTTCATGATCCGATATGTCGAACTGTCCCGGCTGGGCCGCGACTCATTCGCGTAGTCCGGTCCCGTGCGATAACCCAGGGGATCGACCGCGACCTCAACGCCGGCCTCGCGTGCATGGCGCAGCACTTCAGTCGCGATTTCGTATTGCCAGGTCGAACACGAACGATACATGCCGCAGCAGAAGATGTCCATCGACTTCGTGCGTCTCCACGCCCAGGAGCCAACGTGTCCTTTTCGGAACGCAAGGCATCATGCCTCAGAAATCCACCCACGCTCCGTCTCTCAGTATCGTGAATTCCCGCCTTCGGTAAACCCCAATCGAAACGATCGATCCCAGGCGGGAAGTCACACGAATGCATGAACTTCCCTCAATCCGCCAACCGGGTTCCAGCCCCGCTGAGTCCTGGATCGCCTCCGTCGGAACAGATACCGAGAATTGAACACAAGTCCTAAAAAAAAGATTTTGCGACAAGTTCAAAGCTCCTCGATAACCAAATGATTACCAAGACAGTAATCATAATAAATTTTTACTTGACATATTTGACTAACATGATGATGATTTGCTCTTCATCGATTCCGGCCTCTGTCCGGCGGCTCAATGCAGGAGCGGACCGGCAAGCGAGGAACGAGAGTGAAAGCGGCGAACCTGTTCGCCTTTCCTTGGCCGACTGGCCCGTGGCTTTCGAACGCCGCCTTGGACAGCTCGTTTGGCCATTTCGAAGCCCTGAACCGAATCCCGAATGGAGAAAGACATGTCCCGACAGTCGAAGCCGCCCCGCAGAAGAGCCTTCACCCTGATCGAGCTGCTCGTCGTCATCGCGATCATCGCCGTCTTGATCTCTCTGCTGCTGCCGGCCGTGCAGTCGGCGCGTGAAGCGGCCCGGCGTGCCCAGTGCATCAACAACCTCAAGCAGATCGGCCTGACGATCCATAACTTTCATGACGTCAACGGTCACTTTCCTTCGAGCGTTCGGCCTTCAGGGCTGACGCCCCTGCCCCGCATCGCCGGCACCTTGCGGCTGCTGCCTTTCCTGGAACAACGGCAGGCCTTCGACAATTACAACCTGCAGCACACCTGGGGCAACGCGCCGAACACGACGATCTCGGCCATTCGGTTTTCGATGTTCACCTGCCCTTCCAGCCCGGCCGATCCGAACCGTCTTGACGGCATTCCTGAATTGACTCCCTGGAACCCGAGTGTCTCCGCGATTATCGATTACAACGGCATCGCGAACATCGACGACCGTCTCTATGCCCGGGGCCTGCTGGTGAAGGCAGGCAGCGGTAACGGCATCCTTCAGCAAAATGCGACCGTCACCATGGCCAATGTCTCGGACGGGCTTTCGAACACGATCCTGTTCGCCGAATCGGCCGGTCGGCCGTTCAAATACCGCGCTGGCGGCAAACTGCTTGTCGCGGATCAAAGGATCTCGCGCGTCAATGGCGGCGGCTGGACCAGGCCAGCCAGCGACATGACCTTCAAGGGATCGACCCAGGACGGCTCACAGGTCATCGGCACATGCGCCCTGAACTGCACCAATGGCGACGATGTCGCACAGGCCGCCTTTCCCCATCCGTTTTACGTGACGGAAGGCACCTCGGAAGTCTATGCCTTCCATCCCGGCGGTGCGAACATTCTGCTCGGCGATGGTTCTGCCCGCTTCGTGAAGCAGACGGTCGACTTCAGGATTTTCGCGGGGCTCGTCACGCGGGATGCCGGTGAAGTGATCTCGGCCGATTCCTGGTGATCGGCCTGGAACTTCGAATCGAAGGGAAACGCACTGTTCGTTTCGACCGATCGAGGAATTCGAAAAAGAACGACGGCGGTTCGGACATGGCTGTCCAAACCGCCGTTCGCAAATTCAGTCGCCGGCATTCGAAACTTACGATTTCGAATGGCGACGGCGGCGATAGACCCCGATCATGCCAAGCCCGCAGACCATCAATGCGACCGAAGCGGGTTCGGGTATGGGTAAGGAACCGGAATTGACGCTGCTGGCGAATACCAATCGGTCGATTTGCGGAATCGCATTCTCGGGAGCGAAGATCAGCAGCCGATTCGTCGGCGTGTCGGAGATGAATCCCGCGAACGACGCCCCCGCCTGGGTATTCAGCTTGAACACGTTGGTGTTGCTGAACATGAAGGTGAATTCGAACGAATCGGCACCGAGATTTTTGCCGAAATTGAATCCGACAGCCAGCGTGCCGGCCGGCAGATCGATCTGCAATTTGTTCGGGCCCCCCACGTTCTGTTGCCAGGACAGAACGGTTCCGTCACCCAGGCCATAATTGGCCGGGGCGTACGCCGGATCGACGGCGAAGAGATCGGCAGCATCCAGCGCCGTGAACGTGACCCCGGACAAAGTCACCGTACCACCCGGGAAGGGTGCGTAACTCGTAAACAGATCCGGCGGTTTGACCTGATCGTTGAAATCGATCAGTGTCGGGTTGATCAAATCGGCTTCGAACAGGCCACGATCGGTGTAAAGGACGGTGGCCGCGTTCGCCGGCATGGCTGATGCCAAGATCAGTAATGCGATCGCGGGCAATTGGATTCGAAAGAATCGCACGGGTCTCTCCTTCAACGGATACCTGCGAAGCACAGAAAACATGACGCAGGACGATCAACAGAATGACACGAACGCCATGAATCTCAAGCAGAATCGTCAAAGCGAACGAAGCCGTCGTTGACGATGTGCGACGATACACGACAGAATCACCGCAACACTTTCAATTCATTGAACTTATGAAACAACACGGAAGGTGACGCAATGCCACATGTCCGGACACTGTCACGAATCGATCGGATTCGTACGGCGATGTCGCTTTCGACGATCGAATTGCATTTCGAAGATCGCCATGGTTCCGATTCGAACGGCGTCGCTCGCAACCGACGAATCGGTTATGACGACTTTTCCGCCGGCTTGCGTCACCCTGGACTTCCGACGTCTTCCCCGCGGGAAACTCGAACGCACGGCATCTCGCCGGAACCCGAAAATCAATTCGAGCGACCGGCGGTTTTCACGATCGTGGCCACCATCTCGTCGATCGTCCATTCCCCGCCCGCCTTGCCCACGTCAAGCCGCACCAGCGTGCCATCCGGCCCGATCACGGCCGTGCACAGGTTATGCATGATTTCCTTCTCGCCAGGGCCGTACATCAGCCCGAGCTGAGGCCCGAATTTCGCCAGTTCTTCATGCGTTGCGACCGAATAGGTCCACAGCGGCATCTTCGCGCCCCGGGCACCGGCGTGGCTCGCAAGCACGGCGGGAGTGTCGTTATCCGGGTCGAAACTGATCGACAAGAGCCGCACCTTGTCCTCACGAGGCGTGTTCCGCAGCCGGGCGGCCAGTTCACCGAACTTGCGGTCCATCAGGGGGCAAAACGTCGGCACCGGGCAGCGCGTGTAAACGAACGTCAGCACCAGCGTCTTGCCGCGATAATCGCTGATCTTCGCCTGCTTGCCGTCCTGCAGCGTCACCGTCATGTCGGGCACCAGCTCGCCCGGGGCCAGAACGACCGGCTTGGCCTTCACTTCCACTTTGCCGTCCGGGCCGATATTGATCGCCGCCGGCGGTGCCGGATTGGTGATCACCACGTCGCTGAGCAACATGTCGTCGGCCTTGACGACCAGCTTGCCCTCGACTTCGTCGCCCACGAAAAGCTCTCCCAGAACGTCCTGCCCCTTCAGGTCGAAGGGCATGGTCATGGCCTTCATGAAGCCCGGGATCTCCTCATGCCGGATCATCACCTGGCCGGTGTCCTTGTCGATTTCACGCACCACGCCCGTGAGCTTGTACGTCGTCGGTTCGCCCGCCGCTTTTTTCTCGACAGTCGTCGTATCGGTATTCCCTGGTGTCGCCGGCGTCGGCGATGCCACGGCAACTGGCGGAGTGACTTTCTTCGCGACCGTCACCGTGAAGGGGCCGAAACCCAGAATCATCGACGCCGCGATGACGGAGATCACCGCAATGGGAACGACATAACGGGACATCAGCTATTCTCCATCGGAAAGTCGGCATCGACGTCGGCCGCGGCCAGCTCGACCAGAAACGACGTGAACCTGTCCACGAAAGCCCGGGCCAGCGTTTCGCCCTTTTCGGCCGTCGCCGCACGCGGGTCGCCGGCGCCGGAATTGGTCGTCAGCACGTGCCAGGGGCGGGAATATTCGACCCAGCCATGTTTGAGCGTTTCCAGCCGCGGCGGCCGCATCGATCCGGCGTCGGCGTCCTTCAAGTGCACCAGGTCGGGCCGAAGGTGCAGCATCATCGAGGTTTCCAGCTCGTCGGCATGGTCGCCGGACAGATCATGGAGCACGTCCTTGCGGACGTCGCCGATCATGCGGAACCAGTGGCAGATGAAAATGTGCACATCCGCCTTGCCGTACCACTCGCGCAGGATCCACTTCAGCTCATTGCCGCCGTGCCCGTTGAGCAGCACCAGCTTTTTCACGCCATGCGTTTCCAGCGATTCGACGATGTCCCCGATCATCCGCCCCAGCGTCGATGGGTTCACGTTGATCGTCAGCGGGAACCGCATCAGGTTCGTCTCCGTGCCGAACGGAATCGCCGGCAACAGCCACACCGGGGCCCCCTTGGCCGCCGCCGCGGCACAGGCCTGTTCGGCCAGCATCGTCACCTGGTAGGTATCCGTGCCGTAGGGCAAGTGAAGATTGTGCGGCTCGGTGGCCCCCAGGGGCAACACGGCGAGTTGGGGCTTCGGGGCGTCCAGAACATGTCTGTATGTGCTCGCGGCCAGCTCGTATGGAGGGATGCTGCTCATCGGGGCGACGCTCGGCGGGAGAGACTTCGGCGAAACACGACTACCCAGTCGCGACGATCAGGCGGTAAACTTGGCCAATCTTTAAGATACAAATTTGGGGGCCCGCTTCACAAGCACGGCGAAAGTCGCCGTTCCCATCGGAAGCGAACCCCCGGTCGTTTCGCGTCAAGGCGATTCGAGATCACGGACGTTCCAGCAAGGTAACCAGATATCATGCGAAGCACAGAAGCCGTCGCCTACTATTTCGAACACGCCGCTGATGCGATCGGCCTTTCGGCCAATATGCGCAAGCTTTTGCTCACGCCCGAGCGCAGCATCAAGGTCGAAGTCTCCATCCCGCTCGACGACGGCCAGATCGGCAACTTCGTCGGCTATCGCGTGCAGCACGACAGCTCGCGCGGGCCCTTCAAGGGCGGCCTGCGCTATCACCACGACGTCGACACCGACGAAGTCGCCGCCCTGGCCAGCCTGATGACCTGGAAAACCGCCGTCGTCGACGTTCCCTACGGCGGCGGCAAGGGCGGCATTCAGTGCGACCCCAAGGCCCTCAGCCGTAACGAGCTGGAACGGCTGACCCGCAAGTTCGTGCAGCGCATCCACGAATTCATCGGCCCCAAAACCGACATTCCGGCCCCAGACATGGGCACCGATGCCCAGGTGATGGCCTGGATCGCCAACGAATACGCCAAGTTCCACGGCTTCGAACCGGGCGTCGTCACCGGCAAGCCCGTTGACCTGCACGGCATCGTCGGCCGTGAAGAGGCCACCGGCCGGGGCGTGGCCCGCATGGTGCACGAAGTTTACCGGCGCGAGAACAAGTCGCCCGTCGGGGCGACCGTCGCCGTGCAGGGCTTCGGCAATGTCGGCAGCGCGGCCGCCCGCTTCCTGGCCGAAATGGGGGCGAAGGTCGTGGCCGTCAGCGACGTGACCGGCGGCCTTTACGACGAAAAAGGCCTGAACCTGGTCGAAATCGCGGCCCATGTGAAGGCCCGCAAACCGCTGGCGACCTTCGGCCAGGGCAAGCTGATCGACAACGAGGAACTGCTGACGCTGCCCGTGGACATCCTCGTGCCGGCGGCCCTGGGCGACGTGATCCACGCCGACGTCGCCAAGAACGTCAAGGCCCCGCTGATCGTCGAAGGGGCCAACAACCCGACCTTCCCCGACGCGGACCGGATTCTGCACGAGCGGGGCATTCTCGTCGTGCCCGACATTCTGGCCAACGCCGGCGGCGTGATCGTCAGCTATTTCGAATGGGTCCAGAACCTCCAGAACTTCCGCTGGACGTTCGAGCAAGTCGTGCGTGAGCAGGACGCCAAGATGTCGCAGGCTTTCGAGCAAGTGCACAGCGTGGCGAAATCGACGAACGTCTCGATGCGTTTCGCCGCCTTCCGCGTGGCCATCGAACGTGTCGCCCGGGCCACCGAACTGGGCGGGTATTGATCCCTCAAGTCGAGCCGTGGACGTGAGTCCACGGGTGCGATTCTTGAGCGAAACGCCGCTCCGGAAAGTCGAGCCGTGGACGTGAGTCCACGGGTGCGATTCATGAGCGAAACGCCGCTCCGAAAAGTCGAGCCGTGGACGTGAGTCCACGGGTGCGATTCTTGAGCGAAACGCCGCTCCGGAAAGTCGGGCCGTGGACGTGAGTCCACGGGTGCGAATGCAGAGCGAAACTTCGTATTGGAAAGTCGAGCCGTGGACGTGAGTCCACGGGTTCGAATGCAGAGCGAAACTTCGTATTGGAAAGTCGAGCCGTGGACGTGAGTCCACGGGTGCGAATGCAGAGCGAAACTGCGAATTTTATCAGGTGCGCGCCACCATTTCGCCCCGCGAAGGCATGTTCCGATGCGTGCGGCGGATACGGCTGTGATTGCCCAACGCGCCGAGTTCGTCACTTCGTCCCGCACCCGTGGACTCACGTCCACGGCTCGACGGGGCACTTGTTTTTCGGGGTTTGCCCATTCGTCCGGGGTTCGTCACTTCGTCCCGCACCCGTGGACTCACGTCCACGGCTCGACGGGGCACTTGTTTTTCGGGGTTTGCCCATTCGTCCGGGGTTGGTCCCTTCGTCCCGCACCCGTGGACTCACGTCCACGGCTCGACGGGGCACTTGCGTGCCGGATTTGGCAACTTCGTACCGCACCCGTGGACTCACGTCCACGGCTCGACGGGGTCAGTCCAGCCCGGGAAGGGGCTCTTTCACGCCCGGGATGCGGGCTCGCAGGGCTTCGTATTCGGCAACCATGGCATCGGCTTCGTCGCGACGGCCTTGGTTCATGAGATGGATGCGGTAGTTCTGAAAGAGCACGTCCAGCGGCCCTAGAACCTTTACCAAACGGTCAATCAGGGCGGGATCGGCGGCGAGCCATCGGGTGCAGCTTTCGACCCAGACCTGGCCGGCCTGATCGGCTTCGCCGCGTCCGATCAGGTCGATCGCCAGCATGTTCGCGGCATTGATGGAGCAGGCTGCGGTTTCGGAGCTGATCGACTCATCAGGCAGCTTGCGGAATTGGTCCAGCACTTCGCGAAAGGCGTTGTCAGCCGCTTCCCTATCTCCGTTCTGGCTGACGATCGTGCCCAAGGCGGTATTGCAGGCGGATGCGTTCGGCGGGGTCGAGTTCGGTGGTGAAGGCCGGGCCGGTGACGTGGCCGGCGATGGCCTGAAACGTGTCGGAAACGCTTTTGCGGACGGTCGCGACGCCCGGCTCCTGCACTTTGGCGAGATCGTAGGTGAGGATCCGCACCGGCTCCCACAGGCCGGTGGTGATTTCGCGGACGAGGCGGCGGGACTGGTCCCTGTCGGCGATGGTGCGGGCCTCGCTGGCCTGGGCTTTCGCCGTGGCATCCTGGGCCGCGAATCTCAGCCGGGCTTCATACATGGCGAACCAGACACCACCGATGGCCGTGCCGATCAGCAGCAGGGCGGAAAAGGCGAGCGAAGCCGCCAGCCCGCGATTCCGCCCGCACCAGCGCCGCAACCGGCCAGCCAGCCCCACAGGCCGGGCACGGATGGCACGCCCCTGAAGGAAGCGGTTCAGGTCGTCGGCGAGAGCCCGCGCCGTGGCATACCGGCGGGCCGGATGCTTTTCCAGGCATTTCAGGCAGATCGTTTCCAGGTCGCGGGACAGGCCAGGCACCAGCATGCGTGGCGGGAGTGGCTCGGCGTTGCTTATCAGGTGCAAAATCAGCGCTGGATCTTCGGCAAAGAAGGGTTTGCGGCCTGCGAGCGATTCGTAGAGGATGACGCCGAGAGAGTAAATGTCGATCGCGGCGGTTTCTTCGGACTGACCGGGCCTGGTTCGCTCCGGGGCGATATAGGCTGGCGTGCCGACCAGTTGCGAGGGCGATGTCAGGTCGGTGGTTTCGCCCATCATGCGGGAGAGGCCGAAGTCGATGATCCGCGGATGAAGGAAATCGGGCGTGACGTCGACGTCGCATTCCCGGTCTCTTTCGTCATTCGGTATCAGGACGTTACCGGGCTTGAGATCCCGGTGCACCACGCTGTTGCGGTGGGCGTAATCGAGGGCCTCGGTCAGGGCCAGAGTCATTTCAGCGGCCAGCTTCGAAGGCAGGGGGCTTTCCTTGAGATGATTCGCCAGCGTTTCGCCCCGGACCAGTTCGACGACGAGATAAGGTTTCGAATCGACTTCGCCGTAATCGTAAAGCGTCACGATACCGGGGTGAGAGAGGCGGGCGTGAAGCTGGGCCTCACGTTCGAACCGCAGCGACATTTCGGCCGTAAGCCGATAATCCAGGAGCCGCTTGACGGCCACCCGGCGTTCGAACCGCGGATGCCCGCATTCGAAAACTTCGCACATGCCGCCCCGGCTGATTCGGCCGAAGACCTGATAAGGTCCGATGAAGGAAGGCAGCGCGGGATCGGCCGCGGAGGATTCCGAATCGATGGCCGAAACGGTGCCCTGGCCGAGCGGATCGCCCGCGGCCCGTGCCATACGCTCCATGCATTTCGGACAGTCTTCCAGATGTTTCAGCACAGGGTCGGAATGACCCGGAACCGTGGTTTCATCCAGGTATTTCAGGAGAACGCTGTCCGTAAGACACTGCCTGGGCCGTTCGATGGTCGAGTTGTCGTTCGATGTCATGACGACTCGAACTTTCCGACGAACTCACGCAGAAGTTTGCGGACTCGAAAATTGTTGACCCGAACGGCGGTCGGCGTGATGCCTCTGGCCTTTGCGATATCGCAAACCGGGATATTCCGAAGTTCGACGGATTCGAAAATATCCCAGACCGGCTCCGTAACCTTCTGGCGTACGCTCAGTATCGCCAGTTCGAGAATTTCTTCGTCCGCGATTCGATCCAGCAGCTTCAGAATGTCAGCCCCGCCGATCGGCTCGGGACCGAAAAGACTGCTCCGCTGCAATTCACCGAGGCGGCCCGGTTCGGGTGAACGGGCGGCCCGCCGAAAATGCAATTGCCATGACCGCAGGGTGATCAGCTTCATCCAGCTTCGAAACGCACCCTTTCGGCGTCGCTCGAATTCGGGCATGAACCGAAACACGGCCATCAGCGAATCCTGCACGATGTCGTCCGTATCCTGAATCGATAGGCCCCAGACGCGGCACCAACGCAGAAGGACCCTGCGATATCGCCGATCGAATTCCTGCCAGGCGTGGCCCGAAGCCGAATCGTCGACCATTCTCCGGATCAGCGTAAAACTCGTCGATGGATTCGAATCGATCACGGGCATCGAATGACCCTGTCGAGCATCTGACGGAAAGTACGTAGTCCCAATATTATACTACGCGGCGTTTCGACCCTGATCAATGATCTTCTCCTGAACGATCCGGGTGTGACCAGAATTTCTGGTGAAGTTTGGAGATTTGGGCTGTCAAGTCAAAAAACATGGACGGCAAAATTGGCTGGAGTCGATCGTGGTGCGGAATCGTGGGTCCCGGGGCTTCCGATCTTCGCCA
>Ga0172376_10006877_pt1 | contig 12245 bp, 11 predicted proteins | sample Lak35m_FD_121114 | JGI IMG/M metagenome (GOLD analysis project Ga0172376, IMG submission 121114) | Freshwater microbial communities from Kabuno Bay, South-Kivu, Congo - kab_092012_35m | ecosystem: Environmental > Aquatic > Freshwater > Lake | place: Democratic Republic of the Congo: South-Kivu...
GGTTTGACATTTGGTTTTGATTGGTAAGGTTTAAATTTTGACTACTAGAGGCTTTCTTGCAAAAGAAGTTTTATTTGTTTTTTATTCGGTTTACATTTGTTTTTGATTGATTTTTACAAGTTTTGATTGGTTTGACATTTGGTTTTGATTGGTAAGGTTTAAATTTTGACTACTAGAGGCTTTCTTGCAAAAGAAGTTTACATTTGTTTTTGATTGATTTTTACAAGTTTAGATTTAGTTTTGATTGGTTTGACATTTGGTTTGATTGTGTTTTGTGATGTTTTTCATGCTGTAACATTTGGTTTTGATTGGTTTATCTAAATTATGATTTAGTTTTAATTTAGATAATCGCCCCTGCATGAAGACATTTTCATGATGTTTTCACGTGTTTATACCCTAATATTATATTTGTTTAGTTAGTTATTTTATAAAAATAATATATTATATGACTTCATTTAGTTTACGATTACTAGATAGACCTATTATTAAGATTGTAAATGATCATCTTATTGAATATCCTACACCTCTTAATATTAGTTACTTTTGGAATTTTGGTTCTGTTGCTGGAATATTTCTTGTTGTACAAATAGTTACAGGTGTTTTTTAGCTATGCATTATACTCCACATATAGACTTAGCATTTTTAAGTGTAGAGCATATTATGCGAGATGTTAACAATGGTTGGCTTTTAAGATATCTTCATGCTAATGGTGCCAGTTTATTCTTTGCTGTTGTTTACTTACATATAGCTAGAGGACTTTATTATAATTCTTACCAAAAACCTAAAGGTTTTGTTTGGTTTATAGGAGTACTAATACTTATTTTGATGATGGCAACTGCATTTATGGGTTATGTTTTACCTTGGGGTCAAATGAGTTTTTGGGCTGCTACAGTTATAACTAACTTGTTTTCTGCTTTTCCTTTAGTTGGTGAATTTATAGTTGCTTGGTTATGGGGTGGTTTTTCTGTAGATAATGCTACTCTTAATCGTTTTTTTAGTTTCCATTATTTACTACCTTTTTTAATTATAAGTTTTGTTTTAATTCATTTAGCTATTTTACATAAAAGTGGGTCTAATAACCCTTTGGGCGTTAATGGATTTAGTGATAAAATACCTTTTTATCCATTTTTTGTAATAAAAGACTTATATAGTTGGGTTTTTTTCTTTATTGTTTATTTTTTTTTTGTTTTTTTTGACCCTAATTATTTAGGACATACTGATAATTACATAGAGGCTAATCCTATGATTACTCCAGCACATATTCTTCCAGAATGGTACTTTTTAGCTTTTTATGCTATTTTAAGATCTATCCCTCATAAGTTAGGTGGTGTTTTTGCTATGTTTGCTTCTTTACTTATACTTTTATGTTTGCCTTATCTAAATACTGCTGTTTTTAGAAGTTCATCTTTCCGACCTATACATAAACAATTCTTTTGGGTTTTTGTTTTAAATTTTTGGATTTTAAGTTGGATTGGCGGTTGTGCTCCTGAAAGCCCTTATTTGGAAATAGGTCAGTTAGCTACATTTTTTTATTTTTGTTATTTCTTGTTTATTATACCTATATTAGGTTTATTAGAAAAGAAAATAATGTTTTTTGAACTTAAAAGTTACTAATCGTTATTTTTAATTGTTTATATAGTATACTCTATATTTTTTAGCTTATAATTTATTATATATCCTTTATTATGATTTTTTCCATCAATATTGACTCTAAAGATTTTAAAATTAAACAAGGTATTTCTGTTATACAAGCTTGTGAAATTGCTAATATAATTATTCCTAGATTTTGTTATCATCAACGTTTATCTGTTGCTGGTAATTGTAGAATGTGCTTAGTCGAAATAGATAAAATGCCTAAGTTACAAGTATCTTGTGCTATACTTATAAGTAATAATATGGTTATACGTACTAATAGTCCTCTTGTTTTAAAAGCAAGGGAAGGTATACTAGAGTTTTTATTAATTAATCACCCTTTAGATTGTCCTATTTGCGATCAAGGTGGTGAATGTGATTTACAAGAACAATCTCTTTTCTATGGAGGAGATAAAAATCGCTTTAAAGAGTTTAAAAGAGCTACTGAAGATAAGTATTGTGGTCCATTGATTAAAACTGTTATGACTAGATGCATTCATTGTACTAGATGTATAAGATTTGTTAATGAGATTATAGGTGTTCCTAATTTAGGTACGATAGGTAGAGCTAACTCAATAGAAATTAGTTCTTATATTCAAAAATTATTTACTTCAGAACTATCAGGTAATGTTATTGATCTATGTCCTGTTGGTGCTTTAACTTCTAAACCTTATGCATTCTTGTTTAGGTCTTGGGAACTAAAAAGTATAGAATCTATAGATATTTTTGATAGCATTCATTCGAATATTAAAGTAGATGTAAAAGGTTATGATATTGTTAGGATTCTGCCTCGTTTAAATGAATCTATTAATGATGAATGGATTTCAGATAAGGCTAGATATGCTTTTGATGGATTGTGTTCTTCAAGATTAGTAAATCCTTTAATTAAAGATAAGTTAAAAGGTTTTAATATCGTTTCTTGGACTAAAGCTATGAATATATTATATAAAAAATTATCTAACTTTGCAGATAAGGAATCAAGAAATATAGGTTTAGTTGTAGGACCTTCTTGTGACTTTGAATCCCTTGTATTTATTAAAACATTAAGTCATTTGTCAAATGTACACGTCTTAAGCGATAATAGTTGTTCTTGGTTAAACTCTGATTTTCATAATTTATTTAAATTCAATACGCTTTTTAGTAATATACATAAAAGTGATGTTTGTTTAATTTTAGGTCTTAACCCTAGGACTGATGGAGTTTTGTTAAACTATCATCTTAGAAAAAGATATTTACAAGGTAAATTTAGTGTAGCTTATATTGGCTCTCATTTAAATTTAATGTTTCCTGTTATACATTTAGGTTGTTCAAGTGTCAAATTCATTTCTTTGTTAGAAGGAAATAATTATTTTTGCCGGGATCTTAGAAAATCAAAAAATCCTATGATAATTATTGGTAAAATGTTTTTAAATAAATTAAAGAATTTAAATTCTAACATATTTTCTAATATTTTGTTATCTAATTTAAATGTTCTTAATCGTTCGTGGGATATTCTCAATTTTTTTAATCTAAATTCAAAAGATTTCTGTTTTTATGATTTATGTATGAATTATAATTATAATTCAATTAATAATAATTTAGATATTTTGTTTATTATAGAAGAGTTTAGACCTCTTAACTTTTTCTCTCGTACAGGCTTTAGTGTATTTATAGGTCACCATGGTTGTTTAAATGCTCAGAAATCAGATATGATATTGCCTACTACTTCTTTTATTGAAAAAAACGTTAGATTTGGTAACTGTGAGGGGAGATATCAATACTCCTATCCAGCTATATTACCTTTAGGGTACTCAAAAAATTCTTCTAATGTTCTTTTTAATATTATATTTAATTCTTGGTTTATGGGTTCATCTTTAGATATTTTTAATTTTTATTTAAATCTTTTACTTCCTCCTATTGAATATTCTTTAAATCAAGTATCTTATAATTCTTATAATAATTTAATTTTTTCATATAATTTTGTTATTTTAAGTAATTCATATATTATATCTAGTTTTTTTGATAATTTTTATAAAACAGATATTATTAGTCAATCTTCATTAAATATGTCTAAATGTACTAAAGAACTTTTAGATAAAACTCCATTTAAACTTTATTAGTTTAATTATTTTTTAAAGTAGTTATCTCAATGGTAGAGTATTTCTCTTACAAAGAAAATGTTATTGGTTCAAATCCAATACTACTTAAAATAAATATATTATTTATTTTTATGTTTTTATGAGTAGATATAAGAGGACGTAATTTAATTGGTTAAAATGTTAATCTGTCACATTAATTATTGTGGGTTCAAATCCCATCGCCCTCGTATATTTTAGCGATTAAGTTCTGCTTGGTGGAACAATAAATTCATGATTTAAATGTCGTGAGTTCAAATCTCACTTTCGCTAAAGTATTAGTAAATGTTATTTAATCAAGTTTTTTATTAGTATGTACATATCTCAATACACATCTATTATTTTTTATTTGTTTGTTTGTTTTATATTATCAATTTCTTTTTTTTTAATATCTTTTATTATTAGTATTCAAAAGATAGATAATGAAAAATTGTCTCCATATGAATGTGGTTTTGATCCATTTGATGATGCTCGTAATAGATTTGACATAAGATTTTATCTTGTAGCTATTTTATTTATTATTTTTGATCTTGAAGTAAGTTTTTTATTTCCTTGGTGTATCAATATAGGATCTTTGCCCTTATTTGGATTTTGGTCTATGTTTATTTTTTTATTTATTCTTACTGTAGGTTTTGTATATGAATGGAAAAAAGGTGCTTTAGAATGGGAATAACTAAAAATAAATTGTATTTTAAAACGAATCTAAATCTCTTTGAATATATAACAATTCAAAGTTTGTGGGGATCAAAAAAAAATAAATTTAATTGTGTATTGAATTCCCACGCTTTAGGTATTAGAAACGGTTTTGCTATATTTAGATCAAATGTCCTTGTAGAATATTTAAATCGATGTAGTATTCTTTGTTATAATGTTATACTTAATAAAGGTGATATTGCTTTTTTACTACCATCTAAGTTTAATGATAGTACTATTTTTAATGATAAGATAAAAAAACTCATTGTTTTTTTTAGTTTAAGGTCTTTACAACCTTTCTATTTAAATAAAAGAATTAATTCTTTATTAATTACTAACTATAATAAAAAACCTTGTATTGTTATAATACCTTCTATTATACAAGAAAGATTTTTTTTAAAAGAATTTATTGCCAATTTTATACCTTTTATTCATATTGAAAGTGGTAATTTTGATTATGATAAAGGATCTTATTCTATTTTAGGAAATAACACTTCATTGGATTATGTATTTTTTTGTTATAAATTTATTTCTTATTTTATAATAAGATCTACTCTATTAATTTTTTTTAAAGATAAATTATTTTAACCCTTTTGACTTCCCTATTAATTATTTTAATTATGAATTATTATATTAAAACTTTTTATTTTACTGAATTATTTAGAGGTGCTTGGATGACTATGCAATATTTCTTTAGAAGAAAAGTAACTTTGAATTATCCTTTTGAAAAAGGAGCAATAAGTCCTAGATTTCGAGGCGAACATGCTTTAAGAAGATATATTAGTGGTGAAGAAAGATGTATTGCTTGTAAACTTTGTGAAGCTATTTGTCCTGCACAAGCTATTACAATAGACTCTGAAATTCGTTTTGATGGTAGTAGAAAAACTACTCGTTATGATATTGATTTGAGTAAGTGTATATTTTGTGGGTTTTGTCAAGAAGCTTGTCCTGTTGATGCTATAGTCGAAACTCCCAATTTTGAGTATGCTACTGATACAAGAGAAGAACTATTATATAATAAAGAAAAACTTTTAAAAAATGGTGATAGATGGGATGTAGAAATCATTGAAAATTTATCAACTGAGTTTTTTTATAAATGATTTCTTTTTATTACTAACTATTTGTTATTTGCAGAATATTTTATAAATAAAACAATATTTTTAGTTTTTGATCTTATTATGAACAATCTATCATTTTATATTTTCTCTCTGTTTTCAATCATTTTTTCTTTAGCTGTTGTTACCTCAAAAAACCCCGTGCATTCAGTTTTAAGTCTTATTTTAGTTTTTTTTTCTTTAGCAGGTTTGTTTATAATTTTAGGAGCTGAATTTTTAGCTATATTATTTATTATCGTTTATGTTGGCGCTGTCGCTGTTTTATTTTTATTTATAATAATGATGTTAAATATTAAACTTGTAAGTTTAGACCTCTCTATGTATAGATATATTCCTTTATTTTTCATTTTTGGCTCTATTTTCTGTGTTGGATTTTCTTTAGTTGTTTATGATTATTTAATTCCTGTAAATGTATTTTATATATTTAATAATTATATGAATAACTGGTTTATATCTTCTATTTCTTACACAAATGTTGCTGTTTTTAGTTATTATATTTATACTTATTATTCTATTTTGTTTCTTGTTTCAGGAATTATTCTTCTAGTTTCTATGATAGGTGCCATATCTCTTACTTTACATAAAAGAAACGATATTAAAAGACAATATATTTACAAACAAATAAATAGAAATTTCCAAGATTCTATTAGATGGAGAATTTAGATCCTAATATGTTTATTAATTTTATTGTATTATTTAATCTTTTATTAAAATCTCTTGGTATCATATTACCTTTGTTGATAGCAGTGGCCTTTCTTACTTTACTTGAGAGAAAAGTTATGGCAAGTATGCATCAGAGAAAAGGACCGAATATTGTCGGTTTTTTTGGTTTATTACAAGCGTTTGCTGATGGTCTTAAACTTTTTGTAAAGGAAACTATATTTCCAAGTAGTGCTAACACTTTAATTTTTATTTTAGCACCTATAACGACCTTTTTAATAAGTTTAGTTGTTTGGGCTGTTATACCTTTTGGCAATAATTTAGTTATTGCAGATTTAAGTGTAGGAGTTATCTATGTTTTTGCTATTTCATCTTTAGGAGTTTATGGTATTATTTTTTCAGGGTGGTCTAGTAATTCTAAATGGGCTTTTTTAGGAAGTCTTCGTTCTACGGCCCAAATGATATCTTATGAAGTTTCTATTGGTATTATAGCACTTTGTGTTTTACTTTGTGTAGGATCTCTTAACTTCTTAGACATTGTAGAATCTCAAAGAAATATTTGGTTCATTATACCTCTATTTCCGTTATTTATTATGTTTTTTATTTCTGGTTTAGCTGAAACAAATCGATCACCTTTTGATCTACCTGAGGCTGAAGCTGAACTTGTTTCGGGCTATAATACAGAATATTCAGCTATAGGTTTTGTATTATTTTTTCTAGGGGAATATACTAATATGATTTTAATGTCCAGTTTAATAACTATATATTTTATAGGAGGTTGGCTTAGTCCTTTTAATTTTATAAGTTATACTTTTTTGCCTAAAGTTTTTTGGTTCGGTTTGAAAACTGCTTTTATTTTATTTTTGTTTATTTGGGTAAGAGCTACTTATCCTCGTTACAGGTATGATCAATTAATGAGATTAGGTTGGAAAATATTCTTACCTTTTTCTCTTGGTTGGTTACTCTTTATTTCTGGTTTTTTATTAGGCTTTGACTTTTTTCCTTAATCTTTTTAAAAACTATAACTTTATTTATTATGTTTTATTATAAGTCTAATCGTTCTTTATCACCACATCTTTTTTTATATAAATCGCATATTACATCAATATTATCTATTTTTCATAGAATTGCAGGTTTTTGTCTTAGTTCTTTATTTCTTCTCTACCCTGTTCTTTTTCTATCATGGTATTCTTTTATCTCATTTAATTTAACATATTATTTTTATTTGATTTTCCTTTCTTTATCAAATATATTTTATTATTTAATTATTTTCATTTTATTTTATCATACTATAAATGGATTCCGTCATTTTTTATGGGATTTTTGTATAGGTTTAAATTTATATAATATTTTTATTACTGGTTTTTTGATTTCTTCTATATCACTATTTGTTATTTGTTTTTTAATTATACTTTAGATTTTTGTTAAATTCTATGAATATTTATAATTTGTTACTTTTCATGAAATTAAATCATTGGATTACTCAAAGGTTTGCTATTTTCCTATTTTTGATATTACTATGTTCTGTTTTTTACTTTGATAGTCTAAATCTTATACCTATAGTTGTATTTTTTTTGTCTTTTCATTTTTTTACAGGGTTATGTACTTTAATAGACGATTATATACATGATGATTATTTATATTTGTATGCGGTTACTTTTATTAAAATCTTTAATATATTTTTGTTAAAAAGTATTATGATTGTTTTTATTTAGTTTATGGTTATAGACCAAAGTAAGTTTATTATTATAGCTATATCCTTATTTTTTGTGGGATTATGTGGTATCATGTTAAATAGAAAAAATATTATTATTATATTAATGTCGATTGAACTTATATTATTAGCAGTAAATTTTAATTTTGTAATTTTTTCTATTTTTTTAGATGATTTTTTAGGACAAATATTTGCTTTTTTTATACTTACTGTAGCAGCTGCAGAGTCTGCTATAGGTTTAGCCATTTATGTTGTTTTTTTCAGAATAAGAGGTACTGTTTCTATAGAATATATAAATTTATTAAAAGGTTAGCCATGTATTTACTTCTTTTATTTCTCCCTTTTTTTAGTTTCCTATTATCGTTGTGTTTTGGCAGACTTCTAACTTCTAAAGGTGTTGCCTTTATTACTAACTTTTGTATATTGTTATCTTTATTATTATCTTTATTAGGTTTTTATGAAGTAGGATTAAATAGATGTCCAGTTTATCTTAAGTTATCTCCTTGGATAGATTCTGAACTTTTAGATGCTTCTTGGGGTTTTCTTTTTGATAGTTTATCAATTACTATGTGTATTTTAGTTAGTTGTATATCATTTTTGGTTCATTTGTATTCAATTAGTTATATGAGTCATGATCCTCATCAATCAAGATTTATCTCTTATTTATCTTTATTTACTTTTTTTATGCTTATGCTGGTAAGCTCTGATAATTTACTACAACTTTTTTTTGGTTGGGAAGGTGTTGGTTTATGTTCTTATTTGTTGATTAATTTTTGGTTTACTAGATTGCAAGCAAATAAGTCCGCTATTAAAGCTATGATTATTAATAGAATAGGAGATTTTTTTCTTACTGTAGGAATTTTATCAATTTATATTGTTTTTAAAACATTAGATTTTTCTGTTATCTTTAGCTTATTACCTTACACTTTCAATTATACTCTTTCTTTCTTAAATTTTAGTATAGATGCTGTTACTCTAGTTAGTTTTTTTTTGTTCATGGGTGCTATGGGTAAGTCTGCTCAAATAGGATTACATAGTTGGTTACCTGATGCGATGGAAGGTCCTACTCCTGTGTCAGCTCTTATTCATGCAGCTACTATGGTTACTGCGGGGGTTTTTATGATTATTCGTTGTTCTCCTTTGTATGAATATTCTTATTATACTCTTTTTTTTATTGCTTTTATTGGTGTATTGACTGCTTTTTTTGCTGGAACTATAGGTATTTTTCAGAATGATTTAAAAAAAATAATTGCTTATTCAACGTGTAGTCAGTTAGGGTATATGGTTTTTGCCTGTGGTTTATCTAATTACTCTATAAGTATTTTTCATGTATTAAATCATGCCTATTTTAAAGCACTTCTTTTTTTAAGCGCAGGTTCCGTTATACATTCTCTATCTGATGAACAAGATATACGGAAAATGGGTGGTCTTCAACGAATACTACCATTCACTTATATTATGATTGTCATAGGTTCCTTAGCTTTAATAGGTTTTCCTTTCTTAACTGGATTTTATTCCAAAGATGCTATTCTAGAAGTAACTTACGCAAAGTATAATTTTATAGGAACCTTTTCTTATTGGTTAGGTATTCTTTCTGCAAGTATAACAGCATTCTACTCTTTGAAGTTAGTTTATATGACCTTTTTATCAAACCCTAATGGTTTTAAAAATTCTATGCAATTAGTTAGTGAACCTCCTTTATTTATGATTTTGCCTCTAGCCTTATTATCATTTTTCAGTATTTTTCTAGGTTTTCTTACAAAAGATCTTTTTATAGGTTTAGGTACACCTTTTTGGAATAATGCTATTTTAGTTTTACCTTTAAATTCTAATATGTTAGATGCTGACTTTATACCTAGCTATATAAAGTTTATACCTTTCTTTTTAAGTATTATAGGAGGTGTTTTTTCTGTTATAGTATTTTATTTACTGCCTAATTTTTTTATCAGTTTATATTTGCATAGTAGATTTTTTAATCTAATATACACTTTCTTTAATAAAAAATGGTTTTTTGATAGACTTCAAAATGAGATAATAGCTTCTTTTTTATTAAAAATAGGTTTTAATACTACATATAAAGTTTTAGATAAAGGATTCCTTGAAATATTTGGTCCTGATACATTGTCTAAATATACTTTATTATTAAGTAAAAAGGTTAGTTTTATTCAATCTGGTAAAATAAATCAATATGCCTTTTTGATTTTTATATACTTAATTTTGTTTATAAGTTTAAGCATATTTATTTTTTTATTTGATGTTTTTATTGACTTTCAAATATATTTTATATTTTTGTCTTGTATTTTGATGGATAATTTAAAATTCCAAGTTAAATGATATTTAAATATAAATTAGTTTAAGAACTATAACTCAGTGGTTAGAGTATGTGCCTGATAAGCGCAAAGTCGCTAGTTCAATACTAGCTAGTTCTATCATTTTGATATTTATGCATTATATCATATTGTTTAATTTTCTATTCATAGAGGATTTGAACCTTTAATATCTAAGGCTTTGTATGTTTTTTAATAGTCTTTCATTTACCTTAACATTATCTTATTTTCTATCACCATTAGTTATTAATTGAGGTTAAGGGTTTACTTGATTATATTTTATGTTTATTAGTTTTATGGGATGTAGCTAAATGGCACAAAGCATTGGTTTTTGATATCAATAATTAAAGGTTCAAATCCTTTCATCCTAAGAAGAGGGTTAATTTTATACTCTTCAAACTAATATAACTTTATTATTTTGGCAGGTTTTTCAATTATATTTTTAGAAAACAATAGTTTATACATATATTTAAGTTGAATTTTTTTTATCTTAGAGTTTGATCCTGGCTCAGATTAAACGCTTTTTGTATGCTTAATACATGCAAGTTGAATAAGAGAAAATTTTTTTTTCTTGTAGCGCAAGGGTGAGTTATACATAGAAATCTGCCTTATAGTTTGGTTTAATGCCGATTAAAGATTTTATTGCTTTAAGATGAGTCTATGGAGGATTAAGGTAGTTGGAGAGGTAAATGCTCACCAAGCCAAAGATCCTTAATTGATTTGAGAAAATGTTCAATCACACTAAAACTGAGACAAAGTTTAGACTTTTTAAAAGGCAGCAGTAAGGAATTTTAGGCAATGGACTCAAGTCTGACCTAGCAATATAAAGTAAATGATGACAGTTTTATGGCTGTAAAGTTTTTTTATTAATAGTGATTATGACATATTTAATGAATAAGGTCTGGCTAATTTCGTGCCAGCAGCCGCGGTGATACGAAAAGACCTAGCGTTAATCAGAATAATTGGGCGTAAAATGTAAGTAGATGGTAATTGACTGTTAAAAATTAAATCCTAAATGATATTTAGATTATTTTTAATTACATATTTCTTGAGTAAAAAAAAAGATTATAGAATTTCAAAAGGAGGGATAAAATTTGTAGATTTTTGAAAGAATACTAAAAGCGAAAGCAATAATCTTGTTTTATACTGACATTGTTTTACGAAAGCATAGGTAGCAAAACGGATTAGATACCCGTGTAGTCTATTGCTATAAACTATGAATACTCGTTTTTGGAACTTTTCAGAGACTTAGCTAACGCGTTAAGTATTCTGCCTGAAGAGTATGTCGGCAACGTTGAAATTCAAAGGAATTGACGGGGACTCGCACAATTGATGGAACATGTGACTTAATTCGTCAGTACACGCAAAATCTTACCAATTTTTGTATATTCTTTACACTTGTAAAAAAGTCTTTAGAGATTACAGGTGTTGCATGGTTGTCGTAAGCTCGTGTTGTGAAATGTTAGGTTAAATCCAGTAACGAGCGAAACCCTTTATTTTTATTGCTAATGTATTTTTTCATATTTAATATTTTCTGCTAAATATATGCACTTAAAAAATATCGCTTATTATATATAAAGTGAAAGAAAGGATTACGACAAATCTTCATGACCCTTATGAATTGGGCTGTTACATGTGTTACAATGGTAATTATACAATAAGTTGCATTAATGAAAATTGAAGCTAATCTTTAAAAATTATCGAAGTTCAAATTATTTTCTGCAATTCGAAAATATGAAGATGGAACCAATAGTAATCGTTAATTAGTATAAAACGTTGAATAAGTTCTCGAGTCTTGTACATACCGCCCGTCACAGCCTGGAAAATAAATCTATTCTATGTATTTAAGAATGATAAACTTTTGAAAATGTATAGTTTATTATTACACATTATTCTTTCTTTCATGATTTTATTTATTAATTTATAGAATATATTTAATAACTATGTTGAAGTCGTAACAAGGTAACGGTAGAGGAATCTGCTGTTGGAA
>Ga0172376_10006880_pt1 | contig 12241 bp, 12 predicted proteins | sample Lak35m_FD_121114 | JGI IMG/M metagenome (GOLD analysis project Ga0172376, IMG submission 121114) | Freshwater microbial communities from Kabuno Bay, South-Kivu, Congo - kab_092012_35m | ecosystem: Environmental > Aquatic > Freshwater > Lake | place: Democratic Republic of the Congo: South-Kivu...
AACCTGTGGTCTAGTCACCCACCACAGGGTGAGTCATAACCCTGACATAGCAATTAGTCTTATTTCAAATCTTATTCCATTTCACAAGAGGTTATAACCGTGAAACAATTCATTCAAATTGGTGACTATGAGGCCGCCTACACCCTTAAAGGTAAAGGTGAACCATTAGTTTTATTACATGGGTTTTTCGGTGATGCATCATCCCTGAATTGTCTGGTGGATCAATTACAATCTCAATTTCAATGTTTTAGCTTAGAACTGTTAGGCTTTGGTGACTGTTCTAAATCCAATAAACCCAAAATTAATTATTTAATTGAGGACCAAGTTGCTTTTCTCAAGCAATTTGTAGATAATCTTCAACTACAAAAGTTTTATTTAGCTGGTTATTCCTACGGTGCATGGATCGCTTCAGCATATGCTGTTCATTACTCATTTAGTCTACACGGTTTAGGTTTAATTGGCCCCGCAGGTATTCGTGATGATGGTTTTGTTGGACGCTATGACCACCTTAAACCACTACTTTGGCAGACAAAACTTGTGGATTTGGCGATCGCCCTATATAAACCTCTTGCCTACTTTAGCGGGAACAGGAATGGTTACCAAAAAATTGCCCAAGCACGTCATATGCTGATGACTCAACCCAGTGCTGCTGCTATGTTAAACAGTATATTAAAAGCAACAAATGCTCTGAATACGGTGGAAAAACATATCCATCAAATTTCCACACCAACAATAGTTATTGCTGCGGAAAATGATACTACTATTCCCCAATGGCACAGTGAAACCTATGCGAAAACCATTCCCCAAACCACTTTTTATGTTATCCCAGGTGCTGAACATGACTTTGTTAATACTCATGCTCCGGATATTTCCTGCCTAGTTTATTCTTTTTTTACAAAATCTGGTTTTATTTCATCCGTAGTTGAACTAGACTAACCAATTTCTTATCTTAGCAGATAACAAATCAATTATAGCTGTAGCCGCCACTAAAACAATTAAAATCGCACAGACTTTTTGATATTGGAAAGCGCCAAAGCTTTGATAAAGTGAAACACCTATGCCACCAGCTCCCACTATGCCCAGAACAGAAGCGGAGCGGACATTAGATTCAAATCTATAAAGCGTAAAAGAAGTCCACAAAGGCATAACCTGGGGAATCACACCATAAATGACCTCTTGAATATGACTAGCACCAGTAGCTCTAATCCCGTCCACTGGACCCGGTTCAATAGATTCTACCGCTTCAGAGAACAATTTACCCAATACTCCAGTGGTGTGTACAAATAAGGCCAATACCCCTGCAAAGGGACCTAACCCCACTGCCACTACAAATATCAATGCAAACACTATTTCATTAATAGCCCGCATAGCATCTAATATTCGTCTTGTTGGTTGTACAATCCATATTGGGCACATATTATTGGATGCTAGGATAGATAAGGGAACAGAAACGATCGCCGCCATTAGGGTTCCCCAGAGTCCCATAGAAATTGTAATTACAGTTTCAGAAAAGTAATATCCCCAGTCGGAAAAGTCTGGTAGAAAATATGATTTAACATACTCCACCATATTGTCTCCACGTTGCAGAAGCACTAAGAAATTTAATTCACTTTGTAGATAGGAGGCAATAAGGGCCACAGCAATTGCTAAAGCTAATATAACTCTTTTAATGTTGATAATTTTGGCTTCTTGCTCCAACATTGCCAAAACGTTAGGAGAAGGATCACCATTTTTTGAGTTGTCTGACATGTTCGTGTACACCTAGATTTAATGTATTATATTTAGTGATATATTTGGTGTGGTTGTTTGGCAAGGTAGCTGTTGATCTCTAACTTAGTTTTTAAAAATCAACAGCTGATAATTACTAGTAATTAATTGGTATTAACGTCCTTGCAGTTTTCGCAGTTGGCTATTCAAGTCGTTTAATTTTTGTTTATCCGCAGCAGTTAAATCAGTTTTAGACTGTAAGTCTAAAACCTTTTTAGCAAGGTCTAACTCTCGAATAGGGTTCCAGGTTTTATCATTAGCTGGGACCAAAGCTGACCACTGTAAAGGTTCCAAGATTTTTTTGTCTTTGAAATTGTAGAAGAAATTCTGCAATTTTTTCTTCACATCAGCTGGTAAATCTTTACGATAAGCTATGGGATCACTAGGGATAATTGGTGATGTCCAGATGATCTCAATGTTCTGTCTGGCTGAAGGATTAGTTTTTTCCAGTCTTTCTAGAGACTCATTATTATTAGTGGCTACATCTACCTGGTTATTTGCCACTGCTAAAGCTGTAGCTTCGTGACTACCTGAGAAAATTAAGCGTTTAAAAACTTTCTTGGGGTCAACTTTATTTTTGCCAAATACATAGTAGCTAGGTACTAAAAACCCAGAGGTAGAGTTAGGATCGTTAAATGCAAAAGTTAATTTACTCGCATTTTGGATCACATATTTATCCCCACCCTGTTTCTTAGCTGCTGCTGTAATCGGATTACTCTTATTGGCAATCAGATGAGCATAGTAACCCTTTTTTCCATCGCTAGAAACAGTTTGGGCAAAGGCTTCTGCATTGGCAATTTTAGCAGCTTCAATATAGGATTTACCACCATACCAAGCTATTTGCACCTGACCAAAACGCATAGCCTCAATTACTCCCGCATATTGGGTAGCATAAAAAGCTCGCACTGGAATACCTGTAGAACTTGATAACGCTGCAATAAATGGTTCCCAAAGGGGTCTTTGATTGGCTTGGGATTCTGTGGAAATAATACCGAAGTTCAGTTCTTTTATTTGTTGGGCTTGTACTGGCTCAATACCTCTGTTACCAATGGTGGCAATGGCTTGAGTACCTAATAAAGACGCACCAAATAAAGCGGAGCTTTCAATGAATGATCTGCGTTTCATGGCTATTCCTCAATGATGTTTATAAGTGATATTTTCTGCTGGTGGGCAAGATTTAAATGCGGAAAAAACTCGAGTTTAGAAATCATAGCAACACTTCACCATGTCCTCGCATTACCAATTCTTCCACAGCTGCACCATAAATTTGGTTTAGTTTCCTATCATCCAATTCTACAGTTGCGCCATCGAATTTTACTTCTCCATCCTTCAAGGCAATTGCCCTACTAAAGTAGTTTCTTACCATTTGAATTTGATGTAAAGAGGCTACTACGGTAATTCCATTATCTCGGTTAAGCTGCACCAGCAACTCCATTACTTTACGTGCTGACTCTGGGTCTAATGAAGCAATGGGTTCATCCGCTAATATAATCTTTGCCCTCTGAACTAAACAACGAGCAATGGCTACCCTTTGCTGTTGTCCTCCCGAAATTGTAGAAGCTCGCTTGTAAGCATGCTCAATAATTCCAACCTGTTCCAGCGCAGCTAGGGCTTGAACTTTTTCTTCTTTAGTAAACAAATGTAGTGTTGAACGTAAAGGAGACACTCTGGCCAGGTTACCAACCAAAACGTTCTCTATTACTGTCAACCGATTTACTAGATTAAACTGCTGGAAAATACAACCAATGCGACTGCGTAACAGTCTGACTTTTGAATGTAGTTTTCCCTGACTTTGCAAGGTGGTACCATATACGGCAACTTCACCAGCATCAGCAGTTTGTAAGCCATTAATGTGCCGCAAGAGTGTGGACTTTCCTGAACCAGATGCACCAATTAGGGCGACCATGTCTCCCTCATGTATGCTACATGACACTTGTTTTAGTGCCACTTTGCCTTTAAAACTCTTGGAAACACTGTTAATCGTGATACTCACTGTGGTTGTTGTTGGTTCATGGTCTAGTTTGACCTTAGATTAACAGCGGTTGGTTAAGTAATAGTTAAGTAAAGGATAATTTTAGATGTAATATTCGATTTCTGAAGATTGGATGAAGACTAACCATGACTAACAGTCGCCCAAACTACTGGAAATGGCAAAGCGTAAAACTGATTTTTTCGGTAAAATAGGAGGTAAATTGTTGGGAAACGTATAGGACTATGGCTTCAGCCGTTTTAATCGAACATCTAAGGAAAAGCTACGGTAAGGTCGTCGCAGTCAAAGATGTCTCTTTTGAGGTGCAATCGGGAGAAATCTTTGGTTTACTTGGTCCCAATGGTGCAGGTAAAACTACTACTCTCCGCGCTCTTTGTACTCTGACTACCCCAGATGCTGGAAAAGTTCAAGTTTCGGGTATATCTGTTGTGGACCATCCCAAATTGGCACGACGAAGGTTGGGTTATGTCGCTCAGGAGGTAGCTATAGATAAGATATTAACAGGTAGAGAACTATTACAACTGCAAGCAGCTCTTTATCATCTACCCGGTACAGCAATCAAGGAACGGATTGCTAAGGTGTTGGAGTTGCTTGGTTTACAGGAATATGCAGATCAGAAAACTGGAACCTATTCTGGTGGTTTACGTAAACGTCTAGATCTAGCAGCTGGGTTGTTACATTCCCCAGATGTGTTAGTTTTGGATGAACCAACGGTAGGATTGGATATAGAAAGTCGAATTGTAGTCTGGGATTTCTTGCGCAAATTACGAGCAGCTGGTACTACTGTAGTCATCACTAGTCACTATTTAGAAGAGATTGATGCTTTGGCAGATAAAGTGGCAATCATAGATAAGGGTCTGGTAATTGCTGCTGGTACACCTGCTCAATTAAAAGATCAAGTGGGAGGCGATCGCATTACTTTGCGCATCCGGGAGTTTTCACATCAGGAGGAAGTAGATAAGGCCAAGAACTTATTGGCAAATCTACCCTTCGTGCAGGAAATAATTATTAATTCTGCTCAGGGTAATTCTCTGAATTTAGTAGTTACCCCCCAAAAAGATGTCTTAATTACTATTCAGCAGACTTTAAGTAGTGTAGGTCTACCAATTTTTGGTATTGCCCAGTCACGTCCCAGTTTAGATGATGTTTACTTGGCTGCTACTGGTAAGACATTAATGGATGCGGAATTAGCAGCGGTAGCTAATCGCGATCCTAAAGCGGAGAAAAAGCAAAATATGAGATAGGGATCTAACAACCCTCATATATTCATCGATAAAGTTACCACCTCTAAATCATTATGAAGACAGATATCAATTTACCATCCGTTACTTCTCCCTCCCTTATGGTTTCTGACACTGGATCTAGTTTTATAGGGGAAATCACCCAAGAAACTTTAGCTCTAACCCGTCGTCTATTTATTCAACTACAGCGTCGTCCTTCTACCCTCATAGCTGGTATTATTCAACCAGTAATGTGGTTAGTGTTATTCGGCGCATTGTTCCAAAATGCCCCCCAGGGTTTATTTGGTTCCACTGCCAATTACGGACAATTTTTAGCTGCTGGTGTGATAGTATTTACCGCTTTTGCTGGGGCTTTAAATGCCGGTTTACCGGTTATGTTTGATCGGGAATTTGGCTTTTTAAACCGGTTACTGGTAGCACCTTTAGCTTCTCGGTTTTCTATTGTGTTTGCTTCTGCTATTTTCATCATTAGCCAAAGTTTACTTCAAGCAGCAGTGATAGTCGGTGCAGCAGCAATGCTAGGAGCAGGACTACCAGATATTAATGGATTAGTGGCGATCGCCTTGATCGTATTTTTACTGGCACTAGGAGTTACAGCTATTTCTCTGGGTTTAGCCTTTACTTTGCCTGGACACATAGAACTAATAGCAGTAATTTTTGTAACTAATTTGCCTCTGCTATTTGCTAGTACAGCCTTAGCTCCATTATCTTTTATGCCAGAGTGGTTAAAAATCGTAGTTGCTCTCAACCCTTTAAGCTATGCCATAGAACCAATTAGGCATTTATATCTCAATAGTGATTGGGGACTAAATGATGTGGTGATGGAGGCATTTTGGGGTAATGTTAGCTTTGGAGGGTCCTTATTAGTATTATTGGGATTTGCAATAGTGGCTTTATTAAGCATTCAATCCCAATTACGCAAAACCTTAGCCTAACCTTGTTAAAACAGACAAAACGGAGGGGAAATCATGAACAAATATTTTTTGAAGGGTAAACTTTTTCTGGTTTGTGGTGCAGGAATAGGTCTTATTGGTTTATTTGCACCACAACCAAGTTTTGCTAACACTGCTAATACAAGTCAACCTTTGAATAGTCCGGATAATACAAATCCTTTAGTAAATGATTCGGGACTTGATATGTTCAATATAATTCATCGGTTGAACTTCGGCCCATTGAATTGGGACCCTAATCAGCAAAATGAGCAGTTAGAGGATGCAGCAGCAGCCTTTAAAGCCCGTCAAAATCAGATATTACAAAATCAGCAGCCATCAAAGATAAAAGTAGAAGAAAATAGACCTGGTGGCAATACTGATAGTAGTAATACAGAAAGAAAGTAGTTGCGGATAAAACTAAATAGGTGGATGATTATGTTAACATCTTTAATTGATAGCGAAGATAGAGCAGCTGTTTATGCAGCTAAAACAAAAACTGCTGCTTGCGATCGCTCCCATTGGGGAAGAATTGAAGTTACTGGTGAAGATAGATTGCGTTTTTTACACAATCAAAGCACTAATAACTTTCAATCTTTACAACCGGGTAGTGGATGTGACACTGTAATGGTCACTTCCACAGCTAGAACCATAGATTTAGTCACTGGATATGTCTTAGAAGATAGAGTATTATTGCTAGTCTCACCCAATCGGCGGGAATTTTTACTCTCCTGGTTAGACCGTTATATATTTTTCGCAGACCAGGTGACCCTGACAGATATAACCGACCAAACAGCAACATTCACCCTCCTGGGTCCAGAAAGTGATACCATAATCACTAAATTAGGTGCAGCATCACTTCTGAGTCAACCAGATGGTCATCACATTTCAATCAATGGCATCATTTTTGCCGTTGGTACTGGATTAGCTATACCTGGCTATACCCTAATTCTCCCCAGAGCAGAAAAAGAGCAAATTTGGCAGCAACTCCTAGATTCGGGAGCAGTCAAATTGAGCGATCGCCATTGGGAAATGCTGCGGATTTCCCAAGGTCGTCCCGCTCCCGATGCGGAGCTAACGGATGATTATAATCCCTTAGAAGTTGGTCTTTGGCAGACAGTTTCGTTTAATAAGGGTTGTTACATTGGTCAAGAGACCATTGCCAGACTAAATACTTACAAAGGGGTAAAACAACATTTATGGGGAATTAAGCTAAAAAATTGTGCACAACCGGGAACTATAATTACCATATCAGAAGAAAAAGTTGGTAAACTTACCAGCTACATAGAAACTCCTGAAGGACACTTTGGGTTAGGTTATATTCGTGCGAAAGCAGGAGGTGTGGGTTTAACTGTAGAAGTGGGAGAAACTCAAGGAGAAATTGTGCCAGTCCCCTTTGTTTCCTGGGAGTATCCTCAATAATTGAGGTATAGCAATTTATGAGCTTTTTAATTTAGGATTTCATTTAGGATGAATTTATGTTGGTTAATGCGATAGTCGCCTATTTACACTATTTGAGCTTAGCAATTATCTTTGGTTCCTTATGTACAGAACTATTTACCCTTAAACCAGACCTAACCAATAAAGAAGGATGGCGAGTTCTTATAGCTGATAGCGCCTACGGAATTGCAGGGGTTACCGTCCTAATCACAGGTGTTCTCCGAGTTTTGTACTTAGAGAAAGGAGCTGCATACTATACTCATCAACCGGTTTTCTGGTTGAAAATATCCATATTTATCCTGGTTGGGTTATTGTCCTTGTATCCCACCTTTTCATTTTTGATGTGGATTAAAAATCTCCGTAATCAGAATTCCCCAGAAGTCAGTCCCGAAAAAATCAATCTGCTCAAAACTATTATTCGTCTAGAGCTTGTGGGATTTAGCCTAATTCCCCTTTTTGCTTCAATGATGGCAAGAGGAATTAGACTAGGATTATAATAAGTGTATCTTTGTTTGTACCCATTTTCTCCTCTATAGGTAGCTTGCAAGCACTAAATCCCACACAAGGAGATAGGGTATGTAAGGAGTTTGTAAAAATTTGTTGCAACTAGCAAAGTCAGTTTAGGATAAAGATCCATCTATGTTATAGTGGGGCGGTAAATAATTATCTTTTCTAATTACAGGGAATCTAGTATGGCTCTCCATCTTGGTGATACAGTACCAAACTTTACACAAGCATCAACACACGGTGAAATCAACTTCTATGAGTGGGCAAGTGACAGCTGGGTAGTGCTGTTTTCCCACCCTGCTGATTACACACCTGTTTGTACCACAGAATTAGGCACAGTTGCTAAATTAAAACCCGAATTTGACAAACGTAACGTCAAGGCGATCGCATTGAGTGTGGACGATGTAGAATCCCACCAAGGATGGGTAGGGGATATTGAAGAAACCCAAAGCACCACACTAAACTACCCAATTATAGCAGATCCAGACAAAAAGGTTTCCGAGCTATATGATATGATTCACCCAAATGCGGCGGCCAATATTACAGTGCGCTCCGTATTTGTCATTGATCCCAACAAAAAACTTCGTCTTTCCTTCACCTATCCTCCCAGCACCGGACGTAATTTTGATGAGTTATTGCGGGTTATTGATTCCCTGCAATTAACTGATAACTACAGTGTAGCGACTCCAGCAGACTGGAAAGACGGTGAAGATTGCGTAATTGTACCATCCCTAAAAGACCCAGAAGTTCTGAAAGAGAAATTTCCCAAGGGTTATCAAGAAATCAAACCCTATTTACGGTTGACCCCCCAACCCAATAAGTAGAGGTTAGATCCAAACACATGGCGTGCCAAGCTCTTGCTAGCGCGCCCAGCATATAATGAATAAAAATATAATTAATATGGATATTAAAAGAGGATTTATTGGCACAATTGGCAACACTCCACTAATCAGACTAAACAGCTTTAGTGAAGAAACTGGTTGTGAAATTTTAGGTAAAGCGGAATTCCTCAATCCTGGAGGATCCGTGAAAGATCGTGCTGCACTATACATTATTGAAGATGCAGAAAAAAAGGGTTTACTAAGACCTGGTGGTACTGTAGTGGAGGGAACTGCGGGTAATACAGGGATTGGATTAGCTCATATATGTAATGCTAAAGGTTATAAATGTTTAATTATTATTCCCAACACCCAGTCCCAGGAAAAAATAGATGCGCTGACAACATTAGGGGCGGAAGTTCGTCCAGTACCAGCAGTGCCCTATAAAGATCCTAACAACTACGTCCGACTGTCTGGTAGAATAGCTGAGGAAATGTCTAATGCCATTTGGGCGAATCAGTTTGATAATTTAGCCAATCGTTGTGCTCATTACGAGACCACGGGGGAGGAAATTTGGCAACAGACAGGTGGTAAAATAGATGGGTGGGTAGCAGCAACTGGAACCGGGGGAACCTATGCTGGGGTGGCAATGTGCTTAAAAGAAAAGAATTCTAATATTAGATGTGTAGTTGCTGATCCCTTGGGTAGTGGGTTATATAGTTATATTAAAACTGGTGAGATAAGTATAGAGGGTAATTCCATCACCGAGGGAATTGGTAATAGTAGGATTACAGCCAATATGGAGGGTGTTCCCATTGATGATGCGATTCAAATTAATGATCAGGAAGCTTTGAGAGTAGTGTATCAGTTGTTAAGAAGAGATGGTTTATTGATGGGTGGTTCAACGGGGATTAATGTTGGTGCAGCTGTAGCTTTAGCTAGGGAGTTGGGTCCAGGACACACTATTGTGACTATTTTATGTGATAGTGGGTCTCGTTATCAGTCGCGTATATTTAATCCTGAGTGGTTAGCGACTAAAGGTTTGGTAATGGGTTAGGGATTGTCTTGTCTTGACCTTGAATAAGAAAATTCCAGTATTTCTGAAATTTTCTCCACAGGTTTAGAACTGTTACCAGTCCTAATATATAGCCATTCTTTATCTTTTCCTTTCAGCAAGGCAATTTTATTTGATCTCTTAACATCTATTGCACAGAGTATTTTGCCGTCTATAGTCTCGAATCGCACTTTGATCAGTTTTGTAAAAATAGAACCAATATTGCTGTAAACTGATTGGAAAATGGTCTGCTCAAACTTATCCCTAGAACCGTCGGACATTAAGGATAAATCTTTCTCTAACCCGAAAATATTTTGATTATCTTCTATCCCAATAATGACAGTTCCTCCCTCAGAGTTTAGAAATGCAGCGATAGTTTTTAAAACACTAAATTTCAATTCCTCATTTTTACAATCTTTTTTTACATCCCATTGCCAAGTACTTTTATATTCTAATCTGTCACTTTCTGATAATTTTATTAAATCAGAAATCGGTTGTAAATTACCTATTTTTTTAATTGTGGTTAAAAATCTTCTCAATTTTCGCTGCTCAAGCAATTTGTTAAGTTCATCTTCTCCATCTGCACTTTCAATTACGGTTTGATTAATAACTGCAATGTATTTTCCCCAATACTGAATTTCTAAAGTTTCTATATTATCATTTATCCACTGTTCGTTGGGAAGATTACCCCAGCGATTGAAGTAATCTATAGCTTCTTCAATGGAATGATGCAAAGCATAAAAAATATCACCTCGCATATTTTTACAAATATAATCCCATGCACCCAATTTGAATGCTCGACGGCAATCTATTACAGTATCATTAGCAGTTAAAATAATTACAACTGATGAAAGATTACGTAATTTTACTTCCTCAACAATAGTAAACCCACTATCATCTCGATCCATTCGCATGTCAGCAATAATGACATCATAAGGATCACGTAACTTTTCTGTTGCTTGAGCTACATTAGAAGCAGTTTCAATATGACAATAACCATATTCATTTAACCAGTCCTGGAGTTCGTTTAAGTAACGAGGATTGTCGTCAACTAGGAGTAAGTGAATATTGCGAAAATTTTTAGTTTCCATAATTCCGTGTTCCTGATAACCTGGTAAAAGTCTAAATTGGGGTTTTTGGCAACATATAGTGGTAGTACAGTGTAAAATTGTAGTATTAAATTGCCTAAAAGTCAAATCCGAGCAAATTAATTATGGCTCTTCAGCATAGGGAATATAAATTTCAAATGTAGCTCCTTTTTGTCCAGTTTCCTGAATATATCCATTCATCTGAATTAATGTTTTGCGGATAATGAATAATCCCAAACCGCTACCATAACCTTCTGTTGCTGTAGTTTTCATAGGTTGAAATATCCAATCTTTCCTACTGGGACTGATACCTTGACCGTTATCATTAAACTCAATAAATAGATATTTCTGTGAACCGGGAATCCTAGCACCACGAATTCCTGAAGGATTGACAGTATCTCGGGAAATAATCTGAATTTGCAAATCTGCTTTTTGAGAGTTATGTTTGATGGAATTTTCTACTAATTCATTGATAACACTCTTAATTTTTTCTTCATCACCATTAAAATATGAGTCACCATTTTGGATATTTAGAGTAATACAAGCATTATCAATTTGAGTATTAGATTCCCATTTTTCAAATAGTTTCCTAACTGGAAAGTGATGTTTTTTAAGTTTAATACCTTCATTAATTGCTTTTAAATCATTAAGAGCAGCTTGACTCAACTCTAGCTGTATTAACAGTTTGTTGAATTGAATATACTGAGGGTCTTCATAGGGAGTTTTCTTAATCATACGTCGAGTTTTAGATTCAATAATTGCTAATTCGTTGTTAACAAAATCAGAAATATCATGAGCGGTTTTAGCAACGACTTCTAGGATATGTTGATATTTATTATTGGTATTGACAATAGTTTCATCGGTACTAAAAAATTCAAGTTCTGATTTTTCTGCTGCGCGACGACTGTTAATCTGTTCCAATACATCTTCAATGCTTGCAATAATAGAAGTGAGTACTTCATTTTTATCTTTGCAAGCACGTAATATTCTGTAAGCAATTGCTTTAAGAATACTAATCTCATTAGCAATTTTGTGATAATCTGACTTATCAATTGCTAAGTTAAAGTAAGAATCACCTTTTTGGTACAATTTAAGACAGTAATATAGTCTACCTAAGGTAATATGAATAACATTAACATCATATTGTTTTAATTTTCTAGTGTCTATCTGCTCAATTTGAGTGATTGCATCCTGATATCTTCCTAGCTGTTCTAAACACTCAGCGAATATAAAAAATATATAATTATCAGGTTGAATTTGTAAAGAACGCTCAAATATTTCACAGGCTTTTTTATAATCACCAAAATCAGCGAGAGCTTTCCCGTAACTATTTAAAGCTATTATGTTATCTGGGTTGATTTGTAAAGAACGCTCAAATATTTCACAGGCTTTTTTATAATCACCAGA
>Ga0172376_10006882_pt1 | contig 12238 bp, 10 predicted proteins | sample Lak35m_FD_121114 | JGI IMG/M metagenome (GOLD analysis project Ga0172376, IMG submission 121114) | Freshwater microbial communities from Kabuno Bay, South-Kivu, Congo - kab_092012_35m | ecosystem: Environmental > Aquatic > Freshwater > Lake | place: Democratic Republic of the Congo: South-Kivu...
ACTATCCCAGCAATTATACCTAGATGGTCTATGTCTTGTACGTCTATCTGAGGCATTTGGCTATTTTGAATGCTCTTAATTAAAAATACCTTATTTCAAATTTAACCTGCTGAATGTAGGTTGTCGAACAGACAATCCATACTCGCTACTATCTCGCTTCTTTCTCTGATACAGTATCTGGATTTGCCGAACGGATCCGTTCCTATTGGGCCGTGGAAAACAAAGTTCACTATGTTCGTGATGTCACTCAGGGAGAAGATAAATCGCGAATTCGGACTTTGCCACTAATTAATACTTGGGTAGTGGCTCGCAATTTTGCGATCAATCTCTATCGCTCTAACTTCTTTGACAATATGGCTCAAGCTCAACGCAAATGTGCTTTTGGGCTTGATACTCTCAAACACATTTTTAGAATGAAATAGCCCTGAATATTCATCTTCTAAATTACCATTCATCTCCATATAAGTTAGAAGGCTTTGTATAAGCTGGTTGAATGACTTCAAAATCTTTTTCATCCGAGATTCTATCGCCTTCATCATAGGTTTAAGAGTAGGATACGATCGCATTGGTTCCATTGCTATGAATGCTATTACAGAATGGACGATGTTTACGCCTAGAGGATGGAGCAGGTAAAGTTAAAGGATTTACCTTACTTGATAAACTTTGCGTCAAGGGGAGGTCGATCGCGTTTAACTTGGCGTGAATTTTTGGACTTCATATTTGGGCGATCACCATAGGGGACAGTATCAGGATCGTCATCTTCATATTCTTCATCTTCATCTTCTTCCTCTTCATCATCATCTTCATACTTCTCTTCATCCTCTTCATCATCTTCAACAAATTCTTCTTTGTAATGGGATTGAGTGGCTTTGACTTGATCTTTGATCTCCTTCCCAGATCCAGAGGCAATCACAGCCCGACGAATTAAGAGATTATGCCGCCATGAAGCGATCGCATTAATCACAAAAGCTAAAAATCCGCCACCAACAAATGCAGCTAACATAGCCACACTTAGGGGAATCGCGATTGTCTTTTGACCTAAAAAGAAAATCTGCACCGCAGGCTGTAAATTTTGGACAAAGATAGCCGCAAGTAAGGTGATCGCCATCCCTAAAATCACAAGTTGCACGATCATGATCGCACCCGAAGATTTCTTGTTGGCAGCATTTGCAACTTGCGAAAAACGCGATCGCGTCATAGTTCAGCATCTCCTGTGACCATATTAGAAGGCATTCTACCCTGCCAACGCTGGATTAAATCTGCATCAATATCCAGTTGATCGAGCGCTCTAGCAATCACAAAATCCACCAAATCATTGATCGTCTGCGGATTGTGATACCAAGCAGGAATCGCTGGGACAATTCTCGCCCCTGCTTCCGCTAAAGCGGTGAGATTTCGCAAATGGATCAAACTTAAGGGGGTTTCACGCGGTACGATCACCAATTTTCGTCCTTCTTTGAGATGGACATCCGCAGCCCGCTCTAACAAATCAGAGCTTAATCCGTGAGCAATCTTCGCTACCGTTGCCATACTGCAAGGAATTACCAGCATTCCCAATGTCCGAAATGAACCACTAGCGATCGTTGCCCCCACATCGGCAAATTGATGACAAGTTAGTTTGCCATCATGAGTCTCACTGCGATCGCGCCAAAACTGTTCTTGTAATCGCAAATTACTCGGCATGGCAATATTATTTTCCGATTGCCACACCATCATCGCTGCTTTAGAAGCCACCAGATCGACAGTGTAATGATTATTTAATAAAAATTTAAGCGATCGCACAGCATAAATCATGCCTGATGCCCCAGAAACCCCTAGTACAATCGCTTTTTTAATATCTTTGTTATTTTGCATTCAATATCTAAATTCAGCATTTAATTCAGCACATTAGCTCAATCATAGCTCTGTTTGTTAAGCTTAAAGTTATAAAGCGCTGTAGATATGTCGTGATCAAGCAAATTATTGATGAGACAAAGTTCTGTAACTTGGTAGGTAAATATGTTATTAGGCAAAACATTAAGGAATCGGTACAAAATCCTCACAGTTTTAGGAAGTGGGGGGTTCGGTGATACCTACTTAGCGCAAGATATAGACTTACCAGGTCACCCCACCTGTGTCGTTAAGCAACTCAAGCCCAAAGATACTAGTCCCAATGTTTTGCCGATCGCCAAAAGTTTATTTGATCGGGAAGCAGAGTATCTATACAAATTGGGTAATACTCATAGCCAAATTCCCAAACTGTTTGCTCACTTTGAAGAAAACAATGAATTTTTTTTGGTACAAGAATTTGTAGAAGGACATAGCCTTGCCGAAGAAATTCCGATTGGTAAACGATTATCAGAGATTGCCACAACATCTCTATTACTGGAGATTTTAGAAGTTCTAGCCTTTGTTCATCAAAATAATATTATCCATCGTGACATCAAACTCACCAACATCATGCGCCGTCGGCAAGATGGCAAGATCGTTCTGATTGACTTTGGTGCAGTTAAAGACATCAGTACTCTAAAAACTGACTCCCAAGGCCATACTGACGTTACGGTTAGCATTGGCTCCCCAGGATATATGCCAAGCGAACAAGCAAGGGGTAAGCCTCGCCTCAGTAGTGATGTCTATGCAGTGGGCATGATTGGCATTCAAGCACTAACGGGTATAGCGCCTGATAGCCTGCAAGAAGACCCAAACACAGGCGAAATCATGTGGCGCGATCGCGTAGAGGTCAGTAATGCTTTTGCAGAAGTACTCCAAAAAATGGTGTTTTTCCATTTTAGTCAGCGCTATAAATCGGCGATCGATGCTTTACAAGCCGTTCAATCTCTTTTTGCTACCAACATTAGTAATAATATTGCCCCAACTGAAGCGATCGCTTATCCATTATTCGCCTCAAATTCATCGCCAACTATAGTTACAAATACCAATAGAGAGACTGCTCCTACATCTGCACCAACAACCCCACAAGTCTCTGTCCCAACAACCCCACAAACCCCTGTCACAACGCCCCATGCCACAGTCTCTGCCCCAAATCCCACCTTCTCAAAATTTCAACCATTTCTATGGGTTGCCTTGACTGGAGTAATATCAGTTTCGGCAGCGATCGCTACAGCAATGCTCATACCAAAACTAACTAATCAGACTAGTAATAATACTCAAATTGAAACTACAAAAGCACCCACAAGCTCTCCATCAATTTCTCCAACTACTTCCCCCAGTCCAGAAATAAAGGAGCCTATAGAAACACAAATTCCAGAACCACCAGTTGAAACCTCTAATCCCACGATGATGAGTTTTGGGGCGATCGCTCGTTCTCCATCGACTCAAGCCAAGGGTTACTCTTGGAACTACACTTCTCAAAAAGCCGCCGAAACAAGAGCTTTGAGCGAATGTGAAAGTAGCTCTAGTTCAGGGGATTGTCAAGTATTAATTTGGGCGCGGAATGCCTGTATGTCAATAGCTGAGAGTTCTAATGGTGCAGCAGGATCAGGCTGGTCAGCGGATATGATTGCTGCTGAGAATACCGCAAAACAAGTTTGCCAGCAATACAAAGGTATTAATTGTGAAGTTACTCGCACAATTTGTTTACCAGTTCAGCAATAGCGATCTAAGGGTATTGAGTTTTCATTTTGCTGTAGGCAAAATGAAAACTCAATCCTCTGATTATGCTTGTTTTTGATTTGCAAATGAGTCCGCACTCAATTGAAAATCGCAATTAAGGATGGGCGGCGCGAAGTAGCAAAGATCTTAAATAAACATTTGCAAGAAATTATACTTGCACAGGGTTTACTGATTCTTGATAACGAATATTCACATACTAAACAAAGTTCAACTTAGTGATAAATCTATGCAACCATTTGGACAACAAAGCGATCCAATCACCTTAGTCATCTCCGAGGTTGTTGAGCCAAATCTCATAGAAGAATATGAAGCTTGGACAAAAGGGATCAGTCAATCAGCTCAGCAGTTTGAGGGATTCATAGGGGTTGAAATCATTCGTCCTCGCGATCATCAATATCCTGAATATGTAGTCATCGTGAAATTTGATAACTATACCCATTGTAGAAATTGGCTTGCTTCACCTGTCTATCAACAATGGATGCAAAGATCTCAAGAATTTATATCTAAGCGATCGCAACAACTTCAGCCAAACGGATTAGAACTATGGTTTACCTTACCTAAAAGTAAGATAGGAATTCCCCAAGAACCTCCCTATTACAAACAAGTAATCATTGGGGTGATTACGGTATATCCCCTAATCTTACTCGCTAACTTGATTCTGAATCCATTTCTACAAGGGTTACCTGCATTATTAGGCTTACTCATTTCTGTGATATTTGTATCAGCTTTACTAACCTATCCAGTTATGCCATATTTAACTAAAATACTAGCCTTTTGGCTGTATCCTTCACCACCCAAACGAACTAAAAAAGCAAGAAAGTAAGGCTTTATTGCTTTTTTCAAATGAGTGCAGACTCAATTGAAAATCAAAAATAGGCATAATAAGGGTTTTGAGCTTTCATTTTGCTGTAGGCAAAATGAAAGCTGTAATACTAAAGATGGCAGAATTTTACTATTGATAAGATAGGATGCGCTTTGTACCGCCCATCTCAAATAATGGTGTTTTATGTCCCAGTGACTTTCTTGTTTTTTATTAGCGATCGCTATATTTCGGCTTTATAAATGCCATGTAATAATCATTAATACCAAAGCACAAAATGGCGTAGCCATTTTGTGCTTTCCAAACCCTGTAAGGGTTTGGTTTTTAATTCACAGAACTGTAGCCACACTTCTGTGAATTGGTATAAATAGCGATCGCGATAACTTCAAGAGGAATAAATGGTAAATATTGGTTATCATTCAGCAAAGCTCCAAGGTAATTTTTTCCGATCTATCTATAAATCTAGTCTTTCAGGTTTAGTGAGCTTTCTGATCGCTCAAGAGCGTCAAGTCCCAATCAAAGTTTACGCGCTATCCTGTGAAAGAGACTTACCTGAACAAGTCGCTAGTCTGCGTTCTTTCCTACGCTATGTGGGAATTCCGAAAGCATTTACGATCATGTCTGATGGAAGTTATACTGAAAAGAGCATTCAGTTACTTAAGCGGGTTCATCCCTGTGTAGATGTTCAACTCTTAACTAAGTTCCAAAGAGATGACTTACCTCAATCGGTTTATGAATACGCTTCGCAGCAAGCTATGGGTAAGAAATTAGCTGCACTAATGTCCATTCCCATTGATGATGCAACACTTTACACTGATTCAGATATTTTGTTCTTTCAGGGAGCTTCTGACTTAGCTGATATAGCAATATCTGGAGATATGCACACTTACTATTTACCTGACTGCAAAAACTCCTTAGACAAGCGACTTATTTATGAGGATATCGAACAACAAGAACCAATTAATGCTGGATTTATTCTATTTAAAAAACCTTTGGATTGGGATGAATCTGTGCAAAGATTGGCAAAACTACAAGAACGCCCCAATTATTTCTCTGAGCAGACGATTGTCAATTTAACGATCAAACGTAACCATGGTTATCCTTTTGCTCGTGACAAATATATTATGAATGTCGATGATCAGTTTATTTATCCAGACAAGTTTGCTTCAAAGCAAATCTCCATGCGACATTACGTCAGCGATATTAGACATAAATTTTGGCAATCAGTTTTTTCTAATCTATAAGAAACTAGAGGTAGGGATAGGCGGCGCTCCGCATTGCCCATCCTTACTTCTAGATCACTACCGAAAATAGAAGCCAATTTTTGATGATTTAGTTTTGCTGGATTACCAAAAAATTGGTTCTTAACCCCTAAACCGACTTCCAATTCTTTATCCCATTCTTGATATGTCACTAATAACTAGCTTTGACATCTTTGATACTCTCCTCACAAGACTAGTAAGTGAACCCACAGAAATTTTTAAGATCTGTGGCGATCGCGCTCTACAATTTGGCTGGATTAATTTTTCGGCTAAGACCTTTCGTGAGATGAGAATTCAGGCTGAGCAGAGATCGCGTTTGTTTTATGAAGGTGGTGAGGTTAGACTAGATGAAATCTATCGCGAGATTGCAAACACCTTAGAAATTGAGACAGAGACCATTGATAAACTCATAAATTTAGAACTAGAGGTGGAAGCAGAGTATTTAATACCTATTCCTAGAGCTTACCAATTAATAGAACAGGCAAGGCGATCGCATCCTCATGTTTTGTTTTTATCAGATATGTACTTGCCTGAAACCTTCCTAGAAGAACGACTGAAACAGCATGGCTTTTGGCAAGAAGGCGATCGTCTGTATGTATCCTCTCAATGGCGAAAATCTAAAGGAAAAGGAGATTTATTTTTAAAAGTGCTAGGCGATTTGCAATTAAATGCAAAAGATGTCACCCACATAGGTAATAGCTGGACATCCGATGTCACAGCGCCTAAGTCATTAGGGATTAATTCTATTTACTTTAATGATGCTAATCCCAATCGCTATGAGTTAATCTTACAAAAATATGCCGATTCTACCAATGGGATCACTTCTATTTGGGCAGGAATGTCCCGCTATACACGATTAACCAAAGACATCAAAACTCCTAAAGAATCAATCATTCGTGATATTGCTGCTTCTGTTGCTGCGCCTATTTTAACTGCTTATACTATCTGGATTTTACAACAGGCTAAGGCAAAACAACTTGCTCGTATTTACTTTTTAGCAAGGGATGGTGAAATGCTACTGCAAATTGCCAAGGAACTTGCTCCCAAAATTTATCCAGAATTGGAATTGCGTTATCTCTATGTTAGTCGTCAGGCTCTAAGAATGCCGGGGTTAACAAAGATTAACAAGGCTTTTTGGGAATGGATGTTTGACGATACGACTATTTTTACGATTGATAGTTTACTAGCTCGCATGTGCCTTGATCGCCAAGCGGCTCAGCCGATTTTTGAGTCATTGGGATATCCCTGTGAGACTTGGCAAAAAAATTTATCTCCTAAAGAAAGAATTTCTCTACGAAATAATCTAGAAAAGAATGCATCTTTACAGGAATTAGTTCTCCTAATTGCTGAGCGAAAGCGCGAAGTTTTAAAGGCATATTTAGATCAGGAAAAAATGCTGGATGGACAAGCCTTTGGTTTGGTGGATGTGGGTTGGCGAGGTAGTTTGCAACTTTCTTTAGAAAATGCTTTTGAGATATTTGGTACGAGAATGCCCGTTGGCTTCTACTTTGCTTTGGACAAGCCTACAGGTGGACTCAAACATAAAGGAGAAGTACTCGCTTTTTTCTTTAATCTAAATAATTCTGTAGGATTTCGGAATGATATAGACTATCGCTATGTTTCAGCGATGGAAGTTTTTTGTGCGGGTTGTGAAGGCACAACTCTTGACTATGTTTTGCAGACAGATGGCTCTGTAAATCCATTGCTAAAACATGTCAGCAATCAACCTGCTCTAGATTGGGGGCTAAAATCTTTTCAACAATCTGTACTTACTTTTGTGCAACATCTGGTAGAGCGATCGCCTACGGATTTATCTTGCTATATTTCTCCAAAATTATTGCGGGAACCCTTAGACGAAATGTTTCTTACTTTTAACAACTCACCAACGCAACAAGAAGCTGAAGCGTTTATGGATTGCCCATTTTTTGATGATCCTAACGAGCTTTATCATTTTTATTGGGCAATGCCTTTGCGTTTAGTCGATGTTGTTAAGTATGCGATCGCTAGAAGTGATGGCTTTAATAGGCATCGCAATGCATGGAGCGAAGCAAGCCTGCAAGTTAGTTCACCACTGCTCAAAGCATTATTGCCTCTGGCGATCGCCCAGCGCAAGCTGCTGAAGCGAGTAAAAAAATTAATTCGCCGCAGTAAATAGTTAGTAATACCAAAGCACAAAATGGTATCGCAATTTTGTGCTTTGGTATTAGCCATAAGCATTGTAAAATTTGGTTATGAGCGTATCGAGTCAAAACAAAAACATTGAACCAGCCCTTGCTGCGGTAAAACAACGTCTAGAATCAGGTGGTGCTTTGCTTCCAGATTCACACGAAAACTTGATAGAGGTTGTTGGTATCCTTAAAAGTTATGGTGTGGTGATAGGTGAATATTACAGAAATCTTACCTATATTTCTAAACATCAGTTTCTGGTACTTTTCCCATTCTTTAAATTCTTTAATGGTGACTTCTCCCTAAATAAACTTGGTCGTCACTGGTGGCATGATCGTATTAATTTCGAGTTTTCCGAATATTGCATGAAAGCAATGTTGTGGCATGGTGGCGGCGGTCTAGATGCTTATTTAGACTCCACAGAATTTAAACAACATGCCCAATTAGCGATCGCCGCTAAAGCAAGACGAAACCCATTAATGGCAGTGTTGCATCGATTATTTCCAGATTTTTTGCTAGAGCAGGTGCGCTTGATGACCTACTATAGCGCTCTGGGATATTTCTGGTCGTTTATGTCGCCGCTGTTTTTAGAATTAAGCGATCGCTATGATCGTGGCGAAATTAAATGCATTCCTGATGTAGTTAAGCATGTTCAAGACGGTTTAGTTGCCGCCGCTGGTGTACCTTATACTTACAAAGTTTCAATCAATGGTACAGACTATGACATCGTGCCTGCATCAGCAAATTTGAGCTTCTTAATGGATGCGGCTGTTCCCTATGTAGAGGCTGTATTTTTCCGCTCATTTCCATTTCGTGGCACAGTTTCCTACAATGCACAGGCGCATCAAATTTCTACGGAAATTTCGCAATTTAATTACGGTGTGCTCTATGCTGATCCTTTACCCGTAGGCGGGGCAGGGATTCCACCTACGCTACTCATGCAAGATATGCGGCATTTTCTGCCTGATTATTTGCATGAGGTTTATCAAAAGAGCGATCGCGGCGAAGAGGATTTGTTGGTGCAGATTTGCCTCTCTTTCCAAAAGTCGATGTTTTGTGTGACAACGGCTGCTCTTCGGGGCTTAGCACCTCATCCTTTTGAAACTAAAGATCCTCAAGAAAAGCAAGCCAATGACAAATTTCTAGCCTATTGGTTAGCACGTTTATCAGGATCGCGGTTATATACATTGCAATAACCCTAAAGCACAAAATGGCGTAGCCATTTTGTGCTTTCAATAAAGGCGGCGCTTCACGCCGCCCTTATCTTTTAGGGGTCAACAGGTGACAAAGCAGGCGATCGCCTGATCTCTTGACCTTCAATGATCGTATGTACCTGCCAACTCGGATCAGGATTAGGAAAATCTGAACGAAAATGTGCTCCGCGACTTTCGGTACGAAATAGCGCCGATCGCATTAATAAATAAGCATAGTCAGCCAAATTCCGAGTTTCAATCCATAAACGGGAAGGCTCGGCAAATTGGTTTAACTCAGCTTGCCATAAGCAGATTTGGTTTAAGGCAATCTCCAAGTCCGTTTGAAATCGACTGATGCCCGCCGCTTGCCAACTTAGATTTTGAATTGCCGATTTAATATTTTGAATAGTTACTGCATTGCCATGATCTTCTAATTTGGGCGCGATCGCTTTTGGAGCCTTAAAAATCTGAGTTGCTTGAGAACATACCTGCTCAGCTAAGCGTTCACCAAAAACGAAGCATTCTAATAGGGAATTACTTGCCAAACGATTAGCACCATGTACGCCCGTACTAGAGGTTTCGCCGACTGCATATAGCCCCTCAATGGAAGTAGCCCCATAGGAGTCAACGGCAATGCCTCCCATACAATAGTGAGCAGCAGGAGTGACAGGTATCGGGGTAGAGAAAATATCAATTTGCCACTGTTGACAGATTTTGATGATATTTGGAAATCGGTGGGCGATCCTCTCTCTAGAAATTGACTGTAAATCTAGAAATACTGTGGGTTCTTGAGTCTTCTGGAGATGATTAAATATGGCGCGACTGACCACATCACGAGGTGCTAATTCCCCTTGAGGATGATAGTTAAAGGCAAAGCGATCACCTTGACAATCAATCAAATGCGCTCCTTCACCCCGAACTGCTTCACTGATTAAAAATCTCGGAGCATTGGGCAGAGCAAGGGCAGTGGGATGAAACTGCACAAATTCCATATCTCGAATTACGGCTCCTGCTCGCCAAGCGATCGCCACCCCATCACCTGTACTTGAAGGCGGATTAGTATTTTGCGAAAATACCTGAGCGCCGCCTCCTGTCGCCAAAACCACTACGGGCGAAATAAAGCAACCGATTTCTTGATTTTCTGCTAGATAAAAAACACCACCGCAGCGACCCTGTTCCATGTAGAGATCTAAAACTAGGGTTTGACTTAAAACCTGAATGCTAGGGTTTTGTAATACAGCCGCCGCAAGCTTAGATACCAGCGCTCGACCTGTAGTATCTGCTGAGTGCAATACTCTACGTTTAGAGTGAGCTGCTTCTAAAGTGAGGGCAAGGCTACCATCTTCAGTGCGATCGAAATCAACACCCAAGGCAATTAGGTTTTGAATTTGGCGAGGCGCAGCATTAACTAATACATCTACTGCCTCGATTTCACACAATCCCACACCAGCAATTAAGGTATCTTTGCCATGAAATTGGGGAGCATCATCTTTATCAACAACTGCCGCTATTCCACCCTGCGCCCAATCACTAGCTGAAGTTGACAAGTTATCTTTAGTCACTAACCCAATCCGCCAGTTTGGTGCTAGGTCTGCAAGTCGCAGAGCAGTATAAAGTCCAGCAGCACCACTGCCGATAATCAAAGCATCAAACCTTGTTTGGTTCATCAAGTAAAGCCAACTTATCAACTAATGAATATACTTTAACGTCAATTCGGCGAACGCGCAAAATGGTAAAAATCGCTCTGTGATTTTTACCATTTTGCGCCATTTGCACCGTGCTTCGTGCGCCGAAATGGCTATATCGAATTCACGTTCAATTACAGCTATAGTCATAGGCTCCATAGTTATTGGTGACACGGATGGCGATCGCCTGTTCGCCGATTTGACTGGATTGCAACCCCTTAATTCAGTTTAATTTTTAGTTCAGCAGATTACTGAGCAATTAAGATTTTGGCGATCGCTTTGTTTTTGTTGATTTAGGTGGTTGAGCTTTTTTTGCTGAAAGTTTTTGCAGCTTTTGGACTTCTTTGAGAGTTAGTCCCGTAAACTGTGCAACTAAATCCACAGAAATGTTGGATCGCATCATGTTTAGAGCGATTTGTCGTGCAGTTTCAGCTTTGCCTTCAGCTTTTCCCTTAGCTAAACCTTTAGCCTCGCCCTCGACTATACCTTCAGCCTTGCCTTCTAGTAGAATCTCTTGATAAATAACTGATTCTTTCATTATTTCGCTCATTAAAAGTCTTTGGATGATTTCTTTGTTTAGGGCTATACCCGATATTATAGCTGTCGATGCGGCTACGTTGCTTTGCACTTGTTTATCGGTAATTTGTTCAATTTGCTGGGCAACTTGTCTTAAGGTTTCTTCGGGGTTGTCGGTTTGAGATAACGTGGCAAAGGGAAATAGTCCTTGATATCGCTGAAATATTTCTGTTGGCTGTTCCCATAGTCTGATGATGTTAAATTCATAATTCAGTGTGCCAATATTAAATGTGCTTTGATGAACTAAGTTAGATTGACTGGGGCTGAGGTAAATGACCACTTGATATACCTGCTTTTCAGGAAATTTGCGATATAGCCTCAGCCGATAGTCGGTCATGCGGAAGGGGATGTTTTTGTTTGGCTCGGTCTGAAATTCGATATGCAGGATGATTTCGGTTGACTCGAGAAAAATCACGGAATCAGCGCGAATTGGTTCGACTGATAGTTCCGATGGTTCGATTTTGGTTAGGGCGATCGCTTCTCCTAATATCCAACTGGCGAAGTCCGTGGAAAAGCTTTCGGCTAGGAATTTGCAAATATTATCGATCATTCTGGGATTCTATCATTTACCGATCGCCTACTCATTGCTAGATCGCTACCAAACAACAAACTCTCAATCGCCTAAAACATCATCCCAAAATCTGCGATCGCCTACTCAGTGCTAGAAAAGCGATCACTGCTAAATAAGACATTCCCTATCGCTACTCAACCAACTTTAGCTCAACAGCAGAATGATCAAAAAACAAAGTCTTGCCGAAATACTCAAAGAAATGGGGATTGATACTAATGAAATTCAAGTAAGGGCACTGGTCGGTTAAGACGTGAGGCAGTGAAAGCCGCACAATGAAAGCAACTCCAGCATGGAAAGCGGTCGATGATATAACCCGATCGCCATAGCTGGAGTCTTATTCTTCTCTAAGCCCC
>Ga0172376_10006885_pt1 | contig 12236 bp, 9 predicted proteins | sample Lak35m_FD_121114 | JGI IMG/M metagenome (GOLD analysis project Ga0172376, IMG submission 121114) | Freshwater microbial communities from Kabuno Bay, South-Kivu, Congo - kab_092012_35m | ecosystem: Environmental > Aquatic > Freshwater > Lake | place: Democratic Republic of the Congo: South-Kivu...
CGGCGGCGTTGGCGGCTGCAGGACCGGAACTCATCTGCGCGTGTATGCCGCACCGACCGCCCCAAGGGCAACGGCGTTCAATCCCGAATTTCGGTTTGTCACCTCAACGACGGGTGCGCCAGAGCCGGAACATCATCGTCAGGATGCCCCACGCAGCCCGGAGGGTTCCCATCAGGTTCCCGGAAATCTTCGACTGGCCCGCGCGCCGCGGCCGGAACCGGACGGGAAGTTCCACGATCCGCAGTCCAGCCTCGATCGCCCGGACCTGCATCTCCACGTTCCATCCAAAGCCGCGATCCGTCAGGCCAAGTCCCAGCAGGGCCCCGACCCGCACCGCCCGCAGCGAGCCCACATCGCCAAAAGTCCGTCCCCAACCCGCACGGGCCACCCCCCTGAAAATCGCGGTGCAGATCCGCTGTGAGGCGTTCATGGCGGCCCGCGATTCAGGCGACCCGGATCGGTCGCCAAGAATCAGGTCCGCCTCCCGGGAAACGCTCTCCCAACGCTGGCATTCCTGCGGGTCCAGGGCGTCGCTGCCATCGGCCGAACTGAACAGGACCCACTCGATCCCGGCAGGCAGATCCTGCAATCCCCGCCAGGCAGCAGCCCCATAACCGCGGATAGCTTCGGAAACGACATCCGCGCCCGCTGCCCGCGCCAATGCCGCGGTGTCGTCGGTGCTGCCGTTGTCGATGACACGAACCCCAGCGAAGCCGGCCTCCAACCATTGGCGAACGGTCTCGGCAACGCATTCGCGCTCGTTGAGCGCCGGGATCAGCACGAGGCAGGACAGGGCAAATCCCGGTTCTGGTTGCGGAGGAATGGCCATCACTCGGGATTGGCCGTCACCGCTTCGTACGCCCGGACCAGCGCTGACCGCAGTTCCTCCCTCCGCACCGGCTTGGCAAGGTAGTCATCCATCCCGGCAGCCAGGCAACGTTCCCGATCCTCGCGCATGGCATTCGCGGTCATCGCGATGATGTGGACTTTGGGAGCCCCGTGCCGTTCGCGCTCCCGCAGTCGACGCGTGGTTTCGTATCCGTCCATCTCCGGCATGAGGCAATCCATCAGGATGATGTCGAAACGGGCCGCCTCGACGGCGTGCAGGACCTCCAAACCGTTCAGTGCCGTGTCCGCCCGGCAACCCAACCGCTCCAGCATCTTCACCGCCAGCAACCGGTTGGTCAGGTTGTCCTCCGCCAGCAGGATCCTCAACCGTCCCAATTCGCCGGGTTCGACCACCGCCCCGCCGGCCGAATGATCGCCCGAACGCGTGGACGGGCGCTTCTGGATCATTCCCGGCGGCGGCTCCGAACCCGGCAACGGCGCCGCCAGGGCCTCGACGAGGCATTGGTGCAGCTGGGCCGGCTTTACAGGCTTCAGCAGGAACGCCAGCAATCCCGCATCCCGCAACGACCCGGAATCCGGACGTTCATGCGCCGACGAGAGCATCACCATCCGGGTCGCGCACAACACCGGATCCCGGTGGATGCGCCGGGCCAGCATCATGCCGTCCACATCCGGCATCTGGAGGTCCAACATGGCCAGGTCGTAAGGTTTGCCGTCCCGGATGGCTTCCCGCATCCGGGTTTCCGCGGCGTCAGCATCCTCCACGGCCTCGGCGACCACTTCCCACAGCTTCAATTGCTGGAGCAGCAACTGCCGGTTCGTGTCGTTGTCGTCCACGATCAGGATCCGACGGTTCACGAGCGGCGGGAGGGTGACCGGAAGCGCCGGAGAATTCGCAGACTGGAAATTCGCGGTGAACCAGAACAGCGAGCCTCTCCCTGCCTCGCTCTCGAGACCGATCTCGCCCTCCATCAATTCGACCAGGCGCTTGCTGATGACCAACCCCAGGCCCGTTCCGCCGTATTTCCGGGTGGTCGAACTGTCCGCCTGACTGAAGGGTTGGAACAACCGCGAACGGACTTCCTCCGAGATGCCAATGCCCGAATCGCGCACCTCAAAACGCAAGCGCGACCCACATTCCGGCAACCCGGACTCCAGCTTGACCCGCAACAGGATGTCGCCGCGCTCCGTGAACTTCACCGCGTTGCCCGTCAGGTTGAGGATGATCTGACGCACCCGGGTCGGATCCCCCATCAGGTACGGTGGGATCTGTTCATCCATCCACAGGATGATCTCGAGCCCCTTCTTGTGGGCGGTGACCGCGAGCAGGTCGACCACCCCCTCCAGCAGGTGACGAAGATCAAAGGGGGTCATCTCCAGCGTCATCCGACCCGCCTCGATCCGCGACAGATCGAGGATGTCGTTGATGATCGTCAGCAAGCTGGAGGCGCTCTGCTGCACCAGTTCCGCGTGCGCCCGTTGCTCCGGCTGGAGCGGGGACTCCAACAGCAGGCTGCTGAAGCCCAAGATGCCGTTCATTGGCGTGCGTATTTCATGGCTCATCGTCGCGAGGAATTCGCTCTTCGCCTTGCTCGCCGACTGCGCCTCCCGATACAGCTCGATCAACTCCTCCTTCTGTTTCTCGATGCTGTCCCGAGACTGCGCCAACTGGTCCGCCATCCGGTTGAAACTCCGCCCGAGATCCCCGATTTCATCGCTCCGGGTCATTTCCACCCGATGCTGGAATTGGCCCTCGCCGAACTGTTGGGTGGCCTTGGCCAGGCGATGGATGGGGTTCGCGAGACTCCGGGCCAGCAACATGGCACCCAAGGCGGCAATGACCGCGCTGAACAGCGAGGTCATGAGCAGATCCTTGGCAACCTCCCTCGCGCGCTCGTCGAGGAAGTCCACGGGCCGGTCCGCCTGCAACACCGCGACCACGTTCGAGTCCTCGTCCTTCACCGGCGCCGCCGCCGAAATCCACCATCCGTACCCATCCCAATAGAGACCGCGCGAGGTTGCCTGGTCATTCATCGCGGACTCGAGATGAGGCTGCGTGCCATACCCGTTCCCAACGAAGAAATTCCCATCCGGACCCGGATCCGTCATCACCACGAACTCGAAGCGGTTGGTCGGCGATGGGTCCTCGCGAGGACGCATGATGTAGAGCGGGCTATGGGTACCGTTGGTCAGGCCGTTGGCATACTTGACCTTCAGCAGGAGTTCGCGGTTCTCGATGAAGTCCGAGTTGTCCGCGTGAAAGGCCTCTCCGTTGGTCGGGCTGTTGATGGAGCGGAGGGCTCCACCTTTGATCGCCGGAGCCAGCGAATTGACCACGGCCAGAAGTTCAGCCTGCAACTGCTTCTCCAGAAACTCTTTCTGGTATTTGTAGGCGGCAAACGACGACACCCCGACCGCAAGACCGATCAAGAGCAGGGAGAAGCCTACCAGGCGGAAATACAATCCCACCCGGCGCTTGCTCCGGACCCCGCGGTTTACTGGCGTTGTTGAATGCTCCATTGATATCCGCCATGCCCCGTGTCCCCAGGCAACGGCCCAAGGCGTGCATGCCGGGCTGCCGCCAATGGCGGAGCACCCTGAAGAGGAAGGGGCGGCGCTTGTTGTCCGCCGTTTCCACCCCCCACGTCCAGAATGAAGACGCCCTCTCTGGCCAACTCCGGCTCAAAAGACAAAGATCCCAATCCGTCGATGGGGACTTCACCGCAGCTCTTCGGATACCTTTTCCACCATCCGTGATGGCCGACACCACATGCCGACCAGGAACGCCGCCACCTCGATCCATCCGGATCCTCGGCGCGGTGCTCCTCGTCGTTTGGGGCACGCAGGTCGTGCTGGCCACCCAACCCACCGTCCCCCCGCTGCTGTTGTTGGGGAGTGTCCAGGCAATCGCCTGGGTCGGATTCGCATGGCTGGTCCGCTTGCCCGGACCACTCCCGGGCGCCCTCGCCTGGGCCGTGGGGTTCCGCGTGATGGCATCACTGACCCAACCCCTCATGGAAGACGATTGGGCCCGTTACCTCTGGGACGGGTGGAGATTCCTCATGACCGGCAACCCATACCATGCCGCACCCGCCGAATTCTTCACCGACCCCTCGGTCCCCGAACTCCTCCAACGGCGCCTCAGCGAGATCAACAACCCACACCTCCCCACGGTCTACGGCCCGCTCTTGCAGCTTGGCTTCGCCTTGGCCTCATGGATCGCCCCCGGCGAGCTCTGGCCCTGGAAGCTGATCACGCTCGCGGCGGACCTGGGCGTGCTGGGCTTGATCCACCGCATCTTCGGAAGCCGCGCCGCCGCCCTCTACGGCTGGTGTCCACTGGTCATCCACGAAACCTGCGTGAATGCCCACGCCGATGTCTTGGCCATCCTGCCGTTGGTCGCCGCGGCCTGGGCGCATCAGCGCCAACGACCGTGGACCGCAGGAATCGGGCTTGGGTTCGCCATCAGCGGAAAGGTGCTGGCCCTGCCCGCCGTGCCATTCCTCCTCGGCATCCGGAACCTCCGGGGATGGGCTGCGCTCGGCATCACACTGGTCGCCTTCCACGCACCCTTCTGGGGTTCAAAAGGCCTTGGATCCTCCCTCCAAACCTTCGCCACCGGATGGGAATTCAATCCTTCGCTGGTGGGCATCCTTGGAACCTGGCTGCCCGCCGAACGAGCCAAGGTCCTTGCCCTGGCACTGGTCGCGCCCTTCCTGGCACTGCACTATTGGAAATGCCTCCGGAACCCTGCCGCCATGCCACGGCTCGATGGCGTGTTTGGTGGCGTCCTCGTCGCCTCCGCGGTCGTGAACCCGTGGTACCTCCTGTGGTTGGCACCGTTTGTCGCCGGCTTTCCCACCCTCACGGGATGGACTGCGATGGCCGCCGTCCTCCTGAGCTATGCCACCGCCCTGAACCTCGGCCTCAACGCACCTGGACCTTACTCCCACCCGGTGTGGCTGCGACCGATCGAGTATGGACTCGTGGCCGCAGCCGCCCTCCACGACGGTCTGCGGCACTTCCGTGCAAGACGAACGTCCGTCAGAACGGAATCGTCAGCGAAGCCCCCAGGATGATCTTGTCGCCGGCATTGCGCCCATCGACGTTGAATGCCCCGAAGATCTGATAGTAGCGCCCACCGGAGTCCCGGTACCCGAGTCCCGCCTCGAAGATCTGGTTGATCTCCTTCAGCTCCGGAAACGTGAACCCCGGATCCCCGATGTCCGACCCGCTCAGGCTCTGCACGTGCCGGTAGGCCACGTTCACCGTGAAGGAGCCGAAGGTCTTGTAGGCACCGATCAGCCCGAAGAAGTCATCGGGAACCGGATTCTCGCGCAGTCGGTAACCGGCCTCGCCGTAGAACCCGAAGCCCGTCTGGCCGATCGCCTTCGCCATCAGCAACGAGGCTTCGCCGCCGTGCGCACCATCGCCAGCCGACCACGGGAGCCCCTCGTCGTAAGTACCGGCCACAATCCCACCGAGGCGCAGGGTGATCGTCGGTGCCCATTTGCAGGTGGTTTCCGCTTCATCGTACACCAGCCATCGCACACCCAGACGGGTGTCCGCCAAGCCATCGTCGTTCTCCTGGTTACCACCAAAGGCGGACGTGTCCACCCACGTGTACCCAATGGTCGTATCCAGGGCGAAGCGTTGGCTCAGACCATACTCCACCGAGACGCTCGCCGTGTGCTGGACGACAGGGTCGGTCAGCATGTCGTTGCGGGTGCGGCCCATCCAGAAGTCCTCGAAACTCTGGTAGACATACATCGGCGTCGCTTCAAAGGTCCCCGGCGTCGGCAGATAGGCCGACTGGGCCGAAAGGGGCGAAAGCGGTGCCAAAACCAAGGCGGCGCCAGCGGCGGCCAACGGGCGGAAAAGCGTCTTCTTCATGGTGTGCGTCGGTTGTTCCGTGGTGGTTTCAGGGTTACTGAGCGGCCTTCTTCAGGTTGTACCGGACTTCGATAAAGTATTGCAGGGCGTCCATCTGTTCGGCGGTCAACTTCCCGGCGAACGCGGGCAGGTTGACCGTCTTGGCGGCAGCCACCGGCAAGGCCTTCTGCCAGGCCGCGAGTTTCTCTCCCTGGGCTTCCGCATTGCCTGCGCCCGCGGCCATCGTGGCCTTCCCGTTGAACACGGCCTTCCCGAGCTCGTACTTTGCGGTGATCACCCGTGCTGCCGGGCGGATCGCAGGTCCGGGATAGGAACCGGACGCTTGAAGGAGGGTTGGCGCAACCCCACCAATCAGGAGGGACGCCGCCAGTGTCAGGATCATCGGGCGCATGTTTCGGGTCTACCATTACAGACCCGGGATGCACAAGCCCGGTCTCGTAGAGGGACCTCGCCGTGGCCATTTCCCAAATCCCGTGCGAAGCTCGGCCATGCCAAAGTCCGTTCGACTGTTCATCAAGGCCGGCTGTCCGTGGTGCGACGAAGCCATCGACTGGCTCGACCACCGCCAGATCCGCTACGAGGTGCTGGACGTCAACCGCGATGCCGCCGCCCGCCTGGAAATGCACGACCTCACCGGCCAGTCGAAGGCCCCGTCCATCGACGTCGATGGTCACATCCTCGCCGACTTCGGGGCCGATGAACTGGAGCACTGGTGGAAGCAGATGGCGTTTGGTCAGTAACCTCGCGTCCGTTTCCCAGGCTCGGGCACGCAGGCATCCGCCAAAAAATGACGTGAAGATCCCCGGATCCCGCGGCATCAGTGGTATCAGTCAATTTCACACCGCATGAGCCGTCACGCACCGAACCATGATCATCTCGCGCTCACACGCCGCGGGTTCCTCGAACAGTGCGGCATGGGCATGGGAACCCTTGGGCTCACCGCCTTGATGGGTTCGCTCGGTGAGGTGGCACCGCGCCTCCGGGCCGCCAACGCGGTTCCCTCGGGCGGGTTCACCAAACCCCTGACTCCGCGCCAACCGCAGTTCCCCGGCCGCGCCAAGCGCGTCATCCACATCTTCGCCAACGGCGGCCCGTCCCACGTCGATACCTTCGATCCCAAGCCGTCCCTCACCCAATGGCATGGGAAGGAAATCCCCATCCGCCACCAGACCGAACGTCGCACCGGCTCAGCCTTTCGCTCGCCCTTCGCCTTCCGTCCGTACGGACAATCCGGCATCCCCGTCTCCGACCTCTTTCCCCACGTCGCCCAGCACGTCGACGACCTGTGCGTGATCCGGTCGATGAAGGCGGATGTTCCGAACCACGAACCGTCCCTGTTGCTGATGAACTGCGGCGAGGCACGTCAGGTCCGCCCTTCCTTCGGATCCTGGGTGACCTACGGACTCGGCTCCGAGAACCAGAACATGCCCGGCTTCGTGGTCATGTGCCCCGGCGGATATCCCATCCAGGAATCCCAGAACTGGCAGTCCGCCTTCCTCCCCGGCGTCTATCAGGGCACCTACATCAACACCGAGCACACGAAGATCGAGCGTCTGATCGAGAACATCACCAACCAGTACCACTCCCTGCCCGAACAGCGCGCCCAGCTCGACCTCCTCGCCCAACTCAACGAACGCCACCAACGGGCCCGCGCTGCCGATTCCCAACTCGAGGCCCGCATCCAGTCCTTCGAGCTCGCCTATCGGATGCAACTCGACGCCGCCGACGCCTTCGACATCGGCCGCGAACCTGAGCACATCCGAAAGATGTACGGCGATGGCACCCAGGGACGCCAGATGCTCATCGCCCGGCGCCTCATCGAACGAGGCGTGCGCTTCGTCCAGGTCTGGCATGGTTCCGGCCAACCCTGGGACAACCGCGACGACATCGAGGTCAACCATCGCAAGCTCGCCCAGGAATGCGACCAGCCCATCGGTGCGCTGCTGTCGGATCTCAAGCAGCGCGGCATGCTCGAGGACACCCTCGTCATCTGGGGCGGCGAGTTCGGCCGCACGCCGACCGTGGAACTCCCCACCCCGGGTGCCAACGCCGGCAAGTCCAACGGACGCGACCACAACAATCACGGTTTCACCATGTGGCTCGCCGGCGGCGGCGTCCGCGGCGGCACCGTGTATGGCGCCACCGACGAATTCGGCTTCGCCGCCACCGAGAACATCGTCCACGTCCACGACCTGCACGCCACCCTCATGGCCCTGCTCGGCTTCGACCACGAGAAGTTCACCTTCCACCACGCCGGCCGCGATTACCGCCTCACCGACATCCACGGAAAAATCGTCCGCGAACTCATGGCCTAGCCTCAAAGCAGGCGTGCTGCGAAGCCGTGGCCCAGGCCCGGAGCGGGGACACCCCCACCGCCTCGCCCCACTTCGCGTCTTCGCGTCTCCCAATGAACTGAGGACCCGTTCGTTGAGCCCGAGCCACGAAGCTGAAGGCCGGGTGCCCTCACCCGGCGCAGCATTGAACACTTTAGACGAGCAGCGGACCGCCAGTTCATTTCCGCCCCCCTCAGTAGGGGTTCGGTTCTTTGCGTGAGACCCTTTGGCCCCTATCACGGTAGGATGGCCGCAAGAATCACAGAAGGACGCAAAGGGAGGCTGTTCCCATGCGAGGAAACCGCCTTCCTCCACCGCGCACACACGCGACGGACACCCTCTCGCGAGTGCCATGGAACGTGCTGCCTTCATCCCAAAGGCCTCCGGACAGAATCCCAACCCCCGACAGGACTGAACCGCGCCGAAAGAATGCCGAACGAGCCCATTTCGTGGCACCACCTCGGAAATCAGCCTCAAATGTCAATTCTACGGGACTGACCCCATTGCCTCCACCAACGACACGAAACCGACCCACCAACCCTGTGCCCCAGGCCCGGAGGGCCGAAAGACAGTAGCCCACGGCGTGAGCCGTGGGTGCACTTGGGTTATGGGAGCCCAGCCCCAGCGGGGCGACAGAACCCGCTCCTCCCGGACTCTTTCGCCCCGCTGGGGCTGGGATCTCCTTCGCGCTCCAACCCACGGCTCACGCCGTGGGCTATCGTCTGTCGGTGCTCCGCACCTGTCGAACATCGGCCTGGAGACTCGCTCGCCGCTCCCGGGCACCCCTTCCGAGGAGACAATGGGTCACAGCTTGATATTAGCCATTTGGCCCCCAAACGCCCGCCGGCGATGAATGTGTATTTCATAGCCACGCAGTCATTGCCTATTCCGTTGATCCGTCAGATTCTCCAAACACTGACCACCCACGTATCGTCATTATGCGACTCGTCTATCCAAGCAATCCGTTGCGGCCTCGTGAGCCTGACGAGCTGTATGCCGAGGAATATTCCGCGGCCCTTGAATCAGGCCTCGAAGCCTCTGTGTTTTCCTACGAGGAATTGACGGTCGGGTCATTCCGCCCTCGGCCCACTTTGGCACCCGACGACACGGTGCTTTATCGAGGTTGGATGCTGACGCCTGAGCAGTTCGGCCAACTCTGGACCGAGGTTCAGCACTTGGGGGCACGCATGCTCACATCACCGGAGCAGTACGCATTATGCCACCACCTGCCACGATGGTACCCCGCCTTGGCGGAGTTCACCCCGGAGACCCGATTCTTCGCCGAGACGGACGACGTGGCCGCACAACTCAAGGCCCTCGGTTGGACTGGTTGCTTCCTCAAGGACTACGTCAAGTCGCTGACAACCTCGAGCGGCTCGTTCGTTCACGACCTGTCACGGATTCCCGAGGTCCTGGCACAGATGAAGAAGCACCGGGGCAAGATTGAGGGCGGCATTTGCGCCCGTCGGATTGAGGACTTCGACCCGGACACCGAGGATCGGTACTTTGTAGTTCGTGGGAAACCGCATGGCAGATCGGGAATGGTGCCGGAGGTTGTGGAGGTTGCTGCCCGGCGCATAGACAGCCCGTTCTTCAGCGTCGATACGATCCGCCGTCGAGACGGCACCACGCGGATCGTTGAGTTGGGCGATGGTCAGGTGTCCGACCGCAAGCAGTGGACGGCGCAGCAACTGCTGAGTTTGTACCGTGTATCGCCGGATTGACCGCCACGTCCAATGAAGACCCACATCGATCGAAGAACCTTTCTTGTCGGAGCAACCTGGCTCCCCGTTCTGGCCGCAGATGCAGGTGAATCACCTCCATTGAGCCCGTCTGGAACTTTCCCGGACCACGGCATGGTGCCTGATGAGGCGACAGCACTCGCTATTGCGAGGGCCGTCGCTACCGCGCACGACTCTCCCTGGTCGTTCACATCCATCGCTGCAACGGCTTCATCAGCTACCTCGACAGAAGCATGTAATCCGTGAATGGGCCACAATGAGAACGCCCCTTGTGGAGTCCATCCTCAACTTGAGAGGAGATCATCTTGTTCCCGAGGAGGTGAGCACAGCCCTGGGGCTCGTGCCGACAGAGGCATGGAGAAAGGGCGATCCAGACCGTGCTGGCGAACGTTATCCACGTATGAAGACAGGTTGCTGGAGACTTCATTCCGCGGAATCCCAGAACCCGGTCCAAGACCACGCTGAACATCTTCTGAGCAAGATCCGCCACCTCGATCCCGGCGCCCTGAAGCGGCTCCATATCGACTCTGGAAATCTCTTCGTCATGATTTCGCTGGGTCCCTCTTTGGAGCCTTCACCGACATACAAATGGGAGATTCGCGAAGACTTGGTCGAGGAAATGGCTCGCCTTGGATTCGAGATCAGCTGTGTCGTCCTTTTCTTCACACCGGACCCACCTGATTTCGATGCGCTGCCCGTCATGACAGTTAGGGTGTCCGTAGCCCTCCTTGGACCAGGTCTCGATCCCGATGAGGTCTCGACCATGACTCAGATCACACCGAGTCGGATCTGGAGAAGCGGCGAACTGCCCAGCGGTACGTCCGGAGGCTTCGCCCAAACGGATGGCGGATGGATGCTGGACGCCTGCGCCAACTCCACGCAGATCCGCAGATACATCCCGTCGGAGCATATCCAAGGCCTTCTGGATCGGTTCCGCTCCATCCGACGATTCCCACTCGAATTCCTGAAGGCGACCTCTGCAAAACTGCACTTCGAAACCATCGCCGAGGCGCTCCCCGGCAGTTCCAGCTCCCTCGAGTGGGAGATTGAGCCGCAGCAATTGCGCGAACTGGCGAGGCTGCGCCTCGGCATCAGCGGTGTTCTTGCCTGCGTTCTTCCGACGGGCATCGGAGGACAGCTTATCCCCTGACCGTACTTCCACCTGAAAGCAACGATTGGTGGATCCAATGATTTCAAGATTCCACAGATGGACGGGGCAGGAATGGAGTCCTCTCATCCTTTCCGCCCCCTGCATCCTGTCTCCTCAGAACCGGGTTCCCAGTCGGCGGCCACGGTGCTAGTCTGCCATCCATGCGCCGCCTCCTTGCCGTCCTGCTGACATGCTGGATGGCCATGGCTTGCCGAGGGGTGGCCGCGGTGCTGGTGAGCGTCGGTGAAGTCTGGCAGTTCACCAATTCGACGTCGCTCTCCCCCGGCACGCCCTGGACCACCGCCGGATTCGATGCGTCGCAGTGGGCCTCCGGTCCGTCCGGGTTCGGCACCGTGACTTACGGCGAACAGACCTCCCTGCAATCCTTCATCGGCGATTGGCGCCATGTGGTCTTCCGCAAGGAATTCGTCCTGCCCGACACCAACGGCCTGGGCGCTGTCCTCCTGCGCATCGATTACCGCGACGGTTTCGTCGCGTATCTCAACGGCAGGGAAGTGGCACGTCGGAACCTGCCCCAACCGCCCGAAGCACCGGTTCCCCTCGATGCCATTCCAAGATCACGGCTTTCCGGGAACCCCGAGGACATCCGGATCGGGACCGTGGCCGACCTCCTGGTTCGGGGCACCAACGTCCTCGCCATCCAGACGCACTCCGACCAGACCTTCGAACGGCCGATCCTCGTCCCCGAACTGGTGACGGACTTCTCGCGGAATCCGTACCTCCAGATCCGCGGCTCGAACACGATGACCATCCTCTGGCGAACCATCGACATCCAGCCGGGCCGCCTCTATTTCGGCGCCGCGACGAACCCTCCACTGGCCTTCGAGTTCGCCGCGTCCACGAACCTCTGGAAGACCCTCCCCAACCTCATCCCGGGCCAGCGCTACCATTACTCCGTGGCCACGGTGGCCCCGAATGGCACCGAGATCCGCACCCCCGTCCAGTCCTTCAAGGCGCTGCCGGACCGCGGGCCGGTCGAGTTCGCCGTGCTGGGTGATTCGGGAGCGGGCACGGCAGGGCAATTCAACGTGGCCCGCACGCTCAACGAGCGTCCTGTCGATGTCGTCCTCCACGCAGGGGACATCATCTACCCATATTTCACGGAGGCGCTTTCGGACACCCGGCTGCTGAGCGTCTACCGCGACCAGATGGCCACGACGCCCTTCGCGTTCGCCTGGGGCAACCACGACCTGACCGGCGGTACGCGTGCCCTCCGCAACGTCATGTACCCGCCGCCCAACGGAACCC
>Ga0172376_10006889_pt1 | contig 12235 bp, 9 predicted proteins | sample Lak35m_FD_121114 | JGI IMG/M metagenome (GOLD analysis project Ga0172376, IMG submission 121114) | Freshwater microbial communities from Kabuno Bay, South-Kivu, Congo - kab_092012_35m | ecosystem: Environmental > Aquatic > Freshwater > Lake | place: Democratic Republic of the Congo: South-Kivu...
CCCCGGTTCACCGCCGGGCATTCCCTTCCTCCGATGTTCGAGAAAGTCCTCATCGCCAACCGTGGCGAAATCGCCGTCCGCATCATCCGCGCGTGCAAGGAGCTCAACATCCGCACCGTCGCCGTCTATTCCGAGTCCGACGCCAACTCCATGCACGTCCAGATGGCGGACGAGGCCATCTGCATCGGCAAAGGCCCGAGCAAGGAGAGCTACCTCCGCATTGACCGCCTCATCAGCGCCGCCGAGATCGCCGACGTGGACGCCATCCACCCCGGCTACGGCTTCCTCTCCGAGAATGCCCACTTCGCCGACGTTTGCGAGAGCTGCAACATCCGCTTCATCGGCCCCAGCTCCCGCGCCATGAACGCGCTTGAGGACAAGCAGATCTCCCGCTCCCTCGCCAAGAAGGCCGGCGTCCCGCTGCCCCCCGGCTCCGAGGGCATGGTCGAGAGCGAGCAGGAAGCCCTCACCGTCGCCAAGAAGATCGGCTACCCCGTCATGATCAAGGCCATCGCCGGCGGCGGCGGACGCGGCATGAGGGTCGCCCACAACGACATCTCGATGATCAAGGGCTTCCACACCTGCCGCTCCGAGGCCGAGAAGTCCTTCGGCAACGCCGGTGTCTATATCGAGAAATTCATCGAGAACCCCCACCACATCGAGTTCCAGATCCTCGGCGACACCCGGGGGAACTTGATCCACCTCGGCGAGCGCGACTGCTCCATCCAGCGCCGCAACCAGAAGCTCATCGAGGAAAGCCCCTCGCCCCTTTTTGAGCGCAAGGACTTCCGCGACCTCCGCAAGAAAATGGGCAAGGCCGCCCTCAAGATCGCCGAGGCCGCCAACTACACCAGCGCCGGCACCGTCGAGTTCATCGTGGACGACAAGGCCAACTTCTACTTCCTGGAGGTGAACAAGCGCATCCAGGTCGAACACCCCGTCACCGAGGAAGTCACCGGCATTGACCTCGTCAAGCAGATGATCCTCATCGCCGCCGGCGAGCAGCTCCGCCTCAGCCAGGGCGACATCACCGCGCGCGGCCACTCCATCGAATGCCGCATCAACGCCGAGGACCCCTTCGACGACTTCCGCCCCTCGCCCGGCCGCATTGACATGTATTACGCCCCCGGCGGCCCCGGCGTGCGCATAGACAGCCACGCCTACGCCGGCTACACCATCCCGCCCTACTACGACTCGATGATCGCCAAGCTCATCGTCTGGGGCAAAGACCGCCGCGACGCCATGGAGCGCATGAGCCGCGCCCTGAGCGAATACATGATCACCGGCATCAAGACCACGATCCCCTTCGAGCAGGCCATCCTCCAGGACCCCAACTTCCGGCGCGGCGTCTATTCCACCAACTTCATCGAACAACTCCTCGGCGGCGGCCGGCGCGAGCTGCTCGAAGAAAAGGCCTGAACCAGCCCGCTGCGGAAGGCGCGGGCCAGTCGGAAGGCAGGCTGCGGTCCGAGTGGGGCGACGCTTGGATTGACTTCCGCCCGCGTTCCTCTTTTCTACGGCCAGTCAATCGCATGAAAACTCCCAGCACTCTCGCCCTCCTCATCTTGTCCGCCACGCAACTTTTCGCCGCCGCCGAGTGGCCCGAATGGCGCGGCCCCACCGGCCAGGGCCACGCGCCCGGCAAGGGCCTGCCCGCCGCGTGGAGCGAGACCAGGAACATCGCGTGGAAGGCGGAACTGCCCGGCCGCGCGTGGTCGTCGCCGGTCATCGAGGGGAAAAACATCTGGCTGACCACCGCCATCGAGACGGCCGCGACGAAGGAGGACGTGGCCCGCCGCCTCAAGGCCAACACCGGCGACCAAGCCCTGACGTTGCTGGAGAAGGTCGAGCTGCGCGCGCTCTGCGTGGACCGCGACACCGGCAAGCTCACCCAGAACATCCTGCTGCTCTCCCTGCGCGAGCCGCAGTGGGTCCACACGCTCAACAGCTACGCCTCCGGCACGCCGGTCATCGAAGACGGGAAGCTCTACTGCCACTTCGGCGCGCTGGGCAACGCCTGCCTCGACACCCGCACCGGCAAGCTGCTTTGGACCAACACCGACCTCGTGGTCATGCACGAGAACGGCCCCGGCAGCACGCCGGTCATCTGGAAAAATCTCATGGTCTTCCACCTCGACGGCAGCGACCAGCAGTTCATCGCCGCGCTGGACAAGCGCACCGGCAAGCTGGCCTGGCGAACGCCGCGCTCGGGCGACATGAACGCCAACCCGCAGCTCAAGAAATCCTACGGCACGCCGCTCGTCCTCACCATCAACGGCCGGGAGCAGCTCGTCTCGCCGTCCTCGGATTGGATTTACGGCTACGACGAGCAGGGCAAGGAACTCTGGCGCGTGAAGTATGGGCTGCTCGGGTTTTCGCTCACGCCGCGTCCCGTCGTCGGGCACGGGATGATTTTCATGAGCACTGGCTTCATGAAGCCGCAGATCCTCGCCCTCAAGTATCAGGGCCTTGCCAAGCCCGAGATTGCATGGCGCTACGAAAAGGGCGCGCCCACCATGCCCTCGCCGCTGCTGGTCGGCGACGAACTCTACTTCCTCACGGATGCCGGCGGGTTGTTGACCTGCGTGGACGCGCGGACCGGCAAAGAGCACTACCGCGAGCGGTTGGGCGGCAACTACAGTTCCTCGCCCACCTTCGCCGATGGCAAAATCTACCTTCACAACCGCGAAGGGCTGACGACCGTGCTCAAGCCCGGCAAGCAGTTCGCGGTGCTGGAGAAGAACCAACTGCCCGGCAAGATCTTCGCCTCGCTCGCCGTGGCCGACCGCGCGCTCTACCTGCGCACCGACACGGCACTCTACCGCATCGAGGAGCAGGCCGGCCAGCGCGCCGCGCGATAGGCCCCGCCACGAGCGCGCCAGCTCCGGTCGGCGCGTTCCCCCGCGCGGACGAGCGGGGAAAAGCGGGGGAAAGTATTGGCTTGCCGCGTCGGAAGCGCCTCGCATAATCCGCTCCCCGGTTGGGACGGGGTCGTAGCTCAGTTGGTAGAGCGTCTCGTTCGCAATGAGAAGGTCGCAGGTTCGATTCCTGTCGGCTCCACCACCCAACGGTTTTCCTCCCCGCCAATTCCCGCTTCGACGCGCCGCGCGCTTTCGGCTAATGCTTTCCGCCGATGAAAGTCATCGTGACCTGCGGGCCGAGCTTCGAGCCGATTGACGGCGCACGGCGCGTCACGAACTTCTCCACCGGCCGGCTGGGCATCGCGCTGGCGAACCACCTCACCGCGCGCGGCTGGGAGGTGGCGTGCCTCAAAGGCGAGCAGGCCACCTGCCCCGACGCCCTCCACGCCCGGCGCGCGCTGGCGTTTGCCACCAACGACGACCTCGCGGCACGGCTCGCGGCGCTCGCGGGCGAGGGCGGCTGGGACGCGGTGCTGCACGCGGCGGCGTTGTGCGACTTCCGCGTCGAGCGCGTGCTGGACGAGCGCGGGCAGGTGCTGGCCTCGCCCAAGTTCTCCTCGCGCGAAGGCCGGTTGAACCTGGTGCTGGCCCCGGCGACGAAGGTGCTGCCGCAACTGCGCGGCTGGTTTCCGCACGCGCGGATTGTCGGCTGGAAATACGAGCTGACCGGCACGCGCGCGGAGGCGTTCGCGAAGGCGTTCGCGCAGCTCGCCGAGTGCGGCACGGACGCGTGCGTGCTCAACGGCGCGGCCTACGGGGACGGCTTCGCGTTCTGCACGGCGGCGGGCGTCACGACCTGCGCGGACGCGCCGGCGCTGGCGGAATGGCTGGCGCGGTGGCTGGAGGCGGCGTGAAGGGGAACACTCCTGTTCCCCGTGCGGCAGCGCCGGACGGGCAGGCTACGAGGCCGGGTGGCGCGTTCATCCTGCGCGACAGCGTCTTGGACTGCGGCAGTCCTCTGCCGCTTTCGGGCGCGTTTGGCGGGCGAAAGCGCCAGCGGACTGGCGCAGTCCAAAACCTCGCGGGCGTCGTCCGTTGCTCCTGGCACTTGGTTCGTTCCCGCCTCCCGCCTCCGCAAAAGCAGTGAAGAACCACATTCCGCCGGGGACAGGAGTGTCCCCTTCACGGGAGGTCAGGCGAAGTCGTAGACCGTCACCTTGGTCCAGAGCTGTTTGCACTGCTCGATGAACTTGAGGTGTTCGGGATGCGCCTGATAGTCGTCCTGCGCCTGCTTGCTGGGGAAGACGAGATTCAGCGCGACCTGGTAGGTCTGGTCCACCACGGGACGGTGGCTGCCGACCATCTTGCCCATGTGGAAGTGGAGCACGCCGGGGATGGGCGCGAGGTATTGTTTGCCGCCGGCGACCAGCTCATCGGCGGCGTTCGGGTTGGCGGGATCGGTCCAGAAAATCACAACGTGCGAAAACATAGGCGCGGAGCCTAGGCGCGGCGGCGCGCGGCTGGCAAATGGTTTTCCGGCCAAATGGGTTGACCCGTCCGCGCTTTGTCTCTAGCAATGCCGGGCCAGCCAAAAACACGCACGCATGAGCACTCAAGCCGCCCGCCCGCCCGCCACGCAGAAGGCCAAATACATGACCCTCGTCGCCGCCCTGCTGGGGTGGATGTTCGACGGCTTCGAGATGGGCCTCTTCCCGCTCATCGGCCAGCCGGCGCTGAAGGACCTGCTCGGGCCGACCTCGCCGGACACGGATGCGGCGAAGTGGTTCGGGGCGATCATCGCGGTGTTTCTCATCGGCGCGGCCAGCGGCGGCGTCCTCTTCGGCTGGCTGGGCGACAAGATCGGGCGGGTGCGCGCGATGTCGTTGAGCATCTTCACCTACGCCATCTTCACCGGCCTGTGCGGGTTTGCCACGGAGGCGTGGCACATCGCGGCGCTGCGGTTCATTGCCTCGCTGGGCATGGGCGGCGAGTGGTCGCTGGGCGTGGCGCTGGTGAACGAGATCTGGCCGGGCAAGTCGCGCGCGTTCATCGCGGGCCTCATCGGCGCGGCGGCGAACGTGGGCTTCCTGATGGTCGCGCTCCTGAGCATCGGCCTTTCGGGCTTCATCGGCGGCGTGGAGGGCTTGCTCAAGGGCATCGGCCTGTCCGACGCGACGACCGCGCAGCTGCTGGCGAACTCCGCGTGGCGCTTCCTGATGATCTCCGGCGCGTTCCCGGCGCTGCTGATTTTCTTCATCCGGCTGTTCGTGCCGGAGTCGGAGAAGTGGGAAGACGAGAAAGCCAAGGGCGCGACCTCGCACTGGAACAACTCCGACCTCTTCGGCGTGCTCATCGGCTGCGCGGCGGCGCTGGGGATCATCTACGTCTGGTCGCCGGCGGCGGCGCACATCAGCGGCCCGGTCGCGACGGCCGCCACCCTCGTCGGGCTGACCATCGCGCTGTTCAGCTTCCTGCATCCCGTGCGGCAGTATCTCGGGCGCGCGGTGGCCGCCGGCTCGCTGAAGCCCGAGTCGCAGAAGGCGGTGGTCAAAAGCATGTTGCTCGGCGCGGGCCTTGCCGCCGTGGCGCTGCTGGGCACCTGGGGTTCCATCCAATGGGCGCCGCGCTGGGCCGGCCAGCTCCAGCCGGACACGAAGGAAGTGAAATACTACGCGAAGGAAAAAACCCAGATCGCCACCGCTGTCGGGGCCATTGTGGCGACCATCATCGCGGCGGTGGCGGCGGGGAAGTTTGGCCGGCGCATCACCTACACGGTCATGTGCGTCGGCTCCATCGTGTCGGCGCTGTGGTTTTACCAGGGCAACTCCACCTTCGGCACGGGCTTCCTCGTGGCGGCGTTTCTGGCGGGCGGGATCACCGCGTCGTTCTACGGCTTTTTCCCGCTGTATTTCCCGGAACTGTTCCCCACGGCGGTGCGCGCCACGGGGCAGGGCTTCTCATTCAACTTCGGGCGCATCGTCGCGGCCATCGGCGGCCTGCAAACCGCGACGCTGATGAAGGCCTTCGACGGCAGCTTCCCCAAGGCCGGCTCGGTGATGGCCGCGATCTACCTCATCGGCGTCTTCATCATCTGGCTCGGCCCGGAGACGAAGGACCAGGAACTGCCGGAGTGAGTGGGTGCCGGTGAGCGGGTGAGAAAGTGGGAAAGTGTGCCGGGGTGACGACGGCTCGACTCTCACTTTCCCGCTTTCCCACTTTCTCACCTGCTTTTCGTTTCCCCGCCAGTGAGGCTGAAACATTCCCCGCATCTGCCGGGTTCTCCCCTCGCGTCCATCGCCGGCCGGGCGGGCCGCTTTGCTGTTTGCAAAGCCGGGCTGGCTGGTATGCTGCGCGGCACCGAGTTCGCCAACCTGAAAACCCAGTCACCGCCATGATTGCCGACCTGATTCCCTCCCGCGCCAACACCCTCCGCGCCGTGCTGCTGCTGGCCCTGTGCGCCGCGCTCGCGCCGCTGGCCGCCTGCAAGAAGAAGGAGGAGGCCGCCGCCACGCCCGGTGGCGATCAGCCCGCCGAGCAGCCGAAGGAGGAAACCCCCAAGGAAGAGCCGGCCGCCGAGCTGAAGCCCAAGTGGCCCGCCGGCAGGCGGATGGTGGTCCAGTTGGTCACCCACACCGACACCGAGATCAGCAGCCCCGCCATGCCGCAGCCGGTCAAGACGGAGAACTTTCTGACGCAGGAATTTGCCTTCACCGCCGGCCCCGAGCGCCCTGGTGGCGGGTGCGAGGTGGAGGTCGAGGTTGTTTCCGTCCGCTCCGAGAACAAGACTGCGGGCCGGACCGTGCCGGTCTTTGATCCCAAGGGCGACCCCAAACAGGACACCAAACTCAGCCAGGCCGGCCCCGCGTTCCGCAAGCTCATCGGCTCCAAGGTCAAGTATCAGACCGGCCCCGACGGCGCGGTCACGAAGGTGGACGGCGTGCCGCAATTGGCGAGCCGCCTCACCACCGGCCTGCCCATGCAGGCGCAGTTCATCGTTCGCACGCTCGTGAGCGAGGAGTCCATCCGGGGCTGGAACATGCTGCACCAAAACCTGCCCACCAACGCGGTGAAGGCCGGGGAAACCTGGGAGTCAACCCGCGACATCCCCTTCGGCGTCGCCCGCTTCCAGCTCACCTCCACGAACACCTTCAAGGGCTGGGAGCAGCGCAACAACAAGAAGCTCGCCAAAATCGAGACCGCCGGCGTCATCTCGCCCAAGGAAGGCGTGCAGTCCGCCGTCACGCTCGGCGAAGGCGCGACCCTCGCCGGCAACGCCTGGTATGACCCCGACCTCGGCGTCGTCACCGAGAGCGACGTGACCGCGCAGTTCTCCGTCAACGTCGCCCAGGCCAGCGGGCAGGCCACCAGTTCCAAGCTCAAGACCCGCACCACCAGCAAGCTCACCGACTCCGGCGGCGCTTCCGTTCCCGCCGCCGCGCCCGCTGACGCCCAACCCGCCGAGAAGAAATGAACGCCAAAGTCCTCCTCACCCTGTCGGTCATCGTGAATGTCGCGCTCGCCGCGCTGCTCCTGAAGCCCGCGCCCGCGCCGCCCGCCTCCGCCGCGAAGGCCGAACCCGGAGCGCCCGCCGCTCCGGTTGCGCCCGCGCCCGTCGCAGCGGCCCCCAAACCCCGCACCGTCACGCAGGTCGTCACCAACACCGTCGCGCAGAAGTTCGACTGGAGTTCCGTCGAGTCCGACGACTACAAGAAATACATCGCCAACCTCCGCGCCATCGGCTGCCCGGAGGAGACCATCCGCGACATCATCACCGCCGACGTGAACAAGCTCTACGAGGCCAAGCGCAGGGAGCTGGCCGGGCCGAAGAAGAAATTCGAGTTCTGGAAGCCCGGCATGATGATGGGCGGGGCCATTGACCCGGAGCGCACCGAAAAGGAGCGCGCCTTGAACCTGGAGAAACGCGGCCTGCTCACCGCCCTGCTCGGCTCCGCGCCCGAGGACAAGCCCGACCTCATGGCCGGGATGAACTCCCAGTTGGAGGCCATGTTCGACTTCCTCCCCACCGACAAGCGCACCAAGGTCTTCGACCTCATGCAGGACATGCAGACCAAGATGCAGAAGGCCATGAAAGGCGGCGCGCCCGACCCCGAGGACATGAAGAAGCTCTTCAAGGAATCCGAGGCCGCCATCGCCGCCGTGCTCACGCCCGAGGAGATGCTGGACTACAACCTCCGCTTCTCGATGACCGCCAACACCATGCGGATGCAGCTCGCCGGCTTCGAGCCGACCGAGCAGGAGTTCCTCGACCTCTACAAGAAGCGGAAAGCCTACGACGACGAATACGGCAACGCGTTCGGCGGCGGCCTCAACCTCAAGGGCGAGGAGAAGGAGAAGAAGGACGCGGCAAAAAAAGCCTTGGACGAAAGCATCAAGACCCAGCTCGGCGACGCCCGCTATGCCGACTTCAAGCGCGGCGAGGACTACGCCTACCAATCCATGTATCGCGTCGCCGACCGCGAGGGGTTGGGCAAGGAGGCCGCCGTCAAGGTCTATGACATGAAGCAGGCCGCCGAGGCGCAGGCCAAGCAGCTCCGCGAGGACAAGGCGCTCACCGGCGAGCAGCGCACCGCCGCCCTCCGCGCCATCCGCGAGGAGACCGAGAAGTCGGTCAAAGCCGTGCTCGGTGAAAAGGGCTTCACCAGTCTGGAGCGCAACAACGGCGCGTGGTGGCTCCGGAGCCTCTCGCCCGACGCGCCCAGTCCGACCGCCACGAAGCAGCCATGAACACTCCGCCGCCCGTCCCCGCGCAGACGCTCAACAGCAGCGACCGCCTGCTGGTCGTGCTCGCGCACCTCTCCGCCCTGCTCGGCGTGGGCCTGCTCCTGCCGCTCGTCATCTACCTCGTCAAGAAGGACGACGCCCCCGCCGTCGCCGCGCAGGCGTGCGAGGCCCTGAACTTCCACCTCTCGCTGCTGCTCTACGCGCTCGCCTGCATCCCGCTGGCCTTCGTGCTGATCGGGATTCCGCTGCTCATCGCGCTCTCCGTGGCCGGCCTGGTCCTCGCCATCGTCGGGGCCGTCCGCGCCTCCGAGGGCGCGGCCTGGCGCTACCCGCTCACCCTCCGGCTGGTGGGTTGAACCGCAATGCAACCACGGATCCACACGGTGGACACGGATGGGAACGGCGAACGCAGACGGTCGCCTTTCACCGCTGGGATGAAGCAGCTCAACCTACAATCGGCACTTGAACTGGGAGCGGAAGCGCAGAAACCACTAACCGGCACTGACTGGCACTAATGGATTCCAACCAAACCCACTCCCCGCGCAGGTGAAGCGCAAGGTTCTGGGTTTATTAGTGCGGGTCAGTGCCGGTTAGTGGTTTGCAATCCTACGCCTCTTTTTCAATTGCCGGATTCAGGCTCAAGTTGGTCTTCATCCGTATCTATTGGTCCATCCGTGGTTCTTCAAATCCAACTGCGGAGTGCAGGGTGAATGGCCGCAAACGCCCGGCCCTGGTGAACCATCCGCCCGCAGTGCCTTGACCGACGACGTGCTGGCCCCGGCCGCCGGCCTCACTTCGAGAACACCCACCGGATCATCCTCGCTATGCTCGGGGCCTGCCCCTGCGACAGGATGCCGATGCGGAAAATCTTCGCGCCCGCCCAGACGCAGCCGAGCATGAACGCCGTGGTCAGCACGACGCCCAGCGCCACTTCCCACCACGCCGGCCCGGGCGGGATGGCGATGCGCAGGAACATCAGCATCGGCGTGGCCGGCGGGAAGAGCGACACGGCGCGTGAGAACGGGCTGGCCGGCGACTGCATCACCGGCATGAAAAGGAGATACGGCACCATCACCACCATCATCACGGGGAACATCAGGCTCTGCGCGTCGCGGATCTCGTTGCACGCCGCGCCCACGGCGAGGAACACCGAGCCATACATCAGCAGCGCGAGCACCTGGAACAGGAAGAACCACGCGAAGAGCTGCCCCGGCACGTTGCCGAGCTGGCCGAACCGCCACAGCACCCACGTCAGGCTGCCCACGTAGAGCGCCGAGAGCGTCAACGACACCAGCACCGTGCCGAGCAGCTTGCCGAGCATGAGCTGGAAGGGCGACACGCTCGACAAGAGCACCTCGGAGATTTTCTGCATCTTTTCCTCGAGCACCGTGTTGAGCAGCGCGGGCGCGCTGGTCATCACCACCATGTAGAGCAGGAACATGCCGCCCAGCGGGACAAGCATGGTGGCGATGCGGTTCTCGCGCTTGGCCTGCAGGACCTCGCCGGTGGCCTTCTGCTCCGCCAGCCCGAGGCGCTGCATCGGCACGGGCCGCGACAAATCCCGCACCTGCTTGGAATCCACGCCGGCGGCGGTGAAACGCCGCTCGCGCACTTCCGCGCCGAGGGTGCTCTCAATCCAAGCGGGCAGCTCCTGATAGGTCGGCGTCTGCGTGTGGTAGAGCACGTCCGCGCCGTTGGTCGCGCGGGCGTCGAGGATGTTCGGGCCGATGATGACGAAGGCGAACAGCTCCTTGCGCCGCACGCGCCCGGAGAGCTGCAGCTCCGCAGCCTTGAAGTCGTCGCCGCTGAACTTGAACTCCTCCGGCACGAACTCGGCCTGCTTGGGCAAATCCATCTTGAGCGACTGGCCCTTGAGTTGCACGGACACCGATTGGCCGCCGGCGCGAATCGCGTCGGTGCGGGCCTTGGCCTTCGCGGCGAGCGCGGGGTAGAGCTGGCCGGAGCGGTCCAGCACGGCGAAGCGGCGCGGCGTGAGGTCGGTCTTCTTCTGCGCGTAGAGCTGCGCGCCGATGGAGATGGCGATGATGACCGGCAGCGCCAGCACGCCGAGGATGAACGCCTTGCTGCGCACGGCGTTCAGGTATTCGGTGCAGGTGACGCGCCAGACTTTGTTCATGGGCAAAGCGGGTTTAGGCAGCTTCGTGCCAATGCAAGTTATCCGGCAGCTCAAAGGCGGCGAATTCCAAGTGAAGCACCCGCCGGTGCCCCGGTCTGTCTGAGCGAGTGGATGCGTGAAGCAGCAGCGGCCGCATCAGCAAAGCGTCGCCGGCAGCGGCTGCGCATAGGTGCTCGGCGCGTTCAGCGCGCAGTTGTTGAATGCTCTCCGCCGTCAGTCGGCCTGCGCGATGCGTGCCGGGCAAAACACGGAGCGCACCGTTGGTTGCATCCGCGGCGCCGAGGTGCAGACGAACAGCCAGCATTCGCTCCAGCAACGCGACCGGGGGCTGCACGTGCGGGATGCCGTCCTTCACGCTCCACGGGCCGAATCCGGGTGCCTCCGCCCGCTCGCGCACCGCGAGAGTGAGGTCCTGGTGCCACGGCACGAGCCAGTTCGCGTCGGGCGATTTGTCAAAGTAGATGGCGCGGACGGGCAGCGGTTCTTGCGGGAGATGCGGGCGAACCAGGTCAAGCACGCGGGGCGAGCGTGCCAGTTGCGCCACCGCCGGCACGCCCAGCAAGCCGCGCCGCCCCGCGCCATTCACCAAACCCAGCGCGCAGCTAAGGCGCTCCACCTCTGCCGCGTTCAGCACACCGGGAAGCAGCGCGAAGCCGTCGGTTTCGAGGGTGAATGTCATGTGCGGGGCAGCGGCGCGTAGCTCATTTATGAACAAGGGCTTTGCAGGGTGAGGGAATCAGCTACCGTGGAGTCATGCGCGTGAAGGCAAAGGCCAAATCCCAACCACCTCGGAAGGTGCCCAAGGCAGCCGAGGCGACTCGTGAACCGCTTGGCAAGCGTATCGCCGGGCTGCGTGGTGTCTTGCGCTTGGGTGACATCGGTGATGACCCGTGGCGAAAAGCCATTCGAGAACGGAACTGGCGCGACTGAGGCTGCGAGTTTTTGAACGGAGGGAGCTTGCGAAGCCCGCGAGGTTTTGGAGTGCGCCAGTCCTCTGGCGCTTTGAAACGAGCGGGCGCACGCAAAAGCGGCAGAGGACTGCCGCAGTCCAAGACGCTGGCGCGTCCAGCAAGCGCCGGTTGCATGTTGTTCACGACCCACCTCCCGTCGTCTTGACCGCCTGCATCTCCTGCATGTCCGGTTTGGCGATGCGGATGAAGATGTCGTGGAGCGAGGGCTTGCAGACCTCGAAGTGGCGGACGGCCGTGCGCGGCGCGAGGTCGCGCAGCAGCGCCTGCGGGTCGCGGTGGCGAAGCTCCTGCGATTGGCCGAGGTCGCGCACCAATTCCACGCCGGGCAACCCTCGCAGGAGTTCCGCGCCGCCCGTGCAGCCCACGCGGATGGTGTCCTCGCCGAAGCTCTGCTGAATCGAGGCCAGCGTGCCGTCGAGCACCTTGTTGCCCCGGTAAATCATGAAGATGAAGTCGCACATCGTCTCGGCCATCGCCATGTCGTGCGTGCTGAAGATGACGGTGGTGCCGGCGGCGCGGAGTTC
>Ga0172376_10006890_pt1 | contig 12234 bp, 7 predicted proteins | sample Lak35m_FD_121114 | JGI IMG/M metagenome (GOLD analysis project Ga0172376, IMG submission 121114) | Freshwater microbial communities from Kabuno Bay, South-Kivu, Congo - kab_092012_35m | ecosystem: Environmental > Aquatic > Freshwater > Lake | place: Democratic Republic of the Congo: South-Kivu...
GATCAGCGGGAGATCAGCGGGAGTTGAAAGATGTGTCGGAGATTTGTGTTGTTGGTGATAAGTGGGTGTATGGCCATATTTTTGGCGATGTGTGGTGTCGCTGTTGAGTCATCTGCTGGTGCGGCGGAGTTGCCGCGTGTCAGGGTGAGTGCTGACGGAGTGGGCTTTGAGCTGTCCGGGACGGGTGCTGCATTTACGGCCAGTGGCTTTAATTATGATCATGATCTTGAGGGGCGTCTGCTTGAGGACTACTGGCATTTGGACTGGTCTTTGGTGGAGCGGGATTTTCGCCGGATGAAGCAGCTGGGTGCGAGTGTCGTACGAGTTCATCTGCAGTTTGGGCGTTTCATGGAAACGGCTGAGCGTCCGCGGGCAGCAGAGCTTGAGCAGTTTGCGCGGCTGCTGAAACTGGCGGAGAGTGAGGGGTTGTATCTGAATGTGACGGGGCTGGGGTGTTATCACAAACAGGATGTGCCAGCGTGGTACGACGGGCTGGACGAGTCTGCGCGCTGGAAGGCGCAGCAGGTATTTTGGCGCAGCGTTGCAGCGGTTGGCAGGCACAGTACAGCGGTGTTCTGTTATGACCTGATGAATGAGCCTGTTGTGGGAGGCGAGAAGGCGGCGGGGGACTGGCTGGGACCGGCTTTTGCGGGCAAACATTTTGTGCAGTTTGTTGCTCGGGAGACTCGCGGCAGGGCTCGAGCAGAGATCGCGAGGCAGTGGGTTCGTCTGATGAAGTCGGCAGTGCGGGAGGAGGATTCTGAGGCATTGATTACGGTGGGGCTGGTGGACTGGAGTCTGGATCGTCCCGGGCTGACGTCGGGTTTTATTCCGCGGGAGGCCGGAGCAGATCTGGATTTTCTGTGTGTGCATCTTTATCCGGAGACGGGGAAGTCGGCACTGGCTGTTGAGACGCTGGCGGGGTTTCAATTGGGTAAGCCGGTGGTGGTGGAGGAGACATTTCCGCTGAAGTGTTCCGCGACTGAGCTGGAGAGCTTTATGCATCGGTCGCAGAACCGGGTACAGGGCTGGATCAGTTTCTTTTGGGGCACGCCAGCCCCTGGTGAGAAGCCCTCGATTTCAGCAGCGATTGCAGCCCAGTGGGAGGCTCGATTTTCGGTGTTTCTGAAAGCATCGGCAGCGACTGTGCGGGGGGCGGGCGAACCTTCGCAGGCTTTGCAGAAGATTACAGATCATGTGCGGCGACATGCTGACGGCGCGGTGGCCTATGCGGCAGATCTGTCGGCGTGGGATTCGGAAACGAGGGATCTGCCGATCGGCGTCTTTGACTCAGGGATTGGCGGCCTGACGGTACTTGAGTCGCTGTTGACGGCTGATAATTTCAACAATCAGACCCTGCAGCCGCAGTCAGACGGTAAGCCGGATTTTGCGGACGAGCGATTCGTATACTTTGGAGATCAGGCGAATATGCCCTATGGAAACTATCCGCGTGAGGGCGGAGAGGATTTTTTGCGGGGTCTGGTTTTGCGTGATGCGATTTTTTTGCTGGGCAGGCGTGTATGGGAGTCAGCGGATGCTGAGCGACCGGTGCTGACCAAACCGCCAGTGAAGGCGATAGTGATTGCCTGCAACACAGCGACAGCGTGGGGGTTACCAGCGGTGCGGCGGGCTCTTGAGGTCTGGCGGGTACCGGTATTTGTGATAGGCGTTGTGGACTCCGGGGCTCAGGGAGTGCTGGAGCGAACGGACTCGGATCAGCGTCGTTCGATAGCAGTGCTTGCAACGATCGGAACGTGCAGCAGCAATGCCTATCCGCGGGCGATCGATGCCGCGCTGGGTCTGGCGGGTCGACCGGCCAGCGAGGTATTTCAGCGCGGTTCTCGCGGGCTGGCCGGCGCGATCGAGGGGGATCCGGCGTTTGTGGGAAGGGATCGGCCATCGACTGGTGCAGCGGCTGATCCGTTAGATCCGGTGCTGCGAGAAGTTTATCAGTTTGATCCGGCGGGTTTGCTGGGCGATTTTCGGGGTGTGCAGCAGCCGCAGCTGAATTCGGTGCAGAACTACATCCGTTACGAGATAGTCAGTTTTCTGGAGGAACTGCGGATATCAGATAGGCCGCCAGAGCGTCCCATTGATACTGTTGTACTTGGGTGTACGCATTTTCCGCTGGTGCAGGTTGAGCTGGAGCAAGAATTTCAGAGGCTGCGGAATTTGGAGCGGGGGGGACAGTTTCCTTATCGTCGCTTCATCGCGGAGAAGCTGGATTTTATTGATCCGGCCGGGCTGACAGCGAATGATCTGTTTCGCGAGCTTGCTCGCAGGCAGTTGTTTGCAACATCCGATCGCGGGAAGTCCGGGGGCGAAGATCAGGACTTGTTTTATTTATCGGTACCGGCGACTGGGTATCCGGGCATTGTTCTGGGCGCTGATGGCGGGCTGGCGACAGCGTGGAAGTACGGAAGGACAGTTGAAAAGCATTTGCTGGAGGAGGATACCAGAGTGGTTCCTCTGACCGCCGAGCTGTTGCCGGCATCCAGTCGAGTTTTGATTCAGCACCGCCTGCCGGCGGTGTCAAAGCGGCTGCTGATGCCCTGACCGGACTTCACATGCCAGGAGGTGCTTCGGCTGCCGTGCACACGAAGTCGAGGCGAGCGGTCACTTTGCCCTCAACGGAGACTTTGCCCTTCAGATAAAAGGCATTGGATACTCGTTCTGTCAGTTCAACTTCCAGTTCAATTGTTTCGCCGGGCCGAATCATGCGTCGGAACTGGACGTTGTTGAGGCGAGTGACCACGGGGACTTCATTGGTGCCGGTGGGCACAATTCCTGCGATGAGCACAGCACCTGCCTGAAAGCAGGCTTCGCACTGCAGGACACCGGGAAATACCGGAAACTTTGGGTAGTGTCCCTGGAAGACCGGCAGTTCGGGGCTGAGCAGTTTACGAGCCACGATGCGCGAGTCGGTTCGTTCTGTGATCTCGTCCAGCCACAGAAACGGATCCCGATGCGGTATCAGCAGCTGGATCTGTTCGCGATTCACGTGTGAGTCCATTCGGCAGGTTGTTGAGGGCGGTCAGCCCGGGTTCAATAACCCGGGCTGACGTTTGGAGGACATCAGATTTCGATCTTCAGTTCTTCGATCTTGCGGTAGAGGCTGGAGAGCCCGAGCACCAGCCGGCGAGCGGCTTCTTTTTTGTCGGGGCACTGTCGCAGCACGCGAGTGATGTGCAGCCGTTCGTAGTGTCGCAGGGCAGATCGGAGATCGTCAGTATCGGGCAGCGACGATGCGCCTCCGAGCAGATCGGGGGGCAGGTCATTGGGAGTGATCTCTTCGCCCTCGCACATCATCACGGCTCGTTCGATGGCATTATCGAGCTGGCGAATATTTCCCTTCCAGTGGGCTGCCATCAGAGTGCGAATTGTTTCGCTGGTAGCACCGGAAACTCGCTTACCCATGGCATCGCGATGTCGGATGATGAAGTATTCGACAAGTTCGGGGATGTCATCGAGACGTTCGCGGAGCGCGGGGATGCGAATTTTGACGCCATCCAGCCGATAGAACAGGTCTTCCTGGAAGTTGCCGTCAGAAACTTCCTGCGACAGTTCGCGGGAGGTTGCGGCGATGATCCTGGCGCTGACGCGAACTGGTTTGGTGCCGCCAACGGGGGTAACTTCAGAGTATTCGATGGCGCGGAGGATTTCGGACTGTGTGCCGGAAGGAAGCTGAGCAACTTCATCGAGGAATACAGTACCGTTTCCGGCGGTGACCAGCGCACCCTGCTGTCCGTCGCTGGTGCCGAACAGCTGCGATTCGAGTAATTCGACGGGGCGAGTTCCGCAGCTGACGGCCATGAACGGGTCAGCAGCATTTGGGCCGGCCATGTGAATTTCGCGAGCGAACAATTCCTTGCCTGTGCCGGTTTCTCCGACCAGCAGAACGTTGGAATTGGTGGCCGCTACTTTGCGGATCGTTTTAAGCAGGTCCTGTATGACGGCACTGGAACCGACAACCTGGTCGAAACCGGAGCTGCGAGCGAGGTCTTTGCGAAGACGCTGATTTTCGCGGAACAGGTCCTGGAACTTGAACAGGCGCTGCATGCGTTTTACAAGTTCTTCGAACCGGACAGGTTTCACCAGGTATTCGAAGGCACCCGCGGTAAACGCTTCAACAGCCGTTTCGACGCTGGGGTAGGCCGAGATGATCATGACGAACATCGCCGGATTGATGCGATGCAGCTGTTTGAGGACGCGAATGCCGTCGCCGTCGGGCAGCTGGATATCGCAAATGCCGACGTCGAAATCGCGTTCCTGAGCAGTGCGAATGGCTTCAGTTGCATTTGCAGCGGTGCGTACCTCGAACCCTTCACCCGTCAGGAATTCCGCCAGAGTCTCGCGGATGATGGGTTCATCTTCAACAATGAGTACAGACTTACGCTGAGCAATAATTCCCGACACTGTTACTGATTCTCCGGTAAAAACGACCATCGCAAAGGGATTTACGAAACGTTCAGCTTTGCGGCAGCACCCATTCCAGACTACACAGGCCCATTTTTCACCCGAAAACCCACTGTCATCTGCAGATTCCTGAATTCTGTGCCGGATTCGGGGAATGTGGACTCAGGAGATGGCAATCGTACGGCTGAGATGTCGTTGCGACCGGGAAAATCCGAAAAATTGGGAAAACTGGGCCATGGTGCATTGGTGGTTGGAGGGTTCACGAGTGGTGTTTCGCTGTGGACCGCTGGCTTAAAACCACGATTCCGACTAGTTTTTGCCTGGGCTCACCTGCTGTTTCTCTGTTTCAAGACGTTCGTGGTGGCTTGCGAGGATGCCTGCGGGATCGTCTTCGAAAGCCTGCCGGCAGCCTTCACAGCAGACAAACCAGGTTTTGCCGTTGTGCTGCACGGGGATTGTTCCACGGCCACCTGTAACGACGCACTGCACCTGTCCGGCCGCGGCATTTGCGAGGCGAGCACCATCGCGGGTCATTCCGAGTTCGAACATGCGTCGCCAGTCACTGCCTGTCTGGCTGCGTTCCTCAAGAAGCAGTGTCCAGCGAATGTCGCTCAGTTTGCGAAGCGTCAGCTTTCGTGCCGGCAGACTGTTTTCAGCAGTTGTGAAGGTCCATTCGGTGCGTTCGCTGACGTCAGCCGGGGTTTTCTGCTCAGTTTTTTCCGGGAGCAGCAGGAGCTGTTGTTCGCCTTCCTGCAGCAGCAGTGTGACATCGTCTGCCGGCTGGCGGGGTGCTGTGATGCGGAGCTGCTGCAGGCGATTGCCCGGTTTGCACTGCAGAACGAGACTGGCGGAGTTTTCAGCGAACTGCCAGGTGCCGCTGACAGTCTCAGCGGAAGCACCTGCGTTTGAACCTCTGCGGAGCTGCACCACGGCGCGCCAGCTGCCGGTCAGTTCGCCGAGGGTGCCCACCTGCCTGGCGGCGGCGGCACGCCGGGCGGGCGTGGCTGTGGTCTGGGGCCGGTTTTCGTCGGAAGGCATTGTGAGGCAGGCCAGCAGGCACAGCAGGCGGGCAGTGGCAGCAGTGGCATGCATGGGCAGTTTTCCTGGTGGTCAGTTTAACCGGTCAATCAGTGACCACGACGCGACGGCTTTTCATTTCTGATCTGGGCAGGGAGCCTGTTGCTGCTGCCTGAACGGATGCTGCAAAGCCCAGTCGCTGCCGCAGGGCGATTCTGAGCTGTTCGAGGAGTGTGTTGCGAGCCGTGTCAGATTCAGCGGGGGTTTCCACAGCCACGCACAGGTCTTTCATACCCTGCACGGTGCTGACCTGAAGTTGAAACTCCGTGATTGCCGGGAATTCGCGTACGACTGCTTCAACACTTCCGGGAAATACGTTGTTGCCGCGGATGATCAGCATGTCGTCTGCTCGCCCCTGGATGCCGCCCTGCAGCCACCGCAGGACGCGACCGGAGGGATCTGGTTCAGTGCTGACTGTGACGAGGTCACCTGTGCGATATCGCAGCAGCGGGCTGCCGAGACGTCCCAGATTTGTGATGACCAGTTCCCCGGTTTCTCCGTCGGGAACAGGGTTTCCGGCGGCGTCTGTCACTTCGGCAATGCACTCTGTTTCAAGGAGGTACATTCCACCTGGTCGATCGACAGATTCTGTTGCCAGTGAGCCCAGTTCTGTCATTCCCCAGTGGTCAATGACTTTCGCGTCCCACTGCTGTTCGATGAGCTGGCGGGTGGAGCTGATTGATCCGCCGGGTTCACCGGCCACGATGAGCATTCGAACGGAGGTTTCCTTGAGATCGATGCCTGCTGCTGCGGCGGCTTCAGCCATTCTGAGGGCGTAGGTGGGGGTACAGCAGAGGACTGTGGCTTCGTTTTCAATGAGGGCGTGGAGTCGAACCAGCGTGGACATGCCGCCTCCGGCGAGGCAGAAGTTGCCGTTTCGCAGAGCACCTTCGAAGGCGGCCCAAAAGCCGAGAAAGGGACCAAAGGAGAACGGGAAGAACAGGCGGTCCCAGGACTGCAGTCCGGCCAGTGTCCAGATCTGTCGCCAGCATTCCATGCACCAGTCCCAGCTGTCGCGAGTATCCATCCAGCGGACGGGGCGACCGGTGGTACCGGAGGTCTGATGCAGCCGCAGGTAGCGTGTGGATGGGTATGTCTGGTTTGAGCCGTAGGGAGGCTGTGCTGTCTGGTCCTGCACCAGTTCTGATTTGGTGCAGAACGGCAGTTTTTGGAGGTCTGCGACAGTGCGTATATCGGCCGGATCGAGATTGGCGCTGCGGAAGCGATTATTCCAGAAACGGTTGCGGGGCAGGATGCTGCTGAGCATCTGCTGCAGGCGAGCGGCCTGCAGGTTTTGCAGTTGTTCACGGTCAGACCAGACCTGTTCTGCCTGAAATTCCAGCACGCCGGATGATCCGCAGCAAGGGGATAAAACTGGAAATGAGTGATTATGTGGTGATGATATCGGGGCGAGCTGTGGGGGACAAATCCACTGTCACTGGAAGGCGGCAATTGTGGTGATTTCCGGCTGCCGGGGCATTTCCGGCGCTGGCATTGGTGGTTCAGCAGAGGTTGCATTTGAATTCTGCGGCTGCCGGCGTTAGCATCCGGGCTTAAGCGGCGCAGTCGCGATTTCCCGCGGGGCCGCAGATTTGCGTACAACTTCTCCTGGAATGCTCGGGTTTTGCTGCGGTTTCCTACAACAAACCAGCCGAAGATTTCCCGGAATCCGGCCGAATACCACACCAGTCGGCAATGCCTGCCGCGGTGACTGATAGATCTGAAAGACAGACTGCGAATGACCAATTCTGACGCTGATCCTCGTAAAAAGACTGATGATTTTGCCAAAAATCTTGTGCATGCAATGTTTGGCCTGGACAAGCTGCCTGCTGACGTCGGGGGTGAAGTCCTGTTCGACGACTACGACGATTCTCCGGCGGCTGGTTCAGCTGAGGCAGCTGTGCAGAACGCAGCGGCAGCTGAGGTAATTGAAGCTGCTGCTGCAGAACCGCTGAATTCGCGGACGGAATACCAGGACGATATTGACGACCTGATTATGTTCCCGGAGGACGATGATCAGGACGATGTTGCGGCGGAAGCGGATGCCGAGGACGACGACGAGAACTTCGACTTCGGCTCGGACGAAGTCGATGATGATGATGACGACGATGATGACGACGATGATGACGATGATGAGGATGCAGCAGACGAAGCTCCTGCAGCGGCAGCAGCGGTTGCGGCTTCGTCTGAACCGGTCGATGAGTTCGGTTTTGATTCTGAGCCTCCCGCACCGTCTCGCGAGCCTGCTCGGGCTGCTTCCCGACCTGCTCGCGATGACCAGCCTCGTCGTGACCGCGATGGGCGTGGTCGTCGTGGTGCAGACCGTGACGACGAGGGCGGTCGTGGTGGCGAGCGTGGGCGGGCTGGCGGTCGTGGGCGCGACCGTGGCGGCGACCGTGACGAGCGTTCTCGAGCGGTTCGTGAGGAGGGTCCATCAGCCGGTAAACCGGCCGCAGGCGGCGGCGGTGATGATACGTACTGGGACGAGCTGGACAACTGGGTGTGGGACGATCCGGAGTCGACTGTTAAGAAGGTGTCTGCACCGGCTGCAGAGTCTGTTGTTGACGAGGACGACTTTGGCGCTGATTCGGCGGAGCGTCCGGTGTCTTCCGATGACGACGCTGAGGCTGGCAGCGGTCGCCGTCGTGGCCGTCGTCGCGGAGGTCGAGGCCGTAACCGGCGGCGTTCTGAGGATACTGTGGGTATTCGATCCGAGGGCTCGGGGATTGACGATGATGATTCGTCGTCAGTAGATGAAGATCTGACTGAGATTTTGTTTGAAGAGGATCAGGAGGACATTGTCAGCGTTTCTGCGGGCAGTGTGTCTGCGCAGCGGCGTTCGCGTGACGAGCGTCCGGTGGTGGCAGCGGATGCTGACGACGCTGAGGAAACGGGAGGAAGTCGGGAAGAGTCTGAGGGTGGACGCAGCCGACGCGGCCGACGCGGTCGTCGTGGCGGTCGTGGCTCTGATCGTGAACGTTCCGAGCAGCGTGGCTCAGCAGATGAATCTGTTCGTCGTCGTCCGGCAGATGATGCGGACGAAGGCGATATTGCAGAGGATGATCGGCCGACAGGTTTTGACGATGAAGAACCGGTTGCTGCGGTTCCGCGGCAGCGCGGTGATCGAGGTCGATCGGATTCGCGTCGTGACAGCGACGACCGAGGTGCTCGCAGAGACCGGCAGGATCGTGGCGAGCGTTCTGAGCGGAGTGACCGTTCGTCAGATCGTGGTGAACGTCGTCCGGACCGTGATGATCGTGGTGGTCGCGGCGAACGACCGGAACGTGGCGAGCGATCTGAGCGTAGTGAGCGACCGGAACGTGGTGAGCGTTCTGAGCGTGGTGAGCGTTCTGAGCGTGGTGAGCGGTCGGAACGTGGTGAGCGGTCGGAACGTGGTGACCGACCAGCTCGCGGGGAACGCGTTGACCGCGGCGAGCGTCCGGAGGTCGCTGACCGGCCAGTGCGGGGAGACAGATCAGACCGTGGAGACCGTGGAGACCGTTCAGAGCGTGGTGAACGTGGTGAACGTGGTGAACGATCAGAGCGTGGCAGTCGTGACCGCAGCGAGGAGCGTGGTCGTCCTGAGCGTGATCGGCGTGATCGCGACCGGGATCTGGATCGTGATGAACGATCTGAGCGTGGTGGCGACGTGACGCAGGATCACGGTGATGAAGTTCGCGAGCCTCGTCGTCGTCGTGAGCGTGGCGGTGAGAGTCGCGAGGCGGCTCGCGAGCCCCGTGAAGACCGTCGTGGTGGTGGTGCGGCACTTCCGGTGGCACCTGAGTACCAGGATATTCCTACCTGGGAGGATGCGATAGGATGTTTGTCACTGCGAACACCGACCGAAGATCATGCTCGACGCACGGAAAACCGGTACCGCAACCGTGACGGTGGCAAACGTGACGGTGGCAAACGTGATGGTGGCGGCCGTGGTCCGCGTCGCTGAGCGGGTGGTTGTTTAAACAGCCGGGAAGACATCCGGCGTCGATTCAGTTCGGCGCCGGTTTTTTTATGGGTGGTGTGGAATTGGTCGCGATCAGGCGAGGATGCCCGGGACCAGTTCGCCGTGGATATCTGTCAGGCGGAAATCTCGACCCTGGTAGCGGTACGTCAGTCGGGTATGGTCAACTCCGAGCAGGTGCAGGATGGTTGCATTCAGGTCGTGGACATGAACGGGGTCACGGACGACGTTGTAGCAAAAATCATCAGTTTCGCCCCAGGTTGTTCCGGGCCTGATGCCTGCTCCTGCCATTAACATTGTGAAGCATCTGGGGTGGTGGTCGCGACCATAGTTTTCGTCTGACAATCCACCCTGCGAGTAGATAGTTCGTCCGAATTCTCCGCCCCAGACGACCAGTGTATCGGACAGCAGGTCGCGCATTTTCAGGTCATGCAGCAGTGCGGCTGTCGCCTGATCGGTATCGCGGCACTGTCCGCGGATGGCGGCCGGTAATCCGCCATGATGGTCCCAGCCCATGTGAAACAGCTGGATGAATCTGACATCGCGTTCGGCCATGCGGCGAGCCAGCAGGCAGTTGGCGGCGTATGAGCCGGGCCGTTTGACATCGGTGCCGTACATATCGAGCACATGCTGCGGCTCGTCTGAGAAATCCAGCAGATCCGGGACGCTGGTCTGCATGCGGAACGCCATTTCGTACTGAGCGATGCGTGCCGTGATTTCGGGATCCTGGCTGGCCTGGAACTGCAGTTGATTGAGCTGGCTGAGGCGGTCAAGTGTGCTGCGGCGCATGGCAGGCGACACTCCGGGCGGATTGGACAGGTACAGTACAGCGTCGCCGCTGTTGCGAAACTTGACGCCCTGATGTCGCGAGGGCAGGAAACCGGGCCCCCAGAGCCTGTCGTAGAGCGGCTGATCATCCGGTCGACCGGAGCCGAACGATGTGAGTACGACGTAGGCGGGCAGGCTGCGATTTTCACTTCCGAGTCCATAGCTGGCCCAGGCACCGATGCTGGGGCGTCCGGCAAGCTGTGAACCGGTCTGACAGAAGGTGATCGCCGGATCATGGTTGATGGCTTCAGTGTGCATGGTGCGGATCATGCACCAGTCATCTGCGAGTCTGGACATGTGTGGCATCAGTTCACTGAACCACATGCCGCAGTTGCCGTGCTGTCTGAAGTGAAAGATGCTGGGTGCGACTGGAAAGCTGCCCTGCCCTGAAGTCATGGTGGTCAGTCGCTGTCCCTGGCGAACTGATTCCGGCAGGTTTTGACCGCGGTGGGCTGTCATCGCGGGTTTGGGATCGAACAGATCCATCTGGGACGGAGCACCGGACTGGAACAGATAGATGATGCGACGGGCTTTGGGCGTGTGGTGTGGCAATCCGTGAAGTTCGGGGCGGTCAGCAGCGGCGGCGACGGACGACTGCAGCAGGGCAGCCAGCGCTGCCGTGCCGGTAGTCCCGCAGGCTGAATTCAGGAAGATGCGGCGATTGAGGGAGTCCTGCAGAGTCAGCGGATTCATGGTGATGTGACTTTAGAGGTTGCAGGTTGTGGTAGAGAAGTTCAGCCAAGGCTCCAGCCACTGCGATAATCGCGGCGGATGAAGTGATCTGCCGCGTTGGTATTGGTGACTTTCATTTTATCGGCATCCCACTGCAGTTTTTGTCCGGCACGATAGGCGACATTACCGAGGTGATTGGCTTCGGTCAGCCAGCCTGCGTATTCGAAATTGCATGTGGTGGGGTCACCTGTGCGACAGGCATGCAGCCATTCTTCGTGGTGTCCGAGCGATTTGGGAATGAATGGATCCGGGCGGCGGAAGTCCTGGAATTTGTCTTCGGGCAGCAGTACGTGGCGACCGTAGTCTGACAGCAGCATGCCCTTTTCACCCACAAACAGGACTCCACTGTCCCATGCCGGAATTGAGCCATTGGTCAGCAGTTCGGGTTTGTGAGAGCCCTGGTACCAGAACACATCCACTTCAGGCTGCTGTGCTGCGGCTTTGTATTCGTATTTGACGTGCATGGAGGCGGGGGCGATTTCAGGGTGTGCGGGGTCTCCGAATGCTTCGATGGTTGCTGGTGCTTTGAGTTTGAGGGCCCAGAATGCGAGGTCCACCCAGTGGCTGCCGAGATCGGACATGGTGCCATTTCCGAAGTCCCACCAGCGGTACCATTTTGGTCCGGGGAAGTAGACGGAATTGAAGGGGCGTTCGGGGGCGGGTCCGAGCCAGAGGTCCCAGTTCAGTCCGGCTGGAATGGGGTCTGCGGTTGCTGGACGTTCTGTCACATTCACGATGTCTTTGTTTTTTTGTGCATCGGCGGCTGACTGCAGTCCCCAGGCGCGTCCGACCCAGACGTGGCATTCTGAGACTTTGCCGATGGCGTTGGTTTGCACCAGCTCGACGACTCGGCGGTAGTTGTCGCCGGCATGAATCTGAGTCCCCATTTGAGTGGCGACGTTGGCTTTGGCGGCCGCCTCACGGATGACTCGCGCTTCGTACACGCTGTGGGTGAGCGGCTTTTCACAATAGACATGTTTGCCCAGCTGCAGGGCTGGCAGTGTGGCGAAGGCGTGCGTGTGTTCGCAGGTGCTGACGACTACTGCGTCAAATTCGGACGCGCGATCGAAGATGCGGCGAAAATCTGCTTCCTGTCGTGCCTGTGTGTGCGTCTGGGCCGCCTTGCGGACCGTATCTTCGTTGACATCGCAGAGGAAAGTGATGTGTTCAGATGAGACTGACTGCAGGTTACCGCCACCTCGTCCACCGCAGCCGATGAC
>Ga0172376_10006891_pt1 | contig 12234 bp, 6 predicted proteins | sample Lak35m_FD_121114 | JGI IMG/M metagenome (GOLD analysis project Ga0172376, IMG submission 121114) | Freshwater microbial communities from Kabuno Bay, South-Kivu, Congo - kab_092012_35m | ecosystem: Environmental > Aquatic > Freshwater > Lake | place: Democratic Republic of the Congo: South-Kivu...
AGCACCGAGCAGATTCACGGTGATGTATCGCCAAGTAAGCGCACACGTATCTTTAAAGAGTTTCAGGAAACCGATTCACCGCGAGTGCTGGTCATCCAGCCACAAGCCGCCAGCCACGGGGTTACCCTAACTGCCGCTGATACGGTGGTGTTCTGGGGGCCTGTGATGTCCACAGAGACCTACATCCAATGCTGTGCTCGTTCTGACCGCAAAGGACAGACCAGCGACAAGGTGACCGTCATCCACATACAAGGTAGCGATATTGAAAAGAGGATGTTTAAACGATTAGCTGAGCGTGTTGAGGACAACAACATGCTGGTGAAACTGTACGAGGAGGTGCTTGACAGAAAGTAAAAGATTGGACAAAATTGTCAAAACTATAAAAGGAGCATACATGGAACAAATACCGTTAGATAAGCTTGCGAAGGTCTATCGCAAAATTCGTGACCGCATCGGCAAACTGACGCAAGAGTACGAGACGCAAGTCGAAGAACTCAAAGCACAGCAAGCTGAGATTAGTGCCGCGATGAAAGACATCCTGATGTCAACAGGACAGAAAAGCGCAAACACTAGCGAGGGCACAATCATACTGGGTACTAAAACCCGCTACACCACACATGATTGGGACTCGTTTAAGAAGTTTGTGCTGGAGCATGAAGTTGTTGAACTACTTGAGCAGCGCATCGCTCAGAAAAACATGGCAACTTTTTTAGAAGATAACCCGACGCTTGTGCCGCCCGGACTGGACCAAGCAACGGAATACACCATTACAGTCCGCAAACCCTCTCGTTAAGGAGCGTATCAATGAGTAACGTAGTCGCATTTAACCCATCGCAGGTTCCTGCGTATGCTAAAAAAGGTGAGTTGTCTATTCTCGCCAAGTCACTTGCCGGTGGCGGTGGTCAGTCTGGCAAGCGTATTTCAATCAAAGGCGGTGTGTTCCGCTTGATCTCTGACGGCAAAGAAGTTGCCGCGATTGAAGAGCGGTATCTTGATGTGGTGGTTGTAAACGCCGCAACTAAAATCAGCCGTACGTTTTATGACGCATCGTACGATCCTGAGAACCCAGCACCTCCCGCATGCTGGTCGGCAGATGGCGAAAAGCCTGATGTAGCTGTCAAGGAGCCACAGCACGTAAACTGCGCTGGCTGTCCGCAAAACATCAAAGGCTCTGGCAACGGTGATTCCCGTGCTTGCCGTTTCTCCCAGCGGCTTGCTGTCGTGCTGGCTAATGATATTCAGGGTGATGTGTTGCAGTTAACACTTCCTGCCACGTCAATCTTTGGTAAAGAAGATGGCGATAATCGTCCGCTGCAGTCGTACGCACGGTGGCTGGCTGCACAATCTGTTAGCCCTGACATGGTTGTTACCCGCATGAAGTTTGACACCAAGTCTCAATCGCCCAAGCTGTTCTTCAAACCGATGCGTTGGCTGACTGATGACGAGCACGAGACCTGCGCAAAGCAGGGTCAAACTCCTGAAGCGTTAAAGGCCATCACTATGACGGTGGCGCAGACAGATCGTGTGTCTGACAAACCAATAGCGTTAGAAGGTAGAGCACCCAAGGCAAAAGTCAAGCCAGCGAAAGCTGAATCCGAGGAAGATGTCGAAGAACCCGAAGTGCGCAAAGAAAAAGAAGCGCCTGCACCGAAGGCAAAAGATAAGCTTGCCAACGTAGTTGCAGACTGGGATACAGACGACTAATCTAACGGACGGGGGAAAGCGGAACAAACGAATTCCAGTAACGTGGGGTTCGGTTGTTGTACACACCGCGAGTACCCCCTTGGACGCTATGCCTTATTCACAAAAAATAATAGAAGCAATCAACGAAGCACCCAAGACTCTGGGTACAGAACTTGGACGTTGGGCTGTGCGCCGCGATATTTCAATGCAGCGTATCAGCGCCGTTGTCGGTGCAAGACGCCAAACAATTTACAACTGGTTTACGGGAACAACAGAGGTGGCACCTGCCTACAAAGAACGTGTAGAACAGGTTCTAGAAGTCATCAAGAAAACATCACAAACAGACGATGCGTGGAGAATTCTATGTACAAATTTCAACCTAAAGCTCTGACAGATCGGGAAATTGTTAAGTATGGTGGGCTTTGGTTGGATGAGGAATCTCTACCTGTCGATGTCCAGCGTGAACTTCTGCTGCGCCTTGAAGAGCGGTGCGATGAGTTAGAAGAAGCCCATGCTCAGATAAAAAAACTAGTTGTAGAAATACAAGTAGACTAAGAAGGATTAACTCATGCAACCGTTAGATTTTCTAGCGGCGGTACTTCCTTCTTCTGGTCTGTATTGCGCGGCTGAATTTACAACGCCGAAGAAGGAACACATATTCGTCAACACACTTGACGAATTGTTGACTGCTGCTAACAACTTATCCGCAAAGAAAGTCGATGCGTACTTTGCATTGGCGAGTTTCAAAAATAACGAATCGCGGGAAGCCAGCAATGCCAAGGCCATGCGTGCCTTGTTCATGGATATTGACTTGGTTTACAAAGGCAAGGTCATCTACGAAACCAAAGATGATGCGCTCGCTGCCTACAATAAATTCATGACCGAAACTGGCATGGCTGAACTGGGCCTGCCATTCATGCTGTCCTCTGGGGGTGGGTTTCACGTCTACTGGCCTCTCGATGAGCAAGTGCCGATTGACCAGTGGAAGCCTGTCGCTGAGAACTTCAAGCGCCTTTGCCATCAGGAGGGTCTGCAGATTGACTGGGGCTGCACCGCCGATGCCGCCCGGGTACTGCGTGTGCCGGGGACTTTCAACTACAAGCAAGAGCAACCCCGTCCGGTGGAGATCCTGCAGGAAGGCGGCGTGTTTACGCTTTTCCAACTGGACTCATTCATCAAGTCCAAACTCAAGGCCCCTACCTACGAAGCCACGGTTTTAAGCCTGCCGGGTAAAAAACCCAAGTCCGCTAATTCATCGTTAAAGATGTTTACGGAGAACGTAGAGACCTCCTTTAAACTTATTGTGGAGAAGACCAAGGCAGGCAAGGGGTGCGGTCAACTGGCCCACTACATTGAAAACGCCTCTGACGATGGCATGGAACCCCTGTGGCGGGGCATGCTCTCCATAGCCCAGAAGTGCAAAGACGGAGGCAAAGCGGTTGTCTGGCTGTCTGAGATGCACCCCTACGAGCCTGACCGCATGGCGCAGAAGCTGCGGGAAATCAAAGGCCCCTACCCCTGCTTGAAGTTCGACTCCGAGAATCCCGGCATCTGCACAAAATGCCCCCATTTCGGCAAAATCACCAACCCGCTGGCCCTTGGGCGGGAGGTGGTCACGGAGACCGAAGCCAAACAGATTGAAATCCCAGCCCCACAGCAGGCCGCTGAGGATAAGCCTACCCCAACCATCACCATCCAGCGCCCACCCGCACCACGGGGGTTTGCTTACGGCAAAGGCGGGGCCATATTTAAGGAGAGTAAAACCGAGGATGCTGACGGGAACGAGATCAACAAGCAGACCATGGTTCTTCCCTTTAGCTTGTTTGTGGTAAACATACTGAGGCTGGAGAACGAGCACATCGTTCACATGCTGGCCCTGCGGCCCGAAGGCGTGGCTGAAATAATGCTGCCTCAGAAAGCCGTGGTCTCCAGCGTGGAGACGGTCAAGTGCCTAGCCGAGCAAAACATCATCGCCAGCTACGGGCAGGGCAACGACAAAAACCTATTTGATTACGTGCGGGCCTGTGTTGAGGAAGCCTCGGTGAGCAAGCGGGCAGTGATTGTGCCGGACCACTATGGCTGGCAACCCGATGACACATTTGTCTTTAACGAGCATATCTACCGCCCCAATGCAGACCCTCTGCACATCCCCATGCGGGGGCTGGTCAACATCAACAACGCCTGCCAGCCAACAGGACAGCTAAAAGATTGGCAGAGCATCATCAGCATGCTGACCGCCAAAAAGCTATACGAAGTATTGACGTTTTGTTTGGTGGGCTTCGGAGCGCCGCTGATGCGCTTTTCAAAATTCAACGGCATCACATTCCACCTCGGCTCAACGGCAACTGGTACAGGGAAAACCCTTAGTCTTGAACTGGCAGGGTCCGTCTGGGGCCACCCCAGCAAATACCGGATCAGCAACGCCACGTCTGACGTAGCCATGAAACAGCGCACGGGCATGCTGTTTAGCCTGCCGTTGATCTCTGATGAGATCACATCCAAGAACCGCAACGACTTTGAATGGGCAGCGCAGTTTATCTTCGACATGTCTGAGGGCATTGGCAAGACCCGGATGGAGTCCGGCGCAGACAAGGAGCGAGAGAACAAAACCTATTGGCACACCATCTGCCTGATGTCATCCAATACGCACGTGATGGACTACCTGACTGGCGCACGCAAGCACTCCTCAGAGGGCGAGACACGGCGAGTGCTGGAACTGACGCTTGAGAAGAAGCTTTCGTGGGAACCGCACGAACTGGAAGTGCTGGAGATGCTAAGCGACACTTACGGCGTGGCAGGCCACGTCTATGCACAATATCTTGTAGACAACGCCGCTGAGTTGCCAGCGATTTACCGGACTGTGCGCAAGAAGGTCAAGGCTGAGTTTGGCTTTACTGACGATGAGCGCTTTTGGATCTCAGGCTGCACCTGCTTGGTGATGGGCGCCATACTGGTTAAAAAAGCTAACATCGCCAGCTTCCCCATGGAGGGCATCATCGGGATACTGAAGGGCATGGTGAACGACGCCAAGAACATGGTGCGGGATAACGTGCGTACCGCTGAAGACGTGCTCAACTCCTATACGCGGGAGTACTACGGCAAGATGGTGGTGGTCAAGGCGCTGGAGGGTGCGCTGGCTGCGTCCATTGGTGAGGAAGGGGTCATTGACCAGAGCATTACCCGCAGCGAAATCTTTGGGCGGGTAGAGCATGGCGTAACGCCGGGGCATGTGGACTACTACATTGAAGAGCAGTTGCTTAAGAAGTATTGCTCCAGCATGAGTTTCGGGTACTCAGACTTTAAAAAGCAGCTTGAAGCAGCGTACAACATTTCTTACTTAAAGAAGGACTTGATGAGCAAAACCAAGGGTCCACAGATGCGTGTGAACGCCATGAAAATATCTCGGCGGGTAACCCAAGATGATGAACCTGACAGTCCGCTATCCTTGGTCGCAGCTTAAAAAGGGGCAGGGGTTTTTTGTCCCCTGCCTCGACACAGAAAAGATAAAAGAAGAAGGACTGAAAGCCGCCGTATCAGCCCGTGTGTTTGACGCCAAAACCAAAGTCGGTGTTATTACTGGGAGGTACGGGATTCTATTCTTTCGCGCACACCCAAGAAACCTTTAGCAAGTTTGATTTGCTGTGAGCGCAATTTGTCAATGGTTTCCCGTTTGCGCTCTGCTGACATCCGGTTTTCAGGTAACGATTCAATAATACGAATACGTTTAGAAATTTCACCAACTTGTTTGGTCAATCTCCCAGCCGAGCTAACCATACCCGCAAGTTCAATATTTTCAGCTCTGTATTCTTTAGCTTCGTCTTTTAAACCGCGAGACATCAAATCTTTATAAGTTTTGTTAACCCTGTCAGCAGCACGAGCGGTTTCGTAAGCGCGTTCAATTATGCCGCCAGCATCTACAGGCTGGAACAAGCCACCGAGCACTGGTACGTCAGTAATCCGCATAGCAGGCCGCACAGCGTTAGGTGCAGTAAAGCCACGGAAAACTGGATCTGTCATGCCAAGCAAAGCAATGGGCAACCCGCCTGTATAACCGCGTACTAAATGCTCAAGCTGGCGAGGGGACAACCCATACTGCGTATCACCAAGACGGAACGATAAAGCAGCACCCAAATGTTTAATCATTTCAGGAGTTTTGCTGGTGTACTGGAATTCTTTGTCCATACCAGCCAACCGTGCGCTGACTACACTTTCACCAGTAAAGAATGAATAGTCTGCCATCACTTCATATGCAGGTTTTGCAATCAACGGCATGTCGCCCGGTACAGATTTAAACAGCATCTTAGCTAAATCTGCAATTATCTGCCCGCCTGTTTCTTCGCTTTTGGCAGCACGTACTAAACCCTCTGGCAGCGCTTTAAATATCCAACCAAGTTCAAACGGAATAGGTACTTTGAAAGGTTCTTTGATGCCGGGGATTTTAATAAACCAGTTACTGTAACGATCTAAGGCACTAGCATTTTCGTATGCCTCATCGTCGTCCATCATCAGCGCGTAGGCTACGGTGAGCGCTGCCATCATTGCCCCCCGCGCAACAAGTTTTTGCTGCACTTTGAGGCGCTCACTCTCCATCATTTGTCCAGTAAACGCACGGTACAGAACATCTAGACCTTGAAGGTTGGCTGAGAAGAATGGAATAAGCGAATTTAAATACATTACGCTGGGCGAAACACCACGCCGAGAAAAGTTCATGGTCTCTAGCGAAGCTAGTGTGGCCTCACGATCCGACAGACCTTGTCTTAAAAATGAATTGTACGCAGACACGCGGGTTGCAGAATCACCAGCCATTGCAAAGCTATCAAGCTTAGCCATAGCCATTTCCCACCCTGTTCTGCCACCAGTTAATTGAATTAAGATCTTGGACATATCACGAATGTCACCCGTGATAATTTGCCCCCCACCAACCCCTCGTGCTGCCATGAGGCGTTGTTCTTTGCTGCCACCAGCGTTATAAATTTTTAACAGTTCGCCAGTCGTGTTAATTAACGGCTTTGCGTCAGAACCAGTTGCCATGTACGCAGCCATGGAATCACGAAACACCTGTCGAACCGCATAACGTGGGTCACGTGTTACCATTTTACGGAAAAAGTCTGCAGGAATAGCAGCCACTTGCATAGCTCCCGGCAGAATTGTTTTAATACCTTCTAAGCCTTTAACAATTATCTCAGCCGGTATGTCGCCAAAAACTTCACTGCCTTCTGTAGATATTTCCCACGCTGCATCTTCACCATCTAACTTAGCACGAACAACTCTAGTTCCGGTCATCTGGCTGCTAACACGTTTAGCTAAACCAAGACCTTGAAGCACAAAAGCCGTATTACGCATAGCTAAATTGCGCAACGCGAGATCCATGATCATGTTGGTGTTTTGCAGTGAACTGGTAAAGAAATCTTCAATTGGTTGAGATTTTTTAGCATCGTCATCTAGACGACCACCAACTAGTTCTTTAAGGTGCGGCTGCTCGGTGATAGAGCCAATCTTAAGAATCTTTTCACCTTCAATGTACAAATTAACAATACCATCTTTTGTCTGACGATAATATGGAATGTAGTCTTTGTTAGCCAGCAACGCTGCTGCTTTTTCTTTGGAAATTACTCCCGCTTGTACAAGCAGGGCAATTAAGTCTTTGTTGTAAGTGTTGTAAACACGACGAGCTTCTTGAATGGCAGCGTTAGCGCGACCAAGTTTGCGAACAGCGTCCAATTCTTTTTCTGTTAGCGTGTTGGTGTAATCAAGCTTTTCTTTACCTACGCCTAGCGCACGCTCAGCCGCCATATACAGAGTAAAGAAGTCGCCGTTAGCTTTGGCATCCCCAAACCCTGCTTTAGCCAGCGCCAGCACAACCTTTTTAAGAGATGCGGCATCCTTCTGCAAATCCCGGTCCAGCATGTACTCTGTCTTACCATCAGCACGTTTTTTGGGAGTTAACTGAACAACTCCGCTAGTAGCAGCTTCAGCTACAAAACTCATACGCTGGTTGTACATACGGTAAAAATACGTTAAATCACCTGCTTGCACGGCATCTAGCAATCCTTTTGCGAGACCAAGCTTTTTAATCCGTTCTAGTGAATCAATGCTGTCCACAAACTGAGTGCGGAAGTTAAGCCCCATTAAGTTGGCACGAAGCTTTTCCCATGTGTTAGGGGTCTGAGCAATAACTTTATTAACTGTGTTGATTATGATTGGATCTATGCCAGAAGACCATTTAGCAGTTTGCCCGCCCCTTAAAGCAAAAGCGGTTGTGTCACCAATTGTTTTGTATGCAATCGGTTTGCCTTCTTCAAAACGATCTTTAGCGCTGCGAATTAAGTTGTACAGTTCTGATGTAGAAATTTTAGATGCATTAAGCAAACCTACATTGCGCAAGAACTGTCGCACTGCACCAATAAGTTCTTGTAGGAATTGTTTAACCGTTTCAGCCACGCCTTTTGGTATACGTTTTTCCGTGGTGTACGCAATAAGTTCACGCAATACATCAATCTTGGCAAACTCTCGTTGCTCAGCTTCTGTAATTGCGCCTTCTTTAACTTTGTTTTCACGGGCCTGCATTACCGACATGAACGTATCGGTGGCTTCTTTGTCAAGTCCAAGCTTTGTTACTAAAGAGTTGACCTCAATCGAACCGTCAGTATTTTGCTTAATCAACTCACCAAAAGAAGTTTCAACTCGACGCAGTAGCTTAACTAGCCCATCTACTCCCAACATAGAATCAACGGTGTAGTGACCGATAATTTCGTGCGCTATAGTTTTTTCAAGGTCGGCTAAGTTGTTGTGGTGCCCAATCATTACAAACACGGTGCCATCAGGGAAAACCCCACCCTGGACTTGATTAGCAAATATGTCTTTACCTTGCTTAACAAGTTCACCAGCAACACGGTTTAAATCTTTTAACGACATGGTGTCAAAAGTTTTAAAGTACTCAACCTTGATACCACGCTTAGCAGCTTTGGCAACAACTTCATCCATGCGCTTAACAGCCGCATCCATATCAATCACATCGGTTACTTCGTCACCAAAAGCCCAAGAAGTTTCACGATTGATGTTGTAGCTATCTACCGCTTCTTTTAGTCGAGCTTTTTCTTCTGGCGATAGCGTTTTATCTAATTCAAGCGCAGTATCTGTCGCGGCATCTGATTCAGTTTTAGGCGTTAATTGTTTTACAACCGCAGCTTCCATTGCCGCGCGTTTCATGAGCACGGTGGTGTGCGCACGTTGATAACCAAGATACTCTGCTTTAGCCGCTGTGATAAGCGCCCTGTTACCTTCTGCCTCTGCCTTGCGTAGCTTTTGCTCAGCTTCTTTAAGAAGTGCTGCTGATTCGTTAACCAGAATCTCTACCCTTTGCATTGGTGTCTTGGGTGCTTCTTTACGAATAGATAACTCAAAGCGCTGGCGTTCTGCTTCACGTTCAATTTTGTTGTTGTCAATAAACAATTCAGTTTTGGTGACAACTCTTACTGGTACATAGCGCACTGTTGACACAAAGTTTTTTAAACGAGTAAGCCCAGCAATTCTTGCCGGATAACGCCGCATTTCAAAAATAGGAAATGAAAGCGATTCAGTAAGAATTTTTTCGTAGTTATCTTTGGCGTTCTCAGCTAGCTTTGCTAAGCGAATACCATCTTTTTCATTCTTTTGCGACTTAATAGCAGCTTTAGCTTTTTCAGCAGCTTCTTCTGCGGCTTTAACTGCAGGAGATGCTTTTACAGTCGCCAATTCTGCTTTACGTTCTTCAAACTCTTTACGAACCGCCTCAATCTGGGTGTCAAACACAGCCTGCCGCTCACGGCGCTGCTGTTGAATTTCTTCTTCAGAAATTTTTTGTTCTCTGACAGCTTCTTCAAACACAACTTTACGACCTACTATTCTTTGCCCTGATGCGTTAACGACACCAAGATTTTCAATTGCGCCAATCTTGGCACGCTCAAGAACCGCTTTAAGAGTTTTTATTTCAACCTTCGGTGTTTTTGCTAATCGCGCTTGAGTTTGCTCAATGCGTTTCATCAACGCTTTTTTGGCTAAATCTAACTGCCCCGGAGTGTATTTACTTTCTGGAGTTTTTCTAAGCGCGTTACCACGACCAACAATTAAAGCAATTTCTTTATCTAGTCGAGCTATAGCAGTTTTGTTTGCTTCAAGTTTCTTTTTATTTATCTCAATTGTTTTTTCTGCTTTTTTACGATCTACAGGAACCAAGTACTTTTTGTTACGTACAAGTGCGTTGTTTTCCTTAGTCATTGCTGTAACGCTGGCTTCCAAAGCGCTACGTGTTTCTCGTAGTTTGGGTAAACGATCTAGCAGGGAATTAGTTTCTGCCGCTTCTTTAATTTCTTCTGCATTTTCAATTTGCGTCAGTATGTATTCGCCTCTGTCGGTAACAGTAGTTTCAATCCCCAGAGCGCGTAAATCTTTTGCTAAAGATTTATTACTATCCTGAATGATTTTTCTTCTAGCCTGCGCTTTAACTGTATTTTGTTTGAGTTGAACAATATCTTCTTCAGCTTGTTTTACTTCAGTTTTTAAGCGAGTAATTTTTTGTTGCCGTAAGCGTGGGTTGCGGTCTGTTTTTACTAACTTATTAAGAGTAGCAATTTCTTCTCGCAAATTACGTATTTTTGCAGGCAAACTAATTTTTATTGCCCGACCCCAATCAAACAAATTAACACCAAGTTCTTGAAACTCGCGTTGTTGTTGTGAGATTTGACCCTGTATACGGGCAACTTCTTCTTTAGTAAGAATCGATTCATCAACACCACGAAGTTCTGCTGCCGTTTTAATAACGGCATCCCGCTCAGATTCTTTGGCTGCTTTTAATTTTTCTAATGCCGTTTTAGTTTTTAACTTAGCTTTTTCTTGCTCAACTAAGTCTTTAAGCATAGGCAGTTCACGCCGAGCTTCATCATACAGACGCTGTAAAACTTCAGGATTCTGAATATACGGACCAACAACTGGATCATCTGCCAATAACTCAAGCTCTTCAGGACTAGCTTGCTTAACTTGATTTAATAACTTACGCAGTTGTTCTGGCTTATCTTCAACAAGTTTAATGCGCTGTTCAAGGCTAGAGATATAGTCCGGACCCGCCTCAATACCTTGAAGTTTATTTAGCTTCTCGTCAATACGCCCAATGGAGTCTGCTATTTTTTCAATCTGTGACTCACCTTTAATACGGCGAGCAGGAGTAGCTGCTTTACGAGCAAGGATTACTTCAAGATAATCTTTTAATTCAAACTTTGGTTCTGAAGGAGCAACATCACCTCTGGCACGCGACAACTTATCATCAAGATCTTCACGCAACACATCAAGCGCTTCGCGTATTTTTGCAAAAGGTGTGACTTCCGCAGGCAGTTTTGGTTGGGGTGGTTTTATAGTTCCTTTTACGCCAGCTTCCGCAAGTGCGGCGCCCAACGTTGTTTTAACTTTACTTGCAACGTCTTTAGGTAAAGGCTCAGTTCTTACACGCCGTGCGTAGCTGGCTCGCTGTATAAATTCGTTAAAGCTGCTAACTAAAGATTCCCGTAGCGTTTTCTCAACGTCAGGCTGCAGCATTGGCATATTACGCGCAGCACGCACACCGTTAACTTGGTCAATAGCGGCGTTTACATACTCGTCCCGTGCTTTTTCTGCGTCACTAACAAGTTGCTGAAATGTTTTATTTCCAACAGATTCAGGAAGAAGTTCTTTTTCAAGCTTTTCTGTAACCGCACGTTTTTCAGTAGGTGATAGTTTTTCACCACGTTCTTTTTCAATTTTTTGAATTGCTTGCGCAACTAGCTGTTGTTTAGGAATATTCTTTTTAGAAAGCCCTGCACTAAGAGTTTTTATTTTGCCTTCAAGTTTGCTTTGCTCTCGTGTTAATGCGTTACGAGTATCTATGTTACGTAGACCCGGATCTAGTAGACGACGCTTAACACCATCTAACGCAATCTGAAAACGATCAATTTTGTCTTGCAGTTCTTTATTACGTTCGGCTTCTGCTACAGCAGATTTAGTAGGCTCACCTTTTTTATCAACTTCCGTAGGTCTTTTACCAAAAAATTCACCACGCTGCAACGGGTAAATAGCATCTGAAAAGTCGCTAAGCGAACGATTCATGTCTGTAGGTTTAGCAGCTTCTACCTCATCACCAAGTTCTTGCTTAACTCTAGCCAAGGCTGCTTCAAACTCTCGGCGTTCTATTTCTAGGTCTTGAATGTTTGTTTCAAACTCTGGTTCGCCCGGTTTTTCTACTGTGGGCACAGTTTGCAAATAGCGTATTTGATCGTTAATACTTTCAATCTGACCTTCAAAACGATCACGCATGCGTTGTAAGCGCTGCTGTGGCAAAACTTTAGTAGCTTGTGCTGCTGCCTGCCCAAAGGGTTTAGCCCCAGACAATATGGCTTCTGCTTCAGCAGCTTGTTGTTCTTCAGTGCGTTGTTGCTCAACAACTCCTCGGGCTTCACGGCCTGCGTTACGCAACTTAGTTAGTTGTTCAACAATAACTTGATTCTTAACTGCTTCAGCGCCTTCCTTGGTCAGTTTGCCTTGGGG
>Ga0172376_10006894_pt1 | contig 12227 bp, 12 predicted proteins | sample Lak35m_FD_121114 | JGI IMG/M metagenome (GOLD analysis project Ga0172376, IMG submission 121114) | Freshwater microbial communities from Kabuno Bay, South-Kivu, Congo - kab_092012_35m | ecosystem: Environmental > Aquatic > Freshwater > Lake | place: Democratic Republic of the Congo: South-Kivu...
ATACGTGGCCCATCACAACACCGACCCCAAGCCGTTCATCTGGACCAAGAGTGCCCGCGACATCCTGCAGAAGGTCATCCGGGCCAACAGCGGCTTAAGTTCCAAACAGAACGAAACACTACAGTAGCGGTCTGCCGTCCACAACACGTCGACGGCGTTCTCGATGCAGATCGCCGCGATGCGGGCATCGTGGAACTGTCCACCCTGCAACCTGGCCAACCGCGCCAGATCGCCCAGGATGCGCCAGTGCTCAGGGCCGCTATGCAACACCTGGACATGAGGCGCCGCCAGCCAGGCGTCCACCTGCGCGAGCGCCTGATCGAACCGGCTGGCGGGCCGGAACACCTTCGGATGCGTGACGACGGCCAGGAACTCATGCAGGCAAGCAACCGGGATCCCCCAACGGCGTCCCCCTTCAGCCAGCGCCTTGACGCACCCGAAGGCCTGTGCATGGAACGGCGCCTCCGAACGATGCGCGTACACCAGCAGGTTGGTGTCGATCGCGATCATGTACGCGACAGACCGGATGCAGCCCGCAGGTGCTCGTCCTCGAGGGCCTGCCAGTCCCGCGGGTCAGGCATCAACATCACCTGCCCGTGCACACGGGCGTCCTGCAGGACGAAGCCCGAGCTTTTCGCCTGCTCGGGCTTTTCGAGTACCGAGCGGAGACCTTCTTCGATCAGCGCCTTCAGCGTCGTCCGCGTGGCTCGTGCACGATGCTTGGCGGCGAGAAACAGCTCTTCGTTGAGCTCGATCGTGGTCTTCATATGGGCCCCCATATTTCTTGATATGGGCAGATGATAGTGCGCGATCGAAGCCCGAACGAGCTGGAGCCCTCAGCAGATCACCTTCACAGTCGCACGCCCACGCCGGTCTCGCTGGCCTGGACCATCGCCTCGAGCACACGCATCGCATGCGCGCCGGCGTCGATCAGCGGCGCCGCATGGGACTCTCCCCGGACCAGCCGCGCAAACTCGCGCAGCAAGGCCAGATAGCCCTTGTGGTCCTCGTTGGCCGCCACCGTGAGGTTCGGCTCCCACACCAGGGTGTCTTCGCCATCGACCAGCGTGGCGTCGCGGTCGTCGACCTTGAACTGCGGAGCGCGGTAGTAGCGCACCTCATGGACGTTGCGCACCTCAACCCGGCGGTGGTCACCCATCACCTGCCACCACTCCATCGGCGTGGCGCGCGATTGGTGCGTGCCCATCACCAGTGTGGCGATCGCCCCGCTGGCGAAAGAGAAGTCCACGTGCAGCAAGAGCCGGCCGGGCGACAGTTCGTGGCGCCGCGCACCCACGGCGGTGATCGGCTCGCCCATCAGGTGGGGGACCAGGTCAAGATAGTGCACACAGTGGTGCAGATAGAAGCCGGTGTAGTCGACGTCGCGCGCGAAGTAGGTCGGCGCCGTCATGTACTCGCCGAGGAAACTCGCCTTCGCGCCGAACTCCTCCGACTGCAGGAGGCGATGCCCGATCCGGTTGGCGGTGGAAAAGCGTTTCATGAACCCAACCGCCACGGGCACGCCACGCTGAGCAGACGCCTGCGCCAGCGTCTGCGCCTGGGCGGCAGTGGCTGCAGGGGGCTTTTCGATGAAGACGGGCCACCCGCGTTCGATGGCTGCACGGGTGACCTCGACATGGGCCTGCGGCCCTGCGGCGGCCCCCACGGCCTGCAGATTGTCACAGGTGAGCATCTCACGCCAATCACGCGAAGTGGCCGGCACACCGAAGCGGCGCGCGGTGGAGGCCAGGGCGGCCTCGTCGACATCGCACAGGTGCACGACCTCGAAACCGGCGCGGTGCAACTGCGGCAGCAGCATCTCGTTGGCATGCCGGCCGCAGCCGACCCATCCGATCCTGATCATCGGTCCTCTCCTGCTGCCTGGGCGAATTGCAAGGCCGCGCGCAGCGCGGCGGCACTGGCGGCGAGCTCGGCGTCCTGATCGGCCGTGGGCGCACGCCACTGCGCGAGGCCCACACCCAGTCGCTGCTCGTCACGCCGGAAGGGCTCGAGCGTGATCGGGCCCTCGTAGCCCGCACGCACCAGCGCGCGCGCCACCTCGGGCCAGTCGATATGGCCTTGTCCGACGAAGCCGCGGTGGTTCTCGTTGGCCTGGAAGTGTGCGATGTGGGCACCGGCATCGAGGATGGCCTGGGGCAGACTCGGCTCTTCCATGTTCATGTGGAAGGTGTCGAGCAGCAGCCCGACGGCCGGGCTGTCGACTCGGCGCAGCAATTCCAGGCCCTGGGTGACGGTCGACAGGAAATCGGTCTCGAAGCGGTTCAGCGGCTCGACGGCCAGACACACGCCGGCGTCCGCCGCGCGATGACCCGCCACGCGCAGTCCGTCGACCACCTGCTCGACGCGGCGCAGCCGATCGACCTCGACCGCAGGCGAGGGCGCGCGGCCGGCGAACACCAGCGGCGCGCCATACAGCGGCCCGCCAACGATGGAAGCACCCAATGCGGCGGCGGTGTCGATGCAATACGCCAGGTAGTCCCGGCCGGCGGCGACAGCCGCAGGATCGTCACTTGCGAGGTCACGCGCGAGGTTGACCCGTGCAGCCAGCACCATGCCGAGACCGTGCTCGCGCAGCGCCGCGCGAGTCCGTTCGAGGTCGAGCTCACCCGGCTCGGGAACAAGAAGCTCGACGAAGTCCATGCCGGCCTGGCGCATCCGGGGCAGCAACCCCAGGTGTGCTGCCGTGAAGGGCCGGGCGTAGAACATGGAGATGATGCCGATGGGGGGGGATCGATGGGTCACGACTTGACGGCTCCGGAGGTCAGCCCGCCGACCAGACGGCGCTGGATGATGAGGAACAAGACGGTCGCGGGAATCGCCACCAGGGTGCCGCCAGCCGTCAGCAGCCCCCACTGGATCGAGAACTCCCCGATGAAAGACTGCAAGGCCACCGTGACGGTGCGTACGTTCTGGCCCGACAACATCATTGCAAACAGGTACTCGTTCCACGAGGTCACGAAAATGTAGATGCCGGTGGTGACGATGCCGGGCATGGCCAGCGGCAGGATGACCAGCCGGATCGCCTGCAAGCGCGAGGCGCCGTCGACCGTAGCCGCCTCGTCGAGCTCGCGCGGCAGCGCGTTGAAGTAGCTGGTCATCATCCACACCGAGAAGGGGATCGCGAAGGTCGCATGCCCCATCACGATGCCGACAAAGGTGTCGAGCAGACCGAGTTGGCGCATCAGCACAAACAACGGGATGATCAGCAGCACCACAGGCACCATGTTGATGACGAGGAAGCCCACCAGCAGCGGGTTGCGCGCGCGAAAGCGAAAGCGCGAAAAGGCATACGCAGCCGGCACGCTCACGCCCAGACCCACCGCCACGGCGCCCAGCGCGACGATCAGGCTGTTCATCAGGTTGCCCAGGAAGCTGGTCCGCGCTGCCAGCGTCTCGTAGTGGACGAAGGTCGCCTCGCGCGGGATGTAGCTGGGTGGGAAAGTACCGATCTCGGCCTCCGGCTTGATCGAGGTCAGCACCATCCAGACATAGGGACCGAGGGCAAAGGCCACGATCAGGGCGATGGGCAGCTCGACCTCGACGAATCTGCGCAGGCGGGAGCGGCGGTCGATCATGGGTCGAGGAGTCCGCGCCGGTTCAGGCCAGCGCCTGTCGCGCGACTCGGCGCACGTAGAAGGCCACGGCCCCCAACAGCAGCAGGGTCAGCACCAGCGACAGCGCCGAGGCATATCCGAACTCCATGGCCGAGTAGGCTTTGAGGAAGGCGTACAGCGGCAGGGTGTGCGTCTCGTAGCCCGGCCCGCCACCGGTCATCACCAGGATCACGTCCAGCGAGTTCGCAACCCAGATGGTGCGCAACAGCAGCGCGGTGGCGATGACCTCGCGCAGCGCCGGCAGGGTGACGAAACGCAGCGTCTGCCAACGCGAGGCACCGTCCATGGCCGCGGCCTCGTAGTGCTCGGAGGGGATGGTCTGCAGGCCCGCCAGGATCATCACGGCGAAGAACGGAAAGCCTTGCCAGACCAGAGCCAGGATCACGGCGGCCAGCGCAGTGCCGGGCTGCGCCAGCCAAGCCACCGGGGCATCGATCAGACCCACGCGCATCAGCAGGTCGTTGAAGACGCCCAGATTCAAGTCGTACATCCACGTCCACATCAGGCCGATGATCACGCTGGGCAGCGCCCAGGGCACGACCACCAGCGCACGCGCCAGGCTGCGCCCGGCGAAGGTCTGGTTCAGCAACAGCGCAGTGACCAGCCCGAGTGCGAACTGCAGGCCCACCGCACACACCACCCAGATCACCGAATTCGACAGCGAGATCCAGAACAGCTCGTCGGCAACGATGGCCGAGAAATTGCCCAGGCCGACGAAACGCATGCTGTCCGGATCAAACAGCACGAAGCTGTGCAGGCCCAGCCACACCGTCTGCAGCGCCGGGTACAGGATCACGGCCGCCGTCACCAGCAGGGCGGGCAGCAGGAAGAGCAGGGGCTCGACAGGTCTGGATCTCATGGCGAAGAGCGGCGTCCCGGGGCCGGCCGCACACGCCGCACGGCCGGCCGGATCGGAGGTTCGCGGCGTGAAATCAGCCGTGGAAGTGCCGCTCGAAGGCCTGCATCATCGCGTCGGGCGTGGTCTGCCCGAGCAGCGCGCGCTGCATCTGCTGCGGCCACACCGTGCGCGTGAAGTCGGCGGTCTTGGTGCTGTTGGGCAGCGTGCCCATCAATGCGGTGGACGCCGCGGTGGCGTCGACGAAGCGCTTGGGGTGCAGGTTCCACTTCGACGCGCCGCTGTCGGTCACCGTCAGCTGGCCGGTGAAGGCGTTGAAGGCGACGTTGTGCTCGCCGGTGGACAGGAAGGCCACCCACTTGAATGCCGCCTCCTTGACCTTGCTGGCGGCGAAGACCGCATTGGACTCGTCGCCGAAGGATGTCCAACCCTTGCCATCGGCGCCCACGGGCACGGGCACCGCCGAGACCTTGTCACCCAGCGCCTGCACCATCTCGTTGGCCGAGCCGATGTGGTGGATGGTCATGGCCGTGCGCCCGGCCTTGAAGTTGTCGACGATCTGGCGGAAACCGTCGGTGGGCGCAGAGATCGGAAAGAGCTTGTGCTTCGTGCCAAGTTCTACGAACCAGCGATTGGCCTCCAGCGCCCTGGCGCTGACCATCCCGCCGGGCTCGAAATTCGCGCCTGCGCCGAGGACGAAGCTGCCCCAGTGGTCGTGGCCGCCTCCGCCACCACGCATGCCGAAGGCCGAGACACCCCCCTTCTGGACGGCCTGCGCCGCCTTGAGGAAATCGTCGAAGGTGCGCGGCGGCTGCACGCCCGCGGCGGCAAAGAGGTCGGCGCGGTAGTACAGGTACAGCACGACGTACTGCAACGGGACGTAGTAGTTGCGCCCGTCCGGCGCGCGGTGCATCTTCCACAGGTTCTCGGAGATGTCGCGACGCGCTGCCCAGCCGGCCAGCAGATCGTCCAGCGGTGCCAGCGCCTTCATCTGCAGCAGCCGGGACTGGTTGCCCAGCTTGACCATCGCGCAGTCGGGCGCGTTGCCGGCGACCAGCGCCGCGTACAGCCGGGTGTAGTAGTCGTTGCCGCCGCCCCAGGGGATGGACTCGGCCTGCACCTTGATGCCGGGGTTCTCGCCCTCGAACTTCGCGATCAGCGAGGCCGGCGACGCCTGGGGGTTGTCGAAGTGGTACCACCAGCGCACGGTGGTCGGGGACTGCGCACGGCTGGCGCCGACCATCGGGACAGCCAGGGCTGCGGCTGACGACTTCAGGACGGTTCTGCGTTTCATCGAGGTCTCCTGTGGGTTGTCTGCGGGTTCACAGTGCCGGCAGTCCGGCGGGTTGGCGGGAACGGATGAAGGCCGCGGCATCGACGAAGGCCTGGCGCGCGGCTGCGAGCCGAGAGGCCATCTGCATGAAGCCATGCACCACGCCTTCGTAGCGGTGGAGCTGGAAGGGCGTGTTGGTCGCCGACAGGCGTGCGACCAGAGCCAGCGTGTCGTCGCGCAGCGGGTCTAGGCCGGCCAGGTTCAGGAACAGCGGGGGCAGATCGGACAGGTCGGCGCGCACCGGGCTCACCCGCGGGTCGTAAGGGTTACGACGCACGCCCGACAGATACTGGTCGCGGTACCACTGCATCCGCTCGGTGCTGAGCCGGAAGTCGCCGCCGCCAAACTGCCAGTGCGAGGCCGTCTCATGGTCGGCGTCGTAGACGCCGTAGAACAGCAGGGCCGCATCGGGCATCGGCTCGCCCAGATGCCGCAGGTCCAGCAGCGTGGCCAGGGCAAGGTTGGCGCCGGCCGAATCCCCGGCGATGAAGCACGGGTCCTGCGGCGCCGAGCGCGCGCGCAGCCAGCGCCAGGCCCAGACGCAGTCGTTGAGCCCCTGCGGAAAAGGGTGGTCGGGCGCCAGACCGTAGTCCACCCCCACCACCTCGCAGCCCGTGAGTTCGGCCAGGCGCGCCATCGCGCCCTGATGCGTGCGAGGGCTGCCGAAGACCCAGCCGCCGCCGTGCAGGTAGACGATCCACCCGCGGCGCGGGTCGAAGCGGGTGCGATGCCGCACGCGCAGCAGGCCAATCTCACGCCGCGGCGCCCCGGTGGGCACCGGCGCGGGGATCGATTCCTCGCGCAGCGTGAAGGTCTCGGGCGACAGGGTGTTCCAGCGCGCGCTGGTGTGCTCGAACTGGGCTAGCGCATGCGCCCGCGGCAGCGTGGTGATCACCGGCAGGTGCCCGTCCTGCGCCTGCAGCTCGTCCACGATTGCGCGCTGCTCGGCCGACATGGAGGCCACCGCCGGCAGGCCAGCCTGGGCCGGGGGGTCGATCCCCTTGCCGGTGACGCTCTGGACGTGGTGTCTCAGCACGTGCTGCGCATCAGCGACCCGGCCGGCACGCAGGGCGTCAACGATGCGCCAGTGGCGATCCGCCGTCTCCTGCAAGGTGCGCGGTGCGTTTTTCAGCGAGATCTTGTTGCGGTGGTTGTACAGCGAGCAACGCACCAGCACCGGCACCAGGGCCGGCATCGGCGCGAGTTGGAACAAGGCGATGTGGAAGGCCTGGTCGGCCTCGAACAGACCGTACTCGTCGCCCGCCCGCGCCAGCGCCTCCATCGCGCGCACCCGATCGGCCAGATCGTCCAGGTCCTGCGGGCGCAGCGCTGGCAACGAATACGCCAGCGCCTGCGACTCGAGCTCGGCGCGCAGGTCCAGGAAGGCCTGCGCCTCGATCGGCGAAACCGGTGACACCACGCTGCCGCGATAGCCCTGACGCACCACCAAGCCCTCCTCCTGCAGCCGTAGAAGCGCCTCTCGTACCGTGCCCTGACTGCAGCCCATCGTCGAGGCGATCTCCAACTCGGGCAACGACTGCCCGCCCTTCAAGGTGGACAGGATGATCTGCTGCTTGAGCGCCGTGTAGACGGCATCGCCGCGTCGGGCCCGGCCGGCGCCGGATGAGGATCGGGAAGCCAGTTCAGCCATTGCCGTGGAGTATGCCGTTATCGATAATGACTGTCACTCATTATCGATAAAGGGTATACCCGCAGATGCGCCCGGGCGACGAAGAGACGCGGGATCGTGGGCTGCACGCGTGGACGAGACACGCCCAAGAGGCGCAAGCACATGGCCTCCCGGAGGCAACCGGGGTCCTGGATGCTGCGCCGGCAGGTCTGCATGGCGCAGACGGTTCTGGCTGCGATGCGGCACACTCGCCAACTCACCACCCCGCCGACGTCGTGACAAGTCCTGCGTATTCACCCCCTGATGAGGTCCACTCGTGACAGGTCCTGTGCGTTCACCCACTGATGAGGTCCACGACGGCCGCGCCCCGTATCGACGGCGCCTGAGGTCGTGGATGGCGCGGCCCGGCACGTTCGTCGCCTGCCTGCTGGTCACCTGCACCACCGCCCCCGCCGCCGAGATCGTTGTCTACGAGAGTGCGCTGCAGTCAGCGATGCTGCGCCAGGCCTTCGATGTCAACGGGCGCCGCCTGCTCGCGGGCGACCCGCGCCAGTGCAACTACGCGTTGGTGCAGCAGCCCGCGCTGCGCCTGCGCGAGGGGCGGTTGTTCCTGCGCGCGCAGTTCTCGGCGGTGCTGGGCGTGCCGGCGCCTGCTGGGGGCTGCACGGGTCTTGCGGACAGCTTCTGGTTCGAGGTCTCGGGCCAGCCGGTGGCGCAGGGCGATGCGCTGGCGCTGGCCGATCTGCGCCTGGACGAGGTCAAGGAGATCTACCGGCCGCTGGTCGAGTCGCTGATGAGCGGCGCGGTGTCGCAGGCGCTGCGGATCAACCTGCGCACCGAGTTACAGAAGATGCTCGACGGTGCAGCAGGTTACCGTGCCAGTCTGCCCGCGCTCGAGATCCGCTCGGTGACGACGAGCGACGAGGCGGTGACGATGCGCTTCGACTTCCGGCTGGAGGCCCGCTGACGCTCGAGCCTCTGTACGCCCGGGAGCGCCCGAGACCCTGCGCAGCGCTGCGCCGGCGCGTGCCACCCCACAATGATGACCGCAGACCACCCCACCGCCCTGCACAGCCCCGCCGCCGAGCGCAACGCCGCGCCCATCCTGGCCGAGTTGCAGCGCCTGCTGCCCTCGCAAGGCCTGATGCTGGAGATCGCCAGCGGCACCGGCCAGCACGCCGCGGCCTTCAGTGCCGGGCTGCCAGGGTGGGACTGGCAGCCCACCGAGGCCGATGCGGCTCTGCTGCCGTCGATCCGAGCCTGGTGCGCGGGCCAGCCGCGGGTGCGCCCGCCGCTGCGCCTTGATGTCGGCGCCTTGCCTTGGCCAGCCGAAGTGCCGGCCAGGGTCGACGCCCTGTTCTGCGCCAACATGGTCCACATCTCACCCTGGCCCGCCACCCGCGCACTGATGCAGGGTGCGGGCCGGCACCTGAAGCCCGGTGGCGTCCTGTTCACCTACGGCCCGTATCTGGAGGAAGGCGTCGAGACAGCGCCCAGCAACCTCGCCTTCGATACCGACCTTCGGCGACGCGACGCGCGCTGGGGGCTGCGGCGGCTGGCCGATGTGGCGGCCGAGGCTGCCGCCGCGGGCCTGGACCTGGACGAACGTATCGCGCTGCCGGCGAACAACCTGCTGCTGGCGTGGCGCAAGCGGCCGGGCGCCGGCTCGGCAGGGACGACGCGACCATGAGTGCTGCGGGACGTGCTGTTGCGCGCACGCCGGGCAGCGGCGCGAGGGGGGGAGCGCGATGAGCGGACACCGCGGCAACAAGTCCTTCCTGCCCAGCAAGCCCTGCGCCGTCTGCGGACGCCCGATGAGCTGGCGCAAGGCCTGGGCGCGCAACTGGGACCAGGTGGGCCACTGCTGCGACGGCTGCCGCGCGCGCCGCGGGCAGGCCAGCCCCACCAAGGACCGGCCATGACCGACCCCGCACGCTCCATCCGGCATCTGGTCCTCGTGCTGGGCGACCAGCTCGACGAACAGTCCAGTGCCTTCGACGGCTTCGATCCGGCGCGAGACCTGGCGTGGATGTGCGAGGCCCGCGAGGAAGCCACACACGTGCGGTCCGCTCAGCAGCGCATTGCCGTGTTCCTCGGCGCGATGCGCCACCACGCGGCCGCGCTGCGGGCGCGCGGCGTGCCGCTCGACTACCTGACGCACCACGAAGGCTCGCTGGCCGACGCGCTGCTCGCCACGCTGCGGGAAAGGCCCGTCGAACGCATCGTGCTGACCGAGCCGGGCGAGTGGCGCGTGCGCGAGGCGCTGGCGGCGGCCGCGGCGCAGGCCGGCGTGCCGATCGAGTTCCGCGAGGACAGGCACTTCCTGTGCAGCCGAGATGAGTTCACCCGCCACGCCAAGGGCCGGCGCCAGTTGCGGATGGAGTACTTCTACCGCGAGATGCGCCAGCGCCACCGCGTGCTGATGGAGGGCGACGAGCCGGCCGGCGGGCAATGGAACTTCGACGCCGACAACCGCGAGGCCTTCGGCCGCGAGGGCCCGGGCCTGGTGCCGCCGCCGCTGCGCTTCGCGCCGGACGAGATCACGCAGCAGGTGCTGGCCGAGGTGCGCGAGCGCTACGCCGACCACCCCGGCTGCCTGGACAGCTTCGGCTGGCCACTCACCCGAGCCCAGGCGCTGGCAGCGCTCGACGATTTCGTCGCCCACCGCCTGCGCGACTTCGGCCGCTGGCAGGACGCGATGTGGGCCGGGCAGCCCTGGCTGTACCACTCGCTGGTGTCGGCGGCGCTGAACCTGAAGCTGCTGAACCCGCGCGAGGTCATTGCCCGCGTCGAGGCGGCGTGGCGGGCCGGCGACGTCCCGCTGGCCGCGGCCGAGGGCTACATCCGCCAGATCCTGGGCTGGCGCGAGTATGTGCGCGGCGTCTACTGGCTGCGCATGCCCGGCTACCTGGCCCTCAACGGGCTGCAGGCGCACGAGCCGCTGCCCGGCTTCTACTGGACGGGCCGCACGCCGATGCGCTGCCTGTCGGACGCTATCGGGCAGACGCTCGAGCACGGCTATGCGCACCACATCCAGCGCCTGATGGTCACCGGCCTGTACGCGCTGCTGCTGGGCGTGGACCCACGTGAGGTGCACGCGTGGTACCTGGCGGTCTACGTCGATGCGGTCGAGTGGGTGGAATTGCCCAACACCCTCGGCATGAGCCAGCACGCCGACGCCGGCCCGCCCACCGGCCCCGTGGAGCCGCCCGGGCCCATGGCGAGCAAGCCCTATGCTGCCACCGGCCAGTACATCGCGCGGATGAGCAACCACTGCCGCGGCTGCCGCTTCGACCCGGCACAGCGCACCGGCGAGCGCGCCTGCCCCTACACCACGCTGTACTGGGACTTCCTGGCGCGCCACGAGACCCGCCTGGCTGCCAACCCGCGCATGGCGCTGCAGGTGAAGAACCTGCGTCGTCTCGATGCCGAGGAGCTGCGCCGGATCCGCGAACGGGCCGCGGCGCTGCGCGCCTGTCCGGACGGCAACCTGCCCACAGACGCCGGCCCGTCCTCGACCGCTCGACCGGCGTCCGCGGATCGAGCCGCCACTGGTGGCTCCGCCTGACCCACCTGACCCGTCTGATCCACCTGAATCGTCACCCCCGTCACGCACCTCGTCAGCCCCGTGACCTCCCTCACCCCCGTTCCACGCAAACCCCGATGTCCTCCGCCGAAACCCTGAACGTCCGCGTCCGATCGATGACCTGGCAAGCCGAAGGCGTGCTGTCGGTCGAACTGACCGCCCTCGACGGCGGCGCGCTGCCGCCCTTCGAGGCTGGCGCCCATGTCGACCTGCAGTTGCCGCTGCCCGGTGGCACCATCGGGCGCAGCTACTCGCTGTGCAACGACCCGCGCGAGACCCACCGCTACGTCGTGGGCATCGGCCGCGACCGCGCCAGCCGCGGCGGCTCGCGCTGGGTCCACGAGCAGTTGCGCCCCGGCGCGCTGCTGCGCATCGCTGCGCCGCGCAACCACTTCCGGCTGAACGAGTCGGCGCCATCCTTCGCGCTGTTGGCCGGCGGCATCGGCATCACGCCGCTGCTGGCCATGGCCCGGCGCCTGCATGCGCTGGGCAAGCCGGTACGGGCGCTGCTGGCCGCGCGCGACCGCGCCAGCGCCGCCTTCGTCGACGAACTTCGCGCGCTGGTGCCCGACACGACGCTGCACCTGGACGCGCAGGCCGGCGGCCCGCCCGACCTGCACGCCTGGCTCGCCGCCCTGCCCCGCGACACCGGCGTGTACGGCTGCGGCCCGGCGCCCATGCTCGACGCCTTCGAGCGCGCCTGCGCCAGCCTGGGCCTGGCGGACGCGCACATCGAGCGCTTCACCGCCGCCCCGGCCCCGCCCGACGCGCCTGCGCCCGGCGCCTGCACCCTCGTGCTCGAGCGCAGCGTCCGCGAGATCGCCGTGCCGGCCGACAAGAGTCTGCTCGACGCGCTGCTGGACGCCGGCGTGGACGTGCCCTACAGCTGCTTCGAAGGCGTGTGCGGCACCTGCGAGACGCGCGTGCTCGACGGCGAGATCGACCACCGCGACGGCGTGCTCAGCGCGGTGGAGCGCAAGCGCGGCGATGTGATGATGGTGTGCGTCTCGCGCTGCAAGGGCGCGCGGCTGGTGCTGGATCTCTGAAACCGGATCCAAGGGTCGATCCAGGAGGCTGTCAGCATTGGGGCGCCGACAGCCTCCGAGCGCTCAGTCCAGGGGACGACAGATCGAACGCTGGAGATCTGGTCACTCCCACGGCAAGCGGAACCCTGGGCAAGAACAAAA